>TARA_R110000868_G_scaffold107468_2_pt1 | contig 20515 bp, 21 predicted proteins | sample TARA_R110000868 | Tara Oceans TARA_R110000868 (sample SAMEA4397489) | marine metagenome | biome: Polar Biome; feature: [SRF] surface water layer (ENVO:00010504); material: water (ENVO:00002006), including particulate matter (ENVO:01000060) such as... | depth 5 m | reverse complement strand
CTATTGCGGGGTGTCGGTTTGAGACCGTCTACATGACTCCGTCGCAGTGGAAAAAACATTTCAAACTGACCAGCGACAAGGAAATGAGCAGGGCGCTCGCCATTCGCATGTTTCCTGAAGCGCCGATGAACCTGAAGAAACACTCTGATCGTGCGGAGGCGTTGCTGATGGCTCGCTGGCTTTACGAGACGAGGTACAAATGATAGAGACTCACATTAAGGGTATACCCTGCAAGGTTGAGATGACCGCAGGGTATTATCAGAAACCAGACTACAACACGTGGGCTAGCGACTGGGATTACTACGGCGGCTGGTCTGACGTGGAGTTTGAGGTTTATGACCGTAAAGGTTATAAAGCAAAATGGCTTGAGAAAAAGATGACTGCTGAAGACGAGAAACGAATCATCAACGAATTAACTGAAAACGCAGGAGAACATTAATGGAAATCTTTCAACCCACATGCCCATGGCATATTCAAATCGGCGACTTGTTCATCGCTCCTGGTCGGGTACCCAACTCGGGCACGGTCTGGATCGGTGAGGTTAACGGCGCTGAAGGTGGAGAGTTCAAGACGGGTGGAGAGTTCAAGACCGAAAGCCTCGCCGAAGTGTTGCGCAAGTTTTATAACGAAAACTACTAATGCCTAATCTCACGCCGCGCAGAGTCAGAAAGCAGGTGGGGGTTAACCCTATCGCTCAGGCTGTTGCGCGTGATATAATGCGCAAATCGATCGTTGATCAGAAGATTCAACTCTATTTGACACAAGAGGGCGAAAGCTGTGTTGAATTCTGCGCGCCCCTCAGGACGCTGTTTCAAGTTTTAGTGTCTGCCGCAACTTTAGATCCTAAAGTGAAATCAGACTCTTACGAAGTGCGAATCATTCGTGGAACTATTTCTGCGATTGACCAAATGATAGCTGATAACTCATACCGCCGCATAAATACTGTTTCGCTCGAGACCGGACTAGACTGCGCCTACGAACTGGTAGGTAAAGTCAACTCTGAGTTGTTCAATCGAGAGTGGAATAGACTTGCGGGCGGTGTGTGATGCCGTGGGCGTATATTCGCTCACTCCTTGGACCAGGACTTCATTGGGACAGAACCCAGCAGGAGTTATTAAACGCCATAGCCCGCGCTGACCGTGAGGGTCAACCTGACGCCGCTGATCACATTCGCATCATACTACGCCTACGTAACCGCGTGCTCATGGACGTTGAGCAAAAAGAAACCCCGCCGGAGCGGGGTTGAAAGTGGCAACTGCTCTTGAAGAGACAGCGAAGTAGATTTTACTTCACTTTCTTGAGATCTGCCTCGATGTCGGCATCAATGTCCGGACCGGTCATCAGGTTGCCAGGAAAGTTACCAGTTTCAAGTGTTTCGATGTTCTCTGGTTTAGCGTTGGGGTCGGTCGGTGAGGGTGGGAAAGCGGTCATAGTACCCATGATCGCCCCCGTTTCACCTTTACCGAGGCGGGCAGCGCCAGTGGTAGCTTTAACATTGTACTGCTCAATCAATTTGACCGCCGCAGCAACTTCATGCGGATCGCTTGACATGAGCAATTTACCGACTTTCTCAGCTACTTCGTCAGTCATCGTAGCGCTACGCGCTGCGTTGCGTGCCATGTTACTCAGAGACCCCCAGAATCCTCCCGAAACGGCATCCGCAACCGCCGCCCCAACACCTGAGCCTTCCTCAAAGCGTTGACGCGCCTGAGTACGTCTTCCGGTAGCCGCCCCGCCGAGAATGCGGTTGGATTGTTGGAACAACTGAGCCTCACGCTCAAGAGCCGACTTGAACATGTCAAACTTAGCAGGGCTGTCAAACAGCGGCTGTAACTTAGCTTGCATTTCAGGAGCACCAATGATGCGCTGGGCGGCGTTGATGTTGCTAGAAGGATCCATGATTTTGCTGTACAAATCACGCACCACACCTGTGCGGAATGCTTCTTTCTCAGCGTTACCCATTTTGCTGATCATGTCAATGACCTGCTCGTGGTCGAGCTTGTTGAAGTCGTTCATACCCGCACGCATCGCATCAAGCACTTCCATGTCACCGGAATAGGCTTGACGGGCTTTGAGGTAAGGTGAGTTTGCGCCGCCGGTGGCTTCATCAATTGCGTTCACATAGACTTTACGCAAATCTTTGAGCGCATTGGCTTCAGCTTTACTCATTCCGTTCTTACTGTTAAATCCTGTCTCGATTGTAGCATCTATACCGCGCTTGATGTAATCAAGTGTGCGGACGTCCGGCAACTTTGTCAACTCTAAAATCTCATTACCGGCGGCGTCAAATTTACCGCTAGGTTTGTAAATTTCAGGCAGGGCGAATTTGCTAGGATCTTCACCGCGCAATTTAGCCGCTTGAGCTTCGGTGTCAGCGATGTTACGCGCCTTGCCCCAGAATTCTTGAAAACGTGGGTTTTTAAGCGCCTCAATGATACGAGGGTCGTCTACGTCACCAAACGCATACGCGTCTTTGTACATCGTGTCGGCTTGCTTACGCAGCTCTTTAACCATCTTCTGCTCATCAGCGTAGAAGTTTCCTGGCTGCATCGCATTACGAGTTTGAGCGTAAGTGCGCTCACGAGCACCGGCGGTCTGCTCGCCGAGCTTTTTCTCAACTAGACGACCGCTGGGACCGCTACGCTGAGCCACAGTCTCAGCGAGGTCAACCAGTGCGGGGTCAGCATTAGCTATCGTTGAAGGAATCTTACGAGCGCGGTCTTGAACAACTTTCTGCTCAATCTGTTGCGGAGTCATACCTGACTCGTTGAAAGCGCGGGCGACTTTGCCTACAGCCGCTTTAGTCACGCTAGCCTCGCTAGGGGCGAGCCTGTCGCGTAGCCACTGAGCCGCAGCGCCGCTTCCGCGAATAACCGCTGGAGCCACCGCGCCGACGCCAGTGCCGATGACCGTACCGGTCACAGCGCCTGAACCGCGCTCATCAGGCTGGGCAGAACCCGCGCCGGTTATGCCGCCGGTCACGCCACCGGTCACCGCGCCGCGCACATAAGGGTTTGCCGCTAGGCGAGCCAGAGCGCTAGCTGCGACGGGAGCAGCCGTGCCACCTGTAGCCGGAGTTGCCAACATTGCAGCCAGCGCCGGAGCAGCCCCACCGCCGAACTCAAGAGCAGGGGCTACAAACGGGTTCTCTTTAGAGTACTGTGCGTATTCCTGATTGATTTTAGCGAGTTCAGCTTCGTAACCGCTGCTATTCTTGAGTTTAGAACGGAGCCATGCCTCGGCTTCGTCACCCCAGCCCATACCGAGACCCTGACCGATAGCGGCGCGAGCACCGCCCACGTAAGGATTAGCTGTAGCCATTACTCATTTCCTCCGTCAATAGTTGACGCCGTGTTGCGGTAAACACCAGAGTTGATCTCATTCAGACGTTTACGATGACGTTCGCTGACAGACTTGAGCGCGGCGTAGCCGTTCTTCATGATACTTGCGCGTTCTTCTTTGCTCTTAGCACCCAGACCTTGAACGTCTTGTAGGGCTTTACGCTCGTCGTTAGAAATCGCTCCTGGGAAGGTTGATTTTAATTGAGACAGGGCTGCTTTTTCAAGCAAGTTCTCCATCTCACGGGTAGCAGCAACTTTCGGGTCTTTAGAACCACCCGCTTCTAACAGTTTACGCTGAGCAACATCAACCAGAGACGTGTCAAACGTGTTGGGGTTCAGCGCGTAAGCCTTCTTCAAATTGGCAATAGCTTGGTCAGTCTGAGCTAATGTTTCTTCTGTTTCAGTTTTTAGCTTAAGCTCTCCGCTAGACAATTTAGTTTGCTGCTCTTTCTGGTTCTGGAACTTCTCTTGAGCCAGAGCTAAGTTAGCTTGGGCTGTACCCATGTTGGCTAATGACGCTGTGATCTGCGCCAGCTTACCTTCAATATTCATGTTACCGATCTGCTCAACACGCTTCTGGTACTCAGGGGTTCCTGGTTTCAGACCTTCGTCAAGAGCTTGCTTACCTGCCGTGGACTGAGGCTCACCAGACTTGATATAGTCTTTGATGAGTTCGGTGGCAATGGTACGCTTGTCTTTCATTTCCTCAGCTGACAGCGCTTGCAGGGTGCGGAGGTCGTCCTTAGCCGCGCCCATCTTCATCTCTTGACCTTTCAAAGCCAGAGCCAGTTTCTGCTGTCTAGAGGCGCGTTGCTCTTTAGAGTAATCACCCAGCTCTTTACCAACCATGCCGAGGTTCTCAGCAAAATGGCCAGTCTTAGTGGGAGCGCCGAACGCAGCTGCTAAGCGGAAATACATCTCAGCTTTAGAACTCTGCGCGTCCTCAGGTGACTTCATAGAGTCAGAAAGGAGCTTAGCAAAAGCCTCGCTCTCAGCCTTAGAGGTAGCACGAGCGGCTTTGAGTTCTTCGCCGTAAGCGCCATCCTTCGGACCGTATGCGGCGAGCAGCGCTTGAATGTTGCCCATACGCTCACTACCGAACGCTGGCGGCGCTGCGGGTGGTAACTTAGGCGCGGCGACCACTGCTGGGGCATCGGGCATAGAAGCGTTTCTAGCGTTGTTCAAAGCCACGGCTGTCAAAGGCGCTTTGACCGGTGCGGGTTCAACTTCTGCAGGAGACAACATGACCGGTGGCGGCGGGCTAGTCATGTCAACAGGGCTGGTTTGAACCGGAACGCGCTGGCTCTCCCAGCGGCTCATCCAGTCAGCTTCACTTTCAGGACTGTCATAGCCGCTAGGTAGCTGAACGCGACCGGCGGTTTGATAATGTGTTTTCACCGGACCACCTTTAGCGTAAGCCGCTACGTCGTACATGTCTAAGTATTTTCCACCACCTCCACCGCCGTAACCGCCGCCGAACTCGCTAACACCTAAACCGTATTTACCAAAATCATCAGCGTTGCCGCCGAAGGCGTCGTACCCGTAAGCCCCGTCGCCGATACCGCGATCAACGGTATCGAAATCACTGCGCACTGCCCCGATGTAGTCGTAAGGGCCACTGCCAACATCATACTTGTCGTTCAAATCATTGATAACGTCATTGCCCAGAGCACCAATAACGCTGTCGTTACCTGTGCCACCGGTGATAGTAGAGATCGTGTCTAAAATACTACCAGTAGTTCCGTCGTCATAAATAACGTCGTTACCTGTGCCGCCAATGATAGAATCATTACCTAAACCGCCGATAACGGTGTCGTTGTTAAGGTACGTGTTGTTCAATCGGTTGATGTCATCATTACTCAAACCGCCAATGATTGAATCATTACCTAAACCGCCTACAACACTGTCATTACCTAAACCGCCGGTAATAGTAGAGATTGTACTCAGAATATCGTCCGTGGTTCCGTCATCATAAATTATGTCATTACCTGTACCACTGATTACAGTATCATTACCAGTACCGCCCACAACGGTGTCGTTAGTACCGCCGCCCACGAGCGTGTCATTGGTGTCGCCGCCGACAATCGTGTCGTTACCTGCACCGCCAAAAATAGTGTCATCACCTTCGGCTTCTAAAACGCTGACGTCATTTTTATCACCGCCAGTAATCGTGTCGTTGGTGTCACCACCTACGAGGGTATCATTACCCGTTCCACCTACGATCGTGGTGAGGTCATTTCCATCACCACCTACGAGTGTGTCATTACCTGTACCACCTACAACTGTTGTTATGTCATTACCGTCGCCACCTACGAGCGTATCGTTGCCGTCGCCGCCTACAAGGGTGTCATTACCGGTTCCACCGGTGAGCGTTGAAATAACGTCTAAGATTCCGTCAGTCGTACCGTCGTCAGTGATTACGTCATTACCGCCGCCACTTACGAGCGTATCGTTCCCACCACCGCCAACAATTGAAGTTAAATCATTACCACCGCCACCGACGACTGTTGAGATAACTGTGTCGTTACCCCCACCGCCGATAATAGTGTCGTTACCACCCCCGCCGACAACAGTGCTTACTGGCGGCGTGTATGTGCCATACGTAGGCGCTCGCAGGACATTGCCCCAACGATTCTGAGTAGCGTTGTAAATGTCTTGACCGCTAACGCCGTACTTGTCAGCGATAGCATTGATGTCGGTTGAATACGCATTCGGGTTGTCAGCGAAATATTTTTTAATGTTAGTGTCGTATGTCTTAACACCCGTATTATCTCTAGCCCACTGCAACCCCACGGATGCAGGCTCATAGCCTGTCTGAAACTGAGATTGCATGTACATCGGCGTGTTCTGTAGCCGTGTTTGGTATTCTTTATCGTAAGCGTCATACGCAGCTCTATCAGCGTTGTATTTAGCTAAAAGCTCGGAATACTTAAGATCTTCGTCGGTCATCTCAGTCGTTCTAACAGTACCTGCAGACGGCCTTGGATCAACAGGAGCCGCCGCGCCTGAATAATTGATCTTGCCAGGAGTACCTACCCCGTACTGCTGCATTATGCGGTTGAGTTCAAATCCCATGTCTGCTCCTTAGCCGAGGCTGTTCAAACCTTTGTACGTATAGAGACCGGTCGCCAGCTGAGACAACGGCGAAGGTGAATACGTAGCGCCGGTAGTCGTGCCAGTGTTAGTTGTGGTTTGCGGTGTGATTGGAGCCATGCCGCGAATCTGTGTGTTGAGCCAATCCATCTGCTGCTTAGGATAGTTCAGCTGGTTTTGATATTGCTGCTGAGCCGCATTGAGCTGGTTTTGCATCTGATTCTGCTGAGCCGCGCCCGCACCTTCAAGCGCTGCCACGTCAGCTGAGCGCATAGCTTGCTCTTGCTGTTGCATGGCAGCGAAGTTCTGCAACGCAGACATTTGACGCTGATAATCTTGAGCCTGAGCCGCTTGCGTAGCCTGAGCAGATGTGAGACCGTACTGCTGTTGAGCTTGACCCGCGTTAGTCTGCATCTGACCGAGAGCACCCAACTGGGACATCTGCTGACCGGTGAGTTGGCCTTGCGTCTGACCGAGGTTAGTCAAGTTCTGTTGCTGTTGGCTTGTCAGCTGGCCGGTGGTCTGACCAAGGTTTGTCAAAGCAGAAGCCTGTTGCCCAGCTAATTGACCTGAAGTCTGACCGAGGTTAGTCATGTTTTGCATTTGCTGACTTGTCAGTTGACCTGCATTCTGACCAAGATTTGCAAAAGTAGAAGCCTGTTGACCAGCCAGTTGACCCGCATTCTGACCGAGGTTTGAAAGAATAGAAGCCTGTTGACCCGCGAGTTGGCCTGAAGTCTGGCCAAGGTTCATCAGGTTTTGTTGCTGTTGAGCTGTCAGTTGACCTGAAGCCTGACCCACGGCGAGCTTATTAGCAGCTTGTTGAGAAGCCGCTTGCGTTTGGGCTTGACCTAAGTTGGTCATGTTAGCCATCTGTTGAGCGCTCAACTGACCGTAAGTTTGACCGACATTTTGCAATGCGGATTGATCCGCGCTGGTCATTTGCCCTGTAGCCTGAGCATTGGCAAGAAGATTCTGAGCTTGTTGCGCTGTTAACTGGCCTTGTGTTTGACCCAGATTGCCCAGCGCGGAGGCTTGTTGAGCCGTTAACTGGCCAGCGGTCTGACCAAGGTTACCATACTGAGCACCGCCCTGAAGCACTCGAGAGAGGTCTGCGCCGGAAATACTACCGACGGTACCAGCCAACTGCGCTTGACGTGCGAGATCAGCTTGAGAAGCTCCGAGAGCCTGTCCGTAACCTTGGTTAGCCAGTTGAGCTTGCTGATTGAGCACCGCTTCTTGAGTATCACGTACAGCACGGCTACCAAACTCACCCATACGGCTAGAGCCGAACTGACCCGCTTTAATGAACGCGTCAGATACTCCTGGCAATATGTTCTCACTCAGGTTACGACCACCCTGCTTAGCGATGACGTCCATCACCCCGCTCTGATACGGAGACATGTACTGATTAACCCCCTGCGCAGAGGACTGAGCCGCCGCAGTCAGGTAAGGGTTAGCCGCATTCAAAGCGCGGTCAGAAAGCGCCTCAGCCGTGGTGCTACCGGCTTGCGTCATGTAAGGTTGAGCAGCGCCCGTGATATTGGCGGCTGATAAACCTGCCTGAGACATATAAGGCTGGGCGGCTCCATAAATGTCTTTAGACGCAGAAGCGTTTAATAAATTTTGAGAGTTTTCTAAAGCGCTCAGTCCGGCTGCTTGACGTAGATACGGATCTGCGGCTGATGTAGCATCTATATTGCCAGCCGCGTTAAACCGGTTAGCGCCCGCCCCTAAAATGTCTGTGTTGGCGGATTGCGCAAAATACGGCTGCGCGGCTCCTATTGCGTCTAGTTTACCGGCTCTTGACAAGTACGGCTGAGCAGAACTAGTAATATTTCCAGCAGCCGTATTAGCCTGAGAAAAATACGGCTGGGCTGCGGTTGTGATATTACCAGCAGACGTATTAGCCTGAGAAAAATAAGGCTGGGCGGCAGTAACTGCGTTCATACCCATAGCTTGACTCAACGCAGGTTGAGCCGCACCCGTGATGTTGTTTGCAGCTACTCCGGCTTGGGTCAAAGAAGGTTGAGCCGCGCCCACCGCGTCCAGACCCATCGCTTTAGAGAGCGCTGGTTGACCCGCAGCAGCAATGTCCATCTGACCGGCTGTGTTGAAATACCCTTGGCCAGCGTTCAGGTTTTGATCAACCAGCCCTTGGCGCAAATATTGATTTTGAGCCGTTTTCAAAGCATCAGCAGTTCCTGCGCTACCGAAGCCGTACATGCTGGTTTGAGCTTTGTCTAAGTCGCCTTGATAGAAACCTTGATTACCTTGAACCTGCTTGTATGCTTGTTGTTGCAACGGCGACAACTCAGCTACCGTAGGAAGATCGTACGGCTGGTAAGGGGTGTTGGCGATGTTTTGGGCTACTTGGATTTGGTTATAAATCGCATCCTGCATCCACTTCGGGGTCTCGGTGGATGACGTAGTATAAGAAGTTGCGGTCTGTGGCGACCCTTGGAATAAGCTGCCCATTATGCAACTCCTTTCAAATAGCTGAGTGGTGACTTAGCATTAGGGCTAAATTTGCCCCGTGCCAGCGCTTTACCTTTGTGTGAACGAATGCTACCGCGCATGGCGTCGAGACGTTTAGCTCCTTCTTTATTGGAACCATCTCCGAGCATTGCTACTGTTTCTGCGTCAATCACGTATTCACCATCTGAGAGTTTAGCATCAATGGTGTCTGCTCGACCAGAACCTGCTCCTTGAGCGAATCGGGCAACAGCTGACAGAGCGCCACCTTGTGCCAGTTTTGGCGGATTAGTGGTCGCGGTTTGCATATTATAAGCGCCAGAAGTGATTTTTGGCCAACTCCGCGCCATGTATTCAGTCAGGCTCAAGTTGTTAGAATTAGCGTCGCTTTGAAGTTTGTTCCAGTCCCAAGAGACTGAAGGACGGTTGAAGTACTCCTGCTGCGCGGGAGACATCTTGCTGACAGCCTGTTGAACCTGCGGAGGGGCATCACCTAAGCTGCTCAGCAGCGTAGCTCCAAATAGCGCGTTCTTCATTGAGAACAAATCAGAGTTGCCGGAACCACTTGACGCACCGGCGGTTTTGATCTGCCCCAACGGAGACTGCTGAGGCATTTTCAAACCCATACCGGTGTCTTGAGCGCCGTAACCGCTAGGTGCTACAGGCGCGCCTGGATTCGTCAGTGAATAATCAACATTAAAATCGCCTGCGTTTTTCAGCTGAGGCGCGTTTGATAAACTGTACGGACTAAGTCCGGCTTCAGGAACACCGCTGTATGAGTAATCAAAGGTCTTAGGCATCTTCAAACCTTCAACCACGGCGTCTGAAGGTTTCAGACCCATACCGCTATTAGTTTGAGCAGGGCGAGACATACTGCTCGCTAGACCGGCTAACCCGCCGCCGATGACGGCAGATTTAGGGTCGTAGCCAGCGGTGATCATGTTACCGAACTGCTTGCCACCCGCGCCCACGGCGGCGTTACCTGTCAAATCACCGAGCTGTTGACCGGCGTAAGAACCTAAAGCGCCGGAAGCCGCGCCTTTCAAGAAGCCATCACCGGTAGCCATACCCACGCCGCCGCCGACTAGTGCGCTACCGAGTACGTTTTGACCGACTGTTCCCAATCCCAAGTCAAGAGCGCTATTAGCTGCCCCGCCTACAGCTTCACCTAAACCCCCGCCTAAGCCGCCCAGAACAGCGCCTTTCAACGGATCACCGCCAGTCAAAGCAGCAGTACCACCACCGATGATAGCGCTACCCGCCATCGCAGCCGCCGTACCCGACAAGCCTAATGAAGTACCGATAGCCGTACCAATACCAGGAGCAATGAAATTCAGCGCGATAGGTAATGCTACCGAGAGAAACTTCTCAAACCAGCCATATTCAGGATAACCTGTCTGCGGATTGATTTTACCAGAGCCACCCATACGCTTGAGCATTTCAGCTTCACGCGGACTGATGTGGGCGAGCATCGTGTCACCATTTCGACCCAAAGAAGCTAAACCACCTTTAGCGAAACCTTTCTGCTTAGTACGCTCTTGCATACCGTACATCAAAACGAGCAGGGAAATAATGGCTACGGGGTCGAACTGCTCAGGTAGACTACCTTGCTCCATCATACCATCTTTGACCGCCGAGGCAATGATCTCTGAGTATTTGTCAGGATGATTGAGCGCAAACTCTAATAGCTTGACAATCTCATCCAACCCCTCGCCCGTAACCGGCATGTCGCCGATTTGATTTTCAAGGGTTAGAACTGCTTTAGAAAACCTAGGGTCGTTTTTCGCAATTTCTAAAATTTGTTGTTTATTCATTCTTAACTCCAGATCTCATTACTCGGCTGCCTGACAGAAACGCTCAGCCCACTCACGCCAATCAGTAAATCCGTACGGGGCGGGAAAGTTTTCTTTCAGCGTCAAATTGTTCAAAAACTGCATCGCCCAGTTCTGCCAGTTAGATTCATCATCTAGCCGACCGAATGCACCGTAAGAATCAAGGTCGAGTGTGATCTGGTCAGCCCAATCACGCAACCCCATACCCGTCGGTAAAGTAATACGTACGCTCATCCCAGCACCGTCTTATCACCAGAAGACACGTGACCGATAATTTGACCCATCTGGTAGTCGCCGTAAACTTCATTAGATTCAAAACGCACGCGGAGTTCGCGGCGCTGCTCTTTGAGCATTACAATTTCTTGGAATGGCTCGGTGATGTTGTTTGGGTCAACAAACGTGAAATTAGAACTGTAAACTTCTGGGGCGCGAGCGTTAGCGCGACCGGTCACTTGCACCGTCATGTCGCCGCTCTGTACGAAGTCAGGTTCAATACGAGTAATTCTTAAATACTCATTTTTACCCTGCGCAACAGATGACAGGTCGGCAGTTTCAAAATAAGAACGAATAGGGTTGATAATCTGTCCGTCGATCTCATCAACACCTTGCTCTTGAACCCAAACTCGGTAATCATTACCCTCGCCGACTGCACCGGCTAAAATAGGCGCAGCAAAAGCATTATTAAAAGAACCGGCTGCGCGTCCGTTAACAGGTAACTCAGTATCGTACCATGTGTTTTCACGCACATTGTAAATGACCGCGTGGGTGCACTCAGTAGCGTCGCCGCGAGGGTAGCACCACCAAATTTCACCATAACGCGGCACTTTGTAAGCGAACACTTTGTTGCGATGTCTGTCGTTGAGACCGTCAAAGAAGTAGTTCAAGTTCATAGAGTTAGGCACTTCACGCACCACACCATTGAACATCAAAAATCGGTCAACTCCTGCCCAGAAAAACACTCCGTCATAATCTACGACAGAGTTCTCAGAGATGATAGACGTGTCAGTAGCGACTACGTCAAACTGAAAAACAGTACTACCGCCAGTGAATGTTGCACGGATAACCGCATCATACGCCCAGAAAATTCCGGCAGGAGCTGTGCCTGAACCGGCGCGTAGGGGTAAACCCTTGATAATCTTCTGACCCCAAACGCGAGCTACCCCTGCGCCCGCGCCGGTTTCTGTCAGGTTTGTCGGTTCTCCTGGCACAGACCAACCGATGATTCCGTCTGTACCGTAGTAGAATAAATACGGGTGCAGCGAAACAATACCGCCCGTGCAATTTGTATTTGCGGGTAGATTGACAGATTGTAAAATACCTGTACCAAGCACTTCGCCAAAGAAAATTTGACCACCGGTGCTGTTAGAAATACTGTTCAGATTAGGTGATACGTGCGCTAAAATGTAGTTTTGATTGGTCGAAGAATCGTACTGGTAATCAAACATCCACATGTTGTTGGTGTCAGCAACTAGCGCGTCTGAGCCGCCAGACATGTCTACTTTTGAAGTCGTAATTGTCGTAGCTGTGGCGACCACGGCTAACCCGTTAGGTGCTGAACCCGCGAGGGTCGCTGTGATGTTGATCTGCGCACCCACGGCAACCGCTGAATAATTTGGGCTAGACGTGTACGCGGTGATGTTTGCAGCAACCGCCGTAGCCGTAACTGATAAACTGGTCGCATAAGCGACTGAACCTGACATGATGTTGACACCGCCGACCGTGATACTGTCAACTGAACCCGCCGCCCCACCTGTCAGCGTAACGCTGCCCGTAGCTTGAACCGCCGCCGGTGTTCGGTTACTGACGATAGAGCTATTACCTGTGATGTCTAGTGTGAAACGCTCAAGATAATTAGCGCTACCGGAATGACAATATATGTAATTTTGCTGTGTGAAATTAGAGAAACCACGACTGATTTCTTGCAAATACTTCTGCGTTGATTTGTAGCCGCCAATTTTGCGCGGCAAACCCCGTTGCCAACGAACCCACTGCCCGTCGGTGTAGAAATTACCGTCGAATTTAGTACCGTCCCGTTTGATACCGGCTTCGGACTTTAAGATGACAGTTATTTCAGGCATTAAAAAGATCCACCATTCACGTTACCGGACTGGGCCAAACCTAGCACGCCCCATGCGGCGGCTTGATCAACCGCTGTGAACAAGCCCGTACCCACTGACGTGCCGCCCAAATTGATCAACGCAGAACCCGCACTGGTAGCGCCTGTACCGCCTTGATTGACAGCAATAGGGTAAGAAACGCCAGATGTATCAGCACGTAAAACATCAGTTCCGTCGCTGTACAAAATAGCGCGTTCACCGGTAGCTAAAATAACTCCTAAACCTGCCGGTGTTTTTACGGTGAACGTGTAAGCGCCGGTTGTTTGGTTGTCAACCCAATACTGCTGTACGGTAGCGGGTACAATGATGGCGCGGTTGCCGGTCAAGACACCCGTAAAGCGATATGACACACGGTTAAGTTCAGTGCCCGTCAGCGTGTAATTACCCGTGCCGCCTACGGCGATGACGGTATAGTCAAACGCGAACACAGCTGATTTGCCGAAACCGATGGTGTAAAAATTGACCCCATCACAGGCGATGATCGCAGACTCTCCTGGTTGGAAACTGAGCGCTGCCGAACCGTCAATCAGTGTGACACCAGGAGCGTCGGCTACGACAGCGCCGCTGCCCGAGTTACGCAGGTAAAGGAACCAGTTGTCACCAACAGCCGTGGGTGAAGGTAAAGTGAGCGTGCCGCCCGCACCGGTCCAATTGAACATTTTAGCGCGATCTGCCGCGCCAGCCGTGTAATTACTGTTAAACGCTGTAATCGGCACAGATTGAGAAAGCAACGTACCTACGGCTACAATACCTGTGCCTGCTAAAGCTGAAGCGTTAGCCTCAGAAACTGTAGCGCCAAATTGTAACGACTCCCATGTTCCCGCAACAGTTGAGTTGTTGGTCAAGTAAACTTGCCAAACTGTACCCGAGGCGATAGAAACAATCTGAGCGCCCGCTGCGTTTTTGACTACAAAAGTCTGAGCACCTTGATTGTTGAAAAGAACCGTATTACCCGTGCCCGTCTTAGACGCATCAGGCATCGTAATTGACAAACCGGCAGAGGACGCGACGACGTCCATGATGCGGGTCGCGAGGTTTACGTTAGTTGAGGTTTCAGTTGGCCAGCTGAGAACGATGTCAGCGGACAACGCCACCGAACTGTAGCTAATCTCGCTAGGGTAAATATTAGCGCCACCAAAGACGTCGTTATAAATAGGCATTACGCTTCACTCCTGTTTGCTGAGCGATCCATGATGCGTTTAAGGTCTTCTCCATTGAGAGCCTGAGCAGCACGGTCGTACATTGCTTGCCACATCTGAACACGCTCGTCACTCTTGAGGAACGGGGTGGCTTCGAGCAGCGTTGCGTAAAGCAGCACGTCCGGTGCGTATTCAGTGAGCCAGTTTGTTTGAAAGTCGTCGCCCAGAAAACGCGGCTGCTCGTAGTACAAGATTTCAAGCGTCTTTGCGGTGGCTGGGGTCGGGGTGATAATCCAGTGCTGATAGTCGTAATCAGCGTAATATGCAGGGATACCGGTCTGAGTTTCAACTGGCCAGTAATTACGAATATACTCGTAAGATCTGGCGTAAATCGGAACTCCGTCAACAGTCATACTGACGGTGTCACGCCAGCGGTCAGGTTTCAGGTAGACGGCAACCCCCACTGAGAGCGGCGTAGTGACAGCACGAATAAAGCCCTCTACTTTGAGTTCGCGGGCGATACGGCGCTCACCTAATGTGATTAGGCGAGGTAGCTGGTCATAAACGATCTGGTCGCTCTCTTGCGTGAAACCACGTTCAAGGTAACGACGCACGTCTACCAGCAAACTGTCGTACGTCATGCTATAGCTCATAAATACTCCATGGGTATTAGCCGCTGATTCAGCATGCGCCGTTTTGATGAATTATAGCCTTGAAACAAGTTTCAAGGCAAATTGAAAGTCTCATTTACTCGCGACGCCTTTAGTCTTCTCAAAAGAGCGCATACCGGCGATACCTAAGATACCTGACAATATCACCCAGAGTTGGTCTGCTTCTAGCACCGGCGGGGGATCCATACCGACAGGAACCCAGCCCACAGCTTGCAGGTACTTCCACGCCCACTGAAAAAGCGGGTACAGTAGAAACTGATACGCCATAGCCGCTACGCCGATCCAACCGATAGCGGGTCTCCAGCCGGAGACGAACACGCTAGAAGAGGCGGCTTCAATCTTGTTGACCTCAATTTGTGCTAGGTCAGTGGCTTGGTCGATGCGTTTTTCTTCAAGATCTAGCTTCCGCTGCTCGATCTCCATCTCCATTTTCTCTTTGTCAGTGGTGATCAAATCTCCGGCGACTTTACCTACGGCTTCAATGATTGATCCGACAGCTAGCAAGCTCATGCTAAACCTTTCAATGTGCGGTTAATCCAACCCTTGAGAAACTTAACCTGCGCGGGGTTCTTGTTGCATATCTCAACGTAACGGGCGATCTTAGCCAAAGCGTAAGATTCTTTAAAGCGCTGACCGTCTGTGATTTGATTCAGTTTTTCTACGGTCTTAGCGCCGATACCGCCGTCAGGAGTAGCACCCACGACCAGCTGAGCCAGCTTGACCGCCATACCCATGCCCGCGTTTACGCCGAAGTTGAAGATAGTGTTAGCTACGTCTTGATTGGCGATCTCGTTACCGCGCATTTTGTCCCAGAACTCTACGCGGTAGAACTCACGCACCATAGGTGTCAAAGAGCCGCCAAACTCTTTTTTGTCTACGAGCGCCCAGCCGTTCCACTGAGGATTTTTGTTACGGGCAATACCGGCGTAGGTCATACCGCCCGTGTCACCAGGAACCTCGTGAAGGACGTAACCGCCTTCATCTCTAATCATTTGCTCAAAAGCTGGTTCAAACTGAGCCATTAGTTACCTCGTTTAGTTAGCATGGTTGCTGAAATCTCCATCATTGAAATGATGTGTTCTAAGTTGTCAGGTTGTTTTTCCCACCCTGCTGTAATCTGTCCAATAAAACGAGTTCTATCAGGAGGAACAGATATACGACAGGTATAACCAACTCCTTGCGCTATGTACCAAATACCTAACTCACTCTGTGGACGCAAATACTGACCGCAAGGGACATCCCCCGCCATTAGCTTTACAACATCATTGTTGTTTGCGGAGTTAGTTGTAAACAGACCAACATCCAAGCCTTCTAACTCTTTGCTGCGACCATCTTTTGTGTACAGCCTATACAGAATACGAGTGCCCAATATTGGGTTGACTTTGAAGATGGCTACAAACTTAGCGTCTGTTTGTTTAAACAACACAGAGGCCGCATCGTCAACCCGCTCTTCGTGGATGCTTGGCATCCTCTTCTGCTCTTGGTACGCAGAGATTAGGAACGATTGATTTTGCCAAAACATGTACCCAACAAAAGCCACAACCCCCATGACAAGGATTGCAAATAACTTGAACGGGCTATCTACATAACCCAGCACCTTGTCTAGCGTCGAATTGGGGTTTAATTTTTCTTCACTCACAAACTAGCCCCAGCAGCAGTAACAGAACGAGCCAGCGCATTCATGAAAAATCTCACAAACCGAAGAGTTTTTTGACGAACTCAGCTGCCGCACCAGGACCAAACAAAACCGCTGCTAAGAGGATGTAAAGCAAATACTCAATAGTTCGCATCCGCTCTTTACCCCTATCGAGCTTGTCTTCAATAGAACGGTAGCGTTCGGTGCAGATAGCTTCGTGCACGGCAAGTTTAGTCTCCAGCGTTTCCATCTTCAACCTTCGTAGGTTTTGCGGCTTCTTGCATAGATTGAACCAGCATGTACACTTCCTGATATGGGCGCGTACCTAAATAACCCAAAATTTGATTCACCAACTCAACTGGTAATTGCAAGGTCATGTTAAACCCCGCCTAAAGCAGTAAAGCGGTTCCAAGCCCAATCAGTAGCGGCTGATGGATCAAAAGGAATATAGGCTGTAGGATCGCTTGGGTTTGCTGGGTCAGGTTGTTTCCAATTAGCGCCCGCTGCTGTTAAATAAGCTAACAGATCAGCTTTTGTAGGGATGACTTCAAAGTCGCCTGTTGCGCCGTCATTTGTGATGCCAATTTGCACTAGGTTACGAGGCCAAGGTGTATTAGGGTCAGAGACACCATAAACACCACCTACGCCATCTTGACCGAGATACAAGAACTCAGGGATCGTGCCTTCCGCTGTCAGGCGGTACTTCATCAGTTGTCGTGCCATGTCATGCTCCTTGTGAGTATTGCCCACTGAAAAGATACGAACCAAAATGCCCAAGCTCACACCAAGGTGCAGCCCAGACAGTGCCACCGTGTTCGCGGTAGAGGTGGCAAAAATTAAAGTCTTCTGAAAGCAGTTTACCGTCAGTCACACCAACAGGGAAGAAATCATAGACCTCTTCACCATCAGGGATCGACTGGCCGCCATTAGTGTAAATGGCAGAGTGTGGTTTGAGCGTCTCAAAAACCTCACGTTTAATCAACATAAATCCCGTGCCCGCGTGTTTCACTTGGAACGGCTCTTCTGGGTGAACCATCTTGTGGCCTTCTAGTGGGTTGATGTTGAAAATGCCAGTCAGTTTGTGCAGTTCTTTGTGGTTCAACACAGCACCCTGACGCACCCTGCTCCAGTTGATGCCTTTCATTGGCACGCAACCAGCAATGATGTCTTTGTCAGCTTGAATCATCTTGACAATGTCGACTGGTCTAAACTTTTGGTCTGCGTCAATAAACAGTAAGTGGCTGGCATCAGTCTGCAAAAAATGATGAGCCACAGTGTTACGAGCGCGTTGGATCAAGGACTCATTACCAAGAAACACGCAGGTCATTTTGTGACCATTGCGCTCCATATCGCTTTGCAGTTGGAGTAGAGACTGCGTGTACTCGCTACAGCACATACCGCCATACATTGGAGTTCCAATGACCAAATGCATTATTTGGTCTCCAATTGGGGAGTGTTGGTCAAGGACTGACGATCAAGAACCGCAAACCCACGATTAGCGGCAAACCTCTCGGCACAGTCTTGGAACTTGTCGGCGCAAGCCTCTAGCCATTGCACAGTCATCTCATGCGTAGGAGGCACGCCGTTGGAGATCATCTCGTTTTCCATCGTCAGGTAGGCATACACTTCGGCTTGCGCTTGAGCGGCGTTAATGCCCAAATCAAACAAGTAGATCATGTTGCCTTCGTCGATCACACCGCCACGGGCACGAGCGGCGTTTAAACCTTGCTTCATGCACGTCATAACGTGATAGCGCTTCTCTTCCAGTTCGTAGTCTTCCTCGGTGATCTCGGCCTTGCCGATCTTCTTAAGGATGTTGTCGTACTGATTGATAAAGAAGTTCAGCTTACGCACTGCACCTTCCATGTAGTTCTGCGTGTTCACGGCCTGTGACTTGGCTTCTAAGATTTCAAGCTCAAGCAGTTCACGATCAAACGGATCAGTGGTTTCTGCCAGCTTTGCTTCTTTGCGGCGACGCTCAACGTCAGCCTTCATCATCTTGATGTGGTTCTCTTGCAAAGCATTCTTGGTCTGCTCAATCTCAGCCAATGATTGATAAATTGAGCGCAAAAGGTGTTAGTGTGGTCACGTCGAGTGTGACGTTCATGAACTGGGAGTGACCCTTGTAGAAGTTCGATGCGCCCTTGAGGACGGCTGGCAGTTTAGCGTCAATGTTTTGCAACATGACGTTGTACTCTGGCTTGGTTGTAGTCAGAGCAGTTGAGATGTTTTGCAGTGCGAGATCGTTCAAGTTTTGTCCTTGGTTGTTGAGAAATTTATTGTAGACCGCCGCTGTTATTTGAACAACCTGCGGTTTGCGCAAAAGCGTTAATTGTTAAATCCCCAAAATCGGCGGCATTTCCGGTTGTTGCAATCGTTATATATTGAAGAACATTTGTACCAGTGCCAGCAGACGGCGATGTGCCGCCACCAAACACCCCTCGCGTAGCAGAAGAAACCGCCGCCAACGCCGCAGTATTAGCAGTTAGATCGCCAAAATCTGTAGCGTTACCCGTAGATGCTATGGTTACATACTGGATTACATTTGTAAATGTTGAAAATCCATTTCCTGCTATCACGCCTATTGTTGCATTGGAGCATGATGCTGAATACTGCACAACAGTAAGCAAGTCTCCAAAATCGGTGGCGTTCCCTGTCGTAGCTATTGTTATGTAGTCAATTACGTTTCTCGAATCACCACCAGAAAAAATTCCACGGGTTGTAGAGGAGCAACCAGAATTACCATTTCTTGAGCCAATAGACAGCGAACCAAATGATGTTGTATTACCCGTTGTGCTAATAGTTACATAATACATTTGGTCAGTAGATGCGCCTAGCCCAGCAAATACGCCCCTAGTGCTAGAGGAGCATGCCCCATTATAATTACTATTGGTTGTTGTCGATAAATCACCAAAATCAATAGCGTTGCCAGTTGTTAATATGGTCACATAATCAATTACGTTTGTATTACTTCCAGTTGTGCCGCCACTAAATAACCCTCGAGTACTTGAAGAGCAAGAAGTTAATTGTCTACGAGCAAGAGTTAAATTTCCAAAAGTAGTTGCGTTTCCTGTTGTGGCTATTGTTATATATTCAATCGTATTGTTAATTGTTGCGGCTCCCCAATTATACCCGCCGCCAAATAAACCCCTTGCGTTTACATTCCCAGCAATAGGCCATAAACCTTGCTTCTGCCAATATGACTGTTGACTCAGCGTCCAAATACCTTTAGCCGTGCCGTCTTGGTACGGCCCTGTTGGAGTTGCAGGAGTCGGGGTGATGATACCTCCAGGCCATTTTTTAGACATTATTGAAGCCCTCCACCGTTGTTTGAAACCGCACCAGTGTTGACACGGGCTGATGTCAAGTTACCAAAACTTGTTGCGTTGCCAACAGAAGCAATAGTTACGTATTGAATGCTACTTGTTGAAGACCCAGCATTACCGCCACCAACAACGCCCCTAGTAGATGAAGAGCAACCACACGTTGGAACCTCATTGACAGCGGTAACTAAATTCCCAAAATTGGTTGCATTACCTGTGGTTGCAATCGTTACGTAATCAATCGTAGATTGAGCAGTGCCTGTTGAATTTCTTCCTCCAGCAAAACACGCTCTAGTGCTTGAAGAAAATGCCGCAACTTGAAACCTATTGGTAGATAAATTTCCAAATGTTGTTGAGTTACCAGTGGTGGCAATTGTGACGTACTGTATATCGTAATAATATGTTGGTACGGTTGAGTCTCGCCCTGCTGCAAAAAGCGCCCTTGTAGATGAGGCGCAACCGCCACGATCATATTGCGCATTAGAAAGCGCCCCAAAATATGTAGCGTTTCCAGCGGTGGCAATAGTTATGTATTGAATATCAGCGGTGATGACGCTAGTATTTGTGTTGTAACCGCCGGCAAAAATACCGCGAGTTGAATTAGATGCGCCGCCTGTATACGTGAATGCAGAAGTTAAAAATCCAAATAACGTAGCTGTACCTCCCGTGGAAAACGTGCAGTAAAGAAGTCTATCGTAGTCCATAAATACAGCGCGTATGGTAGAACTAACTCCAGTCACTGCACCACCACTAGTAAGTGTGCCAAAACTTGTTGCGTTACCCGTACTTTCAATCTCAATTTTATTTATGGAGGTGGTGGATGGAGAATTTCCACCAGCAAAAAGACCTCTCGGGGCTATTGTGGGATTCCATAACCCAGAGCCAATA
>TARA_R110000868_G_scaffold877_20_pt1 | contig 20520 bp, 16 predicted proteins | sample TARA_R110000868 | Tara Oceans TARA_R110000868 (sample SAMEA4397489) | marine metagenome | biome: Polar Biome; feature: [SRF] surface water layer (ENVO:00010504); material: water (ENVO:00002006), including particulate matter (ENVO:01000060) such as... | depth 5 m | reverse complement strand
CTGAGCCGCCCTGTCAGCCCCGCCTTTAACCTCCTCTTCTGCGATTTCCTGTTTGTAAGCGAATAACGATAGACTGAGTGCATGACTCAAAGCCCCTTTGCTGCACCCGCTGCCCACAAAACCTGCCCCCTGCCGGACGGGCGAAAACTTGGCTTTGCCGAGGGCGGCGACCCAGCCGGGGTGCCGGTTTTCTATTTTCACGGGTTTCCCGGCTCACGGCTTGAAGCAACGCTGCTGCCTCCCAGTGGCATCAGGATCATCGGTGTGGATCGACCGGGCTACGGCCTCAGCACGGCCTCGCCCTGGCGCAAGCTTGCCGACTGGCCGAAAGACATTGAGGTACTCGCCGATTTTCTGGGGCTCAAGCGTTTCGGCGTCATCGGTGTTTCGGGCGGCGCACCTTATGCCTCATCCGTGGCGCATGGGCTTGGAGCGCGTGTCAATGCGCTGGCGCTTATCTGCGGTCTTGGGCCGCCGGAAGTGCCCGGCATGATGTTTGGCGGTCAGCGTGGGTTGGCGCGGGCACTGCGGTTCACGCCTGCCCGCTTGACGCTGGCGGCACTCGCGCGGCAAATCATGTTGTCGGATCGAGCGCTTGGCCAGATGCGCGCCATGCGCATGCGGGGCAATCGGCGACCTGCTGCCGACATGAAATTGCGCGAAGGGCCGATGATGGGCCTCATGGTGCAAAACTGGCGCGAGGGCTTGAAGCGCTCCTCGCTCGGAGTCGCGGCGGACGCACGCATCTATGGAGAGAAATGGCATTTTGAGCCTTCGGCAATTAAAGTGCCGACAGGCATCTGGCATGGCCGCGCGGATGAAGTGGTGCCTGTCAATATAGGCGAATTTTATGCGTCGCAGATTGCCGGTGCGGTTTCGTATTTTCCGGCCGATGATGGACATTTCTCCGTGGTGGTGAATTCCTATAAGGCGATCACCGATTTTCTGATTGCCAAGGCCAAGCGCAAGACCCATGCGTCCTGAGATTCTCTTTCCGCTCTTTGCGCCGCTGCGCACGCTCCCCGGCATCGGCCCGAAGCTGGAGGGTCTGATGGGCAAGCTCGTCGGGCCAAAGGTTGTGGACCTTTGCTGGCATCTGCCGGTTGGGTTGATCGATAGGCGCAAGCGGCCTCGCATTGCCGACATTCAGGACGGCGAGATTGTCACGATAGAAGTGCAGGTCGGGCTTCACATCATTCCCAAGCTGAAGCGGCTGCCGTATCGTGTGCATGTGCATGATGATAGCGGCGAAATGCAGATCGTGTTTTTCAATCCGCATGGAGATTGGCTCGCTCGCGTGATGCCGGAAGGCGCTACACGCATTCTTAGCGGCAAGGTCGAGTTCTATCAGGGTCAGCCACAGATGACCCATCCGGATCATATCGTTTCGCCCGAAGAGATCGACACATTGCCTCTTCTCGAAGCTGTCTATCCGCTCACTGCCGGTGTCACGCTGAAGCCGCTGCAAAAGGCCGTAAAGGCAGCGGTTGCACTCGCGCCTGTGCTGGGTGAATGGCAAGACGCTGCATGGCACAAGGCACGAGGTTGGAGCGATTGGCAAAGCGCACTCAATGCAGCTCATTCGCCTGAGAGTATCGCGAACCTTGATCCGCATGACGCTACACGCGAGCGATTGGCTTTTGATGAGTTGCTCGCCAATCAACTGGCGCTCGGCATAGTGCGCTTGCGAATGCGTAAGCTGCCAGGACGCGCCATCAGCGGCGACGGGCATTTGCGGGCGAAGGTGGTTGCTGCCCTGCCCTTTGCGCTGACCGGTGCGCAGAATGTGGCACTTGATGAAATTTATGCCGATATGGGCGCGAGCCATCGCATGTTGCGCTTGCTGCAGGGCGATGTAGGCAGTGGCAAAACGGTTGTGGCGCTGCTTGCCATGCTGAATGCAGTAGAAGTTGGTGCTCAAGCTGCAATGATGGCACCAACGGAAATTCTCGCGCGGCAGCATTTTGCAACACTCGAACCTTTATGTGCAGCGGCTGGTGTGCGGCTTGAACTGTTGACGGGTCGGGAAAAGGGAAAGCGACGTGCTGACATTCTGGACGCTCTCGCAGACGGGACTATTGATATTCTCGTCGGCACGCATGCGTTATTTCAGGATGAAGTGGCGTTCCGCGCTTTGGGTGTTGCCATTGTTGATGAGCAGCACCGTTTCGGTGTGCATCAGCGATTGGCGCTGCAGTCCAAAGGGGGTGTCGGCACGGACGTGTTGGTGATGACGGCGACGCCGATCCCACGCACGCTGACGCTTACCGCCTATGGCGACATGGATGTGTCGCGTTTGCATGAAAAACCCGCCGGGCGGCAACCGATTGATACGCGCGCTTTGCCGCTGGAACGATTGGATAGTGTTGTGGATTCGCTGCATCGCGCGCTAGCGGGCGGTGCGCAGGTTTATTGGGTTTGTCCACTGGTCGAGGAATCCGATGTCATCGATGCAGCGGCGGCGGAAGATCGCTATGCCCATTTGCATGAAATATTCGGAGATGCAGTCGGTCTGGTGCATGGCCGCATGAAGGCCGTTGAGAAAGACGCGGCCATGGCGCGCTTTGAAGCGGGCGCAACGCGCATTCTTGTTGCGACGACTGTGATCGAGGTCGGCGTCAATGTACCGACGGCGACGGTGATGATCATTGAACATGCCGAACGCTTTGGGCTGGCGCAACTTCACCAGCTTCGCGGACGTGTCGGGCGCGGCATGGACAAGTCATCCTGCCTGCTGCTCTATCAGACGCCGCTCGGTGAGACCGCGACGGCCCGCATCAAGATCATGCGCGAGACAGAAGACGGGTTCCGTATTGCGGAAGAAGATTTGCGGCTGCGCGGCGCGGGCGAATTGCTCGGCACGCGGCAGAGCGGATTACCGGCATTTCGCATGGCAGACCTTAGTGTGCATGCTGAATTGCTGGCGGCGGCCTATGATGACGCTCGCTTGATCCTAGCGCGCGACGCAGAGCTCGAAACCCCGCGCGGACAGGCGCTGCGTGTGCTGCTTTATCTTTTTGAGTGTGACGACGCGATCAGGAATTTGCGCTCGGGGTGACGGGCGTCTTGAGCGGCAGCTTCTTGGGCTCGACAAGACCCGCGGAAATGATGAGCTTCGCGCCTTCCTCAATCGTCAGGTCGAGAATCTTTACGTCTTCGCGCGGCACATAGAGCAGAAAGCCGGATGTCGGGTTCGGCGTTGTCGGTAGAAAGACGCTGATGAGGTCAAGCCCATAGGGTGAGCCGACCTGTGCCTTGGTTTGCGAGGTTACAAAGACAATCGTGTAGATGCCTTTGCGCGGATATTCGATCAGGCCCACTTCGCGGAACGATGTCGTCGATTGAGAAATGACAGTCTCGAAGATTTGTTTGATCGCGCCATAGATGCTGCGCACCACTGGCATGCGGTCAACTAGTCTCTCTGCAAAATTCAAAATGGCCCGGCCAAAGAAATTTGCGGTGAAGGCGCCAAGTGTGGTTAGGAGGATCACGGCGATAATGAGACCGAGGCCCGGAATGTCGAATGGTATGACTGCATCCGGTCGGAACTGCGCGGGAATGAGCGGTACGAACCATGTATCCACTAGTTCGACGAACCAAGTCGTGATGTAGACTGTGAGGCCGATGGGTGCTGCAACGACGAGGCCGGTGAAGAAGTAGTTTCGCAGGCGGGCCATCAGCCCGATTTTGCGGGCCGGAAGGATGACCGAAGGGCCTGAACCGGAAGCGTCATCGGGGGAATTATTATCCGTCATTTTGACCGTTCTGTTGCTTTGGCACTGCCTGCTGTCCCCCTGCTGATCCTTGTATCACTCTTCTTAATGCGCTGTCTTTGATCAATGATTGCTCTTGAAACGCTGACTGACGCAGCGGCGGTAAAGCCTTGCAAGGGCGGGCTTCCCAGCGGGCCGGAACCGTTCCATCATGTGTCAAAATCATGTGACAAAAGAATGTCAGGGAGGGTCCGAAATGGCGGCCAAGGGATTCAAAGTGCGACTCGACCCACAGGACGAGTACACGCATAAGCCGGATGCGGCGATCAATTATAACGAAAGCATGTATTTCAATATGTTCGATCCAGTCCGCAAGATCGGCGGCTGGTTCCGGATCGGCAATCGCCCCAATGAAGGTTATGCCGAAATGACCATCTGCCTCTATCTGCCGGACGGTCGCGTTGCCTTCATGTATGCCAAACCGACGATCACGCATAACGACGAGATGAATGCTGGTGGTCTGAAGATCGAGGTTGTGGAGCCTTTCAAGCGACTACGGGTTACCTATGACGGCAAGGCCGTCGTTCTCGCCAATCCGCTGGAGATGGCCGAACCGTCGAAGGCCTTTCGCGACAATCCCGTTCTGCGCTGCTCTGTGGAGCTCGACTACGAAGGTGCCTCTCCCATGTATGGCGGTGAGACGGTCAAAGAAGACGGTTCACCTCTCGATATTGATCCTGAAAAGTCCTTCGCCAAAGCTCATTACGAACAACATATGGTTGCCAAAGGTCGTTTCATCGTCGGCGATGAAGTCTTTGAGGTTTCCGGTTTTGGTTTGCGCGATAAAAGTTGGGGGCCGCGCTATTGGCAGGCGATCCATTGGTATCGTTGGCTACCGCTGAATTTTGGCCGCGACTTCGGCATGATGCTGTCGATTGTCGCCGGTGAGAGCGGCGATCCGCGTCAGGGCGGCATGGTGCTCAAAGACGGCAAGTATGACCTCATCACGCAAGTGTCGATTGACAGTGACTGGGATGAAAACTGGTATCAGACGGGCATGCGCGCACATGTCGTGACGGAATCCGGTGCGGTCTATGATGTTGAGGGCAAAGTGCTGTCGCTGATCCCGTTACGCAATCGGCGCAAAGCGGCTGACGGAACGGAACTCAATACGCGCATTACCGAAGGTATGACAGAATATCGCTGCAACGGCATGGTCGGCTACGGCTTGTCGGAATATCTTGATCAGATCGTGGACGGTAAGCCCGTCAGCGTGGGGCGTTGAGATGAGCGTGAAGGAAAACCCGATTGCGGCGCCCCTTGCCGCCGCAGTCGTGCGTCACATTCCCGGTGTTACCGGCATAGAAAATCTCAAGCGGTTGTCCGGCGGTGCCAGTCAGGAGACTTGGGCCTTCGAGGCCATGCGTGATGGTGCCGCTATACCATTGATCTTGCGCCGCGCACCGGGCGGCGACCGCGCTGCAAGCGCCACTGCGGCCGGACTGGAGACCGAAGCGGCGCTCATCAATCTCGCGGGCGAAGTCGGTGTGCCCATTCCGCCTGTGCGGTTGGTGCTGCAAGCGTCGGATGACGTCGGTCGCGGTTTCATCATGGACCGCGTTGAGGGCGAAACCATCGCACGCAAAATTTTGCGCGATGATGAATTTGCAAAGGCGCGTCCTATCCTTGCGCGTCAATGTGGAGAAATTCTCGCAAAGCTTCACTCGGTCGATATGGCTAAATTACCCCCGCTTCGCACGTCGACAGCACGTGATGAGATTGAGCAATATCACCAGACCTACAAGACGCATGATCATCCGCATCCCGTATTTGATCTGGCGTTCCGGTGGCTGCGCGACAACACACCGGCAACGGCGTCAAAAATTTCACTGGTTCATGGCGACTTCCGCCACGGCAATTTGATGATCGGTGCCGAGGGTGTGCGTGCCGTGCTCGACTGGGAATTGGCGCATATCGGCGACCCGATGGAAGATCTCGCATGGATCTGCGTCAATTCATGGCGCTTCGGCAATATCGATAATCCCGTTGGTGGCTTCGGCCAGCGCGAAGACATGTTCGCGGGTTATGAAGCGGCCGGTGGCGGCAAGGTCGATCCTGAACGCGTTAAATTCTGGGAAGTGCTTGGTACGCTCAAATGGGGCGTGATGTGCACCACAATGGTCATGGCCTTTAAAGCCGGTGACAGGTCTGTTGAGCGTGCCACCATCGGGCGGCGCTCGTCGGAAACGGAAGTTGATCTCCTGCGTCTTCTCGCGCCGCGAAAGAAAGGCTGACCCTATGCAAGACCAGCCCACAGCCTATGAGCTCATCGACATTGTCGCAGAATTCATCCGCGTTCATGCCATGCCGCAAATGACCGGACATGCCGCTTTTCATGCGCTGGTGGCTGCCAATGCGCTCGATATTGTGAAGCGCGAATTGGCAATTGCGCCGAAGGCAAGCGCGGAAGAAGCCGTGCGATTGCAGAACCTTCTCGGGCATGACGCAACCTTGGATGAAATGAACCGCGAGCTTTGCACTCGCATCGAAAACGGCGAGTTGACGCTCGATACACCGGGACTTGCCGATCACCTCTGGGCGATCACCATGACGAAGCTTGCCATCGACCAGCCGAAATACTCCGGTTATGTGCGTGCGCTGGAAGAAGAAGGTCAAAGCTGATGGGCGAGCTCGTTTCACTTCAGCGTGACGGGGCGATTGCCATTGTCACCTTCAACAATCCGCCGCGCGGCTATATGAACTCTGCGCAGGTGGAGGAACTCGGTGTCATTGTCGATGAGATCGCGGCCGATGATGCTTTGCGTGTAGTCATTTTTACCGGTGGAGTACCCGGCGTTTTCATTCGCCACTATGACGTGGAGGAAATCGTTTCCGTCGCGAACTTCATTAGGAGTAGCGACCGGTCGGAAGAACAGTTGATGGCGGCGGGCGAGCGCGGCAACGCGATTTCGACTGTTTTCGATAAAGTAGATCGGCTGCCCAAGCCGACCATCGCGGCGATCAACGGATTTGTTCAAGGCGGTGGCTTTGAGTTCGCGCTTTGCTGCGATATCCGCATAGCCGAGGCTGGCGACTATCGGATTGGTCTGCCTGAAACCAACATCGGCATATTTCCGGGTGCTGGCGGTACTGAGCGATTGCCGCGCGTTATCGGTGAAGCGAAGGCGCTGGAACTGATCCTGCGCGGGCGCACTGTGGGACCTGAGGAAGCTTTGAGCATCGGTATGGTGCATGAAGTGGCAGCGAATTCGGCCTTAACGCGTGCGCGCGAAATCGCGGCTGAAATGGCATTGATGCCCGCACGGGGGATCGCCGAGGCAAAAGCGTTGGTCAAACGAACGGAAGAAAAATCGCTCGACGATGCCTGCGGTTTTGCCCGCGGACGTTTCAGTGTGTTGATCGCCGGTGACGATGATGCCGTCGTCGCGATGCAAAAATTTCTTGCGGATGGCGAGGATATTAACAAACGCTCGTAATTTGGCTTGTTCTATTCCGGATTATGTGATGCCAAACCCTGCGCGACCTCGGCTGAGAAAGTGTTGAGGCGCTGGCGGTAAGTGTCGAGCATCTCGACGGCGGTCATCGACTTTACATCGAGCGACGGGGCTGCAGAGCCCACAACCAAAGATGTGGCGATTTCTGCGTTGACGCTGCGCGCATAATGCGTGCCGTCATAGGTGTTTTTCGGGTTGATTGTGGCGGGTGACGGTATACCGGCGTCAATATAGCGATCGAAGATGTCGGACGCATCATGGAGAGCGCGGGTGTAGCTCGCTAGCCAGTCGATATTTTCATAGTCAGCAATTGCCCAGGCCGAGATCGGCGGCGTGTAGCCGATGTAAAGCGCATCGGGGAATATGCTTCTAAGTTCACGGTATTTTTCCATCGGCTCGCGATTGTCGAATGGGCCAGCGTGAATGTCGCGGATCGGCTTCTTCGGATCATAGGTATCTGATACGGCAACGACACTTTGGAAATCGCGATCATAGACGCGGTCGATGGGCGAATTGCCAAAGAGCGTGCGCCACGACATGCCTAGTACGTCGAGTGAGAGATACTTGATATAGGGCGAGGTCGGATTGCCGCCACTCTTGATAAAGTCGGGCACATTGCGCGGTGCTTTGCGCGGACGGAAATCTCCTGCGCTGACCCCAACAATGACGAGACGTGGAACGAAGCCCCGGCCCTTGAGCCAATTGGCATAATCCACGAACTCGCTGACCGCACCCGCAGAGATCGCAAAGTTGAAACAGTGATAGCCCTTTATGTCGCCCTCCGGCAGCAGGGTCACGCGACTGTCGCCGAAGATCACGCAATCATACTTGCTCTCGTGACCAGCAATGAGATTGGCTTTCGAGAGGCGCTCATTGAAGGCGAAGTTAATCGGCTTGAAGCGGTTGCCGGAGAAATACCAAAGCGGATCAACACTGGCATTGAATGCCAGGACTGCTAAACAGCAGAGAACGGCAGTCAGGACCAGTGTCGCAAGATAGCGCATGGCGGAATTTGTTATTGGCGTGCGCATGATCTATCCGCTCAGAACTGAAAATAAAGAAATTCGCTGACGCGCTGCAAGCTGAGCAGCGAAACAGCAGTGGCAATACCAAGCGCAATAGCCTGCGCTGGTGCGGGTCGCCAGGCAAAAACCTTTCGCCAGCTTTCGGCGGATACAGGCACCAGCAACGGATCGGCCTTGAGATCATGCGACGAAAAATCAAATGCTGGCCGCATCCGCGCGAGCCATTGCTGCGTGTTGGGCGTAAACCAGAGCAGGCTCACCCAAAGGACAAGCCAGCCGATGTCGCGCATGAGTGCGACACCGGACACATCCGGTGTCCAAGCGATGAGGCCGCTATAGATCGCCAGCGCCGCCTCTGTGCTGGGCGCACGGAAGAAGACCCATGCAAGTGCCACGCAGAGCAGCGTAAAGGCGCGGGCAATGCCGCGTGACCACCAGCTATTGATCGGTGTTTTCCATACTGCGCGCCAACCGTGATTGATGATCAGCATTGTGCCGTGCATCGCACCCCAGAAGACAAAGGTCCATGCCGCACCGTGCCAGAGACCACCGATGGCCATTGTGAGAAAGAGATTGAGATAGCGCCGCGCAGGCCCTTTGCGATTGCCGCCGAGCGAGATGTAGAGATAGTCGCGGAGGAATCGTGAGAGCGTCATGTGCCAACGTCGCCAGAAGTCGATGATGCTGGTCGCCTGATACGGCGAATGGAAGTTGAGCGGCAGCTTGATGCCGAAGATGCGTGACGCACCGATGGCCATGTCGCAATAGCCGGAGAAGTCGAAATAGAGCTGGAGCGTATAGGCGAGCATGCCTTCCCACGCCCGCAGGAAAGAAACTTCGTGACCCGCTCCAGCCTGATTGAAAACAGATGAAGCGAGCGGCGCAAAATTGTCAGCGAGCACGACCTTCTTGAAGAGACCGATAGCAAAGATCGTGAGGCCGATGACAAGATTCATGCGGTCAAAGCGGAAGCTGCGTTCCTTCTTGGTCTGCGAAAATATTTCATGGTGATGGACAATTGGTCCGGCAATAAGTTGCGGGAAGAACATCACGAAAAAGCAATATTCAAGAAAGCTATGCGGCTCGACATGGCCGCGTCCTGCGTCCACGAGATACGCGACTTTCTGAAATGTGAAAAATGAAATGGCGAGCGGCAATACGATGTGATGCAGGTTCCAGTCGGTGCCTGCGACGGCGTTGGTCGTGCTGATGAGGAAGTCTGTATATTTGAAATAGGCGAGCGCACCGAGGTCCACACAGACACCGAATGTGACGAGCGTGTTTTTCCAACCGCCACCCGGCTTCATGCGTTCATTGAGAATGACGCGGGCGAGCAGGAAGTTGAAACAGGCCAGTCCGATCAGCAACGGCAGATAGGCAGGGTTCCACCAGCCGTAAAAGAACAGAGATGCGAGCACAAGAAAGCCAAGGCTCGCCTCGCGGCCCAGATGCGCGCGGACCAAAAAGCAGATGAGGGCCGTCAGCGGGAGGAAGGCAAATAGAAAGATCGGTGAATTGAACAGCATGCGGGCGTCCATAAAAAAGGCCGGGATTGCTCCCGGCCTTCTAGATTTACCTGATTGTTGGCTTAAGCGCCATGCGCTCCGATGATGGTGACGGAGCAAACATTCTGGGACGGTGCACCCCCCAGATTATGGGTGAGGCCAATACGTGGGTCTTTGAGCTGGCGCGCGCCTGCACGACCTTGAAGCTGCAGATACATCTCATAGGCCATGCGCAGACCGGAGGCCCCGATGGGGTGGCCGAAGCATTTCAGGCCGCCGTCGATCTGGCAGGGCACCTTGCCGTCGGCGTCGTAAAACCCGTCCATCACGTCTTTGACGGCTTTGCCTTCAGCTGAAATGAACAGATCTTCCATCGTCACAAGTTCGGTGATGGAGAAGCAATCATGCACTTCCATCATGCTGACTTCGTCGCGCGGGTTCTGGATGCCGGCTTCGAGATAGGCCTTCTTGGCGGCAATGCGGGCTGTGTGGAAGTAGCTGCCGTCCCATGAATTATGCTGGCTTTCAAGGCCGTTGGAGACCGAAAGCTGCATGGCCTTCACTGTGACGATATTATGTTTGCCGAGCGCTTTGGCGATTTCGGGTGTGGTGACGATGGCTGCCGCCGCACCGTCCGATACGCCGCAGCAGTCGAACAGGCCGAGCGGTTCGGCGATCATCGGGGCATTCATCACCTGTTCTTCGGTGATGGCTTTCTGCAGATGGGCCTTAGGGTTCAGCGCGCCGTTTGCGTGGCTCTTCACCGAGACATGAGCGATGGCGCGTTTCAGATCTTCCTTCGACACATTGTGCTTTGCGCGATAGGCCGAGGCGAGCTGCGCGAAATTGCCGGGTGCCGAGCCAGAAGGCGCCCATTGCGGGATGAGCGTGCCGGCAGCGCCGACGGGCAATCCACCGTAGCCTGTGTCTTTCAGTTTTTCGACGCCGAGGGCGAGTGCGATGTCGGCGGCACCTGAGGCAACCGCATAGACCGCGCCGCGCAATGCCTCCGAGCCACCGGCGCAGAAGTTTTCAACGCGCGTGACGGCGATATTGGGCAGACGCAGTGCCATTGACAGTGGCGTGCCGCCCTTGCCTGTGCCGGTCTCGTCAATGTGGGTTGAGAACCATGCCGCATCAATCTGCGTGGGTTCGATGCCTGCGTCCTGCATGGCTTCGAGATAGGCCTCGACCATCAGTTCTTCTGGACCGGCATCCCAGCGCTCGCCGAATTTCGAGCAGCCCATGCCGAGGATCGCAACTTTGTCTTTGATACCTGACGCCATAATCGTGTCTCCCTTTTGGGTAAGTCTTATCGGTCGGGCTTATTCAGCGGCCTGGCCTGTTTTGCTGGTTACATTCGAGTTGGTGACGGGAACAGCCTTCCAGAAATATTTGCGGAAGCCGCGCTTCTCGTCGATGTCCTTAATGCGGAAGACGAGGCGCACATCCATACCGCTGTCGACAGTGCCCTGCTCCACATCCGTGAAGTCCATCATAATGCGTCCGCCTTCGTCGAAGACGACCATGCCGTAATGGTTGGGCGGGCTCATGGAGAAAGAGAGGAAATCTGCTGACCAGGAGAGGATCTTCGCCTTACGGTCCGCGAATTTATAAGGCTCCTGCGTATCGACTGTGTGGTTGTTCGGATTGACCGAAATTCGTGAACGGGGGAATTGCACGACGCCTGTTTCCGTGCAGCGGCCACCGACCAATCCCATTAGCATATCTTCATTGCGATAAAGCGTGGTGAGCGCGGTCTTTTTGTCTTGCTCGGCGCGCATTCCCTTTTCCCATTCAACGAGACCGTTGTAGGTGAGGAATTTCATGTAATTGGTTTCGGGCACGCCTTGCGCGAGCGAACCGGCGATGCCGCGTTTGTTTGCCTGCGAGGCAAGCTTGTCGGTCGCCTCAAAGACCATCGCGTCGCAACCACCGCCAAAATGCAGCACCATGATCTTGTCACCGGGCTTCACGTCTTTCTGCAAGGCGTTGACCAGCATGACGAGCGAATGGGCGGCTCCTGTTTCACCGCAATTGTCGGCAAGCGTGTCGCGCGCAGTGTCCGGTGCAATGCCGCTTGCCTTGGCGAGTTGCTGTACGAACTTGATGCCGAATGTTGTGGGCAGCACAAAATGTTTGATGTCACCGGCGGCTGTGCCTGAGACTTCCAGAGCGGCTTTGACAGCACGGGGGATGATCTTCGTGTAGCCCTCGTCGCGGATCCAGCGCTCTTCCCAGTTGTAGTCAAAGTCATCCGTGCTGCCACGGAAGTGATCGACGAAATCAATGGTGAGGCTGGTACCGCCCAGATAAGTTGCGATCACATTGTCGCTTCCGACGGAGAGTGCTGCTGCGCCGTCGCCGAAGTCCAGTTCCTGCGCGCTGGCTGCGCGGGTCTTGCGGTGGTCGGAGGCCACGACGATTGCGTTCTTCGCCTCGCCCGCTTTGACTGTTGTCAGTGCCTGCATAAGCGCCGATGTACCCGCACGCTGAGTGGAGGCGACGTCAACCGCCCGGACATTCTCGCCGAGCGTCAAGGCGGCAGAGATGATGCCCGCGTTCAGGCGGTCCTTGAACGGCATGGTTGTCGAGCCAAAGAACAATGCATCGACATGACTGCGGTCATCATCTGTACCAAGAAGATCGCGCGCGGCTTCGACGGCCATCGTGACGGAATCTTCGTCCCAATTCGCCATCGACCTCTCGCCTTTGCCCTTACCGAGAAAATTGGGAGCGACCCAGGCGTTGGCCTGAGCGACGGATTTGCGCTGCAGACGAAGTCGCGGAATATATCCGCCAAAGCCTGTCAGACCGATAGACTGCTGAGCCATCGTTTCCTCTTCCTGTTAGCCGTCCGCTTGTGCGGTCGTTGTTGCCGGAGAGTTTACCGACGAAGCAGGCGTTTGGACAACAGGTGACGATGCGCTGTGCCGCTACGTCAAGGCAGATTTTGTTTGCGAAAATGGGGAGATAGGCGCGATTTGCGTCTTATCGCGCAACGACGATGCAGGCGATCTTATTGGCGGTAAAGCTTGCGCAACGTGCCTTGGCGGCGTCGGCCGTTTCAAATGAGCCGGCCTGCAAGCGGTAATAGGTGCCGCGTTCGCCAAGGTCGGCCTGTTCGATATTGTAAGCAAGCGAGCTGACGAGTGGTGCGTTCTGGCTGCTGATCTGCCGCCAGGCCTGCGTGGCCAGTTCTGGTGCGCGGAAGGCACCGAGTTGCACCTTGTAGCGACCAGAGGTCGAAGCCGCAGCGGGTTGCACCGGTGTCGCGCGCGCGGCTGGCACTGGCGCTTCCTGCATTACGACAGGTTCGGTCATTGCCGAAGGTTCAAGGCTCGCCAGTTTCTGTACAGGTACCGGTGCAGGCACCATGTCGATATCGCGCAGCGAACCTGTTTCCAGATCGGCATCGCTCTCGCTCGCCGAGGCATAGCGCACGGCTTTTGTCTGCCAGCCGTTTTGTGTGGATTGACTGATCACTTCTCCGTGGCGCGGTGCAATGGTGCGCTGCTGCGTGATCGAGCCCGTTTCAAGATTGTCGTCAGATGCGGTGCTGGCATATGCATTTGAAGCGGGTAGCGCGGCCAGCTCTCGGCGCATGCGCGCAGCGGCGGCAAAACTTGGATCAATCGCGAGTACAGCGTCAAGATCGCTTGCTGCGGCGGCAATATTGCCGGTCTTTTCATGTGCGATGGCACGCCCCATCAAGGGCAGTTTGCGGTTTGGTCCGTCCAATTGGCTGATTGCGATGGAGTAGTCGCGGATCGCTGTCGGATAATCCTGTCGCGCGCGCTCCAGATTGGCGCGGTTGTGATAGGCGGCTGCGTATTTCGGCAAAAACTCGATGGCGTGTGAATAATCGAGTTCAGCGCCCAGCGTGTCCCCGGATTGGGCTTTGGCAAGGCCGCGATTGTAATAGGAGCGCGCCTGCACCTCGCGCGGCAATGCATCGATCTCAAGCGCCTTACTGTAATCGGCAATCGCGAGGCCTTCGTATCCGAGTTTTTGACGGGCGATACCTCGGTGGTGATAGGCCAGTGCAAGTGCTTCGTCATTGAGTGTATTACTCTCAATGGCGCGGGTCAGCCGCTGCACGGCGAGATCATATTGACGCTGTTCGACGGCCGCGGCGCCGGCGTTGAGATCGTCGGCAGGCGTCGCCATCGGCAGTTCCGGTGTTGTCTGCCCGTTGATAACCGACGTCGCGGGCACAGGTATCAGCATCAGCAGGGCGACCGCCGAGCCTTTGAGAATTTGCCTGTAGCTCTTGTCCGACATCGAATCTCTCCTTGGTCAGCATAATATCACGCTGCGCTTGGGCCTCCGAGATTCGTAAAAAATGCTTTATTTTTCAATAGACTAGCGTGTTGGGCCAAAGCCGCTGCGCAAGAATTTCTGCAAGAGATTCGCTCGGAAGGCGCAGATTACCTATTCGACCGTCACTGATTTCGCCAGATTGCGCGGCTGATCGACGTCGGTGCCTTTGGAAACGGCGGCGTGATAGGCGAGCAATTGCACCGGGATTGCGTTGATGATTGGTGCGATCAGCGGGTCGACGGCGGGCACTTCAATGGTTGCCCAGGCGTCCATGCCAGCGCGTGCGATGCCAGCCTTGTCGGAGATCAGCACGACCTTGCCGCCGCGCGCGATAACTTCCTGCATATTGGATACGGTCTTTTCAAACAGTGCATCGACCGGCGCGATGGTGATGACAGGCACATTTTCGTCAATGAGCGCGATGGGTCCGTGTTTCAATTCGCCCGCCGCGTAGCCCTCGGCATGAATATAGGAAATTTCCTTGAGTTTCAGTGCGCCTTCCAGCGCTATCGGAAAGAAATGTCCGCGTCCGAGATAAAGCACGTCTCGCACCTTGGCGATTTCGCTGGCCAAGGCGCGGATCGCATCGTCCTGCTGTAGCGCATCTGCGACGTGGCGCGGAGTTTCCATCAGCACACGCGTCAGGCGTCGTGTTTCGTCTTCGGATATATGGCCACGGGCGCGGGCCGTTGCCAATGCAAGCGCGGCAAGCGCGGTCAATTGACAGGTGAAGGCTTTGGTTGAGGCCACGCCAATTTCGGGGCCGGCATATGTCGGCATCACCACATCGCTGTCGCGTGCGATGGAGCTTTCGGTGACATTGACGATGGAGAGGATCGTCTGGCCTTGCGACTTGCAATAGCGCAGCGCGGCCAATGTGTCGGCGGTTTCGCCCGATTGCGAAATGAAAATCGCGAGGCCACCTACTGGCATGGCCGCTTCGCGGTAGCGGAACTCCGAGGCGATATCCACTTCCACCGAGACGCGAGCGTATCGCTCGAACCAGTATTTTGCCACATGGCCAGCATAGGACGCTGTTCCGCAAGCGATGATGGTGATACGCGGCACAGTGGCAAGATCAATTGGCAAGTCAGGCAACCGCAATGTGTCGTCAATCGGGTTGATATATTCGCTCAGCGTGTGGCCGATGACCTCCGGCTGTTCGAAAATTTCCTTCGCCATGAAGTGGCGGTAGTTGCCCTTGTCCACCATTGCGCTCGTGACGTCGGTGAGACGGATCTGACGCTCTGCAGGTCTATTGTCCGCGTCGAAAAAGACAGCACCGGCACGTGTCACCTCAACGCGATCGCCCTCATCCATAAAGGCAATCCGATTGGTCATGGGCGCAAGCGCAAAGGCGTCGGAACCGAGATACATTGCGCCATCACCATAACCAACCGCGAGCGGGCAGCCGCGACGGGCGCCGATGATGAGATCGTGTTCGCCTTTGAATATAATGCCGAGGGCAAAAGCGCCTTCGAGTTCACTGAGCGCAGATTTAGCAGCGTCGCGCGGCGATTGGCCTTTGCTCAGATAATGTGTGACGAGATGAGCGATGACTTCGGAATCGGTCTCGGTTGAGAAGCGCGCGCCCTCGCTCGTCAACCTTTCGCGTAACTCGCGAAAGTTTTCGATGATGCCATTGTGAACGATCGCCACACGCTCGGTTGCATGCGGATGGGCGTTGTTTTCGTTCGGCGCGCCGTGCGTCGCCCAGCGCGTATGGCCGATGCCGATTGTGCCGTCGAGCGGCGCTGCATCGAGCGCCTTCTCGAGATTGAATAATTTGCCTTCGGCGCGGCGGCGCAAAATGTCGCCGTTGACGAGTGTGGCGATACCGGCTGAATCATAACCGCGATATTCGAGCCGCTTCAGCGCCTCAAGGATGATCGGGGCTGCGGGCTTTTCGCCGAGGACGCCAACGATGCCGCACATTATTCAGAACCCTTTTTCTTGTTTGCAAATCTGGCGCGGAAACTTGCCGCCCAACCCTGTTTCTCAAATTGTTTGCTGCGCTCGACTGCCAGCGCGTCCGGTGCCACATCCTTGGTGATGACGCTGCCGGAACCTGTATAGGCACCATCACCGATTTTGACCGGTGCAACGAGTGAGGAGTTCGAGCCGATGAATGCGCCTGCGCCGATGTCGGTGAAATGCTTGTTGAAGCCGTCATAATTGCAGGTGATCGTGCCCGCGCCGATATTGGCTTTGGCGCCGACGCGCGCATCACCGATATAGGTCAGATGATTGATCTTAGCGCCCTCTTCCACTTTGGCTTTTTTTGTCTCGACAAAATTTCCAATGTGCACGTCGCGGCCAATATCTGAGCCCGGGCGAATGCGTGCGAAGGGTCCGATCTGCGCGCCTTCAGCAATTGTGCCGCCTTCAAGATGCGAAAAGGGTTTGATCGTGACGCCGGATGCAATGCTCACGCCGGGTCCGATAACAACATTCTGCCCGATTGTGACATCAGCGCCGATGATCGTGTCGGCGGAAAGATAGATCGTCTTCGGATCAGATAGTGTTACGCCATTTGCCATCGCACGGGTGCGCAATCGGTTCTGCATTTCCGCTTCAACGGCCGCAAGATCTGCGCGGCTGTTCACGCCCTGAATGTCGGCTTCGGGTGCGGTGACCACGGTGCAGCCGAGACCTGCTGTGCGGGCGAAGGCGGGAACGTCGGTGAGATAATATTCACCTGCGTTGTTTGTGTCTTTCAGCTGTCCGAGCAGGCCTGCCAGATGCTCAAGACGGATCGCCATAGCGCCGCCATTGCAGAGTGTGATCGCACGCTGCTCAGGCGTTGCATCCTTGAGTTCAACAATGGCAGTGAGCGAGCCATGCACGTCAACAATCAAGCGGCCATAGGCGGCGGGGTCGACTGCTTCGAATCCAAGAACGACTATGGGTGTTGCTGTCGTGCAGGCTTCCACCATCGAGCTCAGCGTTTCACTACGCACGAGCGGTGTATCACCGAAGATAACGAGGGCCACACCGTTGGTGGCCGTGATCTGCGGCAGTGCTGCTTTTACAGCATCGCCTGTACCGCGCTGGTTTTGTTGGATTGCAACGGCGAGGCCGGGCATGACGCTTCGGGCGTAATCCGCCACATTGTCCATATCCGGTCCGACCACCAGAATAGTCGTTGCCGATTTGCTTTCCGACACGGCGTCGAGCACATGGCCAAGCATGGGTCGCCCGGCAATCGGATGCAGGCTCTTGGGGAGTGCCGATTTCATGCGCTTGCTTTTTCCGGCAGCGAGAATGATCGTCACGACGTCATTATTCATTGGGCACAGTCTTTATCGAGTTTAATGTTGTCCGGCGACATATAGCGTTCGATGGCCTCTCGCGTCGGTACGTCGTCAAATTGGCACATGGCCTATGCTGCGATAAATGAATTTATATTTCACTATATTGCCCGGTGGAAATTAACTCTCAGGCGTTGCGTTTGCGCAGATGATTTTCCCAATTCAGAGCATGGGTAACGATCTGATCAAGATCATCATACTGAGGTTTCCAGCCCAATATGGTTTTGGCGCGTGTGGGGTCTGATACGACTGAAGCGGGGTCGCCCGGTCGGCGCGGCGCAGATCGCACGGTGAAACCGTGTCCGGCCGCTCGTTCGACAGCCTGAATGACTTGCTTCACGGAAAACCCGTGACCATAGCCGCAATTGGCGATAAGGCTCTCGCCGCCCTTTCGCAGATAGTTCAGTGCGGCTGTATGAGCCGCCGCCAGATCACTCACATGGATGTAGTCGCGAACACATGTGCCATCGACGGTCGGATAGTCATCACCGAATACATCGATGTGATCGCGGATCCCGAGGGCGGTTTGGCAGGCGACTTTGATGAGATGTGTCGCATTCGCCGTCGATTGCCCTACCCGCCCTTTGGGGTCGCCGCCTGCCACATTGAAATAGCGTAATGCCGCGAAGGTCATGTCATGGGCGGCCGCCATGTCGCGCAGCATCCATTCGGTCATAAGCTTTGACCGTCCATAGGGAGACATGGGATTGAGCGGCACGTCTTCGTTCACGGAGGCTGCGTCCGGCATGCCATAGACGGCGGCTGTCGACGAGAAGATGAAATGCTTCACGCCCATGCGCACACAGGTTTCGATCAGGCTGCGCGATTTCGCTGTGTTGTTCAGATAATACTTGAGCGGATCGCTGACGGATTCCGGCACGATGACCGACCCTGCGAAGTGGATTACCGCTTCGACCTTGTGGTCGGCGATGATGCGGGCGACCAACGCGTCGTCGGCAATGTCGCCGACGTAGAGTTTGCTTGCGTTCTGGACGGCCCAGTCAAAACCCGTCGTCAGATTGTCAATAATGACAACCTCCTCGCCTGCGTTCAGCAGGTCGATCACCATATGGCAGCCGATATATCCGGCGCCGCCGGTGACGAGAACACTCATGGTTTAGCTCCAGGCCGTTCAGACGTGAGTCGCGGGGACTCACTCAGGTCTGAAGCTTATACCTTGAACTTTGCTTCCACATACCTAACAAGCGTGTCGAGACAGTCATCCAGATTGGTTGTGGCCGTGTCGATGACGAGTTGCGGGTTCTCTGGTGCTTCATAAGGAGCCGAAATGCCGGTGAAATCCTTAATCTCGCCTGAACGTGCTTTGGCGTAGAGACCTTTCGGGTCGCGACTTTCGCAGGTGGCGACGTCGGCCTTTACATAGATTTCATGGAACCCGTCACCTGCCGCTTCGCGGGCGCGGTCGCGGTCTGAGCGATAGGGTGAAATGAAAGCTGTGATCGCAAGTGTGCCGGCGCGTTCAAACAGGGCGGCCACTTCGCCGACGCGGCGGATGTTTTCGGCGCGGTCTTCCGGCGAGAAGCTCAAATTGGCGTTGAGCCCGTGGCGCACATTGTCGCCGTCGAGCACATAGACGTTGAAGCCCTTGTCGAAGAGGCGCTTTTCGAGCGCCATAGCGAGTGTCGATTTGCCAGCGCCGGACAGGCCGGTGAACCAGAGCACACCGCCTTTGTGGCCATTGCGGAAGGCGCGCGCTTCGTCGGTGATGGTGTGGGCGGCGCGTGTGATGTTTGTGCCGCGCGAGGTGATTGCATCGCGCTGGTCGGCATAGCCTTCCATCGAGATGATGCCGCCACCGGCAATGTCGAATTTTTCCACAAGCACAAAGCGACCCGTCGCGGGATAATCGATAAAGCTGTCGAGCGCCAGCATGCGACGCGAACGCAGCACGATTTCGGCAACTTGATTGCGTTCGACTTGTTGCACGCCGGAGTTCGACAGATCGCTCGTGTCGATGATGCGGTCGATGGATTGCACTGTGACTTGTGCTTCAAGCGTACCGAGCTTGAGCTTATAGGCTTTGCCGACGGTCATCGGCTCGTGGCCGAGCCAGAAAATACGCGCGCGGAAGACGTCTGTTTCGACAGGTGCTGTCTCGACGTGGCTGGCGATTTCGCCTCGTTCGACAAAAATCTGTTCGTCCAGCGTGATGCCGACCGAATAGCCCGCTTCGCTTTCTGTGGGCTGTTTGGCGCCGGGGATCGTGGACCAATATTCGATGGTCTTCACGCGTGCCGATTTGTTCGACGGCGAGAAGATGATTTTGTCACCGACTGCAATGCGGCCGCTATCTATGCGGCCCGCGATGATGCGGCGCTGGTCGAATTTGTAAACGTCCTGGACCGGCAGACGCAGCGGGCTTTCCGTCGCCGGCGTGCCGCTGACAAAGCTGTCGAGCGCTTTGACGACCGTCGGACCCTTGTACCAGTCCATCGCCTTTGACGGCGTAACGATATTGTCGCCTTCGCGTGCCGATACCGGAATGATGAAAGTCGGTGTCACGCCGATGGATTTCAGATAGGCGCGATATTCGGTTTCGATGGCGTCGAATTTTTTCTGATCGTAGCCCGCGAGATCCATCTTGTTGACGGCAACGGCAATCTGACGAATGCCCATCAGGTGCAAAAGATAGCCATGGCGTTTGGACTGTTCCTGCACGCCTTCATGCGCGTCGATGATGAGGAGCGCGGCGTCAGACTGCGCAGCACCCGTAATCATGTTTTTCAGGAATTCTTTGTGGCCCGGCGCGTCGATAATTGTGTAGTCACGCGCTTCGGTTTTGAACCAGATCTGGCTGGTGTCGATGGTGATGCCCTGATCGCGCTCGGCCTGCAGCGCGTCCATCAGGAAGGCCCATTCAAAGGTCACACCGCGCTTGTCAGATTGTGCTTTGATGGCTTCGTAGCGTCCATCGGGCAGTGAGCCAGTGTCATGAAACAGGCGGCCGACAAGCGTAGATTTGCCGTGGTCAACGTGACCGACAATGACAATGCGCATCAGGTCGCGCAAATTGGCGACAGTGTCGGAAGAGCCATCAGCGGCAAGCAGTGTTGCATCAGTCATCGGTCGTTCCTCACAGGTAGCCGTCAGCGCGAAGACGCTCAAAG
>TARA_R110000868_G_scaffold13903_3_pt1 | contig 20566 bp, 23 predicted proteins | sample TARA_R110000868 | Tara Oceans TARA_R110000868 (sample SAMEA4397489) | marine metagenome | biome: Polar Biome; feature: [SRF] surface water layer (ENVO:00010504); material: water (ENVO:00002006), including particulate matter (ENVO:01000060) such as... | depth 5 m | reverse complement strand
AACGGCCCCTGCGGCCCCCCGGGCGAGCCGCACCGTTAACCCCCGACTCACCACCCCTTCCAACCCGATCTTCACCTTGCCGGAGGTAAAACCGTCCCGAAACGAGCCAGTCCCGCTTGAATGAGGACGGGCCGTAACCGGTGATGACAAGGGGTGTTTCTGCCATGGCCAAGACTGTTCTGGTGGTCGACGACGACCCGACCCAACGCCGCCTCGTCCAGGCGGTGCTGGAGCGCGAGGGCTATGCCGTGGCCCAGGCCGAGAGCGGCGGCGAGGCCATCGACCGTCTGACCAAGGGCGGCGGGGCCGACGTGATCCTGCTGGACATGGTCATGCCGCGCATGTCGGGCCTGGAGTGTCTGGCCGAGATCCGCACCGCCGGGATCACCACCCCGGTCATCGTCCTGACCGCCAACGGCGGCATCGAGACCGTGGTCAAGGCCATGCAGGCCGGGGCCCAGGACTTCTTCGTCAAGCCGGTCTCGGCCGAGCGCCTGCTGATCGGCGTGCGCAACGCCCTGCAGCTGACCCAGCTGACGGCCGAGGTCGGGCGACTCAAGAAACACGTGGCCGGTCGCACCACCTTCGACGATCTGGTCGGCACCAGCCCGGCCATGCGGATGGTCAAATCCCTGGGCACCCGCGCCGCCAAATCGACCATTCCGGTGCTGATCACCGGCGAGAGCGGCGTCGGCAAGGAAGTCATCGCCCGCGCCCTGCACGGCGTCAGCGACCGCGCCGGCAAGCCGTTCGTCGCCGTCAACTGCGGGGCCCTGCCCGCCAACCTCGTCGAGTCGATCCTGTTCGGCCACGAGAAGGGCAGCTTCACCGGCGCCAGCGACAAACACCTCGGCAAATTCATGGAAGCCAACGGCGGCACCCTGTTCCTCGACGAGATCGGCGAACTGCCGCTGGACATGCAGGTCAAGCTGCTGCGCGTGCTGCAGGAGGGCGAGGTCGACCCCGTCGGGGCCAAGCGCGCGGTCAAGGTCGATGTGCGCATCGTCTCGGCCACCAATCGCGACCCGGCCCAGCAGGTCAAGGAAGGGGCCTTCCGCGAGGACCTGTTCTATCGCCTCAACGTCTTCCCGATCGAGGCCCCGTCCCTGCGCGAACGGCGCGAGGACATCCCGGCCCTGATCGAGCATTTCGTCGCCCGCTTCAACGTCGAGGAAGGCCGCCGCATCGCCGGCTGCGCCCCCGAGACCATCGCCCTGCTCAGCGCCTTCGACTGGCCCGGCAATGTCCGCCAGCTGGAAAACAGCGTCTACCGCGCCATCGTCCTGGCCGACGCGCCCTTCCTGCAGCCGCACGACTTCCCGGCCATCTCCGGTGTTTCCGCCTGTCTTCTCCCCATGGAACATGGGGAGGGGGACCGCGAAGCGGTGGAGGGGTCCACCACCAACCCCGCCGAGCCCTATGCCAACCTGCCGCCCCTGCCGGACACGCCGATCCGCATCCTCGACGACCGCGGCCACCTGCGCACGCTGGAAGACATCGAACGCGACCTGATCCAGCACGCCATCGAGGTCTATGCCGGCCACATGTCCGAGATCGCCCGCCGCCTCGGCATCGGCCGCTCCACCCTGTACCGCAAGGTCCGCGAACAGGGGCTGGAAGGCGTGCTGAAAGAGGCGGGGTGAGGCTCGGACCAGACCCTCGCCCGGACACCCTCTCGCCCCCGATTGACGGCAGGACCCTGTTGCGCCGATCTTCCGTCCTCTGACACGCAGCGATCGAGGAGACCGACATGCACAAGGGCTCCTGCCTGTGCGGGGCGGTTCGGGTCGAGGTGACGGGGGAACTCCCCGCCCCTGACGCCTGCCACTGCCGCCAGTGCCGCAAACAGTCGGGGCACTATTTCGCCTCGACCGACGTGCCCCGCGCCGCCCTGACGGTCCACGGCGCGGACAGCGTCCGCTGGTACGCCTCGTCGGAGAAGGTCCGGCGGGGGTTTTGCGCGGTCTGTGGCACGTGGCTGTTCTGGGACCCGCTGTTTCGCGACTCGATCGCCGTCGCCATGGGGCTGTTCGACACGCCCACCGGCACCCGGCTCCGGGGACATATCTTCGTGGCCGACAAGGGCGATTACTACGACATCGCCGACGGCCTGCCGCAGAACCGGCAATAGAGCGGACTACAGCCCGACGGCCAGACTGGCCCAGACCAGCAGGAAGGCCGCCACGATCGCGATGGCGGCGACAACCCGCCAGGCCCGCCGGCCGATCCGCCGGGAGGCCAGTTCCCAGCCGCCGAGGGCGACCGCCAGCAGGGCCCCGAAGACGATGAAGTCGAATGCGGTCCAGTTGACCTCGTCGGTCAATTGCATCGCCACCAGCGGCAGCAACAGCAGCAGTCCCGCCCCGCCCCACAGGACCGGGTTCCATCGGCCCCGCGCCCGGCCACCGGTGTCCATCGTCTTCGCCATTGCCTTCACTCCCTGCATGGGTAACGCTTTGACCCTGCCCTGCGCCGGGATGAGCGAAAAGAGGCGGGATAAACGCGCTTCCCTCGCCCCCGGGAGAGGGCCGTCACTCGGGCTCCGCCTTCGGCTTCCGCCCCCAGCGCCGCTTCGGGGCCTCGCCCTTGGCCTTGGCGGTGATTTCCTTGAGCTTGCGGCCCTGCATCGACGACAGGGCCTGGCCGGGCGCGCCCTTTTCGGGGTCACCGAAGGCGCGGCCGTAGGTCTTCACCCGCTCGCCGACCGAGTCGAGGAACTCGCCCTCCCACTCCGACAGCGAAACGCCCGCCTTCTCGGCCGAGCGGCGGGCGCGTTTCAGGGCGTTGAGCGCGGCACGCTGCGCCGCCTGACGCTGGGCTTCGAACGGGCTGACGGGCCGCTTGGGTTTCATGGGGTGTAGGGCTTAGGTCTTAGGTCTTAGGGCTTAGGCCGAAGCCTACACCTGCCCTGCCCGCGTTGTCGCCCGTCAGGCTGCTCCCTAAGACCCAAGCCCTAAGCCCTAATTCCTCGGCTTCAGATCTCGCCCAGCGCCGACATATAGAGGTCGAGGATCGCATCCTCTTCCTGGCGCTTGGCCTTGTCCTGTTTGCGGATGCGGATGACCTTGCGCAGGATCTTGACGTCGTAGCCCTCGCCCTTGGCCTCGAGGAAGACCTCCTTCATGTCGGCCATGATGGCGGCCTTGTCCTCCTCGAGTCGCTCGAGACGCTCGATGATGGTGCGCAGACGGCCCTGGGCCGTGGCGTTGAGGATGTCCGGGCTGGCGTCAAAGGTGGCGTCATCGGCCATGGGGATCTCCTCGGGTCAGTACAAAACTCAGGCGCGGACGCTAACCATGCCGGGGCGAAAGCCTCAACGGCAGGCACGAAAAAGGCCGCGGACAAAGCCCGCGACCCTGTGGGTAGTTCAGAACCGGCTGCGCAAACGCCCGTCGCGCGGCGACGGGCGGCTTGAGCGCCGTTCCTAGCCCTGCTTCGCCTTGAAGCGCGGGTCGGTCTTGTTGATCACATAGACCACGCCCTTGCGGCGAACGATCTTGCAGTCGCGATGGCGACCCTTGAGCGACTTGAGCGAGCTACGGACCTTCATGGTCTTGTCCTGGGCAATGCAAACAGAAAAGCCGCAGGCGAGCCGGCGGCGGAGCGGTGCGTATAGAGAGAGGGGGCCACTTCGTCAACGCCCTGCTGCAGATGCCTCGCGCCACCGCTCCACATCGCGCTCAGGCAGCGCGGGACCGCGTCCCTCGCGTTAGCGCCCTCAAGAAATGGAGGCCCGGCCTCCGGATCGAACGGAGGGTCTGCGGGGTTGCACCCCCGCCGCGTCACCACTCCGCCACCGGGCCATCGAGAGGAACCCGGCGACAATGACCGATGCGGCCTTCAACGCGGTATAGGAAGGTGGTTAGCGGCAATTTCATCTTTGCCTGCGCCCAGTCGGGGCAACAATTTCATCATTCACGCGCTAGCGTTGTTCAAGTCGTCGTCGGGGACATATGTCTAAAATCATGCGGTTCAGCACTCGCCTCCTTTTGATCGGCAGCGTCGCCGCCTGCGCGCCGATGCTGCCGGAGCGACTGCCGCCCCTGCCCGGGCCGGTCGCGACGGTGCCTGCCCCGGCCCCCACGCCGGTGCCCGCGCCGGTGCCGGCACCGGTGCCGCCCCAGGCCGACGCCAATGACCAGGCCGGGTTCGAGGGCTGGAAGCAGGGTTTCCTGTCCCGCCACGGCGGCAACCGCCGCGCCGCCTATGAGCGTGAACTGGCCGGGCTGACCCCCGACGCCACGGTTCTGCGCCTCGACCGCAACCAGCCCGAGTTCAGCCGCCCCGCCGGGGCCTATATCCAGAACGCCGCCAGCCCGGCGCGAATCGCCCAGGCGCGTCAGCGCTATGACCGGGTGCCGTGGGCGGTGACCCAGCGATTCGGCGTCCCGGCCGAGATCCTGGTGTCGATCTGGGCCAATGAGAGCAGCTTCGGCCAGGTCCAGGGCGACCATGACGTGATCCGCTCGCTGGCCACCCTCGCCTATGACGGCCGCCGCCGCGACTGGGCCGAGGCCCAGCTGAAGGATGCGCTCGACATCGTCGTCGACGGTCGCCGCGATCGCGCCGGCCTCAAGGGCAGTTGGGCCGGGGCCATGGGCCAGACCCAGTTCATGCCCGACAACTACCTCCGCCTCGGCGTCGACCAGGACGGCGACGGCAAGGTCGACATCTGGGGTTCCGAGGCCGACGCCCTGGCCTCGGCCGCCAATCTGCTGGCCCGGGCCGGCTGGAAGCGGGGTCAGGCCTGGGGCTATGAGGTCACCCTGCCGTCCGGCTTCGACTATGCCGAGGCCGAGGGGCCGAAACATCCGTGGCGCTTCTGGGCCGCGCGCGGCGTGACCCTGGCCCGCGGCGGCACGCCGACGGCGGCCGAGGCGCTGGAAGACGCCACCCTGCTGCTGCCGCAGGGCGCGCGTGGACCGGCCTTCCTGGCCCTGCCCAACCACTATGTGATCCGCCGCTACAACAATTCGGTCAGCTATGCCCTGGCCATCGGCCTGACTGCCGACGGCATCGCCGGCAAGCCCGGTCTGGTGGGCACATGGCCCGACGACGCCCCGCTGTCGCGCGAGCAGCGTATCGGCACCCAGGCGGCCCTGACCCGGCGCGGCTATGACACCCAGGGCATCGACGGGGTCATCGGCTCCAACACCCGCGCGGCCCTGCGCCGCTGGCAGATCGCCAACGGCCGGATCGCCGACGGCTATCTGACCGCCGAAATCGCCAATGAGCTGATGAGCGCGCGCTGATCACCGGCACCCCGCCGCACGCCTGAGGGCGCGCGGCGGGGGCTCGTCTCAGTGCTGGTGGGCGGGTTCCGCCGCGGCCTCGGGGGCCGGATGATGTGCGCCGTGGTCCATGCCGGCCATCCCGGCACAGGACGCCATCATGGCCTCGTGTTTGGCCTTCATTTCCGCATGCTGCTCGGCCGTCATGGTCGAGGGGTCCATGCCCGCCATCATGGTCTGGTGGTGTTCCATCATCGCGGCATGTTGCTCGGGCGTCATGGCCGAATGATCCATGCCCGCCATGCCGTGACAGGCAGGCGCGTCAGCGGCCGGAGCGGCCTGACCCATGGCGGCATGTCCGGCGTGACCGGCATGGGCGTCAGCGGCCGGGGCCGCGGGCGCGGTCTGGGTCATGGCCGCGTGTCCGGCGTGGCCGGCATGCGCGTCCGGCGCGGTCTGGGCGGCCACGGGGCCGGCGGCGAGCGCGGCCAGCAGGCCGGCGATGGCGAGCGACGAAACCTGGATTCTGGTCATGGGGTGTCTCCGGTGAGCGCCGCCGGTTCGCCCTGCCCCGGAGCAGGGTCGGGACCGGTCGGCTTCCTGTAGTCTGTACGCGGTGTCGGCCGTCCGCCCTCCGGGGTCGGGCCCACTGCGGCGGCATGCCGCACGGCGGGTCCCGTCGGTGCGTCAGCCCTTCAGCCGCCAGGTCGCGCCGCCGGGGCTGTCCATCACCACCACGTTCAGGGCGTTGAGCCGGTCGCGGATGCGGTCGGCCTCGGCCCAGTCCTTGGCGGCGCGGGCGGTCACCCGTTCCGCCAGCAGCGCCTCGACCTCGACCCGCAGCGCGTCGTCGACGCCGCTCTCGAACCACTGGTCCGGCGTCGACAGCAGCACGCCGAGAATGGCCCCCGAGGCCATCAGTTCGGCCTTGGCGATGCCCACCGCCTGCAGATCGCCGGCGGTCATGGCGCGCTCGATCTCGCTGGACAGGGCGAACATCGTGGCCATCGCCCCCGGGGTGTTCAGATCGTCCGAAATGGCCTCGAGGAACTCGGGCGACGGCATGTCGCCCAGCGGCGCGACCTCGGCGGCGCGGCGCAGCGCCCCGTACAGCCGGTCGAGATTCTTCTTCGACTGGTCCAGCAGGTCCTGGTTCCAGTCCAGCGGCTGGCGATAATGGGCGCTCAGCAATGCCCAGCGGACCACCTCGCCCGGCAGGGCCTGGACCAGGTCGTGCAGCAGCAGGACGTTGCCGACCGATTTCGACATCTTCTCGGCGTCGACGGTCAGGAAGCCATTGTGCATCCAGTGGCGGCTGTACGCCTCATGAGCGTCGGCCGCGTGGGCGTGGCCGTGGGCGCAGACGCCCTGGGCGATCTCGTTCTCATGGTGCGGAAACACCAGATCGATGCCGCCGCCGTGGATGTCGATCGGCAGGCCCAGCGTCTCCTCGATCATGGCCGAGCATTCGATATGCCAGCCGGGACGGCCCGCGCCCCACGGCGACGGCCACGACGGCTCCCCGTCCTTCGACGGCTTCCACAACACGAAATCGTGCGGATTCTTCTTGTAGGGGGCGACCTCGACCCGGGCCCCGGCGATCATGTCGTCCAGGTTGCGACCCGACAGCCGGCCGTAGTTTTCGTAGGACGAGACGTCGAACAGCACGTGGCCCTCGGCGACATAGGCGCAGCCCTGCTCAAGGATCTGGCCGATCTGGGCGACGATGGCGTCCATATGGTCGGTGACGTGCGGGGCGATGTCGGGCGGCGACACGTTAAGCCGGGCCATGTCGTCCAGATAGGCGGCCTCAAAGCGCGCGGTGACCTCGCCGATCGGCGTGCCCTCCTTCGTCGCCCGGGCGTTGATCTTGTCGTCCACGTCGGTGACGTTGCGGGCATAGACGACGCTGTCGGCCCCGTATTCCCGGCGCAGCAGCCGCACCAGCACATCGAACACGACCGGCGGGCGGGCATTGCCGATATGGGCATAGTCATAGACCGTCGGCCCGCAGACATAGAGGGTCACCCGCTCCGGATCGCGGGGCACAAACACGCGCTTTTCACGGTGCAGGGTGTCGTGGAGCGTCAGCGTCATATTGCGGCGTTGGCCTTCAGTTTTCTTGCAGGACGGAGGGTGTCTCCCATATAGCCGGTCTACCGCACCCGCGAACAGCCGTGCGGTGTATTATAGGGAGAGTGGCGCGCGTCCATCCGGGACCTTCGTTCCGGCGCGACTTCGCCGCCTTGAGATCGAGCATGAGCCTGACCCCCGTCAAACCCGTCCTGGTCAGTGACGCGACCCCCGCCCGCCCGTCGCGCGAGACGGCGCTGGAGGCTGTCCGCACCCTGATCGCCTGGGCCGGAGACAATCCCGAACGCGAGGGCCTGATCGACACGCCGCGCCGCGTGGTCGACGCCTATGGCGACTGGTTCCAGGGCTATGACGCCGATGTGGCCAAGGAACTGTCGCGCACCTTCGAGGAGGTGCAGGGTTATGACGACATGGTGCTGCTGCGCGACATCGAGGTCGAAAGCCACTGCGAGCACCACATGGCCCCGTTCCTGGGCAAGGCCTATGTCGCCTACATCCCGACCGAGAAGGTCGTCGGCATCTCCAAGATCGCCCGCGTCGTCGAAATTTTCTCCAAACGGCTCCAGACCCAGGAGACCCTGACCCAGGAGATCGCCGCCGCTCTTGATTCGCACCTGGCCCCGGCCGGCGTGGCCGTCCTGATCGACGCCGAACACCAGTGCATGACCACCCGCGGGGTCCACCACCGCCATGTTTCGACCCTGACCACCCGCTTTACCGGCGTGTTCAAATCGGACCCGGCACTGATGGATCGCTTTCTCAAACTGGCCAGGGGCTGATTTCTCGCCTCCTGGGGGTATTCTGCCTTCCGGGAACCGACTGAGGCCCGAGACCGCTTTACAAGCGCGTCGCATGACGCCAAGACACCATGAACACTAGGCGCAGTTCGTCGCTATCGCGGCGAACCTGAGGGAGATTTTCAGCGCATGGGCTCCAAACTTGCAGGTCCCGCCGGACAAGGCGGCAAAACCATTGCCCAGAACGCGGACATCAACGTCACGCCGTTCGTGGACATTATGCTGGTGCTGTTGATCATCTTCATGGTCGCGGCACCGATGGCCACCGTGTCCATCAAGCTCGATCTGCCGCCGGCGACGCCGCCGGTCGACGGTGAGCAGAAAGACCCGGTCTACATCACCATCCAGGAATCCGGCTCGATCTTCATCGCCGAGCAGCAGACGACGATCGAGACGCTTGAGTCCGACGTCTGCGCTGCCCTCGGCGGCGGCGATACCGGCGACTGCCGTCAGGAGCGCGTCTTCGTCCGCGCCCAGCCGGAAGTGAAATACAATGCCTTCATGGAAGTCATGAACAAGCTTCAGGAAAAGGGCTTCTACAAGGTTGGCCTGCTGAACGAAGACATCACCTGAGGCGAACCCGCCCGGGCGACTGAAACAGGGCCGTCTCCTCCGGGAGGCGGCCTTTTTCATTGCGTCCGCCGGCTTGACGGTCTCCGGTGCCGGGTGCCCCATGGACCGAGGAGGCCCGCCATGACCCTGATCGCTCTCGCCCTCGCCGCCCTGGTCCAGACCACGCCGGTCGACTGCACCGACGCCGACCACCGCGCCTTCGACTTCTGGATCGGCGACTGGACCGTCACCGCCGTCGCCAGCGGGACCGTCGTCGCCGACAGCCGGATCGAATCCGTCGCCGGCGGCTGCGCCATCCAGGAGACCTATCACCAGACCGTGGGGCCCGGCGGGACCCCGACCGACTATCGCGGCCACAGTTACAGCGCCTTCGACGCGACCGACGGGGTCTGGCGGCAGTTCTACGTCGACTCCAACGGGTCGGTTTCGGCCTTCGCCGGCGAGGCGGTCGACGGGGCCATGGTGCTGATCGTCGACCGGGGCGAGGTCCGGCAACGGATGACGGTGGCCCCGGCCGGGAACGGCGCGGTGCGCCAGACCGGCGAGGTCTCGCGCGACGGCGGCCGGACCTGGTCCACCGGCTATGAATTCCTCTACCGGCCCCGCTAAGGCTTGATCGCCCCCGCCGGGTCCCCAGATGAGGCCTCCCCCCTTGTCCGGAGTTCCTCATGACGCAGACCCAGCCCGCCGTCGCCGTCGATGACGTCTCCATCCCCCTGCTCGGGTTCGGCACCTGGCAGCTGGAGCCGGTCGATGCCCGGCGCATGGTCGCCGAGGCCCTGCGCATCGGCTACCGCCACATCGACACGGCGCGCATCTACAACAATGAGGACGGAGTCGGTCAGGGCATCCGTGATTCGGGCGTCGACCGCGCCGACATCTTCGTCACCACCAAGATCTGGGTCGAGGATTTCGCCGCCGGTGACCTGCAGCGCGCCGCCGCCGCCTCGGTCGAGCGTCTGGGCCTGACCCCGGACCTGCTGCTGCTGCACTGGCCCAAGCCGGAACCGGACTTCGTCGAGACCCTCGGGGCGCTGAACGACGCGAAGGCGCGCGGCCTGACCCGCGCGATCGGCCTGTCCAACTTCCCCTCGGCCCAGTTCCGTGAGGCCCAGTCGGTCTCCGACGCCTGGCTGGTCACCAACCAGGTCGAATACCATCCCTATCTGGCCCAGAAGACGCTGCAGGCCACGGCCGCCGACCTCGGCTCGTCCCTGACCGCCTGGTCACCGCTGGCCCAGGGCAAGGTGGCCGACGACCCGGTCATCGCCGATATCGCCCGGGCCCACGGCAAGACGCCGGGCCAGGTCACCCTGCGCTGGCTGATCCAGCAGGACGTGGTCGCCATCCCGCGCACCTCGAAGGCAAGCCGGGCGGCCGAGAATTTCGACATCTTCGACTTCATCCTGTCCGACGAGGACATGCTGCGCCTCCACGCCCTGGCCCGGCCCGACGGCCGAATCGGCGACTGGATTGATCCGGCCTTCAAATGGGATCAGGATTGACGTCAGGGCGGCACCCGACCCGCCCGAGGAACACCAGGGAGGCAGGCCGATGGGCGCGATCCACCGGTTTCCCGGACTCGATCCGGCCGACGTCGCCATCGGCACCCGGCTGAAACAGTGGCGACGCGCGCGCGGCATCGGCACCGACGCCCTGGCCGAGGCCCTGTCCCTGTCGCCGGAACAGATTCGCCTGGCCGAGGCCGGTCGCGCCCATCTGGACAGCCTGCAGATCGCCGCCGCCACCGCCTGCCTGCACCTGCCGCTCTGGGCGTTGATGTCGGATACGCAGGCCTACTGACTCGCATGTCGCACCCGCCACCCCGTGACACGGGCGGCCGCGCCGCCTAATCCCTACGCTCCGGACGGAGCGAAGAATGGCCTACAAATCCCTGCGCGACTTCATCGCCATGCTCGAGGCCGAGGGTGAGCTGATCCGCGTCACCGAGCCGGTCTCGACCGTGCTGGAGATGACCGAAATCCAGACCCGGCTGCTGCGCAACGGCGGTCCGGCCGTGCTGTTCGAACAGCCGGTCATGGCCGACGGCACCATCAGCCCGATCCCGGCCCTGGCCAATCTGTTCGGCACGGTCAAACGCGTGGCCATGGGCGTGACCCTCGATAACAAGGAACGCACCACCGCCGCCGAACTGCGCGAGGTCGGCGAGCTGCTGGCCTTCCTCAAGAACCCGACCCCGCCGCGCGGCCTGTCCGACGCGATGGAGATGCTGCCGCTGGCGCAGAAGGTCATGGCCATGCGCCCGAAGGTGGTGAAATCCGCCCCGGTGCAGCAGGTGGTGCTGAAGGGCGACCAGATCGACCTCGCGGCCCTGCCGGTCCAGACCTGCTGGCCCGGCGAGCCTGCGCCCCTGATCACCTGGGGTCTGGTGGTCACCAGGGGGCCGTCCGACGCCCGCGAGGACGATTTCAACCTCGGCATCTACCGCATGCAGGTGCTCGGCAAGGACCGCTGCATCATGCGCTGGCTGGCCCATCGCGGCGGGGCCCAGCACTATGCCCGGCACAGGAAGGCGGGAAAGAAGGGCCCCCTGCCCTGTGCCGTGGTGCTGGGGGCCGACCCGGGCACCATCCTGGCCGCCGTGACGCCGGTGCCGGACACGCTGAGCGAATACCAGTTCGCCGGCCTGCTGCGCGGGGCCAAGGCCGAGCTGGTCGCCTGCAAGACCGTGCCCCTGATGGTGCCGGCCCAGGCCGAGATCGTGCTGGAAGGCCACGTCCTGCTGGACGAGCATGCGGATGAAGGCCCCTACGGCGACCACACCGGCTATTACAACTCGGTAGAGAAATTCCCGGTCTTCCAGATCAGCGCCATCACCATGCGCCGGGACCCGATCTATCTGACCACCTTCACCGGCCGCCCGCCGGACGAGCCCAGCGTCCTGGGCGAGGCGCTGAACGAGGTCTTCATCCCCCTGCTGCGGGCCCAGTTCCCCGAGATCACCGACTTCTGGCTGCCGCCCGAGGGCTGCTCCTACCGCATCGCCGTGGTCAGCATGAAGAAGGCCTACCCCGGCCACGCCAAGCGGGTGATGCTGGGCGTCTGGAGCTATCTGCGCCAGTTCATGTACACCAAATGGGTCATCGTCGTGGACGACGACATCGACGCCCGCGACTGGAAACAGGTGATGTGGGCCATGGCCACCAAGATGGACCCGGCCCGCGACATCACCCTGATCGAGAACACCCCGATCGACTATCTCGACTTCGCCAGCCCCGAGAGCGGTCTCGGCTCCAAGATCGGCCTCGACGCCACCGACAAATGGCCGCCCGAGACCAAGCGCGAATGGGGCGAGGAAATCCGCATGGACGAGACGGTGATCGGCAGGGTCTCCGACATGTGGGACCGGCTGGGCCTGCCCGGTGACGGCACGCCGATCTGGAAATAACGGCGAACGGGCCTATGGTCCCGGATCGTTCCGGTCAGCCTGAGGTTATTCCATGCGTCGTCTCGCCCTGCTGGCCGTCCTTTCTGTCCTGTCCGCGAGTCCCGCCATGTCCCAGAGTCCCGCCACGCCCTCCGTTTCCAACACCGCGCCGTGGGACCAGGCCTTCCTGCCGCCGGCCCCGGCCTGGGACGGGTCCAGCCGGGCGCTGCTGGTCGACGACAGCCACCCCTGGGTCACCGATTTCGAGCGCGATCCCGAACACGACTTCAGCCCCAACTACGCCGACACCCGCGCCTGGTTCGACCGTCTGGACGCGGCCTCGGACCTGATCCGTATCGAACAGTTCGGCGTCTCGCCCGAGGGGCGGCCCATCTACGCCGTGATCGCCTCGAAGGACGGGGCGAGCTTCGACCCGGCCAAGCCCGTGCTGCTGGCCCAGGCCGGCATCCACCCGGGCGAGATCGACGGCAAGGACGCGGGCATGATGCTGCTGCGCGACATGGCCTTCGGCGACAAGGGCGGCCTGCTCGACAAGGTCAACCTGATCCTGATCCCGATCCTGTCGGTCGACGGTCACGAACGGGCCGGCGCCTACAGCCGCCCCAACCAGCGCGGGCCCCGCATCCAGGGCTGGCGCAACACGGCCACCAACCAGAACCTGAACCGCGACTACATCAAGCTGGACCAGGTCGAGATGCAGGCGGTGCGCGGTCTGGTGCTGAAATACCGGCCCGACCTCTATGTCGACATCCACGTCACCGACGGCATGGACTACCAGTACGACATCACCTTCGGCTTCAACGGCGAGAACGGCGTCTGGTCGCGCAGCCCGGCCATCGCCGGCTGGCTCAACGCCACCTTCAAGCCCGGCATCAATGCCGCCCTGGAGGCCGAGGGCCATATTCCGGGCGAGCTGGTGTTCGGCATCGACGAGGCCAATCCCCGCGCCGGCCTGTCCGACGGCGGTCTGGGCGAGCGCTTCTCCAACGGCTGGGGCTCGGCTGCCCACGTCCCCGCCATCCTGATCGAGAACCACAGCCTCAAGCCCTATGAGCAGCGGGTGCTGGGCACCTATGTCTTCCTCGAGGAGTCGATGAAGCTGCTGGCCGCCGACGGCCCGGCCCTGCGCGCCGCCATCACCGCCGACCGCGCCCTGCGCCCGGCCGAGATCCCGACCAATTTCGTGCCCGAGGACCAACCCTCGGCGACCCGCGCCTTCAAGGGCATCACCTATGAGATGTACGACAGCCCGGCGCTGGGCCAGCCCGTGGTGCGCTGGCTGGGCCAGCCGGACCCGGCGCTGTGGTCCCTGCCCTTCTATGGCTCGAGGCCGTCGCTGATCCTGAAGCGTCCGGTGGCCTACTGGATCCCGGCCTACCGATCCGACCTGATCGAACGGCTGCGGCTGCAGGGCGTCGAGATGGAGACCCTGACCGCGCCGCGCACGGTGTCACTGGACATGCTGCGCCTCAACGATCCCAAGCTGGCGACCCGCGCCAATGAGGGCCACGTCCAGGCCAGCGTCACCGACGTCACCGCCGAGCGCCGCGAGCGGACCTGGCCGGCCGGTTCGGTGCGGGTGCCGACCGACCAGCCGCTGGGCGACATCGTCGTCCTGCTGCTGGAGCCGCAGTCCAGCGAGAGCTTCTTCGCCTGGGGCATGGTCACCGAGGTGCTGAGCCGGGTCGAATATATCGAACCCTATGCCATCGCCCCGCTGGCCGAGGCCATGATGGCCGCCGACCCGGCCCTGAAGGCCGAGTTCGAGGCCAGGCTGGCCGCCGATCCGGAGTTCGCGGCGGACGGTAACGCCCGCCTGCAGTGGTTCTACGTGCGTACGCCCTTCCATGACGACCACTACCGCCTCTATCCGATCGGCCGGGAATCCTGATCATGACCAGCGCCCACCCCATTGAGATGCTGACCGCCGTCCAGGCCGCCGCCCTGTGGTCCGGGGTGCTGATCCTGATCCTGCTCGGCCTGTCCGGCCTGGTGGTCCGGCGGCGGCGGCGGCACCAGATCGCCTTCGGCGACGCCGGCAATGTCGAGATGACCACAGCGGCCCGCGCCTTCGGCAACGCCAGCGAATACATCCCCGCCGGCCTGGTCGCCCTGGTGCTGCTGGCGCTCGTCGGGGCCCCGGCGGCGCTGGTCCATGCCGTCGGCGTCACCCTGGTGGTCGGCCGCCTGATCCACGCCCTGGGTCTGGTGTTCCAGACGGGGCCGTCGCTGGGCCGGGTGCTGGGCATGCTGATGACCTGGATCGCCCTGCTGGTCGGGGCCGTCTCCCTGATCGCCTTCGCGGTGATCTGAGCCGGCCACAGCCCCCATGGTTGCGGTGCAGCAGGGGGTCGGCCATATCGGGGTATGTCCAATGCCTCCCCGTCGACCGCCACCATTCCCGCTGACCTGCTGCCCGATCTGGTCGCCGCCGCCCTGAGGGCGGGGGCCGATGCCGCCGAGGCCGTCTCGGCCGAGAGCGCGGCCCTGTCGGTCGGGGTGCGCAACGGCACCCTGGAAGAGGTGGAACGCGAGGAGTCGCGCGACCTGGGCCTGCGGGTGTTCATCGGCAAACGCCAGGCCACGGTCTCCGCCTCGGACCTGTCCGACGCCACCCGCGCCCGGCTGGTCGAACGCGCCGTGGCCATGGCCCGGCTGGCCCCCGAGGATCCCTGGTGCGGCCTGGCCCCGCAGGACCGGCTGGCGCGCGGCTCCTTCCCCGATCTGGATCTGTACGACAGCACCCACCGCTCGGCCGAACAGCTGGAAGCCGCCGCCGTCGCCACCGAGGCCGCGGCCATGGCCGTCGACGGCGTGGTCCGCTCCGAGGGCGGCCATGCCTCCAGCTCGACCAGCCGCTGGCGGCTGGTGACCTCCGACGGCTTCGACGGGGCCTATCACGGCTCGGGCTTCGGCCTCGGGGTCGGGGTCATCGCCGAAAAGGACGGGGCCATGGAGCGCGGCGGCGAGCATCGCCACACCCGCCACCTGTCCGACCTGCCCGGCGCCGGGGCCATCGGGGCCGAGGCCGGACGTCGCGCCGTGGCCCGCACCGGGCCGCGCAAGATCGCCTCGATGACCGCCCCGGTCATCTTCGAAAACCGCGTCGCCGGCCAGGTGATCTCGCCCCTGCTCGGGGCCATTTCCGGCCCGTCGATCGCGCGCGGCTCGTCCTTCCTCAAGGACCGGCTGGGCCAGCCGGTCCTGCCGGCCGCGGTGAACCTGATCGACGATCCGTTCCGCCCGCGCGGGCTCGGCTCGACCCCGTTCGATGACGAGGGCGTGGCGGTGACGCGGCAATCAATCATTGACGACGGGGTGCTGACGACCTGGCTGATGAACAGTTCGGCTGCGGCCCAGCTGGGTCTGGCCTCGACCGGTCACGCGGCCCGCGGCCTGGCCGGACCGCCGGGGGTCTCGACCCACAACCTGCACATGGAACCGGGCCAGCGCGACCTGGCCGGACTGATGGCCGACGCCGGCACCGGCCTGCTGGTGACCTCGATGTTCGGCCCGTCGCTGAACCCCAACACCGGCGACTGGTCGGCCGGGGTGTCGGGCTTCTGGTTCGAGGCCGGGGAACTGGCCTATCCGGTCAGCGAGGTCACCGTGGCCGGCAGTCTGCCCGACATCTACCGGCGTCTGGTGCAGGGCTCGGACCTCGAGTTCCGCGGCGCGTTCAACGTGCCGTCCCTGATGTTCGACGCGCTCGCCATCGCCGGAAAATGACGACTTACAGCGAAGACTTCATTCAGGACCTTAACCTGATCCGCGACTCCGCCCGCGCCGCCGGCGACCTCGCCCTGGCCGAGCGCGCGCGCGGACTGAAGATCTGGTCCAAGCCCGACCGCTCGCCGGTGACCCATGCCGACGAAGCCGTCGACGCCCTGCTCAGGGACATTCTGCTGGGGGCGCGCCCCGACTACGGCTGGCTGTCGGAAGAGACCGCCGACGGTCCCGAACGCCTGTCGCGCGAGCGCATCTTTATCGTCGACCCGATCGACGGCACCGTCGCCTATATGAAGAACACCCCGTGGTGGTGCATCCCCATCGCCGTGGTCGAAAACGGCCTGCCCGTCGCGGCCGTGATCCACGCCCCGGCCCTGGACGAGACCTTTGTCGCCACCCGCGGCGGCGGGGCCTTCCTCAACGACCGGCCGATCACCGCCTCGGACGTCACCACCCTGGACGACGCCTCGGTCCTGGCCGACGCCCGGTTGCTGGAAGGGCCAATCTGGCCCGAACCCTGGCCGGTGATGCGGTTCGAGAAACGCAATGCCATCGCCTATCGCATGGCCCTGGTCGCGGCCGGGGCCTTCGACGCCGCCATCGCCCTGACCCCGAAATGGGACTGGGACATCGCCGCCGGGGCCCTGATCGCCGAGGAGGCCGGCGGCCGGGTCAGCGACCACCACGGGCGACCCTGGCTGTTCAACCGGGCCGATCCGCGCCAGAGCAGCCTGATCTGCGCCGCCCCGGCGCTTCACCCGTTGATCGTGCGGCGTTGTGCGCCTATCCCGCTCGCAGACTGACCCCAGCTTCCGGACCCGCCGCATGACCGCTCCTGTCGAAACCGAATCCCCGCAACTGCTGCACCTCGTCATCGGCGGCGAATTGCGCCACCTCGACGCGCCGGTGTTCCGCGACCTGTCCAAGGTCGAATTCGTCGGGGCCTACGGCAGCTATGACGAGGCGAAGAAGGCATGGAAGGCCCGGGCCCAGGCCACGGTCGACAATGCCCATATGCGCTATTTCATCCTGCACGCGCACCGGATGATCGATCCGCGCGGCGACGCTCACTAGATCTGATCCGGCCTTCGGGAACGGTCGCGCGGCTGAAGCGCTACCGTTGCACGATCGCCCGATATCCGGAGCTGCCCGATGACCATATTCGGCCGAACCCTCGACGGACAGGAACTGTTCGCCCTCGCCTCGCTGCTGACGCTGCTGGCCTTCTGGCTGTTCGTCCTGCCGCGCGAACGCGACTATGGCCGCCGCTTCAAGCAGTGGGAGGCCGAACGGCGCGCCCGCCGTCTCGGCCAGGACGGCGGGTCGACCCGCCCGAAGGGCAAGCCGCGCGGCCCCTGGGGCTGAGCCCTACTCCCGCCGCAGCAGTTTCTCGGTCAGCAATGTGCCCCACCAGCCCGCCTTGAACGCGGCCCGGATCGCCTTCGGGTCATAGGCGTCGCTGTCGACCCAGTCGATGAAGCTGACCCCGGTCGGCTCAACCTCGTTCAGGTATGTCTCCAGCGTATAGTCCAGCACCCCGGTCAGGCCCTCGCGGTGGTGCAGGTATTTCTTCGACAACTGGCCGATGGCTTCCGACATCGGTTCACCCAGATGGAAATGGCGATAGAAGACCGCCATCATCCCGGCCCGGTCCGCCCCGGACTTGCAGTGGATCAGGGCCGGATATTCGATCGTCCGGAACAGCTCCCGGGCCCGGTGCACCCGGTCCTTCTGCGGCGGATCGCGCGAATCCAGCGGCGCGCTGATCAGGGTCAGGCCCAGCCGCTCGCAGGCGGCCTTTTCCAGCGCGAACCAGGCCTCGTCGCGCTCGCTGCCGCGCAGGTTGATGACGGTCTTGATGCCCTGCCGCTGCCAGTAGGCCAGTTGCCGCGGCGACGGCTGGTTGGTGCGCACCAGGTCCGGGCCCAGCCAGTGGGCGTTCATGAACCCGACCCGCAGGAAGGCGTGGTCCTTCCAGACATAGTCCCAGCCCGCCTTGAAGCGGCCGGCCGGCGTGCTGAGATCGTAACGCGTCATGCAACGCAGATAGCCGGTCCGGGCCCCCTCGTCATGCCGGAATGACGGTCCGGCGGGACCGGGATCAGGCCTCCGCGCCCGGGGCCGCCGGGGCCAGCGGCATGACCAGCCGCACCTGCAGGCCGTCCGGACGCCATTCGCGCGACACCTCCGCCCGCAGTTGCCGCGCCAGCTGTTCGACCAGCCGCGAGCCGAATCCGGTCCGCTCGGGGGCCGTCAGGGCGGGGCCGCCCGACTCCGACCAGACCAGCACCAGGTCACGCCCCTGCATCGACCATTCGACGCGGACCCGGCCGCCGACGACGCTCAGCGCCCCATGCTTGGACGCATTGGTCGCCAGTTCATGGATCAGCATGCTCACCGGCTGGGCCTGATCCGGCGAAACGGCGACGTCGGGACCGCGAATGTCACTGGCCTCCTCCGGCCACAGGCTGGCCAGTTCGTCGCGGATCAGGTCCCGGACCCGGGCTCCCTCCCATTTGCGGTCGGCCAGACTGCCCTGGGCCCGGGCCAGCGCCCCGACCCGGCCCAGCAGCACGGTCTTGTACGTGCCCACATCGGGTGCCCCCGCCAGTTGCACCAGCGACTGCACCACCGTCAGCGCGTTGCGGGCCCGGTGATCGACCTCACGCATCAGCAGTTCCCGCGTCGCCGCATGGCGACGCTCCTCGCTGATGTCGCGCACCTCGATGATGGTGCCGACGGTCACGCCGGCCTCGTCCCGCATCGGACTGGCGGTGAAGGCCACCGGATAGAAGGAACCGTCCCTGTGCACGAAGACCTCCTCACCCTGCTGCTGGTTGTTCTCGGGAAAGGCGCGGTCGATGGCGCATTCGTGCAGCGGAAACGGCGAGCCGTCGGGCCGGGTGTGATGGATCACGTCATGCAGGGTCCGCCCGCGGGTTTCCTCGAACCGGTAGCCCGTCAGCGCCTCCGCGGCGGCGTTCATGTAGACGCACTGCTGCCGGTCATCCATCAGGAAGATGGACACCGTCGCATTGTTGAGCACGGCCTGCAGCCGTCGATCGGTGTCCTGCAGGGCCAGTTCGGCGACCTCGCGCTTGCGGATTTCCAACCGCGCGGCCTCATAGGTCCTGGCGTTGTCGATGGCCGTGGCGGCCTGGGCCGCGACGGCGACCATGATCCGTTCGTGGCGGGCGGAAAACTGCGCCGCCTCCGGATGGCCGAAGAACAGCCCGCCCAGCGCCTGGCCCGAGCGCGAGACGACCGGCACCGCCAGATAGCTGCGCACCGGCAGATGCCCGGCCGGCATGCCGCGATGCGGCTCCATCTGTCCGTAGCGGGGGTCGCGGGTGATGTCGTCAGAGCGGATGACGCCCTCGCCGTTAAAGGTCGGGGCGAACACCGGGGTCGGGCGCGGGTGCGGAAAGGCGGAAAAGGCGGCGGGGTCCGCACCGGACAGCGCATACAGAAGGAACGCCTCCCCCTCATCACTGACGCCGTTGTAGAAGAAGGCCCCGAATTCCGCCCCGGTCAGTGACACCCCGACGTCGACGACGGCCTGGACGTTGCGCTCGAGGTTGAGTTCCGACGCGACCCGGGCACCGGTTTCGTTGATCAGCCTGAGCACCCGCACCTCTTCGGCCAGCGCGGCATGGCTCATTTCCTGCGGTTCGATGTCCTGGTGCATGGTCCCTCATGGATCGCCGATAGGCGCGCATCTGTCGGCGAGCGTCTGGTTTTGCAATGGGTTCCACCGCGTGGCGCAAAAAGCGGGACCGCTGCGACGGGCGCGCGGGTGGGCCACGATCCGGCGGCCGGCACCCGGCGGCCGGCGGAAACGGTGTCGGGGAGCCGCCGCGCGCTTGACTTGGCGCGCAACCCGTCCGACCGAAGGCCGATGACCATGCCCGCCACCGCCGCCGCCGACGAGAAGGAACCGCTGCGTCCGCTGCTGGCGCGAATCTGGCGCGACTACCTGGCCCACCACAAGGCGGCCCTGTTCGCCTCCATGCTGTGCGCGGCGGTGGCCGGGGTCATGGCGGCCACGGTGCTGCAGCTGCTGGAGCCGGCGATCAATGGCCTGTTCGAACAGGTGCCCGTCGTGGTCTGGGGGCTGATCCACATTCCGCCCGGCCAGGCGGTGATCTGGATCCCCGTCATCATCATCGCCGTGGCCCTGGTCTGGACCGTCGCCGCCCTGGGTCAGGCCGCCCTGGTCAACCGGCTCGGCCACGGCATCGTCGGCGATATCCAGATCCGTCTGTTCGCGGCCATGATCCGTGCCGATCTGGCGCGGCTGCGCAGCCAGCATTCCGGCAGCTTCGTCTCCTCGGTCCTGTTCGACGCCAACCTGGTGCGCGAGGCCTTCACCAACGGCGTGGTCAACTACACCCAGCACAGCCTGACCCTGGTGGCGGTGATCACGGCCATGGCCTTCATCGACTGGCGCCTGACCGTGATCGTCCTGCTGGGCGTACCCATGGTCAGCCTGATCATGCGCCGCTTCTCGAAACGCACCCGCAAGGCCACGCGCGGGGCGATGACCGAGACCGAAAACCTGTCGACCGCCCTGATGGAAAACCTCGACGGGGTCCGGCTGATCAAGATCGAGAATCGCGAGGTCGCCGAGGAGGCCCGGGTGGCCGAGGTCGTCGGTCGCCGCCAGCGCCATGTGATCAAGAGCGCCGACTCCCGCGCCTTCGCCGGCCCGGCCAGCAATCTGGTGGCGATGA
>TARA_R110000868_G_scaffold72961_6_pt1 | contig 20579 bp, 12 predicted proteins | sample TARA_R110000868 | Tara Oceans TARA_R110000868 (sample SAMEA4397489) | marine metagenome | biome: Polar Biome; feature: [SRF] surface water layer (ENVO:00010504); material: water (ENVO:00002006), including particulate matter (ENVO:01000060) such as... | depth 5 m | reverse complement strand
TACTAAATCTGTTTCTGATAGCTACGATGTTATGGATAGAAAACAGCACGTGGTTGTTGGCGGTATGAGCACTGTTACTATTAATGGCAACAGTTATGTATACGTTAAAGGAAACAAGATTGAAGAAATCGAAGGCGATTTGCAAACTCTTGTACACGGCAATCATATGCTTTCAGTTGGCGGGCAATCAACTATCAATGCTTCAGAACAAGCTCAAATTCGTGGAGCTGATGTAAAAATACAAGCTAACGTCGGTACAATGTCTATTAAAGCTGGCAAAGAATTAAATATTTCTGCTGGCGGGCTTATTGGTCTTCCTCCAAAATATGGTGCTATTTCTCTTAAAGCAGAAAAGATTATAGTTGATGCGACAGATAAGTTGCACCTTAGAGGTAATACTCAAGTTAACATTCAATCAATTGCTGAAATGAATATATCGGCTATTACAATTAATCAGCTTTCAGCAAACTGGGCAGCACATGCTTCTGGAGCTACTCAAATTTCGAGTGGAGTTACAACAGATATTAGTGCTAGTATAAGCGTTGCCGTAGCAGGTAGTATATCAACACAAATTAATTCTCCCTTTGTTGATATTGGCGGTGGTTTTGTTAACCTTGCTCCAACGTATCCTATTAGACCGCCAGTTCCAGGTTCTATTAAAGTACTCGCAAAAGCTGCTCTATCAACCACACCAGGCAAGCCATTTATTCCTGGATCACCAATTCCAGAACCGGCTTGGGCTGCTGCCCCCGTACAAGCTCCAGAACCAGTTTCTAAATCAACTTCTATCGTGCCTACGCAAGAGCCAGGGTCAATGGGTAGTACTGGGTATTCTGCAAGCGATCACGGTGGCGAAAGTGGAACAACCAATGCGCAATTATCACGCGAAAGTATTACTGCAGCTACTCAAAACTCACTTACACCATTACTTGATTTTATTGGTAACAAAGAATCAGAAGGTTATGATGATATCTCAGGACTTATTAAATCGAGGTTTCCTACTAAGAATATTACTCAAATGACTATTAAAGAAATTTTAGATTGGCAGGAAAGCATCGATAGATTCCAGCTTTCAGAAGCAGTTGGTAGATATCAAATCATGGAAGATACTCTTAGAGGATACGATAATGATAAAGATCCACCACCAGGAAGCCCTCTCTATACAAGAGCTGGTCTAACCTCAGCATCATTGTTTAGCCCAGAAAACCAAGACAAACTGGCTACAGCACTTTTAGTCTTCAGAGGCTTAAATAGATTCTTAAATGGAACAATTACAAGAGAAAAATTTGCTAATAATTTAGCTAATGAATGGGCATCACTACCAATAGTAACTGGCCCAAAGACAGGATTAAGTGCTTACGAAGGTGACAGAGCTGGTAATAGAGCATTAACTACTGTGCAAGCTTTCTTAGATGCTATTGACGCAGTTAAATCTAAATATGACGCATCTAAAAATACAGACGTAGAGGTATAAATTATGGCATGTACATGTAAACCAGGAAGAGGACTTTGCAAGAGTTGTTTAAGTCCTATTGAAGAAAGAAATGCAGTAAGCTTAGGCGCTACTGTTAATGGTAATGGCGAATATACTATTAACCAAGTAACTATTTTTGAACAGCAGTTTCAATCAACGATTGTTTCTGACCTTGAGTTAAATCCATTATCTGAAGCAGTTAAAAAATATGGAAATACTTTTTATGATGCAACTAATACTATTAATAAAGACTTTTTAAAGAGACCTTACATTGTTGAAAGATTACCAAATTACGAGGTATTATCAAAAAGATTAGAAAAAGGTCAAATTAGCCCTTTAGAATTTTCTGCCTTTATTAAAAGTAATAATTACACTCCATCTTCTGCAATTATATCGTGTAATGCAAACGGACCAAGATTCTTAAACGAGTTAGAAGGCTTTTATAATGGAGATTTTTCTACAAGTGTTCTTGGCGGATTCTGTTCTTTGTTTGCAAATATCTTCGGCGCAATTAATGGATTCTTTGATTTAATTGGTACGATTGATGGGCTTATTGAAGACGCTTTAAGTTTCATTAATAAGATCAAAAACATTGAAGACATTGTTAAAGCAGCTTTTGAAAAACTGAAAGTTAAAGCTTTAATTGAAGCAATCAAGAAGAAGATTGAAGAAACTATTGAAAAGACAATTGAAAAAGTTAAAAACGCAATTCAAAACTTTAGTGTTGAAAATATTGTTGGAAAAATTGAAAACTTTGTACAAAAGAATATTGTTGCAAAAGTAGAAGAAATTAAAAAAGATATTGAACAATTCTTTTCAAAAGAAAACATTGAAAAGATAAAAAACAAAGTTAAAGGTTTGATTGATTATGCGGTAGGTTTGTTTGAAAATCCATCGTTAGAAGAGATTCAATTTTTAATTATGAGAATTTGCGCTTTAGCTACTGGTATTGAAGGCTTGATTAAAGGTTTAAAAGGCCCACTTGATGATTTCGCTAATAGATATGACGAAGTGTTTAATACAATTAAAAACGCATCTGCTAGAGTAGAAGGTGAATCTATTAGAGCTGGCGCTATTAGACTTTCTGAAGAAGCGAAAAGAGAAAGAATAAATAATGCTAGAATAGTATGGGAAAAGGCAGGTAACCAAAGACCTTCTTCTGTAGAAGAATATAGAGATCTTCCTAAGTGGGAAGCATTAAATGAAGGTACTGATTCGAGACTAAAAATACAAGGTGGCTGGGTTACAAAGATGAAACCAGCTGCTGATGGTTGGAATAAACTAGATATTGATGTAAGAGTTATGATTATGCGATTGCAAGAATCTGCTAAAAATGCGGGTATTATTAACGGGCACCTTTATTTAAACAGTGGATTTAGAAGTCAAGAATACAATACTAAAGTTAAAGGTGCAAAATCATCACAGCACTTAAGTGGACTTGAGGCAGATTTAACTTGGGATGGATTTGTACCAGGAAGTGAAAAAGCGAATTTATTTGTCAGACTTGCTAGAAGGCAGGGCTTTAGAGGAATAGGTTTATATGATGATTTTATACACGTAGACGTCGGCCCAGAAAAACAATGGGATAAGAGGAGCTAAAAAATGGTAGCCACAGTATTTACGGCTAAAAGTAAAAAGATTACTCTTTATCAAGATTTCAAAAAAAATCTTGAGATAAGCCCTGTGTCGGCCGATTTAACTGTTTGGAAAGATGAAGATTCAGTAAAAGAATCTATGAGAAATCTTATCCTTACAGACCGCGGCGAAAGATTAATGCAGCCAAACCTTGGCGGTAATATTAATGCTATGTTGTTTGAAAACATTACTCCATCCACTCTTATGCTAATACAAAACCAAGTTAGAACAACAATAGAATTATACGAGCCAAGAGCAGAACTTATTGATGTTACAGCGACTTCTAATATAGATGATAACACAGTAAAAGTTAATATTGCATTTTATATAACAAACGTACAACAGCCGATTACGCTCGACGTATTCTTAGAGAGGACTAGATAAATGGCTAAATTAAACATTTCAGAATTAGACTTTGAGTCAATTAAGACTCAATTTAAAGATTATCTGAAAAGCCAAACGCAGTTCAAAGATTATAACTTTGAAGGTTCAAATATGAGTGTAATGTTGGATGTGTTGTCATACAATACTTTCCAAAATAACTTTTATGCAAATATGGCTATTAACGAAATGTTCCTTGATTCAGCTGTGTTGAAAAATTCAGTTATGTCTCATGCTAAAGAACTTAATTATTTGCCACGTTCAAGAAAATCTGCTAGGGCTGTTGTAACAATTACTATTAGAGATACTGCAATTGTAGGCCAAACTGTGTCAATCCCAGCTTATTCTAATTTTACAACAACGTTCCAAGGTACACAATATGATTATGTAAACTCTGTAGCTTACGTTGCGCGTAAAACTGCACCAGGAGTTTTTGTTGCAGAAAACGTTGAAATCTTTGAAGGAGCAATGCTAGCATCTTTTGAAAGAGAAGGTTACTTTATTGGTGACGATGGTATTTTAAGAGTTATTCTCACAAACGAAAACGCCGATACTGATTCTATTGAAGTATTCGTAGATGCTGAAGCAACTGATAACTCAAACGTTTTCCTTCGTAAAAATGATATTTTTGGAGTTGGTGCGACAGATAAAGTATTTTATGTAGAACCATATTATGATGGCCGATATACTGTATACTTTGGCAACAACGTATTTGGGTTGCAACCATCAGCTTTTGAAGATATCCGAGTAAGATATAGAATTACAAGTGGATTAGAAGCAAATGGTGCTTACTCTTTTAGCTTAGGCACATCTTCTCCAACAGCAACTATTAATGTTGAAACTATTCAAGCTTCAGCAGGGGGAGCAGACAGAGAAACTTTAGAAAGCATTAGATATTTTGCTCCTAAGTCTTTGCAAATTCAAGAGCGTGCAGTTACTACAAAAGACTATGAAATCTTGTTAAAACAAAAATTTCCAGAAATTGATTCTATTGCAGCATATGGCGGTGAAGAATTAGACCCACCGCAATTTGGTAAAGTTGCGATTTCAGTTTATCTTGGCGAAGGCCGCGAAGGATTATCATCAACCTTATCAAGTGCTTATATTGAATTCTTAAAAGATAAAAGCCCACTTGGTATTGAGCCAATATTTATTGATTCGCAATTCATGTATGCTTGTGTTAATGCAGATGTTTATTTTAATCCTAAAATAACTAAGAAATCTGCTGGACAATTAGAAACTAATATAAGAGCTACAGTAGCTAATTACAATATTACTTATTTAGATGATTTTAACAAAACATTAAGATTATCTAAATTATCATCGCTAGTTGACGCAACAGACATTGCTATTGAAAGTAGTGAAATTGAAGTTTGTCCGTATGTTGTATATTCACCAGCTTTAAATATTTCAGCCAGCCCCGCATTTAAATTCTTTGCAAAATTAGTTAAGCCATATCCATTTAAAGATGCTAGCGGATTTGCAAACTATAAACCAGCAGTTAGAAGTAGCGTATTCCAATATAACTATCTTGATTCTTATTTCCAAGATGATGGTATGGGCAATATTCAAATTGTAACTTCAGACTTAGTAAATCCACAAGTAGTAAAACCTATTGCAGGTAGTATAAATTACGAAACCGGTGAAATTAGGTTAGTTGGGTTTAAGACTGAAGGGTATGTTGGATCCGGAATTAAAATTATGGTATCACCGGCTAAAAATGATATCACTGCTCCTTCAGGAAGAATTTTTCTTATTGATGATGAAGATGTAACAGTTAATATGTTAGAGGTCAAATAATGGCTGATAGTAGCGTCCTACTTGTTGAAAAGAATATTGCGTTTAAAATAGCGCAACAATTCCCTGCGTATTATCGAGAGCAAGGCAGCGAACTTGTTAGCATGGTTGAGGCTTATTATAAATTTGTAGAATCAGAACCTAACATGGGTGTGTATAATACCCGAAGAATGTTTGAATACCGTGACATTGGTACTACTCTTGCTGAAATGTTAATATATTTCAAAAAGAAATACATGGCAGATTTACCTCCGCTTGATGACGATAAAACTGTTAGATTTGTTATTCGTAACATTATGGATTTGTATCGTCGCAAAGGTACAGAATCTGGCTTAATTCTATTCTTTAGAATGTTTTATCAAGAAGACATCTTAATAAAATACCCTGCTAAATACATGTTAAAGCCTTCAGCTTCAAACTGGAAGACTGGCACATATTTGCAAATGCAGCCAAACAATAATGAATTTTACTCACGTGGCGGTGTACTATACAGTTATTTAGATCTATTAAGCCGTAACGTTTATGGTTCTATTTCTAAAGCAAAAGCAATTGTAGATAAAATCAATTTCGTTTATTTAAACGGGACACTTACTCCTATTATTTACATTACAGACCCAAAAGGCAAGTTTGTAAAATTCGATAATATTGTTAGCCGTATTAATGGCACGGATGTTTCGTTTGGTGTTTTAAACGGTTCTGCAGATTCTTTAGAAATAGATTTAACGTACGGTGGAACTACCGGAAATATTATTGGTGGCATTTTTAATATTGAAAGTGAATACGGTAAAGGTGGTACGGCAATCGTTACTGATTTGCAAGATGAGTTTACTGGTACTGTAAAATATACAATAGATGATGGCGGTTTTGGATACACAATATTAAATACTAAATTGCTTGTTTCTAATCAAGTTTTTATTTTAAACAACGCTGATTTTAGGTTTATAGAGCTTGAAGTTTTAGAAGATACTGCAGGAAACCAAGGCACAGTTATTGGGCAAAACTCTATTGCTGTTGGCGTTAAAATGGAGCCAGGACAAGAGTTTAATATTAGTAGACCAATTTCTACTGTAGGTCGAGGTGCACAAAACTTTACGCTTACAGCTTACAATCCTATTTCTGAAACTGGCGATATCTTTACTGTATCTCCTAAGAATGATTCTTCGCCAGGACCACTCTATGCAAATACTGGCGATCCAACACACGCTAAAATAGAAGAATTAACAAACATCGAAACAGTTAGTCTTATTACTGATATCATTGGAAACTTCTTAGCTGTTCCTTTAAACTCTGCAAATTTTAATGCAATTCCTCCTGCACTAATTGCAATGTCAGGAACCGCAAGCCCAGTAACAATTGCTACTCCTTTAAATCAAGCTTTTGATTTAACACCTTTTGAAATTGGTACAATCAAATCTTTTGAAAACGTAAACCCAGGCAGTAATTATGTTAATGATACATTTACACTTGTTTTAGATGAGCAAATGATAGCGTTTGAAAGATTTGAACAGGTTATTCTTGTTGATAATTATAGCGCTGCCTTCTCAATTGGTGATACTATTAATCAACCATTAACTGGCACAACAGGTCTAATTACAAAAATCGATAATGACCTTGGTGCGCTATATGTAAGAGCTTATAGTTACTACGGATTTAAAACTGGTCCTAGCGATTTCTTTAATCATAAAGGAAACGCATATGATATTCTTGCAGTTGAAAGAGATTACTCATCAAAAAGATTTGGCGAAAGCGCTGTAGTTACAAACGAAACTTTGTTCTCTCAAGGTAGAATTTCCGCTGCTGAAATTCGTAATTCAGGTTTTGGTTACATAGATAAAGAAGCTGTTTATTTAGTAGATGAAAGTGGAACTAGGCATGCCAAAGCCATACTTCGTGCTAATTCACAAGGTATTACCGCTGGATTCTGGAGCAGTCAAAACTCTCATATTAACGGGTATTGGACAAATCCAGACAATCACGAGTTTGAATATTATGATGGCAAAATGCGAATTCAAGACAGCGATTATTACCAAGAATATTCTTACGAGGTTCAATCAACTGTAGATATTTCTAGATATGAGAAAGTTTTAAAAGATACTGTTCACTTATCAGGAACTAAATTGTTTGGTAACTTTGTTTATCAAAAGAAAGTAGGCCCTACAGTATCATCTCAATTTAGTTTAATTAGAAAAGAAGATTACGTTATTGGTGGTGTTGATATAGTTGGTCCGGACCAAGACGTTGGAGATCAAACTATTAGAGCAGACAATTTAGTTTGGACTGTAGATACAGTCAATATTACTGCTGATAACGGCTAATAAATAGTTAAAAACAATAGGAGCAATCATGGCTAAGCAAATAATTAACGTAGGATTGGAGGCAAATGATGGAACAGGCGATCCGATACGTACTGCCATGCAAAAAACTGTATCCAACTTTAACGAACTTTATACAATAACTGATAATTTAACAACAAACGCATTTTCTGGAGATTACCCAGATCTTACTAATAAGCCAGCGATACCAACTACAATTTTAAACCTAGGTATTTCAGATGGAACAGTTGGTCAGGTATTAACTACTAATGGAAGTGGTGTATTCACTTTTGCTGCAGCTGGCGCTGCTGCGAGCATTGCGTTAGATGACTTAAGCGTTGTTGTTGCTTCTGCAGGTACTTCAAATCTAGCATATAATAATACTTCAGGCGTATTTACTTTCACACCGCCTAACCTTTCTACGTATGCATTAGCAAGTGCTATTCCAACAGATTTAACTGAGATAGGCATTGCTGATGGAACTGTTGGTCAAGTACTTACAACAGATGGCGCCGGCGCATTTACGTTTGAAGATGCAGCGGTTGGTTCTAGTTTACAATCTAGATCTGCAAAAGCAGGCACTACAGCTTCTCTCGCAAATAACGCAACTGGTAACCTTGATATCACAGGGTTTAAAGGTTATGCGCTTTTAGCTATTCAAACAGATAGAGCTGCTTGGGTTAGAATTTACGCAAATGGCGCAACTCGTACAGCTGACGCAAGTAGAATAGAATCATCTGACCCAGCGCCTGATGCCGGCGTTATTGCAGAAGTTATTACAACAGGTGCTCAAACAATTATTGTTTCTCCTGGTGTTATTGGTTACAATTTAGAATCTACTCCAACTACAACTATTCCATGCGCAGTTACAAATAAATCTGGAAGTACTAGCACCGTTGTTGTTACTCTTACTGTAATTCAACTAGAGGCATAATAAATGGAACTTAAAGAATGGATTGTTACTCTTCATAGAAGAGAAGACCTAGAGAGTTTTTATGATGATATGGAGACTCCTGGCGGCAATTTGTTCATTCCAGATAGAGCTGTAGAAGTTGCTAACAAAAGGCCGATTAGCCGTAACACCCATTATATGTTAACACACGATGAAGTTGCACTAATTAAAGCTGATGATAGAGTTTGGGATGTTGAATTAGCAGAATTAATCGAAATTACTTTAAAGCCTCATTACACTATTACAAACGGTGAGTTTGATAAAAGCACAACTAATGATGCTTCTGATATTAACTGGGGTTTACTGAGAAATTCTGAAGAAACTAACAGAAGTAATTGGGGTGGTAATGGTACATCTTTAGTAGTTGACAATTTAACTATTACATCTTCAGGTAAAAACGTCGACGTTGTAATTGTTGATGGTCATATGGATCCTGATCACCCAGAATTTGCTGTTAATTCAAACGGAACTGGCGGAACAAGAGTTCAACAATTTAATTGGTTTTCTTTAACCAACGCTGTAACAGGTGGGTCAAACGGAACATATGTTTATACGCCATACGTTGATGGCGGGGATGCTGGGCGTACAGACGACAATAATCATGGTTGCCACGTCGCTGGAACTGTGGCTGGTAACACACAGGGGTGGGCTAGAGACGCTAATATTTACAATATAAGTCCATACAGCACTAACCCTAATACGCTCTCTAGCACCATCATGTGGGACTACATACGTCAGTGGCACAACACTAAAGCTATTAATCCAACTACAGGCAGACGTAATCCAACTGTTACAAATAATAGTTATGGTTCTTCAATATTAACGAACTACACTGGCAGTTACACTACTGGTGCTGTAACAAGAGTAAATTATCGTGGAGTTGATTTTAATCCTGGCAGAAATTTAACTACTGCTGAATTACAAGCTCGCGGATTTTTTGCCCCAAGTCTAACTATGTCAATTCCAAATTTCTTTACATCTCGTAATGCTGATATGCAAGACGCTATTAATGATGGCATTATTATTGTTGCTTCAGCAGGTAATGATTATTGGAAAACAGTAAATGCTTCAGACCAAGATTACAACAATACATATTTTATGACATACAATGGTTTTGAATATCTTTGGTATTTGCATAGAGGAACTGGATCTGGTGCTGGTTATGCGCCTGTCATTAATGTAGGTGCTACATCAAACGATACCCAAGAAGATAAAGCTCCTTTCTCAAATATTGGATCACAAGTAGATATTTTTGCTGCAGGAGAAGCAATACAAAGCAGCTTACATTCTGGTGGTATTAATGATTTGAGAAACAGCTCTTATCAGTTTGGTAAGTATCAAGGAACAAGCATGTCGGGACCACAGGTTGCTGGCGTTCTTGCTTTGTTAGCAGAATCATGGCCTAATATTACTCAAGCAGAGGCACAAGCTTGGTTGATAAATAAGGCATCGGTAGATCAAATGCAAGATACTGCAGCAGATGATCCTATGGATACGAACAGTTTACAGGGTGCACCAAACCTTTATCTAAGGTGGATTAACCAACGATCAACTACGGGTACTACTTTCCCGCAAAAGAACTTTAGACCACGACCAACTACGGGTATTACTTATCCTCGTACTAGAATTCGTAGAAGAGGCTAAAAGTGTTTATAAATAATATTACAAAAGCTAAGGTTAAGTGAAATGGCAGAGATTCTAACTACAAAACTAAAGAATGATACAACTAGAATGTTTTATCAAGACATTCTGGACAATGAATTTTATTTCGCTGTTTCATCTATTGCGACTGAAGAGCTTTCGCGTATTAACGCAGTGAATTCGCTATCTAGTAAAAATGAATTTAAAGAAAATATACTTTTTGGCAAAAGAGTTATTAATAGTGATGTTAAGTTTATGATAAAATACTATCCTTGGCAAAAAGACGAGTTGTACACACAATACGACGATAAAGCTGATTTAGAAAACTCTAATTTTTATTCAGTCGTAGGTCCTACAAACAATGATTCTGGCGACTACAGAGTTTACAAGTGTTTGTCTAATAATAATGGTGCAAATTCTACTGTACCACCGAATTATAATCCTACTACTTCTAATCAAATTTATACTATGCCTGACGGGTATACTTGGAAATACATGTATTATCTAACTGAGCAACAGTTTGAAGCATATAATGCGGTTGGATATGTTCCTCTTATAGGAACATTTGATATTAATCCAGATCCTGCCGCAGATGCAAACAATGTTATTACGGGTTCTGAAGTCAGTAGTATCTATGTAGAAAACTATGTAGATAATAATGGTTATCCTTTTGTAAACCTTGGCATTGTTAGAACTGTAAATAACGACAACACTTTGACTGTATCTTCTAGTGAGTTGAGTGACGTCGCGAATTATTATTCTGGCATGACGATTTATTGCATTACGCCACAAAATATTTCATACATTTACGTTATTGATACTTATGTTTATGACCTCGGAACCGAATTGGCTACTGTTAAAGTTATTGGCGACCCAAAAACGGATGGCGTAGTTAATGGCTCTTCATGTAAGATTTTACCAACTGTTGAAATCAAAGGAGATGGCGAGGGTGCTAAAGCTGTTCCAAGAATTGTTGCTGGTAAAATTACTTCAGTTGAAGTAATAAATTCTGGTAAAAATTATAATAATATTACAGTAACGGTTATAGATCCAACATTTGATTTTGATCCTGACGATCCAATTACAATTGACGTTAGAGCATCACTAAGACCTATTTTGTCACCACTAGGTAGACACAATTTTGATTTAATTGATGAACTACATTGTCGCCACATACTTCTTTACGGTTATATTACAGAATCAGACAATAATAAAATTGGTAAAACAAATACTTATTCTGTGGTCGGGGTTATTAAAAATCCGACTTTTACTCCTGATCCTATAACAGCAAACACTGCTTCACCAGAAATATTTGATAATAGAATATCAATTGTTACTGATGACTATACTAAATTAGCAAAAAATACTATTGTTACACAAAGAGATGTTAATAATGATATTTTGTTTAGTGGCAAAATTCATGATATCAAAGCTTCTGCTAATACGATATATATTTCAGAATACATGGGCCCGCAAACAAATATTGCTAATAACGATATATCTTTAGATCTTACGAAAGATTTGGTTAACGAGACCGGACAAAGAATACAGATAAATACACCAGTAGCTAATAACGTTATTGAATCAAGATATACTCAAAGATCGGGAACGGTATACTTTATGGAAGATTTCTTCCCATTGGAAAGAGCAGAAACTTCACGAGAAGAATATAAGTTGGTCTTGGAATTTTAAGGAACTCAAATAGATGCCCATTAACACAGATTTAAATATTGCACCATATTTTGATGACTTTGATGTCGAGAAACAGTTCTATAAGATCCTGTTCAAACCAGCGTATGCTGTTCAGGCTAGAGAATTAACTCAACTTCAAACGATTTTGCAAAACCAAGTTGAGCAATTTGGTGACAATATCTACCAAGAAGGTACGATCATTAAAGATTGTAACTTTACGAACTTAAATGGTCTTCAATTTGTAAAACTTGTTGACAAGACTGGATTTGACGTAGAGCAATACATTAGTGGATCGAGCACTGAAATCATTAGTGGTATTAACACTGATATTGATATCGTATATGAATTAGAAGGTATTCAATCAGGATTGAAAGCTTCTGTTATCACTGCGCTACGCGGGTTTGAAACACGCCCACCAGATCTTAACACATTCTTTATTAACTATTTGAACACCAACGAAGTTGGTGGTAATAAGACGTTTATTCCTGGTGAAAACTTACAAATTCATAGATACAAATATAATGGCCAAACGTTATATAGTACAGAATTAAATGTTCAAAACATTAACGTTACTCTGCAAACAGAGCCAACTGGAAGATCATTCGGCATTAGGGCATCTGCCGGTATTATTTTCCAAAAGGGCCATTTCCTATTTACTGCAAATCAAACTCTTATTGTTTCAAAATACACAGATCAGCCAGATGATTTATCAGTTGGTTACGAAGTTGCTGAAAGTTTAATTAGTTCTTTACAAGACAACAGTTTATATGATAACGCAAATGGTTCATCTAACGAAAATGCGCCAGGCGCTGATAGACTTAAGATGGTACCAGTGCTTGTTGCAAAAGATACTGCAATTGCTGATATTGATCCAGCATTCTTTACACTTATTCGCTACCAAAATGGTACAGCCGTTAATTTGCGTGACGTATCTCAATTTAACTCTATCGCTGCTGAACTAGCAAAAAGAACTTATGAAGAATCTGGAAACTACATTCTAGATAAATTTAAAGTTGATTTAGATCGTAGAAATGATCAGTTAGTTGCTTTGCTTGGTAAAGGTACCGCATATATTAAAGGCTATAGAGTAGAAAATAACGGCCAAATTGATTTTAATATTGACCAAGTTTCGAAAACTACTATTCAGCAAAACCAAGCAACAACAGTTGATTATGGATCTTATTTAGATATCGTAGATATCAGCGGTACAGTAGACATTAATTACGCAACAGTTGATTTGCAAAACGTTATTAGTGGAAAAATTGGCGAAGCTTATGTAAGAAATATTACTCCAACTAAATTGTATTTGTTTGGCGTGAAAATGATTTCACCAAATGCATTCAGCGAAGTTGTTCGAGTTGTTTCATCTAGCGGCGTAATTACTGTAGCAGCAAACTCTACTGTAAAAAGTATTAATAAAGCTCCGGTAATCTTTGATACAGGAACTTCTTACATTAAAGAAATAACTGATTCTACAATTCCGGTTAGAGCACAAGTTTCTGCAACACATTTAGCCAATGTGATTACTCTTACGGCGACTTCTGGCGTTGATGATTTTGGTTTAAACCAAAGTGACATTGTAGTTGTAGATGCTTCTAATACTTTTATTCCTGTTGATAGTTATACCACAAGCAATAATAATTCAATACTAACAATCAACTTAAACGCTGCAGCTAATTCAGATGCTGGAGTTGACGTATATTTTAATAAACGCATTCTATTAGCAGAACCTCATAGTAAAGCTGCAGTAGCTCCATATATAAAAGTAAATTATTCTACATCTACTACAAAGTATAGCTTAGGCTTCCCAGATGTTTATAAAATTATTAGTATTAGTGAAGGGCCTGGTGGAACAGATTACACCGATAGCTTTAAATTACATGAAAATCAAACTGATCATTATTATGATATTTCATATATTGAATACATTCAAGGTCGTCCTCAGCCGGCGAATGGCCAACAATTAGTAATTCAATTAGGTGTGTTTGAAGTTAATTCTTCTGAAGGAGATTATTTCTTTACAATTAATAGTTATCCAATTGACGATGTAACTATTCCTTTACCAGGTGGATTTGTTAGATCATCAGATCTTAACAGCTATACTGGACAATCAGCAAGATTATTTAGTTTAAGAAATTGCTTTGATTTTAGACCGTACGTTGATAAAGATGCAGCGGTGGATTACACTGATATTTCAATAGCTTCTGCTGGTGTTGTTACTACGGGTGTTGGTGGATATAACAAAACATTTAGTGGTACTTACTTAATACCAGCACTTGAATCTAATATCACGTGTGATATTGAGCATTACTTAGCAAGAATTGACGTAATCACTATGGATTCATATGGGCAATCTTCTATCATTAAAGGTGAAGAAGATGAGCGACCAATCAGTCCAAAAGTAAGTGCAGATGAAATAGTATTATCACAAATTTATATTCCAGGTTATCCAGCTTTAAGCCAAAAAGAAGCTTCAGATCAAGGCAAATTTGCATGCGCAATTCAAGTAAAACCTCAAGGTACTAGAAATTATACAATGCGCGATATTGAAAAGATCGAGCAAAGAATTGAAGGTCTTGAATATTACATTAGCTTAAATCAGTTAGAGCAAGATTCAGAAAATCTATTAATCTTAGATGAGAATGGTTTAACTAGATTTAAGAATGGCTATATTGTAGATCCAATGAATGACACAAATATAGCAAATACTAATGATTCTAACTTTAAAGCTGCTATACACTTCGATAGAAAAATTCTTACACCAGCTGTAAATACTTTCCCGCTTGATTTAAAGTATAAATCAGGTAGTAGCGCATCAATTTTCCCAAGTGTTAATGATCCTGAAATCGCAACATTAAGCAGAAATGCTAATGTTAAACTCTTAGGACAACCATATGCTACAAACTTTAGAAATTGTGTAAGTAACTTCTGGAAATATGATGGTAACGCGTTTCTTTCTCCAAGCCACGATATGGCTCATGACACAGTTACAAATCCAGTACCATTATCAATTGATTTGGTCTCAATCTTCCAAGATCTACAAGAAACTTTACCAATAACTGGAACAAATTGGTCTGGAAATATTGTTAACGGCCCAGCAACTAGTATAATGTCTGGCCGTACAACTACCACTATAACACCAAGAACAGAATCTGGCGTTATTAACACTTTAGTTGTTAACGATGGTAACGAAAATGCAGTTGGCGATTTTGTGACTAATGTTCAATTTCAGCCATACATGAGATCAATAGATGTTAGAGTTTATGTGTCAGGGTTGCGCCCATCTACTAGACATTATTTCTTCTTTGATGGTGTAAATGTTAATGCGTTTGTAACACCAGGCACAACTGCTTCACATCCTCGTGATGTTCAAAAGTTCGGTACCGCAAACTCAGCGGTTTCAACAAATGCTAATGGTGTATTAACGGCAGTATTTACGATTCCTAGTGGCCAATTCTTTGTTGGTGATAGAATTTTAACTATAACTGACGTTTCACAGTATTCAAGCATCGATTCAGCTTCAACTTCAAAAGCAGAAATTACTTATCATGCTTATAATATCTCAACTAGCAAAACTACAATTTCAACAAGAATGCCAGAGTTTGACACTACGTCTACCTCTACATCAAGAAACCTTCCTGCGAGGGTAACGCAAGTTACTCAAGCCGGTGGTGGAGATCCTTTAGCACAAACTTTCTTTATTAAAAAGGGTATGGGTAAAGGTTCTAATACGACATTTATTTCTAAAGTTGATCTTTATTTTAAAAGAAAAAGCGATATTAATGGTATTACTGTTACGTTGCGCGAAGTTGAAAATGGTTATCCATCATCTATTGTATTACCATTCTCTAAAATACATTTAGAAGCAACTGATATTAATACTTCAGATGATGCTAGCGCAATTACAGAAGTTTTCTTCGATGCACCAGTAAGAATGGATGTTGAGAAAGAATATGCTGTTGTTATTCAGCCAGATGCTAACGATCCAAACTATTTGCACTTTACATCAAAAGTTGGTGGGATAGATCTTACGGCTGGACCAACTCAAGGTCAAGCTGTTGTTATGGATTGGGGTGATGGTGTTCTATTCACTTCTACTAACAATAGAGCATGGCACTCAGTGCAAGACGAAGATATTAAGTTTAACTTATATCGCCATGACTTTAATGCAGCAATTGGATCAGTTACTCTTACAAACGACGACCATGAATTCTTCACATTAAGCAATTGGGATGGCAGATTTAATTCTGGAGAATTTGTGTATAAGCAACTTGATGTTGGTTATACAGTAAGCATGGTTTTAAATACAAATGTAATCACGCAATCTGGAAACGACTTTAACGTTGATTATTCAGCAGGCGATTATATTCTTGTACGTGACACAGGTGGCAGCAACGAAGATATCTTTAGAATTGCTAGCATCGATAGCTCAACACAAATGACAACCAATAAGCCAACATCATTCACAGTAGCGAATGGCTCTGGTATTCCTATAGTTGCAGGTATTATTTCTCACTATAATAGCTATAATAGAGCAGAGCTTCATGTTAAAGAAAGTTCTTCTACACTAAATAAAAAGTTTTTAGGTGGTGATATAATCACCGGTGTTACAAGTGGAACTGAAGCAACTATTGGATCTATAGATAATATCAATATCAGTTATGTTCAACCACTTATTATGAAAGCAAATGATTCTGTAACTAATACTTCACTCAGTGGTAAATTTACAGACCCATCTAACGTAACTAATACTTATGATATGCCAATGAAGTTTGGTGACAATAATGCGTTTACAAGAAAAGGCGTTATTCTTTATAGTAAATCAAATAACTTTATTAATCCAAAGCCATTTGAAATTATTGTTTCTATGAGCAACCAATCTAATTCAACTTCAACACCGATTGTTGATTTAGAACTTTCAACATTGTTAGCTTATCAATATAAAGTTACTAATAGTGCTGCAACCACTTCTAAATACATTTCTAAAATGGTAGAGTTGGCTGAAGATTTAGATGCTGAAGATTTAAATCTTTACTTAACTGGATATAGACCAAACAACACCGAAATTAAAGTTTACATTAGACCACAACACACTCAAGATAGTGCATCATTCGATACAATCAATTGGATTGAACTTGAACTATTTGAAGGTATTAATACTTATTCTTCATCTTCTAATTTAAATGATTTTAAAGAATTCAGGTATAGAGTTGCAGATGCTAATAAAGACGCTGGTGTTTTAACTTACACAAGTACTGCTGGTACATTCGTATCATATAGAAAATTCGCTATTAGAATTGACATGATCGCAGACAATATTCACAATGCACCATTTGTGAAAGACTATAGAGGGATTGCACTAACATGATACAGGCACTATACTCATATGTGAGAGATGAAAAAAGCAATGCTATTTTAAATACTGACGTTGCTGCTCTTAATAAATATAAGTTAGAAAGGGCGTTACATCGAAAAGTTGAAAAACTAACTGATGAACTTGTTGATGTAAAAAAGTGCCTAACGCAAATAAGCGCACGCTTAGATAAGATAGAGACGGAATAATTAAATGTCAAAACCTAGTATTCAAAATATCACCACGACTCAAACATTTCAAAACTGGTTTGATAAAACCAATGAAATGGTTGATATTATGCGTGACTCTGCTCTAACTGCTTCAGTGTCTGGTGATACAACTATAGGTGATGCAACACTTGTAGGAGAATTTACTGGTAATACTGTTATCGTATTTGATGAATTACAAACTGATACTATTGTATCTAGATCACCAGGTGATCCAGTTGTTTTTGGCAATAGAATACATGTAACTGCTGTTGCTACCCCATTATCAGCTATTTTTGAATATGGCGCGTCAGGTGCTAAAACACGATATACTGACAATGTTACAGCTTGGGATATTGGTTACGATAATACAACAAACTCTAATTTCCAAATGAACTTTGGAGCTGGTGGTCAGTTTTCTCTTTCACCAGCAGGCGTATTAACTGTACCAAGTTTAATTACATCAGCAGATGTTGAACTTGGAACTGACCTAACTATTCTAGGAAATCTTACTGCTAATACTGCTACGTTTGTAGCAGCAAGTGGAGCCTTTAGTGGTACATTTTCTGGTAACTTTACAGGTGATGTTTATCATCCAAACGCTGCAGGCGGTAATGGCACTGGTAAAGTTTTGGAAAACGGTGGGCCAGCAGCTAATATCCCAGCAACATTTTGGGGTAACGTAAACGGCACAGTTAGTTCATTAACAAACCACAACACAGATTCATTAGCAGAAAAAGCATTAAATCCAGTTAATCTTTGGTTTACTAATACTAGAGCAAGAAATGCTCTTGCTCAAGGAACTGGTGTTACATACACAGCAGCAACTGGTACTATAGCAATTGGCCAAGCAGTTGCCACAACTTCAGACGTAGTATTTAAAACTGTAACAGCAACCGGTGAAATTACTGCGTTTGGCTCAGTTTCAGATATTAGACAAAAAGAAAATATTAAACCAATTGAAAATGCTTTAGATAAAGTTTCTAAACTTGGCGGTTATACATTTAACTATAAGCACGACAAAGATACACCAATGACTGGTGTAATGGCGCAAGAACTTTTAGAAGTTTTACCAGAAGCAGTTTATAAAACAATTGATGCAAATACTGGAGAAGAAATCTACGCAGTTCGCCACGGTAATGTAATTGGGTTGTTAATAGAAGCAATCAAGGAATTGAACGAAAAAGTGGGTAAGTGAGTTATGCCTATTAAACTTTCAGGTCCACTCACACTCAGTGATATAGCAGCAGAATTTGGTGGTACTAAACCTCACGACTTAAGTGATTATTATCGAGGCGGTGGTCTTGTACCAAACAAAAATGTTAACTCAGCTGTACCAATAGCTGGATCAAACTTGCCTATCTCTTATAGCCAGTTTTATGGAACTACTAAAATCATTACACTAAGTTATACCGCGTATGGCGGTGGTGGTGCTGGTGGATCTGGTTTTGAAAATAATGGTAGTGGTGCTCGTGGCGGTACTGGTAGAACTACTGGTATTATGTTAAAAACTACATACGATATTTTAAAAGCTGCCAGTGTTACAGGAGTTCCTGCTGGGGTTATAACTGCCACAAATTTTTTATTGACTACTGCCGGAACAAGAGCTTCAGCTGATGGAGCGCAAGGCGGTAGAAGTGGGCACTTTACTAACGCAAATGCGACAGCCGGAGCAGCTTCAGATTTTGGTGACGGCGGAGCGGCTGGTGCTAGAAACACTGCAGGCGGGCAACCAGCGTGGGGTAACTGGGGTTCAGGTGGTGGCGGTGGCGGCGGCGACCAAGGTAAAGGTGCTAACTACTTTATTATCTTTTCAGAAGGTGGTAGTGACGAGTGGGGTGCTGCTGGAGAAGGTGGATCTGCTGCAAGTTCATCTACTGGTTCTATAGATTTAGATGTAGAAGTAGATTATGTAGTAAGACTAGGAGCTGGCGGGTATCCTGCGGTTAGTGTTGGTAACCACGATGGTGGTTATGGCAACCCAGGTTATCTTTCATTTATTGTTGATACCGTTCCAGGACAAACATATACATTTGCGCCAGTTGGTACTGGAACAAATACGGAAAGATACAAAGAACATTACAAAGGATTCAGGCTAAACCGCGCTGGGGTTCCAGAATTTTTTGATGTTTAAAGGAGAATTATTATAATGGATTCCCAGATTTTTAGAGGTTACTATGCTTGTTTAGATAGGGCATTAGATATTGTTCCACTAGATAAAGTATATCTTTTTAATTTTACTAGAAGAAAAGATGTACATTCTGTAAGTATAGCATTACGCAATAATTCTGAAGAAGACCGAGAATTAATTGATCAATTAGCAGGGTTCAAAGTACCACGACATCTCTATGAATATGATGGTGGTCGTGTAGGTGTGATTGGGTTAGATTTAGTTGATCATGAAACAGATTATGTAAGGGTATACGCAAGCCAACACCATAATTGGCAGCCTGGCTCAACAGAATGGTTATACGCTGCTGGATATTATTTAGATAAATCTGGCAAAGTGTTAGGCAAGAAAGAATATCGCGCTAACACTAATACAGGCATTTTAAATATAGATTATTTTGACGAAAGTGATTCTTTAATTAATAATGATAAAGAAATACTTTGTGATCCTGAAGATTATAAAGTTTGGAATGGTCCAAGAGGATTATTTGATGCTATTAAGCAACATAATTTAAGATATAGTCTTAACAAGAAAACAGAAAAAGATCAAGCTTATTTTCTAGTCTCCCCCAGTACCGCCTACTGAAATTTATAAATATAAGAAAATAACGGGCTCAACACAATAAGGGTATCATCGAATGTCAAAGATTTCAGAATTAGGTCCAATTAAAGGTGCTAATACTCGCTCTGAAGACCTTTTTGTTATCGTCAACCTTATTCAAGGTGATGACGGTACCAAAAACATTACTAGAAAAGAACTTGTAGCTGCAATACAGTACGAAATCTTCGATAGAATTACAATCACTGGCGGTAATATTTCAGGCGTAAGAATCTTCAATAGTGTAATTGAAGACAACACAATGAATCGCAACATCTTCAACGTTGGCCAGATTTACACTTCACAAATTTACACGAGTGAAATTGTTGGTGGATCAATGGTTGGCACAGCAGTTGCTAACGTAACTAT
>TARA_R110000868_G_scaffold164359_17_pt1 | contig 20581 bp, 24 predicted proteins | sample TARA_R110000868 | Tara Oceans TARA_R110000868 (sample SAMEA4397489) | marine metagenome | biome: Polar Biome; feature: [SRF] surface water layer (ENVO:00010504); material: water (ENVO:00002006), including particulate matter (ENVO:01000060) such as... | depth 5 m | reverse complement strand
TATGCGATAAGGTCTTTCACGCCACTAATGATTGTCATATTCCTTTTGAAGGCGAAAACACACAAAGAATTAGAACAGAACTCTTAAAAGAATCTCAAAATGAGCTTAAGCCGGCGAAATTTTGGGGACATGAGATTATTGAACAATCAAAGATTGAAGAAGAATTTAATATTATTCGCACTCAAGGAAGCCTGTCTCCTCAGAGCAGCGAGTTTTAAGTCCAGCCTCACACCAACCATTCTTACCGTGATCCTCACAAAGTGAAGCTCCTTTGTGCCAATCTGAGCCAAGGTAACAAGCCGGTTCACCGCTCGCACCACACTCATTTGGATCGATACAAGCTTTATAAATTTCTTCTTTACCTATAAGCCATGAATGTCCTCTTGGACAGAGATTACAATCGTCAGTACAGCGTTCGCCAATATCTAAAAACTTAGAACGATTTTTGACGGCGCCAATATAAGCATCGCGAACTTCGGGATTAACATCACCCCAAAGAGGAAATTTCTTTTCCACTTTTTGTTTCTCAACTTCAATCGCAATCGAAAGTTGACCATTGTTTAATTTAAGAATTGGTCGGCTATCAACCTCAATCTGACGCAAACTTTTAGAGCTAATACTTTCAAGACAAAGCCCGTCTTTCTTTCTTTTAAAGATGGCAAGCTCACCGCTTAACATGGACTTTAATGGCGCCCGATACATTAAGCAGTGCTGAGCTGTTTTCGAGAGTTCTTGCCATGCACCCGGAACGACCTTTTGCGAAGACTCGACTTCCACAAGGTTTGAAAATATCCATAACTTGATCATAGTTGCTAAGAAAATCTCAATCATTTCTCCTCCATGCAGCGAAAGCCGGGAAGGATTGGATACATGATTTCTTCTTTAGACTTGATAACATAATCAGCTTGAGAAAAACCTTTTCCATTCCATGCAACGTATTGGCCAAGTTCATGCCAAGTGGAACTTGCGGGAAGGGATGAACTAGATAAAAATAAATTCCTATTTGGATTGAACCTATTCTCTAAGTATTCAGGGACACCACCGATGGTGTCTACGAGTCCTGTCCATGTCGGTACAGGATCGGCAAACATCTCTGGCGCAATAACTTCTTCACAACCGGCTACATAGGCTTTTCTGCAGTCTGCTTTATTGGGCTTCCACCTAGACTTTCTCGCTTTATAAAGAAAGTCCGACTTGCGATAAATGCTCCACGGATAAGGAGTTCTAATAACTCTTTTAGGTCGAATTTGTTTGGCATCTCTAGGATGATAAGCAGCTGCTTCAAAAACTTGGGCCGAAGCAATTCTTTTTCCTCGGTACTTGCAGTAAGACTTCATTTCTTGAGCATCAAGACCAAGGGCCGGAAGATGTCTAAAGCGCACTTCAATTTTTTGGAGGTCTACATGCTTGAGCTTCACATTTTGAGAGCTACTCCATTCAATGATTGATCTCCAGTTGACAGGGAATCGATCAATTGAAATTTCGCGATCAAAATTATCCCATTTAATATCGGCTTGAGCGCTTTTAAAGCTATATCTTCGTTTTGGAAGATTTATCTGAGAGCAGCTATCACCCAGAACAAGGGTTTCAATATGCTTATTGTGCTCTAGTTTTAAGGCGAGTCCCCACTCTCTTCCGGGAGCGGCCGCAACAACTCTAAACCAAGAAACTTGAATATTGCCGATCTTTGGGCGCTGGGACAAAAGGCATTTCATGTAGTCGGGGTTACATCTCAAGTAATGATCTGAATAATTCACTTCAATATCAAAGAGATCTCTACAAAATGGAGCCAGCATTGCTGGATCACCGCTACGCCACAATGCCAGCAGTTCTGATGCGGCTGTTGCAACTTCTAGCTTTTCCCTACTATCTTGAATTAAATGCTTGGTTTTTTCCTTCTCAATGAAATACCTGACCACAAATGCTGACAATGACAGCAAAGTGATAATTGACAAGAGTTTAAAAATTCCAGATTTAGGCACTTGTAGTTCTCTTCGGACATAAAGGCTATAATTGACACTATAAGGGAACAAATGCCCGGGGGCCATATGAGTATTGAGTGGATTGAAAAAGCAGAACACGATCGCGACGCAGGAGCCGAGGTATTAGCCTTTAGCGACTATATGGAGCGCTTTGAGAGTGATCCTCTGAAAGAGAGTCGTCCTTCTTTTCAATATATTTTAGATATGCTCAATCATTTCGGCCAAGATGATAAAGGCAATTATAAATTATTTGATATTAAACATTCAGATGCTCCTGCCGTTCATGGTCAACAGAAGATCGTTAAAGGTCTCATTGCAAATTTAAAAAATTTCCAAGAAGAGGGATTTAATAATAAATTCATTTTATTGGTCGGCCCAAACGGTTCATCAAAATCAAGTATCGTCAGAAAACTCATGAAGGGCGCTGAGGATTATTCAACCAAAGATGAAGGGGCGCTTTATACTTTTAGTTGGATCTTCCCGATCGATAGTTTTGTGAAAGGCTCACTTGGTCTAGCCTCAACACCAACTGATCGCAATATTTCAACTTATGCTTATCTCGAAGACAAAGATATCAGCGCGATCCTGCCTTCAGAACTTAAAGACCATCCGCTGTTATTAATACCTAAAGAGTATAGACAAGATATTTTAGAAAGTTCTCTAAAAGGTGATACAGCGCGATTAGACGCCGTCAAAAAAAGCTATCTCTATCGCGGCGATCTCTCAAAAAGAAATCGTATGATCTACGATGCGCTTTTGAAAAACTATAAAGGTCGCCATCAAGAAGTCTTAAAGCATATTCGTGTTGAGAGGTTTTTTATCTCCAGACGCTATTCAAGTGGAGCCGTAACAATTGAGCCTCAACTGCATGTTGATGCGCGTATGCAACAAATCACTATGGACAAGCGCCTAGCCTCACTACCGCCAAGCTTACAATCCCTAAACCTGTATTCACTTCAAGGTGAAGCTGTTTTGGCCAACCGTGGGATCTTGGAATACTCAGACCTACTCAAGCGCCCACTCGATACCTACAAATACTTACTTATGACGATGGAATCGAGCACGGTTAATTTGCAAGGCATTCTAACTGAGCTCGATATTTTCTTTATTGGTACAAGTAACGAAGTTCATCTAGCGGCCTTTAAACAACACCCGGACTTCAATTCATTTAAAGGACGATTTAATTTTATTAAAGTTCCTTATCTGCTCAATTATCTGGAAGAAGAAAAAATTTACATGGAGCAAGTCGAAGGACTTAGCGATAGCGCTCAATTTGAGCCCCATGCCCTTCGAGCACTTTGTTTATTTGCAGTCATGACAAGACTTCGCGCTTCGCTTGCTAAAAACTATGAAGACAAGAAAGTTGCAGAGATTTTATCTTCGCTTAATCCGATGGAAAAGGCGCGTTTCTACGCTGAACGCCAAATTCCAGAGCGTTTTGACTCAGAGTCGAGACAATTGATGTCTCAGTCTTGGAACGAAGCCATGGAGGAGTTTGAAAACGACAATCTCTACCAAGGTAAATTTGGTCTTTCTCCACGGGATCTTAAGAGTATTATTTACAAACTCACCTCTCGTTACAAAGTAGTAACTTTTGTAGAAGTGCTTGAGTATCTGCAACGCCTTATCACTAAAAAGAATGATTATGATTTTTTAAATATGACGGCCCAAGCCGACTTCCACCATCCGACAAGATTCTTGGCACTGATAAAAGATTATTGCCTTGAGCTTGCCGATGAAGAAGTTCGCGCTAGCCTAGGTCTTGTGGATGAACGTTCCTACGAAGAATACATCACTCGTTATGTTCTTAATGTGAATGCCTTAATTAAAGGCGAGAAGATTAAAAACAATATCACCGGAAAATATGAAGAAGGTGATGATTACTTTATTAAAGAGTTTGAACAATCAATCGCCCTCAAAGAAGATGTTCAAAAGTTTAGATCTCACTTGATCTCTAAACTAGGCGCTCACTACCTTGATAATCCTGGTAAAAAGATTTCCTATAGCGAAGTCTTCCCCGATCTGGTTAGAAGATTACAAGAAAGCTTTAGAAGTGAGCAAAAGAAAGTCATTGAAACAGTTTCTAGAAATTTGGTTTTCTATGAGGCTGAGCTATCTGGTAAAAAAGATGGTGATGACGTCTCCACTCCACTTTCAGAAGATCATCGTAAGCAAATTCACTCGGTCGTCGATAATATGGTGAAAAAATACAAATATTCCATGAGCGGCGCCATAAGATTACTTCAATTCTTGATCAAAGAGCGATATTAACCTAGTCCTATGACTTTAATATCTAAGAGTTTCACGCCGACGCAGTACCGCGCTACGCATATGGTAGACGAGGAACATGCCGGCATGAGGCTCGATCAATACATGCAAATTCATCTTGAGTCTTGGTCAAGACAGATGGTTAAGCGCAAGATCGAATCCGGCGACATCACCATTGAGGGTCGCCCCGGTAAGATTCGCCCCAGCATGAAGCTAGCCTTTCGCGATCATGTAACTCTTGTGACAACTAAAAGCTCCCATGAAGACGAATGGTGGAATGGCGAAAAAATCCATCTGCAGCTGGACCCAGAAATTATCTACGAAGATGAGCGCCTTGCCGTCATTTCTAAGCCAGCCTATATGGCAACTCACCCCACAGGTCGCCATCTTTTCAACTGTGCTACCGTTTACTTAGAGGCTAAGACAGGTCACACGGTTCACTCCATTCATCGTCTCGATCGTGAAACATCGGGAGTTTTACTGCTAGGTAAAAATCCTCAAGCCGCCAATCTATTAACCAAAGAATTTGAAGAAGACCGAGTTAAGAAAGCCTATTTCTTTATGGCCAAGAATCTTGCTTGGAATGGTAAGGACGAATTTTGGGCCAATGAACGACTTGATAATGCCGGTGATGGTTTAAAGCGCGTCTATATTGAGCATTTTCCAGAATCAGACTCTCGCGGAAAACACGCCCAGACATTCTTTAAGATTCTTGAGATCCAAGGTGAATACGTCATTGGCCTAGCCTTCCCACAAACAGGTAGGCAGCACCAAATTCGAGTTCATGCCATGGCCCACGGTTTACCTTTAGTCGGTGACAAGCTGTACTTAGGTAATTTTGAAATGTTTCAACGTTTCAAAGATCTTCTTGCCACAAAACAAGAACACGATCTGATGGAGCTACCAAGACATGCTCTACATGCCGTCGGTATTTCGATTAATTATCTAAGTGAGCGTAGAATCTTTAGATCTCATATTCCAAAAGACTTAAGAGCATGGATTGAGGATAAGACATCAATTCAAGTATCTAAACTCGAAAAGACGATTGAGCTTTGCTTAGAAGAGTATTTTCAAAAGATCTGATTAAGTCTTTCCATCACACCCTGAGGACCAGGCGCCTTAGTGATATGGACAGGTGCTGGATTGAGCTTGCCTAAGATGGATGCGATATTGGCCACACCAACTGTATAGGGAAAGTTAGCAAACATTCCTTGATCATTCATTGAATCACCAAAGTACACCAACTGATCTTTGGCTAATTTATTTTGCTCTAAGAACCACTGACTAGCATGTTGTTTAGATATATCCCCTGCCCAAAAATTCATATGCACATTGGAACAAGAAAAGTGAATACCGCTGCCATGAAGAAAGCTTTCAATTTCTTGGTGAGTCTTTGGCCTCTTTTCCAAGTCATGAAGTTCAATGGCACGATCATATTTTCTGCCAAAACTATCGGCCGACAACCTGATTTTGGGATAACGCTCTTTAATTTCAATAGTAGCATCTTCAAGTCGTGCCAAGTCTTTTGCATTAACAAAGCCGTGTTCGTGAATATCCCCATTTGAGTCGCGCCACAGATACGCCCCGCCACCCTCAACAATAATTCCCTTGAGGTAGGAAACGTGAGTGAGCAGAAAGTGACCCCATGAAAGCGATCGTCCAGTGACGATTAACAATGGAATTTTTCTTTTTTTAAGGAAGTCGATAATATCAAAAAAAATGGGACCTAACTCTGTGTGATCAGTTAGTGTCCCATCAAAATCGCTTAAAACTATTTTTGGACTTTGCAACTTAGTTAAGTGGGTAAGTCAGGCCAACAAGTACGCCTGTGAAGCTGTCTTTAAGTCCCACTTGAATTTCGGCACTACCAATAAGGTTTTGATAACCTTCAAATGGCAGATGACCGTTAATACCAGTGTTGAGAGAAATCATGCTCTCGTAAGTTTTAGTATCTGTATTAAGATTCATTGCAATTGGCATTGATACGAATGGGAATGCTTCGCTACCCCAGATTGCTAGACCTTTAGAAACCATTGGTGCAACTGAAAGAATATTTCTAGTTGTTCCAAATTCTTTTGCATATTCAAAACCAGCACGAATAGCTACGCGAGGTTGGCGCATATAATCTGGAAAGATTTCAAAATCAGCATTGGTAAACAAGCGACCACTGCGCTCTCCCGATCCCATTCCAAGACCAGCATCAACAGTTAGTTGCTCACTAGCTTTTTGCGTATAACGAGCTTGCACACCCATGCCGCCACCTGTTGAAGTCACGCCTGTGATCTCAGTTGAGAGCATGCGCTTTTCAATAGAAAGAGGAAAAGATGAATAACCTGTGCCGTAGGCCCAAGCAGTACTAGTTAGGGCCGAGAGTGAAAGAATCAAAGCAATATTACGTAATTTCATAAACCTTCCTTAGTCATTACAAGACTCTATAAAGTGTAAGAAATCTATTGGTCCCCGTCAAAGGAGCGCATTAAACGCACTGCTCAATTTTAAGCTAACCCCTCGTTCTCATTGACACGCCCCTTCCGAACAATTATAACTTCACCCCTATGGTGGCCATAGCTCAGTTGGTTAGAGCATCGGATTGTGATTCCGAGGGTCGGGGGTTCAAATCCCCTTGGCCACCCCATTTAAAATAAAAATAGCCAGGCTTGTCCTGGCTTTTTTTATTTCTACGGTTGCTCGGTTTGAAGCCACGACGAAGTCGGGGTGTTCTTGGGCGACAAAATCATCTCGCAGATGATTTTGACCTCTTCAGACAATTTAAAGATTTTAATAGCGAAGTATCGAGCTCGCCCAAGTGGCCCCTTGGCCACGGATCAGACAAAGCTGTTTTAAGAATAGTCATAAAAATGATAAAATATTAATACTCATTCAACGACCACATGCTCCTAGAGCAAGATGCTTCTATTTTATCTAGGAAGACCCATGACATTCAATAATCTTTTCACTGTCACCTCCAAAGAAGAATTACTTTCACGACTCGAATTGATTCTCAAATACACTATCGCATTGTGCTTTATAGGCCATGGATTTTGGGGAATCGTTTCAAAACCAGAGTGGGTATCACTTATTACTCCACTAGGATTCAGTAAGGAGTTCGCACTTGCAAGCCTGCCTTATATTGGTTGGATTGATGTCGTCCTTGCAGTCTGCATCTTTGCAAATAATAATAAGACCTGGCTTTGGAAAGCGTTTCTGTGGACTGTTTTCACTGCTTTACTCAGACCGATTGCCGGCATGAGCTTCTTTGAAGTAGCTGAACGTGCTGGCAACTGGGGTCCGCCTCTGGCGTTTCTCTTATTAGCTTATGCCTTATGCCCTAAGAAAAAGATATTTTCAAAACTCAGCCTCAGTAAGCCCGAAAACTTCGGCCGACTTACGCCTGAATTAATCGATGCCGTAAAACTAACTTTGCAAATATCTATAGGCCTACTTCTTATCGGTCATGGTGGTTTAGTTGCAATAACTCAAAAGAGTCTTTACGCAGACCATCTTGCTGTTCTAGGTATCACTGCAACATCAGCAGTCTTAAGCGCCTATGGCTTTTTCGAGATTATACTAGGCATTGTTGTTGCCCTAAGACCAAGTAGAAGTCTTTTATGGTTTGTGTTGGTTTGGAAAATTTTTACTGAATCATTATTTCCATTTGCTGGTAGCCTTGTTGATATATTTGAAACCATTGAGCGCTTTGGCGATTTTGGCGCACCTATAGCGCTAATTCTTATTCTTAGTTATCTCGAGCATATCAAATCAAGTCACTTGTCTCGGAGTTATGTATGAGCCTAGATGCAATTGGAATAGCCTGTAAAAATATCGATAAATCTATCGAGTTCTATGAACTTCTAGGAGTCACATTTAAAAAGTTTGGCGATGATCATTTTGAAGGATCGACTCCAAGCGGTCTTCGCCTGATGCTCGACTCCTTTGAGCTTCTTAAGAAGATTAATCCTAATTGGACTGAGCCCAAAAACTCCGGCATCACTCTTTGCTTTGTTAAGGACACTCCTCAAAGTGTTGATGACGCCTTTAAACTTATAATCGATGCTGGCTTTACTGCAGAAAAGGAGCCCTGGGATGCCTTTTGGGGGCAACGCTATTCTTCTGTTAGAGATCCCGATGGTAATCAAATCGACATCTTTGCAACTTTTAAAAAATGATTATGGCTGTCGAATCGACAACTATTATGGCAACATATCACCGTACATGATTAAGTCGCTAATGTTCTCCATTCACTTCTTTATTTATCTCTGCCTGGTTGGAGCAGGAATTCCTTCGCTTGAAATCGTGGACACAAGTGCTCACCTGTCTGCTTATTCTCAGGTCAATGAACCTCTGCACGATAATATTGATGATACTACGGAAGTTCACTCGCATACTCACAAACACACTTCAGAAGGTGCCGAACACGAACATAACCATGATCACTCAAAATTGACTCACCAAGAGATTAAAATTTTTTCAAACTCGATCGAGATAAAAACCACATCATTCGAGTATGATTCACCCCATGGCTTCTATGAAGTCTGTCTTCAATCTAACTCATTTCCACAAAAGCCATTCCGCCCCCCGATCGCTTAATCACAATTAGATTATGTTTTAAATTTATTCGGAGGAAATATGTACAAGCTAATTATAAGCTTCGTATCGCTGTTCATGTCGGCAAATAGCTTTGCCCATGGACTTAGTGATGAAGCGAAGCAATCAATGATCGATGGCGGCTATCTTCAATACATATGGCTCGGCGCAGAGCATATGGTAACCGGCTATGATCATTTGCTGTTTTTATTTGGTGTTATCTTTTTCTTAAGCACCTTCAAAGACATTGTTAAGTTCATAAGTATTTTTACTATCGGTCACAGTATTACGCTAATTTTTGCAACGTTTATGGGAATCAGCGCCAACTACTGGTTAATCGATGCAGTAATCGCACTTAGCGTTTGTTACAAAGGTTTTGATAATAATGATGGCTTCAAGAACTACTTAGGTATGAAGAAGGCGCCAAACCTATTGATCATGGTCTTTATTTTTGGGCTCATCCATGGCTTTGGTCTTTCAACCAGACTGCAACAACTACCTCTTGGTGAAAAAGGTAGTGAGATGTTGCTTCGGATTGTCTCGTTTAATGTCGGTGTGGAGTTTGGTCAAATACTAGCATTAACCATCATGCTTGTTATTCTGAGTAATATTCGAAAAACAGAACTCTTTAAGCGTTTTTCTAAAGTTGCAAATGACGGCTTGATCCTAGCAGGTTTTATGCTTTTACTTATGCAGCTACATGGTTACCTTCACACTTCTTCACCTGATGAGTTTGGATTCAGTGAGGATAATCACCTGCACCACCATATAAAAATGGATGAATTTGAACCAATTGGACAACAACACGACAACTTATAGGAGTTTATATGAAAGTTATTACTTTAATTGCGGCACTTTTATTCAGCACAATCACCATGGCCGGTCCTGGTCATAAGCATAGCCATGGTCATTCTCACGAGGCAGCCATGCCAAAAGAGAAAATGAGTGAGGTCGCACAGTTTCACATCGCACGTTTAGTTAAAGCACAAAAGCTGGATGCCTCATGGTTAGAAGCAAAATTTGATAAGACTGTGATGAAAAAAAATGAGTGGCTTGTTACTTTTAACAACGAAAAAGGTGTAAAGGGTAAGAAGCTGTATATTTTCTTAAAAAAGTCAGGCGACTTTGTAGCCGCCAACTTTACTGGAAAATAATATGACTCTTGCAATTGCGAAAACAATCGTGGCTGCAATACTGATAAGTTTTGTATCTTGGCTTTCTGGCAAAAAGATTGGACTGGCGGGCTTTCTCACGGCCTTGCCGCTTACCACCCTTCTTGCCCTAGCCTTCTCTCATATGGAATGGGGAGATTCAAAGCAATCAGTCGAATATGCTAAAAGCGTATTCGTTGCCATACCTGTATCTTTATTATTTTTTATTCCCTTTCTTTTCGCCCAAAAGCTCAACTTAGGGTTTTGGACCTGCTACTCAAGTGGCATAGCTTTGCTAGGAGTTGGATACTTCATCCATTCCTACGCTTCAAAGTTGCTTTAAGTTAAACACTGCCCCTGAGAATTCAGGGGCATTTACTTTAATCCCCAAACGCCAACCCTAGCGGCAGATTCATATTAACGCCTATAACCTCAGAGTCATCACGCTTTTGACCCAGCATGAGCCCGAGCCTAACTGAATCGAATCTAAAGAGTTCGGGAAAGAGATTGAGTCGCACGCGGTATTCTTCGGTACCATTCAAATATAGTGAGGCATTAAGCGAGTCTTCTTTATCGTAGAAGAATGCCGTAACAAATTTACCTTTTTGCTCTAGTGGATCAGTTAAGGCCATACCAACAGCAGCACTAATAAATTGTTTGTTGGATAATTCATAGCTCAGGCCCAGAAGATTCAGCATGCCAATAAAAATAAGCGGGCGATATTGGTTTTCAAAAAGGTTGGGCCTAAAAATATAATTTAAGCCAGAGTTGGTTACATCACTCTTTTCAAAATTAAACATGGGTTGGAGGTGCCAAGCCTGCATTTGCATGTCGCGCACTAAGAAGTTCATAATCGTTGGATTAAACGCTAGATAGAAGGACATAGCATCAAAGAAAAAGAGATCGGCAATATGATCATGGCTGCTTATATTTTCATTGGTCAGCTCTAAGGCCTCGTTACCAAAATGGCCCAAGTAAGATAAAGCAAAGGTGAATGCCATCGGGGCTGGATAATTATTCTCACTAAAGTACTGGTAGAAATAGAGCTTATCGTAAGCTCCACCAATCATATGTAGTCCGATATTGGGGATCACTCTTGAAGTTAAGAATTCGTCTTCAAAAAGTTTTTTATAGCCGCCGTCTTTTTTAATGGAATGATCTGGCGAGCTAATTCTTTTAAACATTTTCCAATGTTTTTGGCGAAAATCACTTTGTGAGAAATAATAGGGATTTTGAATCACATCAAAGGCGGCATTAAAATAATATGTGATGGGTAAAAACTGATCCTCTTTTCTATGATCGAGAATACGCGGCAATTCTTCGCTTTTTGAAGCGAAGCTGTGAATTGCTAGAGTAATTAGGAAAAAACGTATAAACAAAACTTTCTCATCCCATACTAGTGAGCTTTGCTTTTATACGAATTTATTGAACTCGACCAGTTCTGCGCTACGTTTCAGCGTAAAGCCACAACTAATCAACAATTTTTGAGAGGCTTGGTTATCTTTTGATGTCTTGGCCACCAGCTCATTGATATTGCTGTCAAGCTTGGCCATCTCTACTAAGTGTCTTGCGATTTCGCCGGCATAGCCCTGTCCCCAGCAATCCTTTCTAATCATAAAACCTAATTCAAACTGCGTTTGCTCAATGTCCATACTAAGCAGCATAAACCACCCAACCAGTTCACCATTAGTTTTTAAGGTTGCTGCCCAATAGCCGCCACAACTGACCCTTGATGAATGAGCCAGAATTCGCTCCAGACGAGCCTGAGACTCAGCTGTGGTTTGAGCACGCCCTGGCCCAGTCATTTTCATGACCTCTTCATCTGATTCCATCAAGCAAATCGCTTCTAAGTCGCTCGCCTGGAATCGTCGTAAAATAAATCGCTCTGTCTCGTAGATCATGATGAAAGTATATCTCTTTTTCTAATAGTTTAAAGCCCTTAGCGGGTTAAGAATCCCTTGCCGAGAAGGGTCATTAGTCGTACATTGCACAGGAATTCAAATGCGGATCTCTTCGGAGTGAATCATACTAAAGCCAGTGTTTAACCCACGCTGGCTTTTTTTTTGCCTTTTTTCTTCTATAATCATTAAAAATTGCTCTGAGGTTTTATGGTTATTAATCCCGTTATTATTATTGGTGCTGGTCCTGCTGGAATTGCTACTGCTGTAGAAGTGATTAATCGCGGCTATAAGTCAGAGGATATTGTGATTCTTGAAAAATCTGGTGAGATTGCCCATATGATTGCGGCTAAATATCCGGATGAAAAACCGGTGCTCGCTAATTATAAAGAGCGAATGGCCGAGTGTATTGGTGATTTGTGTATCACTGATATGAGCAAGCCTGATTTTATAGAGTATTTAAAGTCGGTCGTTAGCAAAAAAAATCTCTCGATCAATTTTCACCAAAGTGTCGAGCGAATTGTTAAATTGAAGTCAGGTCAGTGGCGCGTCGATTGTGCTGAGGATTCATGGATCGCCAATGTTGTCTTCGTTGCCATTGGTACAATGTCTGCGGCCAGAACTCTTGGCGTCCACATAGACACGAGTGTTGCTCACTTAGTGCAAGACGATATCCAGTCGATTACTAAAGAACAAGATTACGTGCTAGTCGTTGGTGGCGGAGACTCTGCCTCGGAGTACGCACAAATTCTTTGCCAGCGTGGCCATAAGGTTTGGCTTAGCTATAGAAAAGATAGCTTCACCCGTATGCTACCGCAAAATCTTGAAAAACTTAATGAACTGATTGAAGCTAAGAAGGTTAACTTTTTACCTAACTCAACAGTGACAAAAATCATAGCCAGTGACCAGCAATGCCAGGTTCAATTCAAATCAGCCAATCCTGTGGTGGTTCACGCCGTGGTGACAGCACTCGGCAGTGATCGCCCTAAAGCCTATCTGGATAAGATTGGGATTAGTGTTGAAAAAGAAAACGGTGAAGACTTTCAAGAAAATGAGCAAGGCGGTATTTTCTTAGTGGGAGATCTCGCTTCAGGCAAGAAAGGCGGCTCAATTAACTTTGCATTTAATAGCGGCACCAAGGCCGTCTCTAAAGCCTGTAGCCTTTATTTGGATTGTGATGCTTAATCTTCAAAATTTTCTAGATTCCTGTGCGCGCAATCTTCAGCCATATCTCCAACCCCACTGGGAAGTTGATCACGCCTGTTATCGTACCGACTCTCTCGAGCAATATGAACAAACAAAGAAAGACTTTGGCCGAAGTGCCACACTTTTAGTTGAGTCCATGGTTGGTGGACGCCCTATCGCATCTTACCAGCTGAAGACACCTAAGTTTGCCAGAGGTCATGCCACTGATGTGATTGAAGTACCTGCCCCAAAACCCGGCCGCATCAATGACAGCGGTTATGAGCACGTTGAAGTTGTGATTGATCTCACCTTCAACGAACTCCAGAGTAAATTTCCAGCATTAAAATGGGAAACCAAAGCTTTAGACAAAAGCCTTAACCCTGAACTTGAAACAGAATTTGAAAGTTTTAATGTTAAGTTTCACCATCACGCTTTGGCCCATATCATTAATATTGAAAAGCATGAACAGGCCAATAGCTTTTTAACCAAGACCAATATTTTAACCAAGCTAACTCATTTCTCCCCCTTGATTTCTGGAACCATACCTCTAGGAATCGATACACCTGAGTCAGATCTGGATATTCTTTTTCAAGTTAAAGACTTTTCGCAATTTGAAAGTGAAGTTAGTGCTCTTTTTAATCAGGCGACCTTCAAAAACACACCTGAATATATACTTGCCTCGTTTAACTTTCAGGGATTACCAGTCGAACTCTACGCTAGCCCTATCCATCCTCTACATCAAAATGCTCATAGACACTTAAGAATTGAAGGACGATTGCTGAAGCTTCTGGGCCAGGACTTTAGATCCAAGATCATTGAACTTAAAAAGCAGGGAGTGAAGACTGAACCGGCTTTTGGTCAACTTCTTGAACTAGAACAACCCTATCAAGAGCTGTTAAATCTATATTTTTTAACAGATCTAGAACTGTTGCAGCGTTTTTCATAAGGCCGTGCTAGAAGGGCTATATGAAGCTTATGGACCGTATCTATATTGAAATTAGCAATATCTGTAATTTACAGTGCTCGTTCTGCCCCGAGGTAGAGCGCCAACAAGACGTAATGTCCCTAGAGCACTTTGAAAATATTCTTATTCAAGCCCTACCTAAAGCCAAACAAGTTTGTTTGCATCTTATGGGCGAGCCGACGGCTCACCCAAAGTTTCCACAGATCATCGAAATCTGTGAAAAGCACGACGCTAAAGTCATGCTAACTACTAACGGAACATTACTAACGCGCCATAAAGCGACCCTCGCTTCAAGTGCCATCGTTCAAATCAATTTTTCTGTTCATAGTTTTCGCGACAATTTCGAAAAGCGTGACCTTCACGGCTACCTGCTACCTATTTTAGAGTTCTCTAGAGAACTGCACTCTATCAACCCACTCACTTATATTAACTATAGACTGTGGAATTTAGGCGCAGGTGATACTGGTGAAGCGGCCAACGATGATGTCTATGACATGGTTGAAAGATACTTCGATGTAAAAATTAACCGTCGCCAAGGCAGCGGTCGATTCAAATCTAAGCGTGTTTGGGAGCGCGTCTATTTTCACTTTGACACTAGATTCGAGTGGCCACATCCCGACTTGCCGGTAATTAGCGATAAAGGCACCTGCCACGCTCTAGGCAATCATATTGCTATCCACTCCGATGGTACCGTTGTTCCTTGTTGTCTTGATAAAGAAGCCAGACTCGCTCTAGGCAATTGTCTTAAGGAGCCACTAGATTCAATTTTACAAAGTCCCCGCGCCGTCTCAATGAAAGAAGGCTTTGCGAAGGGACAGTTAAGTGAAGATTTATGCCGTCGCTGCGACTATGTCACCAGATTTCAAGCCAAAGCCAAGCAGTTAAGCCTGTAGTTATTACACTTCTCCCCAACGCCGTATTGTTATCTTGTAATATACGTGCATGAAAAAACTATTTATACCACTCGCTCTATTGATGTGCTCCGGACTCTATGGTGCTGAAGTCGACCAGTATACGACTCGCCATTTAGAGCTTGAAGACTCTAGCAAAATTGTTAATGACCGAGCCAACGCTCATATTCGTACGGCCTTAGATTCTCTAAAGGATCAGGGATGCTCAGAGAAATTACTCTACGCTGAACTTAGAAAAGCTTTTGCCAATCATAAAAATGGTGAACTCACCATCCACATGCTTCACGCAAAAAACTTCCCACGAAGTGTGATCGGGCTTCGCGAATCTATCTATGCCGACTGGAATAGCTGGGACGGTTATCTCTTAGGTCGTCCGGCCGCTGCCAAAAGTCCACTTGCCCTAGGTCCACTTTTAAATATTGATGGCGTACGCGTTGGCACAGATAAATTTGAACATCTCTTTGGCCGTGGCTTCATGTATTTCAAACGCCACTACCTTAAAGGTCATTCTCTTAAGCGTGTTTTCAAGTATGGAATCCGCGGTGAAAAAACAATCTTCGGAGGCAACAAACTCGCCACTGGAATTTTTAGTTATGCCGACCTATCTGCTAATTTCAACGGCATGAGATTTTGGAATCATATGCTGCAACTACGAGATGATGTCCTTGGTGACAATCATGGCCCGTATATTAGCTGCCAAGATAATAAATTTGTTCAAGTAAAAGATATCGATTTTCGCCACTATATGGACGACTCGATGGACGAGTCTATTAACTGTCCAAAATTCGCTAGTAAAAAGAGTATGAAAAAGTATCTCTCCCGCGTAGAGGGAATGGGTTATAGCTGCCCTATGTCTCAAGCAACTCTAGATTCAATGATTCAAAAGTATGGTGATCTTTCCCATTGGATTATTAATGAAGAAGGCCCTGGCAAAATCAATTACTTCGGTGAGTTTCGTTAGAACAAGCGCCAAAACTTCACCGTTTTTCTAGGTCTTTAGCCTGCTTCGTCAGGCTTTAAACTCCTTTGTCTTAATCGTGTAAACTCGTGTCAAATCGCTCTTCCACCCCTTGAGTCCGTCGTCCCAAAGCGTATGATCAAAGAGTGAGATTAATCTCACAACTCAGGAGGATCATGATGACCACACCAAGTGTATCACCCCTAGCAAAGGCCCCATCTCTTAAACATGAACACGATATTAAAAGTTATCGAATAGAGACTTATAGATTCGTGCTGACTGATGAAGAGGAATGGGAGCTTAGCCAGCAGCTTGAGCATCTCGCTTCAGCGATGCCCGAGGAAGCTTCGGTAAAACTGAGCTTAACCATGGATGAGGACTATTACTTTAAAGGGACTTTATGTGTCCAAACAATGAGTCGCTACTACCAATCAACAGAAGAAGGATTGGACCCGCTAGAGATCTTTGGACTCTTAGAGGAGGATATTTTGAACAAAGTCTCTAGATGGGGTTATCGCAATCAGTATTCAAGGAGGGTTTCATGAAGAAATTATTTACCGACTCAATCTTAATTGAGCAGACCAAAGAAAGGATTCGTAGGATTCTGCCGCATATTGAAAAGCTTGATGTGAAGGTTGAGATGAATCATACAGATGGCTATTTAACGACCATCAAGTTTCACTCTCTAGGAAAAGATTTTGTCGCAAAAAAGGCGGCACCATTTTATCGAGAGAGCCTTGAGAAAAGTTTAAAGGCCATTAATTCGCAAGTTACAAAATTTCGCGATCGACGATTCAATCACCCGAACCATCGAGTCGAAACCTACACGACCATCTAAATACCTAGTTTCCCTGCAGGCTAAGTCCTGCGGGGAGACTAAGTCCCTAAATTTACTGAAACTCCATGACTTACAAATTCTTACCTCAATAAGACAATACTAGAGTGTATTGGTAGGCTAGCCTCTAATTTTTGTATTGAGGTAAGTTATGAAAACGCTCGCGTTAATTTCAGCACTTCTGTTTTTCTCTGTAAGTTCCAGTGCAAACGAGTTTGCCAATCAGTTTGGATTTCAAGGAGAAAGTAGTATTCCTGAAGCCGGTGCTCCAACCAGTGCCTTGATCCCTGCTGATAAAAATAATGAACTTCCCGTTTTAAATGTATTGGTTTTTCCACATACACTAAAAAACGATTGGCTTCACGGCAAACCTGATGATGCTTCTCAAGTTGAGCTCAAATCTGAACACAGCATTCGTTTTGAAGTCGCGGGTAATTACTATCGAAGCACTCACTTCAAATTAAGAATGAGTGGATCTAGAATTAAGGCCACACTACTTGATGGTCGTGTAATTCATTTTAAAAAAGCAGACATCATCGCTGATGGCCCAGTTAAAGTTCATCGCATTCTTTCCCCCGACAAGTCTCATAGCTATCTCGGCACTTTCACCGTTAGCGTTGAAGACAAGGGAATAAAGTTAATTAATCATGTTGATATTGAAACTTATCTTCGCGGTGTAGTTCCAAAAGAATCGGTTGCGAGCTGGCCTTTAGACGCGCTTAAAGCTCAAGCCTTAGCCGCTAGAAGCTATGCTTATTATCACTATCTAACAGCCCCAAGTGGTCGCGCTCATCACGTTGACGATACAGCACGCTTTCAAGTTTATGCCGGCCATTCTGGTTCAGACACAAGAACAGACGTTGCCGTAGAGCAAACACGCGGCGAGCTTATGACTTACGAAGGCAAAGTTATTGTCGCTTACTTCCATGCTTACAGTGGTGGCAGAACAGACTCAGCGCTTAATATTTTCAAGCAAGATAATGTTCCATATTGTGCCGGTAACGCCGAGATTTTTCCTCGTGATGAATTATCAGATGAACTTGCATCAGGTTCACGCTGGATTGTGAACTGGACTACAAAAGCCTACTCATCTGCCGCTCTACTTTCTGAGTTTAAAGAAAGTTCACGTGTTGGTTCACGCTTTGGAGATTTTAATCGCTCTGCCAGCGTCGAGCTTGAAGAAACAGAAATAAATGATCTGTTTGATTCAGTTAAGGTTATGACTGTTGTTCAACCTGAAACTGAAAAAGAAGCCGTGCTCGATTTTACAGAAGTTAGATCTGCTTTGGGTTGGTCAAACTTCCCAGGTTATCACTTCAGAGTTGATAACACGGATGAAGGCTTCGTCTTCAAAGGAAGCGGTTGGGGTCACCATGTTGGCCTCTCTCAGTGGGGCGCTTTCATTATGGCCAAGAATTACTCAAAGACTTATAGAGATATCGTTCTTCACTATTATAATGATGTTGAAATTCAGAAGATGCCTTGGAGCCAACTGTAATTGTCATTTCTCTTTACACTCTTGAAAGCTCAGGATCGTCCTGGGCTTTTTTTTACTCAATCTGTCGCTATTTCCCAACTTAAGTTCGACATAAATTCGATGAGTTACAATGACGTTTTAGCTAAGTACCTGATAAAACTGTCGTCTTCAGTAACTTTTTGTCGCAAAATGTGGTTAAATCGCGTATATGATAGACATTTGATGACACTTAGCCAGAGATTGCGATGACGACAAAATTTAAATCAGCCTCAGCAATGGGAATTAGAGCTGCTCTAGTCGGCTTAGCCAGCGTTAGAACCAACGTTAATGAAGTGCTTAAAGCTGCTGGGGTTAAGCGTGAAACTGTTGATGACCCTGAGGGTAAGCTCACCCTGGAGCAGATCTCTTCGTTTTGGAATGTGGCGAGCGAGCGCCTAGGTGACCCACTTGTCGGCATCAATATGGCCAAGCTAACTCCATTTGGTACCTATCAAACTAGCGACTACTTGCTCTCAAGTAGTTCGACTTTGCGCGAAGGGCTTCGCAAATTTGTGCGTTTCTTTGCTTTGATTCATCAAGAGCTTGGTGTGAATGGAATTGAGTCCCAGCTTCAATACGAGTTTCAATTGTGGCAAAACTCAGAAGAAGTTACTTCAAGGCATAATTTAGAATTTGAAGTTGCTTTGATTTTTGAACGCCTGCGTGCTGTTACACAAAAAAATATATCTCTAAAGCAAGTTAAGTTCATGCATAAAGAGCCTGAAGGCCAGGCTCATTTCTATCGTGAGTACTTTGGCTGCCCAGTGAATTTTTCACAATCAACCAACTCAATTTGTTTTGATAAACATTATTTAGAGCTCCCATGTGTCGATAGTGATTCAAATTTGGCTGACCTTCTTGAAAATAATGCCAAAAGAATTCTTGAGAAGCTGCCAAAATACGAAGAGCATGCACAACCAATGTTCCTCTTAAAGTTTAACGAAAAACTCAAAGATGAACTCAAAGAAGGTCGCGCTAGTATTGAAAATATGGCCACTTGCTTTGGAATGTCCCCTAGAACACTTCAGAGAAAACTTAAACATTACGATCTTTCATACTCTGAGATTTTAACCAATTTAAGAATTGAGCTCTCTAAAGACATGCTAAGTAACCCTAGCCTTTCACTAGCAGAAATAGCATTTCTACTTGGCTTCTCAGAATCAAGTGCATTTCATAGAGCTTTTAAACAGTGGACGAAGAAAACACCTCTTGAGTTTAGAAAAAACCAAGAAGTTTAATTTTTATTTGATCCAAGCTTGGCATCTTTAAGCGCTTGGTTAGCTCTTGAGAGTTCGATATTGACGGCCTTAAGCTCAGAAGCTTGCCTATGCAACTGACTATAGAGTCCAATCTTATTTAATAATCGATGCTCATCAATTGGCTTTGTTAGGTAATCAAATGCTCCCAGCTTATAGCCTCTTGTAGCAAACTCTTCAGATTTAAAATAAGCGGTTAAGAAGATAACCGGAATATCTTTTAGCTTTTCATCTTCTTTGAGCGTATTAGCAAATTCAAATCCATTCATAACAGGCATTTGGATATCAACGATAACGAGATGAACTTCTTGCTTGGCAAGTATCTCCAAGCCCTTTTGACCCGATGGAGCCTGCAGCACGGCCACGCCTTGAGCCTGATTTAAAATACACTCTAAAGTGTAGAGGTTATTTTCATTATCATCGATAATAAGAATATTTAGAGGCTCAATTTTAGTTTCCATAAGATTCTCCAAAGGATGCGATATTTTATCAATTGAATCTATTCACTTCAACTGCTAGCTTTAAGCAGCAAACTTTTACTATAGGCTCTAATGATTCGTCGCTTCATCCCTATTCAGTTCAAAAAGAGCATTTCAAGAAAGCTGATCTTTCTAATCCTTCTGTTTAGTTCACTTATAACTCTCTTTATGACGGGTCTTCAACTTTGGCTTGAATTTAGAGGGGACATTAATGAAATTGAACACCGTCTACAAGATATCGATAAAAGTTTTTCACAGACGATAGCCCAGCAGATTTGGAACCTTGATCGCGAGCAAATGCAAATTACCGCTAGTGGACTGTTTCAGTTGCCCTACGTTGACTATGTCAGTATAGCTGGCAGTGACATGAAGCCTGTAATCTTTGGCGATGAATCAAATGAAGATTATAAGCTGTATCCAGATCGCCATATCAAACTTAAGCGCGATCTATTTCACGACACACTCGACACTAAGATTGGTCAACTAACCATCTGTACATCCCTAGAGCCTGTTATTCAAAAACTAAAGAACAAGGTTTTAATCACACTGGCCACTCAGGGTGTTAAAACTTTTCTTGTTTCACTCTTCATGCTC
>TARA_R110000868_G_scaffold2384_4_pt1 | contig 20593 bp, 13 predicted proteins | sample TARA_R110000868 | Tara Oceans TARA_R110000868 (sample SAMEA4397489) | marine metagenome | biome: Polar Biome; feature: [SRF] surface water layer (ENVO:00010504); material: water (ENVO:00002006), including particulate matter (ENVO:01000060) such as... | depth 5 m | reverse complement strand
CCAGGATCAGCTCTTCTTCCATTTCTACAACAAGAACGACAAGGTCCGGATCACCGATCTCCACCAGGGCATTGTCTGGGGCACGCAGACCGAAGAGACCAAGCGCGATGAGCGCCTGATCAATCGCTTCGATTATGATGGCGATTACGGCACGGTGCTGAACCGCTTCCTGATGCAGGCCGCTGTCGGCTATCCGCTCACCGTGCACGGCACGGGCGGCCAGACACGCGCCTTCATCCACATCCAGGACACGGTGCGCTGCATCCAGCTGGCCGTCGAAAACCCGCCCAAGCCCGGCGAGAAGGTCCGCATCATCAACCAGATGACCGAGACCCACCGGGTGCGCGATCTGGCGAAGATGATCGCCGACATGGCGCATGCCGAGGTTCAGCTCGTTCCCAATCCGCGCAATGAAGCGGACGAGAATGACCTGCACGTCGAAAACGACACTTTCCTGCAGATGGGCCTCAAGCCGATCACGCTTGCCGCCGGCCTGATGGACGAGGTTACCGACATCGCCCGCAAATATGCCGACCGCTGCGACAAGTCGAAAATCCCCTGCATCTCCTATTGGGGCAAGGGCCGCGAAGACGCTGCCGTGGCACCGGCCGCGGATCCGCTGAAGGTCGCGGGCTAGGGTTTTCCGGCATCAAGACATGAAAAGGGCGCCTCACCGGGCGCCCTTTTTTTATTTCCTCCCCACGTCAGTGGGGAGATCATTTCGCCGCCGCGAGGCGGATTGTGTCTCACACGCCCCCCAAATCGTCATCCCGATGAAGATCGGGACCCAGTTCGTAGGGCGTAACCCCGCCAGTCCGGGCAGCTGAACACCTTACGAACTGGGCCCTGACCTTCGTCAGGGTGACGGCACTTAGCGTATTCGCAGCCAGTTGCGCGTCACGCGCCGCACCTCGGGAGCGACCCGGGTGCCAATGAAAATCACAGCGAGCCCATAGACGACCGTGTACGCAACCCACAAATAGAGACCAGCTTCGCCAACGTTCGGAGCGACGTATCGACCCAGCAGCGCTGCCAGTCCCAGATGAAACAAGATCGGGAGTGTGGAGAGCAGAAGGAGGCACACTCCGACGACAAGATTCTCTAGCGCGTGACGTAGCATTCAGCCCTCCAGCACACCCACAAGCCGCCCCAGAAACTCGCAGCACTGCCCGAGCTGGTCGATCTCGACAAATTCATCGGGCTGGTGGGCCTGGGTGATCGAGCCGGGGCCGCAGACGACGACGGAGAGGTCAGCCGCCTGGAATTGCCCGGCCTCGGTGCCATAGCTGACGACGCGGGTGGAATTATCGCCGGTGAGCTGGCGCGCCAGGCGTTCGGCGGCGCCGTCTTTCTCGCGCGCGAAGGCGGGCACGTTGGAGCGTACCAACACTGTCACGCTGGCCTCGGGCGCGGACTGACGCATCCTGGCCTCGACCGCCGCCGCCCGCTCACGCAGGCCGGCCTCGACGGCGTGAGGATCATCCCAGGGCGCCGGGCGGATCAGCGTGCCGAACTCGGCCTCGAGCGCCAGGATGTTGAGCGCGGTGCCGCCCTTGACCTGACCGATGGTCAGCGTGCCGAAGGGCGGATCATAGGGGCTGTCCTCGGGCGCTGCGGCTTCCATTTCGGCGGCACAATCGACGAGATATTGCATCAGCGGCACGGAATGGGTGACGGCGCAGGCACCATCGCGCACCAGGCTTGAATGCGCCTCGCGGCCACGCAGCTTCACGATCATCGAGAACAGGCCCTTGTGGGCGGTAACGACCTTCATATCGGTCGGCTCGCCGACGATGACGCAGGACGGTTTCACGGGCCCCTTCATGATCTGCTCGATCATCGCCGGCGCCCCCAGACAGCCCACCTCCTCGTCGAAGGAGAGGGCGATATGGAGCGGACGCTTGAGATCGGCTGCGGCGAAGGCGGGTGCGAGAGCGAGAATGCAGGCGGAAAAGCCCTTCATGTCGCAGGTGCCGCGGCCATAGAGCTTGCCATCGCCCTTGTCGGTCAATGTCCAGGGATCCGACGTCCAGGGCTGGCCGTCGACGGGCACGACATCGGTATGACCCGACAGCACGACACCGCCATCGACTGCCGGCCCGATCCGGGCATGCAGGTTGGACTTGTCGCCAGTGGCGTTGGGGATGCGCTCGCACTGCGCGCCGAGTGCCAGGAGCCGGGCCTCGACATAGTCGATCAGCGCCAGATTGGAATTGCGCGAGGTTGTGTCGAAAGCGATCAGATCCCGCAAATGGCCGATCGCCGTGCCGAGTGCCGATGCGCCTGTGGCCGTGCTCGTATTGCTCATGAAACGCCTCGCTCGCTTTTGCTCATCGGAGTTAGCCGAGTTTTTACCGCATTGCCAAATCGGAGTCCTGAATTCGCCGCCAGAGGCGCAGTCTCACCGCTCGGGATGGACGCGCAAGATGATGCACACGCGAATGAGAACCTGGCTGAACGCCTTCGGCGCCGATCAACGCGGCAATATCGCGCTCATGTTCGGCATACTGCTCCTGCCCATGATGGTGCTGTCGGGCGGGGCAGTCGATCTCAACCAGGCCCTCAATGCCCGCACCCGTCTGGCCCAGGCACTCGATGCCGCCGCCCTCGCCGTCGGTGTCCAGACATCGCTGAGCGAGAGCGAAGCCGTCGATTTCGCCCGCGACTTTGTCACCGCCAATTATCCCGCCACCGAGATTGGCGAGATCAGCGGGCTCAGCGTTGTGCTCGACACCGTCAATGATTCGGTCACCGTCGGTGCCCAGGCGCAAGTCGCGACCAATACGCTCTCGCTGATCGGCATTAATTCGATCACCGTGCACTGGGAGACCGAGGTCCAGCGGGCGCGCCGCCGGCTGGAACTCGCCATGGTGCTCGACAATACCGGGTCGATGGGTGGCTCGAAGATCGCCAATCTGCGCGACTCGGCGCGCCTGCTCACCCAGATCCTGTTTGACAGTGCCGATCCGGACCGGCTGAAGATCGGCCTGGTGCCGTTTTCCGCCACGGTGAATGTCGGCACCGGCTTTGAACGGGCCTGGTGGCTCGACGCTGACGCCCTCTCACCGCTGCATAGCGAAAATTTCAATCCGCCCGCCAATCGCTGGGACCTGTTTGACACCATCCAGAACCGCAACTGGACCGGCTGCGTCGAGGCGCGTGCCATTCCCTATGACATCAATGATGTGACGCCGGACGAAGCCAATCCGGACACACTCTTCCTGCCCTATTTCGCGCCGGATGAGTCGAGCTATGGCTCCTATCCCAACAGCTATATGAGCGATCAGATGTCGGGCTATGACCAGCGCGCCCGCATGATGAATACGCCGAAATACACTGGCAGCTCCGTCTCGAGCGGGGCCGGGCCGGGCTGGGGCTGCACGGCGCGCCCGATCACACCGCTCACGGGCAGCGAAACCACCATCAATGATGCCATTTCGGACATGACCGCCAATGGCACGACCAATATCCCGATCGGGATCGGCTGGGGCGTGCGCATATTATCGCCGGGCGAGCCCTTCACCGAGGGGGTGGACTGGGGCGAGGATGACACCATCAAGGCCATGGTCGTGCTGACCGACGGCGAGAACTACCTCAATGGCCGGGGCAATACGAATTACTCCGACTATTCCGGCTATGGCTATATGCGTGATGGCCGGCTGGGCATCGTCTCGTCAAACGACACCACCATTCGCAACGCCCTCAATGACCGCACCGCGGCGGCCTGCGAATATGCGAAATCGCTTGGCGTGCGGGTCTATACAATCACTTTCCAGGTCAGCTCCAGCTCGACGCGGAACATGATGCGGGCCTGCGCCACCCATCCAGGCCTGTATTTCGACTCGCCCTCGGCGGACGCCCTGCGCGATGCCTTCGAGATGATTGCCGGCGACCTCTCCAATCTGCGCCTGTCACGCTGACCAAGGCCTTGTTAACCATGCCATCTAACGCCGCCTTAACTCCGAACCGCTAGAGTTTTAGCGAACAGAAGATGGTATCAACCGATGCGGCTGGCAAAAATTTTCAAGATTGGCGCGGATTTCGCTGCCAACCGGCGCGGCAATGTCGCGGTGATTTTCGCACTCGCCCTGATGCCGGTCACCTTGCTGGCCGGCGGTTCGGTCGATCTTTCCCAGGCCATGAATGCCCGCAGCCGCCTCGCCCAGGCGCTGGACGCTGCCGCGCTGGCTGTCGGCTCGAACGTCAATCTCAGCGATGATGATGCCATGGATCTGGTGAATGGCTTCATCTCCGCCAATTATCCGGAACGCGAGCTGGGCACGGTTCGCAATGTCGCGGTCGATATCAACCCCGATACCGACATCGTCACGGTGCGCGGTGAGGCCAATGTGCGCACCACCATGCTCGGCCTCGCCGGCATCCAGAGCATTACGGTGCACTGGGAGAGCGAAGTGCAGCGCGCGCGCCAGCGCATCGAACTGGCTATGGTGCTCGACAATACCGGCTCGATGGGCGGCTCGAAGATCCGCAATCTGCGCGATTCAGCCCATCTGCTGACCGAGATCCTGTTTGAAGGTGTCGACGATCCTGAAGACGTGAAGATCGGCCTTGTCCCCTTCTCCGCGACCGTCAATGTCGGCACACAATATGCGCGCGACTGGTGGCTCGATCCCGATGCAACCTCACCCGTCCATGCCGAATGGGCGGGCGGCGATTACGAGGAAGAAACCTGCTCAGGCCGGGGCCGGCGCCGGACCTGCACCACAACAACCATCCACCCCAATCACTGGGACCTGTTCGACCAGTTGCAGTACACCAGCTGGGGCGGCTGTGTCGAAGCGCGCCCAATCCCTATGGATATCGACGACACGACGCCCAGCACGAGCAATCCGAGCTCGCTCTTCGTGCCCTATTTCGCGCCGGACGAGCCGGATAGCGGTTACTATTCCAACGATTATATCGATGACGACATTTCGGGCAGCGCGTTCGAACGCATGCACTACCTGCCGAAATACGACAATGCGCGCCCAAACTATGGCGGCCCGAATGCATCCTGCACGACGACGCCGATTACGCCGCTGACGACATCGCGGCGCACTGTCGACAACGCAATCTCCGACATGGAAGCCAACGGCAATACCAATATCGCCAACGGGATCGGTTGGGGCGTTCGCGTGCTCTCGCCGCAAATGCCCTTCACCGAAGGCACGGACTATAATGACCGTGAAGTGATCAAGGCGATGGTGATCCTGACCGATGGTGAGAATGTCCTGTCGGGTCAGAACAACGACTTCATGTCGCGCTATGAGGGCTATGGCTATATCAATGATGGCCGGCTGGGTGTACGCACGTCCAGCAGCGGTCAGCTATCCAATGCGCTGGACGACCGGATGGTCGCCGCCTGCAATTACGCCAAGGCGCAGGGCATCCGCGTTTACACGATCACCTTCCAGGTCAATTCGAGCTCAACCCGGAATATGATGCAGGCCTGCGCCTCGAGCCCGAGCCTCTACTTCGACTCGCCCTCATCCTCGGCGCTGCGAGATGCCTTTGAAATGATCGCCGGCGATCTCGCAAATCTGCGCCTGTCGCGCTAGCGACCGCCCGGAACGTCGATCAGCTCAAGCTGGAAGACGAGCGCTTCGTTCGGACCGATCGGCCCGCCCGGCGTGCCACGGCTGCCATAGGCCAGGTCCGGGGCAATGAAGAGGTCCCAGGCTTCACCCACACGCATCAACGGCAGGGCTTCGACCCAGCCGGCAATCAGGCGGTCGGAGGGGAAAGTCGCCGGTTCGCCGCGCGAATAGGATGAATCAAACTCGCCGCCATAGGTATGCATGCCGCGATAATGGACCGTCACCATATCGCCGGAGACCGGCGAAATACCGGCCTCAACCGAATGGCGAATGCGGAAGAGCAGGCCGGAGGGCAGCTGGAAGACGCAAGGCTCGGCGCTCACCTGGTCGAGATAGGCCATGCCGGCAGCGGCATTGGCCACGGTGTCATGATTGCCGCTTTCCGGCTCATCGCCGACGAGGATCTCGGTATCAGCCGCGCCCGTGCAGGCGCGCGCTTCAGCGAGGAGCGCTGCATGAGGGCTCTCGGCGGCGGGAGACGCTATGCTCTGGTTCATGGTTTCAGTCATATCGCCCAAGGCCTCGTTCATGGTTTCCGTCATATCGGCCACGCCCTGGTTCACAGCGTCAGCCTGATCGGCCATGTTCTGGTTCATGGTTTCAGTCGCATCAGCACTGTCCTGGGCCTCGCTCACAGCGGCCTCATCATTCGAACACGCGGTCAGTGCGAGCGCACACACCGCAGACATCAACAGTGAAGTTTTCATTCGCAGCCTCCATTACCGGCCGGGGGGACCGGAGTTTCAGTTCAGCATAGCACGCCCGTCGATCATTCGCTCTCGCGCGGCAGGATCGTCACCCGCCAGCTGGCTTCCGGACGCAGATAGGTCGCCGCCAGCTCGATCAATTCATCGCGTGTAATGCTCTCATAATCCGACGCCAGACCGCGGATCCGGTCAAGGCGCTGCGGCTTCGACCAGGATTGCGACAACCAGTTCAGCCAGGCACCATTGCTCTCGAAGGCATCCTCGATCTGCTCGAGCAGAGGGCGCCGCGCGCGCAGGACTTCATCCTCACTGATCTGACCGGCCGCCAGGTCGGCTGCCAGCTCATTGATCGCGGCATAGGTTGCGTCGACATTCTCGACACGGACATCCGCCCCAACCCAGAGATAGCCATAGTCCGGATAAACGTCAGACGAGGACGCATTATTGACAGCCGAATAGGTGAAGCCGTCCTCCTCACGCAGACGTTCCGTCAGCTTGAGGTCAAACACGGCGCGCAATAATTGCAGCGACCGCGTCCGGCGGGCATCCGTGTCGTCCGTCGTCGGCCAGTAGACATTGGCCATCGCCTGATAGTCCGGGCCATTGTGACGGAGAAGCACAGGCTCGCTGACAGCAGCAGGGAAATGGATATTGCGGGCTTCGGGATAATCCGGCCAGCTCTCATCGCGCGCCGGCAGGGCACCAAAGCTGGCGGCAATCGCCTGGGTCACGGCCTGTTCGCTGATATCGCCAACGACCGTGATCTCGATCGGCGCATGCGCCAGCGCCGGGTCGAGGAAGGTCTGGAGGTCGGACATCGACACGCCGGCAGTCTCCTCCTCATCGGGGAAGCCATAACGTGGATCCCCGCCATGAAGCAGACGCGTGACCTCTGCCTGCAGAATGCCCGATGGCGAAGAATAGAGCTGGCGTCGAATTTCAGGCGCCTGGCCGCGATATTGCGCCAGACCTTCTTCACGCCAGCCTGGATCCGTCATGAACGCGGCGAAGACATCAAGCTGAACGGCCAGATCGGTCGGTGTGGTCGCGGCGGAGAAGGCAAAATTATCATCGCCAACGCCAAAGCTCAGGCCGACACTGCGTCCGGCAAGCACGCGTGCAAGCTCGTCCGAGCTGTGGGCTCCAAGGCCCGCCGAGGTGAAGACGGAGCTGGCAATGATGTCGACCGCCGGCACGGCACGCGGCTCCAGCTCACCCCGGCCGAACTGGACACGGACGAGAACACTCTCATCCGCAAAATCGGTCGGTTTGAATGTCACCATGACACCATTCTCGAAGCGCAGGCGCACAACGCCGAGATCCTCGACCTCGGTGCGCTCGGCAACCTGGCCGGGCGTGCCGAAATCTGTGTAGGCAAAAGCCTGGGCGCCAGAATCTTCCGGCGCCGTGACCGGCTGTTGGGCGCTGGCATGCCAGGCTTCGGTGATCTCCGCCTGCGGATCTTCCAGCACGGCTGAACTGGCCAGGAAGAGCTGGGGCTCCGCTTCCGTCCATTGCACTTTCCAGGCGTTGTTCACGGCCTCAAGCGTAATCCGCGGCGCGCTGGCCTCGAAACGCGTCAGCCCGGAAGCCGGCGTGGTGTAGACCTGATCGCCGCGCCAGCTGGACCAGATCGCATCGGCCAGCTCATTGCTGTCCCGCGTCGCCGCCTGGTCAGCCGAATTCTGAAGCGAGGTGCGGAAATTGGCGATTTGCTCGTCAAGCTCGGCCTGGGTGAAGCCAAACTGGGTCGCGCGGCGCAATTCCTGCTCGATCACGCCGACCGCCTCCTGCCAGCGATCCGGTGTCGCGACGGCCAGCACGCTGGCTTCGTCGGCGAGTTCAAAATCAGTGGTGTGGCTGGCGCCAGCTTGCAACAGGGGCGAGACACCGGAATTGACCAGTGTGCGCAGGCGCCGCGACAGGATTGCATCGCCAAAATTCACCAGATTGTCCTGGAAGCGGGTCTCGGCGGTGTCGGCCTGGCGCTGATGCGGCCGGAGCGTGTTGACCGTGAAGATCGTGAAGACTTCCGGGTCATTGAAATAGCCGACCGAGAAAGGGCGATTGCCGTCAAGCGGGCCGAGATCAGGATCCGGTCTCGCATCCTCCGGTGCCTGCCAGTCGCCAAACACTTCGCGGATTTTCGTCTCGATAGCGTCGACATCAATGGCGCCGACGACCACGACCATGCCGCGCTGCGGCACGTAAAAATTCTCGTAATAATCAACAAACCGGTCGCGCTGCATGGTTTCAAGCGACTCCACGGTCCCGATCGGGTCGCGGTCGGCAATCAGGGTTCCGGGCAGCTGAAAGCGCAAAAGGGCATCGCCCCAGCGGCTGATGGGTGTGTTGCGGACACGCTCCTCGGACAGGACAACGCCGCGTTCGCGGTCGATGGCGGCAGGGTCAAAGCTCAGCTCGGTGGCGGTCTCGCGCATCAGGAAGAGCGCGGTATCAATGGACTCGGCGTCGGCCTCGGGCAGGTCGAGCTGATAGCCGACCGTGTCACGGCTGGTGAAGGCATTCGTGTCCGGACCGAATTGCAGACCATGGCGCTCAAGCAGCGGCACCATCTCGCCCTCGGCGACATGGGTCGAGCCGTTAAAGGCCATGTGCTCGATGAAGTGGGCGACGCCGCGCTGATCCTCGGCCTCACCGAGGGAGCCCATATTGAAGACCAGCCGCACCGAGGCAACATTCGGCGGCGTTTCATTATGCACGATGGCGTAACGCAGACCGTTATCGAGCTGGCCATAACGCACCGAAGCGTCCGGGGCGAGATCGCTGACATCCTGCGGCCAGACGGCATCGTCGAGCGCCTGGTTTGACGGGCCAGCCGGCTGGCAGCCTGCCAGGGCGAACCCGGCCAGGGCAGACAGGAACAGAACTCTGAGCAAACGACTCGCCGACATTGATTTCACCATTTCCGGATTTATGTGAGGCCGCACCATAGCGGCCAGGCCGGTCCTGTCGAATAAATTGGTCGTAACACCCGGACGCGTCAGGTCGACGGCAGATCGAACGGATCGTGTTCGGCGACCCAATGGCCCGGCTCGACCTCGATCAATTGCGGCTGGTACTGCTCCGCATCGGGGTCATCGATCAGCTTGGACGGCATGAAGCGCAATTGCGCCCGCGTATCCATCGGGGATGGCAACTCGCCGTCGAGCTTCAGACGCTTGCGGGTCTTCTCGATCAGGGGATCGGGCACCGGCACCGCCGAGATCAGCGCCTGGGTATAGGGATGGCGCGCATCCTCATAGATCTGGTCGCGATCCGCCATCTCAACGATGCGTCCGAGATAGAGCACCATCACCCGGTGCGACACTTCACGCACGACCGAGAGGTCGTGGGAGATGAAGATCATCGACAGGTCGAGATCCTGCTGCAGCTTGATCAGCAGCTCGACGATCTGCGCCTGGATCGAGACGTCGAGGGCGGAGACCGCCTCATCGCAGATCACGAGTTTCGGATTGAGGATCATGGCGCGGGCGATGCCGACACGCTGGTTCTGCCCGCCGGACAATTCGTGCGGATAGCGATTGATCATATTGGTATCGAGGCCGACCCGAACCATGATTTCGCGCACCGCGTCCTGGCGCTGCTCGCGATTCATCGACTGGCGGAAGGTCTGCATCGGCTCGGCAATCGAGGCGCCGATCGTCATGCGCGGATCAAGCGAGGCCATCGGATCCTGGAAGACGATCTGCAGGTCTTCGCGGGCGGCGCGCATATCCTGGCGATTGAGCCCGAGCAGATCCTTGCCGATCCAGCTGATCGCGCCATGCTGGGCCGGCACGAGCCGCAGGACAGCGCGTGCCAGCGTTGACTTGCCGCAGCCGGATTCGCCGACCACGCCCAGGGTTTCGCCGGCCTTGAGATCGAACGAGACGCCATCAACGGCGCGCAAGGTCTTGTAGGTGGGTTGCAGCCCGCCGCTGACGCGGATCGGGAATTGCACCTTCACATCATCAACCTTGAGCACCGGCTCTGCGCCAGCCTGATCGACGACCGGCTTGAGCTGCACCTTGCCGGGACGGTTGGGTGCATCAATCCGTGGCATCGCGTCGAGCAGCATGCGGGTATATTCATGCTGCGGATTGGCGAAGATATCCTCGCACTTGCCGCCTTCGACATAAGTGCCGTGGCGCATCACCTCGACGCGATCGGCCATCCGCGCAACCACGCCCATATCATGGGTGACAAAGGCCAGCGCCGCACCGGTGTCGCGCTTCAACTCGTCCATGATGTCGAGCACTTCGGCCTGCACCGTCACATCGAGCGCCGTGGTCGGTTCGTCGCAGATCAAGAGGTCGGGTTCACACAGCATCGACATGGCGATCATGACGCGCTGGCGCATGCCGCCGGACAATTCATGCGGAAACTGGTTGAGGCGGCGCTTGGCTTCGGGGATGCGAACCCGGTTGAGCCAGTCCAGCGCCCGCTTCTCCGCCTTTTTGCCGTGCAGCTTCATGTGGATGCCGAGCACTTCCTCCATCTGCTGACCGATCCGCATATGCGGCGTCAGGGAGGTCAGCGGATCCTGGAAGATCATCGTCATCTTGCGGCCGCGCACCCGATTGAGCTTGCGCGGTGACAGGCCGAGGATTTCTTCACCGCGATAGCGGATCGATCCATAGGCCCGGCCGTTCGACGCAAGCAGCCCCATGGCTGCCAGGAAGGTCTGGCTCTTGCCCGAACCGGACTCGCCGACTACCGCCAGGCATTCGCCCGCCTTGATCTCCAGCGAGATGCCCCGCACGGCGTTGACAGCCCCGTCCGGTGTCTGGAAACGGACATCCAGATTCTCCACCTGGAGAATCGGCGAACTGCCAACTGGCTTGTCTGCGGGTTGCGCCAAAATCGAACTCCTTAGTACACGGAATTTTCGCGGCGAAGCATATCGTCGATCCTGCATATGGCCAGCTTCGGCTTCACCAGACACTGCTGCGGTCACGGATCGCCAGCACCGGAACGCATTGACACTGGCCTGCCCTCACATCGGGGCGTGTGATGGATTCGGTAATACTCCCGCCGGTACACTTCCCGGACGAGCGAAGCTGGTGCAGTCTGGTCGGGTGTCCGGACCGATTCTGTTGCTCGGGCGGGAATTGAAAACTGATGGCGGCAGAACTGACTTCATCGGCAGACATGCTCTCGACGCTGTACCGGCACTCGCCGACGGCGGTGATTGTTACCGATAATGCACGTCAGCTGACCGGAATGAACCCGGCCGCCGAGCGCCTGTTTGGCTATAGCGAATCTGAAGTGCTCGGCCGCAGGAGCCAGCTTTTCTATTCCGATCCGCGCGATTTTGACCGCCTCGGCAAGACACTTTTCAATCCTGCCATTGCTGCAGACACGCGCTCCTATGATGCGCGCTACCGCTCGAAATCCGGCCGCGTTTTCGACAGTGAGACCATTGCCAGCCCGATCATCAGCCGAACCGGCGAGCGCACCGGCTTTGTCTGCATTATCCGCGATGTAACCGCAGAACTGGCCCTGAGTGCCCGGCTTGAAGCCAGCGATATCCAGCTGCGGGTGGCGCTCTCTTCTGCGAATGAAGGGGCTTTCTCGCTCAATCTGGTCTCGGGCCTGGGCTCCACGCGCGGCTTCATCAATGAATTCCTCGGCATCCCCGCCGCCGATGCCACCATTTCCCTGGCGCGATGGTCGGAAGCGCTGGGCGAGCGCGATCAGCGCCGTTTTGAGCAGGCACTGGCCCGGCTACGACGCCGCCCGGATTCGACCCTTGATTTCGTCTACCAGGCCAAGCGCGCCGATGGCGTCATGCGCTGGCTGCATACACGCGGCCGGGTCAGCGAATTCGACCGGAGCGGCCATCCCCTGCGGATTTCCGGGATTGTCGCCGACGTCACGGATCGCAAGCAGCTGGAAATCAGGCTCGCCGATCGCGAGCGGCAGCTCGCCAATGCCATTTCGGCCGGCTCCGCCGGCATCTGGGAGCTGGATCCCGCCAACAAGTCTGTTTCGGTTATCGGCCCGATCCGGGACATGCTCGGCCTGCCGAATGCGCCGGATCAGATCGGGTTTGAGCGCTATGAGGCCGCCATTCACCCCGATGATCTGTCCCTGTTGAGGACGATCTCGGCCGCGCTGATCAAGGGCGAGACTGACAAGGTCGATCTCGAATACCGCCTCAAGGACCTGCGCGACGATAGCTGGGTCTGGCTGAGATCCCGCGGCGATGCCCGTAAGGACGAGACGGGCGAACGGGTCATGGCCGGCGTCCTCACGGACATTACCGAACAAAAGCGTCTTGAGGCGCGTATTGCCAATAGCGAACGGCTGCTGCGCGAAGCCCTGGAATCTGTGAATGACGGCGCCTGGAGCATTGATTTCGAGCGGCAGACCATCCGCGTTTCCGGTTTCCTGAAAGAGCTCAGCAACGTCACCAGTTCGGAGGATGAGATCCCGATCCTGACCTGGCTCGACTTGAGTCCGGACGAGGATCGCAGGACGGGCCTTGAGCAGTTGGAGGCTCTGGGCCGCGCCCCGGAAACCGTACCAGTGGTCGAGAGAATTGGTATTTCCGACTTCCGGATCATCGACCGGAATGGCGAATGCGTCTGGGTTCGAAGCCGCGGCCGCGTGATTGCGCGGGATGAAACCGGCAAGCCGCTACGCGCCGCCGGCACTGCCTCCGACGTGACCGAAGAAAAACGCCTGCAAGCCGAGCTGCAGGATCGTGAACTGCGCTTCCATGAAGCGCTTGAAGCGACAAATGAAGGGGCCTGGCGGATCAATCTGAAGACCCGGATCTCCGACGTGACGACCGTGATCAGTGAAATGATCGGTCTACCGCCCGGCAGCGCACGTGTTGCCAGGGACGAGCTGGTCTCGCGCATTCACCCTGATGATTTCCCCATCGCCCAGGCCGCCTTTACCAAGCTCGATTCCGGTCAGGCCGACACCATCGATTACACAGTCCGTTTCCGGTCGGCGAAGGCTGGCTGGATCCACATCCACAGCCGCGGCCGCATCAGCGCCAGAGATGAGCTGGGCAAACCGCTGATCGCAACCGGCTTCCTGTCCGATGTCACGGAACGGCTGGAAACCGCCAGACGGCTGCAGGAGCGGGAAGACCAGTTGACCGACGCGATTACGGCGACGGCCCTTGGTCTTTTCCGCATCGATGTTGATGAGGGGCGGCTCTGGCTGCGTGGAAATGTCGCCCGTGAACTCTTCGGGGTGGATACTGAATCCCGGACGCCGACTGATGACTGGTTCGCCCGAATTCATCCCGACGACCTGGAGATGGTACAAACCGCGACAAAGCAACTCATCTTCGGCGACATCGCCGTCTCGGAGATCGAGTACCGGATGAAAATGCAGGACGGTCGCTGGGCCTGGTACCACATCACCGGCCGGGTCATCGAAAAGAATGCGGACGGCCGCGCCACCAATATCAGCGGTGTGATCTGGAATATCGACGCCACAAAACGCCTCAACGACACGATCGTGGAAGAACGCCTGCGCTTTGAGGCCATTTTCCGCGCCACGCCGGCCATGCTGCACACGATCAATGCCGAGGGCGTGATCGTCGAGGTCAGCGAACACTGGCTCTCCCATCTGGGGTATGAGCGCAGTGAGGTAATCGGCCGGCATACAGTCGAGTTTGTTGACGCTGAATCGCGAAAGCGGGCGCTTGAGCAATCCCTGCCGTCGCTCTTCTCGACCGGGCGCAATTCCGACGTCCCCTACCGCTTCATCCGCAAGGACGGCACCATTCGGGACATGCTGCTATCCTCTTTCGTCACCCGCGACGAACGGGGGGCCCCGACGCTCGCCTACGCCGTCATGACTGACATTACCGATCTGCGGGAGGCCTACTCCCAGCTGGAACGTTCGAACGAAGAACTCGACCGGTTTGCCACAGTAGCCAGTCATGACCTGCAGGAACCGCTGCGCAAGGTCGCGGCCTTTGCCGGGATTATTCGCCGGCGTTATCTGACACAACTCGACGCGGAAGGTGTCCGCAGCCTCGACTATCTCGTCGATGCCGCGCAACGCATGCAGCAATTGATCGATGACCTGTTGAGCTATTCACGAATGTCGAGCCAGTTGCTCAACTGGCAGCCCCTCGATCTCGGCGCCCTGTTTGCCGAAGTACTCGAGCAATTGGACGAGCCCATCACCGGAAGCCGGGCGGAATTGTGTATCGGCGATTTGCCGACCGTGCAGGCCGACCCGCTCCTGATACGGCAGGTGGTCCAGAATCTCGTGAGCAATTCCCTGAAATACCGCGGGACCGATGCACCGCGGATCGATGTGAGCTCCGAAGTCACAGAGAAAGAGGCCATCATCCGGATCAAGGACAATGGGATCGGCATCGAGGAAAAATTCTTCGAGAAGATATTTGCCCCCTTCCAGCGCCTTCACACCCGCGAGAAATACGCCGGAACCGGGATCGGGCTGGCAATCGTGAGACAGGCTGTCGAACGCCATGGCGGCCGGATATGGGTCACCTCGACACCGGGTGAAGGCTCGACATTCTACTTCTCTATTCCTGCCTCGCCGTCAGGCCGGCCCGACGGGACCAGAAAGACAGGTGGATCCTTTACTCAAAGCGTAGCGCCTCGATCGGATTAAGCCTGGCAGCCCGGTGCGCCGGATAGAGGCCGAAGAAGACACCGACAAGCGCCGAGGCGCCGATCGCGATGGCAACAATGCCCGGATTGACGGCAATTTCCAGCTCACCGACATTGGCATAGGCAATCGTGCCGCCAATCCCGACGATGAGCCCCACCACGCCGCCCGTCACACACAGGACAATGCTCTCGATCAGGAACTGGTTGCGGATATCGGCCGCACGGGCCCCGACGGCGAGCCGCAGGCCAATCTCGCGCGTCCGCTCGGTCACCGAGACCAGCATGATATTCATGATGCCAATCCCGCCCACCAGGAGCACGATCCCCGCGCCAACGGCCAGCAGAAGCCCCAGCTGGCTCTCGGTCTCGTTGCGGGCGCGGATGAACTCGGCAAGGCTCGACACGTTGAAATCATCGTCCGCGCCGGGCTGGATATCGCGCCGGACACGCAGAAGATCCTGAATGTCGGCGATAATGCGACCCGTCGATTCTCCTGCGCCCACGGCGACATAGATCGTCTCCACCGGGTCGCGTATCGTGGGGACCTCGCCGGCCCCGAAACGCTGCCGCACAGAGGAAAGCGGGGCGAAAATAATATCGTCCTGATCCTGCCCCCATGAGGTCTGGCCCTTGGCGGCCACCGTGCCGACGACCTCGAAGGGTTGACCCGCGAGGCGCAGGGTCTGGCCTACCGGGTTCGCTCCGTCGAACAACTCACGCACGATCGTCTGGCCGACAACGACCAGCCTGCGGGCCGATTGCTCCTCCTCGACGGAAAAGGCCCGCCCCTCATCGATCACCCAGTCGCGAACGCTGAAATACTCCGGATTCACACCCGCGATGCGCGTTGACCAGTTCACACCGCCGAAGACAACAACCGCGAATGCGCTGACCTCACCGGAGACGCCGGCAATGCCGGCAACGGAATCGGTGATTGCGCGGGCATCCTCGTCGGTCATCGGGTCGCCGGTACCGGCCGCGCCGCGCCGTCCGCCGAACATCGATGAACCCGGCCGCACAATGAGAAGATTGGCCCCGAAGCTGGCGATCTGCGCCTCTACGGCCTGCTTGGTGCCCTCACTGATGGACACAAGAACGATCACCGAGGCGACGCCGATAATCACGCCCAGCATGGCCAGAGAGCTCCGCAGCGCATTGATCCGAAGCGCGGTCAGGGCAACGCGGATCGAGGCAAGAATATTCATGAGCGATCCTCAACAATTTGCCCGTCGCGGAACACGATCTGGCGGCGCGCATGATCGGCGACTTCCTGTTCATGGGTCACGAGGATGACGGTGATCCCATCACGATTGAGCTGGTCAAATATGGCCATGATGTCGTCCGAGGTCTTGCTGTCGAGGGCGCCGGTCGGCTCATCAGCCAGCAGGATTTTCGGATCATTGACCAGGGCGCGGGCAATCGCGACGCGTTGCTGCTGGCCACCCGATAATTGCGAGGGTTGATGGTCCGTCCGCTCGCCAAGACCGAGCTGTTCCAGGCGGGCCAGGGCACGCCGCCGGCGCTCGGCGTGCGGCACGCCGCCATAGACGAGTGGCAGGGCGACATTCTCCGCGGCAGAGGTCCGGGCGAGCAGGTTGAATTGCTGGAACACAAAGCCGATCGTGCGGTTGCGAAAGCGCGCCACGGCATCGGGACCCAGCTGGCCCAGGTCTTCACCGGCGACACGCAGCAGACCCGAGGTCGGCCGATCCAGCGCGCCGAGCAGATTCATTAGGGTCGACTTACCCGAGCCGGACGTGCCCATGATGGCCACGTATTCGCCCTCCTCGATCGACAGGGACACCCCGTCCAGTGCCCGGATCGTCATGTCGCCCATGGAATAGGTCTTCACCAGGTCACGGCATTCGATCAGGGCCGTCATTCACGCACCTCGCGGGCGCGGGTAACAACCGCCTCGCCATCGGCGAGATCGCCGCCAACGACTTCGGTATTCTGGCTGTCTGAAATGCCGAGCCGGACGCGGCGCTCAACCAGCATGCCATCGGCATCCTGGACCCAGACCGTCGCGGCGCGGGTATTCTGCGCCTCACGCGCCATCGTGCGATAGCGTTGCATCTGCTCAGGGGTAAGAACGGACTGCAGGCCACGCTCGATCTCGATCTGGACAGCGGCGCGATCAAATTCTCCGCCGGCCTGCGCGGCCGCCTGGGCCCGCCCGAAAGCGGTGCGGAAGACGGCGCCGGCACTCTCCGCCTGGTCCGGGGTCAGGCCCAGCTCGGTGGTCATACGCTCGACCGGATTGGGCCTTGCGCCGCCCGGACGTGCCCCACCGCCAGCAGCGGCGTCCTCGACCGGCCGGGTGCGGCCTTCAAGCGCCGGCGACGGACGGAAGCGCAGCGCTGAATTGGATACGCGCAACACGCCGTCGCGTTCACCGGTGACGATGTCCATATTGGCCGTCATGCCGGGCAGGAGGCGCTGGCCGGGATTATTGGCCGAAACCACGACTGTATAGGTCACGACATTGTTCAGCGCGACCGGTGCCAGGCGAATCTGGTCGACCACGCCTTCAAGCTGATTATCCGGAAAGGCATCGACCGAGAAGCTGACCGTCTGGCCTTCCTGGATCTGACCGATATCGGCCTCATCGACCTGGGCATCGATCTGCACCTGGCTGAGATCCTGGGCGATGGTGAAGAGGACGGGCGCTGAGAGGCTGGCCGCAACGGTCTGGCCTTCATCAACAGCGCGGTCCACGACAATGCCATTGATCGGCGAGCGGATGGTTGTGCGCTCCAGATCGATGCGAGAGCCTTCAAGCGTCGCCTCGCGCTGGCGCAGGACCGCCTCGGCATTGGCGATCTGGGCCTGGGCGACGGCGACGTCGGCCTGGGCCGCATCAAGCGCAGCGCGGGCATTGTCGAGTGCGGCGGCCGAGGCATTGCCGCGCTCGCTGAGCGTGAGCGTGCGGTCATAGTCGAGCTGCGCCGTGCGCGTATTGGCCCGTACGCGGGTCAGCGTGGCGCGCTGCAATTGCAGGCTGGCCAGGGCGGTTGCCTGCGAGGCTTCTGCTTCACGCACCCGGGTTTCATAGGTTTGCGGATCGAGCCGGGCAATGACCTGACCCTCCTCGACGATATCGTTGAAATCGACCAGGACTTCGAGCAATTGCCCGGAAAGCTGGGAGCCGACTTCGACGGTGACCAGTGCGCGGACAGCGCCAGAGGCGGCCACGATCCGGCGAACTTCGCCAGTCGTCGCGGCCGAGGTCTCGATCTGGACGGCTTGCGCGCCATCGCCCGACCGGCCCATCAGCCACCAGCCCACAAGGCCGAGCACTGCGACCGCAGCCACTGCAAGTATCCAACGCCTGTTTTTGAACATCACTCTTCCTCGGCCTGCCTGGCACTCATGGCCGGGGCTTCCCATTTCAACGCGGCAGGCGGGATTTTCCGTCTGCCCTGCTGTCATTATCAAGCTTTAGCGTGCAGTCTCGCCCAAGGCTATGCAGGGATAGCTTCAGCGTGTGTGTCAAAGGGTAGCTTTGTGGGATTGAAGGACGTGATCGCGCTGACGGGCGCCGGTGAGTTGTTTCCCTGGGCCCTGGCTGCGGCCCTGCTGGGATGGCTCATCCTGACGCTTGTGCTGTGGCGCAATGGCTTCGGGGACCTGTTCGAGCGCTTTGTCCGCCCGCGCTGGAGCGCGCAGCAGCGCCTGGCCACCGCTTTCATGATCCCGCTGCGGGCCGTCCTGCTGATGCTGGCGGCCGGGATTGCGAGCGTGGGAACCACGCTGGGCACAGTCGCCGGCATCACCGCTATCATGGCCCTGGTAAAACAGGGCGCGCAGGCGCTTGGCAGCTGACCGCCGCCGCAGCGTGGCGGGGCCAGGGCTGCATCCGGTCACATTGCCGCGCTGCCGGTGGGGTGACATCGCTGTATATCGAGCTTATCTGTAGCCGTGCTAGATGATAACGATTTGCAGACGCAGTTCATGCTGACCCCGACAGGACACGACGTGACACTCGATCAACTGGAAAAAGGCACGATCACGCATGTGACCGGTTTTGCAGACGGCTTTGACGAACTTGTCGTCAAGCTTCGCGAGATCGGATTTGCCGAATCCGATGAAGTCGAATTGATGCATCGCGGCCCGCTCGGCGGCAATCCGCTCTGCTTCCGGCTCAACCGGACCCTGATTGCGCTGCGCAGCGATGAGGCTCGGGCGATCAGGGTGGACCTGCCGGCATGAGCCATTTGCGGATTGCCCTGGTCGGCGCGCCCAATTCGGGCAAGTCGACCCTGTTCAACGGCCTCACCGGCGGCCGCGCCAAGGTCGCCAATTATTCCGGCGTCACCGTTGAGACCCGCAATGGCCAGCTGAAAACGCCGGGTGGCACTGATGTCGATCTCATCGACCTGCCAGGCATTTACGGGCTCAAAGCGCGCTCGACCGATGAACGCATCGCCCTCGACCTCTTGCGCCATGGCCGCGACGATGTGCGCGCACCTGATGGTCTGCTGGTCCTGATCGATGCCGCCCATCTGCGCACCCACTTGCACACCGTCCTGCAGATGCGCACGCTCGGCAAGCCGATGATCGTCGTGCTCAACATGATTGACCTGGCCGAACGTGACGGTCTCAAGATCGACATTGGCAAGCTAGAAGACCGGCTCGGCGTTCCGGTCGTGACCTCGCGGGCAACCCGCGCCGCCGGCCGCACGGACCTGCTTGAGCGTCTGGATTCGGTCTCCGCCAGCTGGGCTGATCACACGGCCCCGGCTATCCCGGAGAGCGAGATCGATCTGCCGGCCCTGCAACGTGAAGCGCGCAAGATCGCCGACGACGCCATCCTGTTCGAGCCGGTGATGAACCGGCTGACGCGCCAGATCGACCACTACACCCTGCACCCGCTCTTCGGCCCGATCATTCTTTCGGCCATCCTCTTCTTCATGTTCCAGGCCGTCTATTCCTGGTCCGGCCCCTTCATGGACGGGCTGGAGGCGGGCGCCGCAGCACTTGGCCAGCTTGCCGGGCGCGTCCTTCCCGCCGGCTGGATCCATGATCTCGTCGTCGACGGCATCATTGCCGGGGTTGGCAGCGTCGTTGTTTTCCTGCCCCAGATCATCATCCTCTTCGTCTTCATCCTGTCGCTGGAAGCGTCGGGCTATATGGCCCGCGCCGCCGTATTGATGGACGAGCTGATGCTGCGCGTGGGGCTCAATGGCCGCGCCTTCATCCCGCTCCTCTCGAGCTTTGCCTGCGCCATTCCGGGCATGATGTCTGCGCGCACGATCGATAATGAGCGCGACCGGCTGACGACCATCATGGTCGCTCCGCTGATGACCTGCTCGGCCCGGCTGCCCGTCTACACACTGATCATCGCCGCCTTCATTCCGCCTGATGCCGTGGGACCTTTCAACCTGCAGGGCATTGTGATGTTCGGCCTCTACCTCACCGGCGTCGTCAGCGCGGTGACGGTGGCCTTCGTGCTCAAGCGCACCGTGACCAAGGGGACCAACCAGGTCCTGATCATGGAATTGCCGACCTATAAACTGCCCAATCCGCGCGATTTCTTCTTCTCGCTCTGGGGCCATATCCGCGCCTTCCTGAAGCGCGCCGGCACCATCATCCTGACGACTTCGATCATCCTCTGGTTCCTGGCCAGCTTTCCCACTTCGGCCACGACCCTGCGCGAAAGCTTTGCCGGCCA
>TARA_R110000868_G_scaffold545_3_pt1 | contig 20597 bp, 11 predicted proteins | sample TARA_R110000868 | Tara Oceans TARA_R110000868 (sample SAMEA4397489) | marine metagenome | biome: Polar Biome; feature: [SRF] surface water layer (ENVO:00010504); material: water (ENVO:00002006), including particulate matter (ENVO:01000060) such as... | depth 5 m | reverse complement strand
CGGCGGCGCATCGGCATGGGCCCACATGTAGAGCGCCAGCCAGGAGCGCCAAGGCTTGAAGCGCTCGGCCGTGCGCACGGTCTTGCGACGCGGCGAGGTCAGGCGTTCCAGCGTCTTGCGGGCGGCGACATCGCCATCAGGCCAGATATCGGGCTCACCGAAATAGAACATATTCATCATGTCCGCCGTCCACTGGCCCACCCCCCAGATCGCGGTCAGCCGCGCGGTACGTTCGGCAATCGACAGGGCCCGCAGCTCATCGGTGTCGAGCCCGACATTGCGGTGGGTATCGGCGATGGTGATGATGGTTTTCGTCTTGGCGCCCGAGAGGCCGCAGGCGCGCAAGGCGTCCGTATTCTCAACCACGAAATGATCCAGCAATTCGCCGCCAGCAGCACTGGCCTCGACGCGCTTCCAGATGCTCTGTGCGGCCTTGACCGAAATCTGCTGGCCGGAGATGGCGCGGCAGAGATAGTGCGGGAAGGACTGGCTGTCGCGGCGCGGAAATTCCAGCGGGCCGAGGCGCAGGAGTGCGGCCTCAAGCGCCGGGGAAAGATCGGCGGCGGTCTCTACGAGGTGACGATGAACGGCGTGATGGGTCATGGACGTCACGCTAGCGTGGCGCGGGCAGGCGCGAAAGCCCGGCGGCGTCTTTGTCGCATGACATCGCGCGCGCCATCATGATATTGCCGCGACCATGCTGACACGACTTCGCCAGGGCCGGTCATTCTGGGCGCAAGGGATCTTGATCCTTGCGCTTCTGGCGGCTGGCATCCAGGCCAGCCTGCCACGGGGCTATATGCTCGACCGGGATGCAGGCTCCGGAATCGTCTCGGTGGTATTCTGTACCGGCCACGGCACGCAGCAGCGCTGGCTCGACCTGACGACCGGCGAGATCCGCGACAGCGATACCCTGCCGCAAAATGACCGCACCCAGGACCAGACCTGCGCGTTCGCCAGCGCCAGCGCTGCGCTCGGACAATTGCCGCAAGCGCCGGCATTTCTGACGCCAGAACTGAGCCGCACGAGTGGCGTGGCACAAACCGGCACCCTCGCCCCGACCGGCCATCGCCGCCCCGGCCCCCATGTCCGCGCTCCGCCTGCCCGTCTCTGACACCCAAACCCCATCAGATTGACCGTCAGAGGGCGGCCCGACCGGGTCGCCACGGAGCTTTTCATGTCACGAATATTCATGCATTCGGCGAGCGCGCTCGCCCTGTCCTGCCTGGCCGCTACACCGGCTTTCACCCAGGCGGATGCCCCCCTCACCGATGTCATCACCGTGGCGGGCCATCGGCTCGCGGCCACGGAAATCGACAGTCTCGACCCGGCAAGCCTGCCCCATTCCGGCCCCGATGCCGCCGCCCTGGTTGCCCGCCTGCCCGGCGCGGCGATGGTGGGCAATGGCGCCCTGTCGAGCCAGGTCCAGTATCGCGGCCTGTCCGGCAGCCGGATCAATCTGCGCATTGACGGCCAGAGTTTCGCCTCGGGCGGCCCCAATCTGATGGATCCGCCGCTACACTATGCGCCGCTCGCCCTGGTCGAACGGATTGAGGTTGACCGCGGCATCAGCCCGGTGCGCGGCGGGCCAGGCCTGGCCGGCGGCGTCAATGCGGTGTTCAAGCAGGTCGATTTCGCGGCATCGGGGCCATGGCAGTTCAGCTATGATCTCACCGCCGCCGCTCGCTCGGCCGATGACAGCACAGCCGTCGGCGGCCTGGTCGGCGCGGCCAGCGACAGCGTCCGCTTACAGCTGCTCGGCTCCCGGGAATCCGGCGGTGATATCACTTATCCCGGCGGCACGATTGGCGGCTCGCGCCATGAGCGCCTGGTCTATGGCGCCGGCTTTGGTTTTCACACCGGCGCGCATGAATTCGGCCTCGACCTGCGCCGTCAGGAGACCGGCCCGACCGGCAATGCGCCCTTCGCCATGGATATCCGCTTTGTCGACACTGATTTCGTTCGTGCGACCTATCGCGGCGAATGGGACGGCTTCGCGTTGAACGCCCATCTCGCGACCGCCGATGTCAGCCATGCGATGAATAATTTCTCACTCCGCCCGGCCCCGGCCATGGCGTCGATGCAACGCGAGACCTTCGCCGATGCGCAGACCCTGTCTGGCGGCGGGGGTGCCGCGTTCGACGCACTCGGCGGATCGGTCCGGATCGGTTTCGATGCCGAGCAGGCTGATCATGATGCCCGCATCACCAATCCGGCCAATGCCAGCTTCTTCCTGCGCTCCCTGCCCGACATCGCGATGGAGCGGACCGGCGTCTTCGCCGAATGGACCGGCTCTGCGGGCGGATGGAATGCCGAGCTTGGCCTGCGAGCCGACCAGCACCGGGCCGAGGCCGGGCTGGCTTCCGTCGGGTCAGCCGTTCCCGCCATGCCGGGCATGCTGGCCATGGCCTTCAATGCCGCCGACCGCAGCCATGATGACACCACGCTCGACGCGGTGGCGCGCCTGTGGCGTCCGCTCAGCGAGACGACGACACTGCGCCTGACCCTCGCCCGCAAGACCCGGGCGCCGGGCTATATAGAACGCTTCGCCTGGCTGCCAACCGAGGCCTCCGGCGGGCTGGCCGATGGCAATACCTATGTCGGCGACCTCGATCTGGTGCCGGAAACCGCCTGGATCGCCGAGGCCGGCCTGGATTGGGCCTCTGAGCGGGCCTATGCCCGGCCGACCCTGTTCTACCGAACGGTCGACGACTTCATCCAGGGCGTGCCCTATGACGCCACCCCGGGCGTGATCGACACGCCGGTCGAAATGGTCTCGGCCATGAATGGTGACCCGACCCCGCTGCGCTTCGCCAATACCGATGCGCGGCTTTACGGGCTCGATGTCGATTTCGGCGTCCGCCTCAATCCGGCCTGGCATCTCGATGGCACCGCGTCCTGGGTGCGCGGCGAGCGGCGCGATATCGACGATAATCTCTACCGCATCGCCCCGCCCAGCCTGCGGCTCGGCCTCAGCCGCGATGCGGCGCACTGGTCGGCGACGCTGGAAACCCTGGCCGTAGCCCGCCAGAGCCAGGTTTCGGCGACAAATTCGGAGCAGGAAACGCCCGGCTTTGTGCTCGTCAATCTGTTCGCCAGCTGGACGATCCGCGACGGCGCAACCCTGTCCGCAGGGGTCGAGAACCTGTTCGATCACGCCTATCGCCAGCACCTGTCCGGCTACAATCGCAATGCGGGATCGGATGTCGGCCCTGGTGAGCGGCTGCCGGGCAGCGGCCGGTCGCTGGGAGTGCGTCTGACGCTGCAGGGCTGAGCCCGACCGGCAGGGTCCGGCGGATCGCCTGCGCAATTTTGCAGGTGGTCCGCCGGGCACCCTTTCCCCGCGCGCCCGGCTTTCCCGCGGCAAAACGCGCCGCGCTGGCGCGCATCGACAAGCCTGGTTTCAATCGCGGGCTGCAGGGCCAACATCGGGCACACGCAAAACGCGAGAGACAGCACCGATGCCGCCTACGGGTGTTTTCTCGTGTGATTATAAGACATTAGCCAATAATTCGTGGTGCGTCGCAGCTTTCCGTTAACCAAACCCGACGCCTAATCCCCCGATCTTGCCCACCAAGCTGGGCCTCGTCGGGGGACGCAATCATGAAATCCATCCTGAACCTTGGCGGCGGCGATGCCCGCGCCACACTCGACGCACTTGGCCGTTCCCTGGCCATCATCGAATTCAGGCCGGACGGCACCATCCTCACGGCCAACGCCAATTTCCTGAACGCGCTGGGCTATGAGCTCTCCGAGATCCGCGGCCAGCACCACAGCCTGTTCGTCGATCCCGCGGAACGCGATTCGACGGCCTATCGCCAGTTCTGGGCCGGGTTGAACCGGGGCGAGTACAGCGCCACCGAATTCAAGCGGATTGCCAAGGGCGGGCGGGAAATCTGGATCCAGGCCAGCTATAATCCGATCCTCGACAATTCAGGCAAGGTGCAGAAGGTCGTCAAGTTCGCGACCGACATCACGGCGCAAAAACTCAATGCCGCCCATGCCGAGGGCCAGATCGCGGCGATCCACAGTTCACAGGCCGTGATCGAATTCGAACTCGACGGCACCATCCTGACCGCAAACGAGAATTTTCTCGGAGCCATGGACTATAATCTCGACGAGATCGCCGGCCGGCATCATTCGATCTTTGTCCCGGAAAATGATCGCGGCAGCGCCGCCTACGAGAAATTCTGGGACGAGTTGCGCGCGGGCCATTTCCAGTCCGCCGAGTTCCTGCGCATCGGCAAGGGCGGGCGCGAGGTCTGGATCCAGGCGACCTATAATCCGATCCGTGACATGAATGGCAAGATCTATCGCGTCATCAAGTTTGCGACCGACATCACGGCCCAGGTCGAGCTGCGCCATCAACGCGCGGCGGCCCAGAAGAGTATCCATGCCGATCTCGACGGGATCGCGGACAGTGTCACCCAGACCGCCGGTCAGGCGACGACGGTCTCGTCGACCTCGGAACAGACCTCCGCTGCCGTCCAGTCGATCGCTGCCGGCATCGAGGAAATGGCCGCCGCGGCCAATGAAATCGGCAGCCAGCTCGTGCGAGCCACAGATATCACCCGCAATGCCGTGACCATGGCGACGCAGACCAGTGACGTCATGGGCGGCCTCGCCGAGTCAGCAGCGCGCATCAATGAGGTCATCTCGCTGATCAATGATATCTCGGAACAGACCAATCTGCTCGCTCTCAATGCCACGATCGAGGCCGCCCGGGCCGGCGAGGCCGGCAAGGGGTTTGCCGTCGTCGCTTCGGAAGTGAAGGGGCTGGCCAACCAGACCGCCAAGGCGACCGACGGCATTGCCGCACAGATCTCTCACGTCCAGAAGGCAACCAATGACGCCGTTGAGGCCATCGCCTCGATCACCAAGACCATTGCGGAGATCGATGAAGTCGCGTCCTCCGTCGCCAGCGCGGTCGAGGAGCAATCCTGCGTCACGCGGGAAATTTCCGGCAATATGCAGGAAGTCGCCGCCGGCGTGGATGCGATCACTTCGGGCATCCGGGAGATCGCCAACGCCAGTCAGAGCATCGACACGGCGACCAAGAATGTGCGCCAGGCCTCACAGGCCATGGGCTGAAACCAAGCCCGGCGCCGCCCCGGCGGTGTCGGGCACTAGCCCAGTTTCGCATCGGCGAACAGATTGCGCAGGCGGGCATATTCGCGCAAGTCCGCCATCGACAACACGCCGGCAAAACGCTCGCCATCAAGCAGGTAGACGCGCGGCAAATGGTGCTTCTGCATCTGCGAGAAGGCCTGGTCTGCCCAGGCCCCCACTGGCAGGACCTGCTCCCGCCCCGGCATGACTGCAATGCTCGACACCGGGGTTGTCGTCCGCGCCGCAAGCGGGACGGCCTGCGCTTCCACCAATCCGGCTATGCCGACGAGACGCTCGCCGTCGGTAACGGCAAACCAGTCACGGTGATGACGCACCAGCTTGTCGGCGATGAAATCGGCAACGCTGAGCCCGGCATCGGCAGTCTCGGCGCCCGGGGTCACCAGATCGACCGCCCGGCTGTCGGCCAGGGCGTGCCGCGTTTCCAGTTCGACGCGCGAGGACTTGGCGGCGGAACGCAGGAAGAGCCCGATCAATACCCACCACAATCCGGCCAGCGAACCGGTGGTCAACAGCAGATAGACACCGGCGACAATGAAGAACACCGCAAAGGCTTCACCGGCCAGGCTGGCCCAACGCGTTGCGGCCCGGCGATCGCCGCCGATCAACCAGATGATGGCACGCAGCACACGGCCGCCATCGAGCGGAAAGGCCGGCAGCATGTTGAAGAAAGCCAGCAGCATGTTGATCAGGCCAAGATAGGCCAGCACCATCGCCAGCGGCGCTTGCGGTCCGCCGACCATTTCCAGCATCGCCAGCTGGCTGAACACCGTCGCCAGAACCAGGCTCATCACCGGCCCGGCCAGCGCCATCACCAGCTCGATCATGGGTGATTTCGGCTCTTCCTCCAGCTCCGCAGCGCCGCCGAACATGAACAGGGTGACGCGATTGATCGGCATGCCGAGCGCCCTGCCGACAAAAGTGTGGGAGAGTTCATGGGCGATGATCGAGAAGGTCAGCCCGAACACGCCCAGGATCGCCATGAAGACATAGGTCGATGTGCCCAGCCCCGCCGTCTGGTCGGGAAAGAAACCAACAGCCAGCGACCAGCCAACCAGCAGAGCCAGAAACAGCCAGGACGGTTCAGCGCGAACAATCACGCCGCCGATTTTGAAGGAGAAGAGATAGGGGCGCATGGCTGGGGGACCTTTGTCGCGAGCCTTAACACTGCACCAGTGGGCGGTGGGCCTCAAGGGTGGGCGGCGGCAGGGGTGTTGCGTTGTGGCTCGCGCAGCAGCCCTAGCTGTGAGATGGCGAGCAGCCCTCCTCGCACAGGAGAAATGTGTTGAGGCTTGCCCAGCCGTAGCTGCGGGATGGCGAGCGGTCCGCCTTCGCCCTTCGGGCCTGTGTGAGTGCGTTGTCGTCGGAGGCATTGTGTTGGGGCTTGCCCAGCCGTAGCTGCGAGATGGCGAGCGGTCCGCCTTCGCCCTTCGGGCTACGGCGTGACAGCCTTCGCTACTGCGCAGCGAAGGCTGGTGCGGGCGGCCGGACTCGAACCGGCACGATCTTTCAATCGACAGATTTTAAGTCTGTTGCGTCTACCATTCCGCCACGCCCGCACGGCGCTGAAGCGCGATCCTACACACCGTTGCCGTCGAGGCCAGCGGGCAATTCACCCCTCGCGAAGCCATTCCCCGTCGGCGTCCAGCACGCCACCTTCAGTGAGCACGGCCCGCAGCCCGTCGAGCGCAGCGCCGTAACGGCGCCAGCGACCAACCGAGCTGGAATAGAGCGGCTGGCGCACCTGCACCGAACTGGCGGTCGCGACCGGGCCGGATTGCCGGTGAAAATCGAGGCATTGCGCCTGCCAATCGAGGCCGCAATGGCTGAGCAATGCGCGCGTTGAGCCTTCCTGATCGGCGACAATGTCCTCATAGGCGATTTCCATATAGCGATCGGCCGGCAGGATTTCGCGCCAGTGGCGGCACAGCTTGTCGAATTCGAGATAATAGCGGCCGCAATCCTCCAGATCGCCAGCGTAGGCATAATAGGAATATCCGGTCGCAAACAGCTGGCGGTAATTGCTCAGACAGGCATCCATCGGGTGGCGCCGCAGGCAGATGATGCGCGCTTGCGGCAGGGCGGCATGGATCAGGCCGGCATAGATGAAATTGAGCGGCATCTTGTCGACAAAGCGCGACGCCTCACCGACCAGAGCGGCCGTACTCGCCTCATAGGCCCGCCCCAGTGCCGCGAGATCGAGCGAACTGGCGGCCTGCAGCGTTGCGGCATCCATCACCAGATTGCCCGGCGTGCCGGTCATGCGTTTGGCGATCAGGGCAAAATTGGTCAATTCACCGGCCGAGCTCACCTGGCTGTGACTGGCCAGAATGCGGTCGACCAGCGTCGTGCCGGTGCGCGGCAATCCGACGACGAGGATCGGCCGCGCGCTGGGCCAGCCCGCTTGCTCTGTATCGAGCGGCACGCGGGCGGCGGCGAAGACGGCGCGGTCGACCGGATCGGGCCCGTCTGCGGTCGCGCCGGCCTTGGCACGCTGCAGCCAGGCCAGCGCCTGCGCGTGGTCTCCAAGATCCTCATGGCTCTTGGCGAGCGCATGGCCGAGATGGCGGTCGCGCTCGGCATTCTCCCCGCCAGCCCCGAAAAGCCCGGTGAGCGTCTCGATCCGTCCATCCTCGGGGGTCTGACGCCGCAATTGTACCAGCGCCGACCAGGCCTTGTAGAGGCCCGGATCGAGCGCCAGTGCGGCGAGATAGGCGGTTTCCGCGGCGTCAAAATCGCCGGCGAACTGGCGGGAGGCCGCCAGATTATAGTGATATTCCGCGCGCCCCGGATCGACCGCCACCGCCAGCTCGAACAGGCGGATCGCCGCGTCGTGATCGCCCAGACGGGTGTGAACCACGCCGATCGTGTCAAGGGTGAGCGCATCGGCGGGCGCGAGGCTCTCGGCCGTTTGCGCCGCATCGCGTGCCTCATCGCGCCGGAGCAGCGAGACCAGGGTCTTCGCCCGATGTGCGTGATAGCGGGCATCGCCGGTTTCAAGCGAGATCGCCCGGTCAAACAATTCGAGCGCCTTGGCATGATTGTCATGAGCAGCAGCAATCGCGCCGAGCAGGAAATAGGCCTCGGCCCGCGGACCACTTCGCTGCAGGACACTGAGGCAATCGGCGTGGGCGGCGCGAAAGTCACCCCGCTCCAGCGCCCTGCCGGACCGGCGCAACAGGTCCTCATCGTTTCTCGCCTCGATCACCACTGTCCTGCGCTCCATCCGGTCCGCTGACCGATTTGCTCAACTCCCACTGGCCAGTTCGGCTTCCGGCCTTCCACATCCTGACATGGAAATGTGCCGCTGCACCGCAATATTCCCGACCGGATCGCGAATTCGTGAGAATCCTCTTCGTTTAGTGATTACGTGCTGAAACCGGTCTGTTGCAAACTATTTCCGGTAGCAAACGGAGGGAATTTCGATATGTCTGGAATATTATTGCAAAACACTGCGTCGCGACGGCGCCGTCTGGCTTACTCAATCAGTGCCTTCGCCCTGCCGTTTCTCGCACTCGCAACAGCGCCGCCGGTATCGGCTCAAACGACCGATGCGGTTCAGCGGGACGTCATCACCGTCACCGCAACCCGCCGCGCCGAGACCGTCCAGGACGTGCCGCTGAACATCGCGGCGATCGGCGGGGCCCAGATCGAGGAACAGGGATTTGGCGAGCTCGCCGATGTCCTCGCCCATGTTCCCGGCATCAATATCGTCGATCGCGGCGCACGCCAGGGCAATCCGATCATTGTGCGCGGCATCAATGCCGACCCGATCGGGTCCGGCGATGGCGATAATAGTGGCGGCGGCACGGTTGCCACCTATCTCGGCGAAGTGCCGATCTTCATCGATCTCAAGCTGAATGACCTGCAGCGCATCGAGGTCCTGCTCGGACCGCAAGGCACGCTGTATGGCGCCGGCACGCTGGGCGGTGCGATCCGCTATCTGCCCAATCCGCCCGCTTTCGACGGCGATCTGCTGGAAGTGCGTGGCTCGGCCTATCAGTATTCCGAGGCGGATTCCCTGTCGTCTGATGTCGGCTTCACCTTCAACAAGGCGTTTGGCGACAGTTTCGCGATCCGCGGCTCGCTCGATCAGCTCAATGATAGCGGCTTCACCGATTACGGTTTCGTCGTGCGCGATATCGGTGTGTCCAATCCCGACCCGGACTTCACCGATGCCGCCGACGTCGCCGCCAATCTGCGCAGCGTCGCCGATGCCGATAGTGAGGATGCGCTGTCCGGCCGCATTGCCGCGCGCTGGGCCCCGACCGACTGGCTCGACGCGACGCTGACCTATTATTTCCAGAACCAGGACATTGGCGGCCGCACCATGTCGTCGCAACGTTCGACGGAAATCGATGCCGGTCCGTATGAATCGGCCAAGCGCGTGCTCGAGCCGCAAACGCGTGAAAACGAGTTGTGGGCGCTGGAACTCACCGCCGATCTGGGCTTTGCCGAACTGACCTCGGCAACCGGGCTGGGCCGGTATTCCGAAGACGGCCAACGCGACCAGACCGATTTGCTGATCGCGCTGGAATACTCCTACGAGACCTTCCCGACCTTCACCGCCTTCACGCGGGAAATGGAGGAGGACGAGTTCTTCAACCAGGAGATCCGGCTGGTCTCGACCTATGACAGCCGGTTCAACTGGATCGTCGGGGTTTTCTATAATGAGGCCGAATTCATCGGCTCCTCAACCGAATACACGCCGCACTATGCGGCCTTCGCCGGCCTGACCGAGGGCAATTCCGAATACTTTTCGACCGGCAATACCAAGCTGGTGGAATCGGCCTTCTTCGGCGAAGTCGGCTGGGACATCACCGACCGGCTGTCGGTCACGATTGGCGGGCGGGCCTATGATTATGACCTGCAGGCCGTCTCGACGGTGGATTTCCCCCTGTTCGAGGCACCCGGCTTTCATGAGCAGACCCTGGCCGAAATCCGGGGCAATGCCTTCGACCCGGACCTGGCGCAATCGGATGATGGCGTCCTGACCAAGTTCAATATCGCCTACGACCTCAACGATAATGTCCTGGTCTACTTTACCCGGTCGGAAGGCTACCGCATCGGGGCCTCCAACGGGCTCGGCCCCTGCCCGGCCTATGACCCACTGGCGCCCCAGGGGGCGTGCGGTCTGGCGCCCGGTCAGCAATATGGTCCGCTGCCAACCGATATCGCCCAGTTCGACGAGCGCCAATACGGCCCGGACCGGACGGTCAATTGGGAACTCGGCGCCAAGACCACACTGCTCGATGGCGCGATGACGCTGAACGGCGCCGTCTTCCTGGTCGAGTGGCAGGATCCGCAGGTCTCCTCGGCCTCGGTCAATGCCAATATCCCGATCACCGTCAATGCGGCGGGCGCGGAGTCTCGCGGCATCGAGCTGCAGGGTTCCTGGCAGATGACGGAGAATTTCGCGCTGCGCGGCTCCTACAGCTTCACGCAGACGGAATTGACCGCCGATGTGCCTTTCCTGGTGCGCACCATCACGCCGCCAGGATTCGGGACCGCGTTTGAGGATGGCCTGGCCGGTGACCGGCTCCCCGGTTCGCCGGAGACCCAGTTCGCCCTGTTCGGCCGCTATGATCAGCCGCTGCGCAACGGCAATACGCTGCACTATAATCTCGGCTTCAGCTATCAGGGCGACATCCTGACGCGAACCGGCGGACGCGGCTCAAGCGTGACGCTCGACGCCTATACCCTGGCCAATGGCTCGATCAATTATGATGCCGGACACTGGGGCGCGACCTTCTTCGTCAACAATCTGTTCGACGAATATATCGAGACCGGCTTTGTCTCGACGCCGCTGAGCAATCAGACCATCAGCGGGCTGAGCGTTCGCAGTCACTACGCCAGTGTCGCACCGCCGCGCTCGATCGGCGTGCGGGTGACCTATCGCTGGGAATAATCCCCGGCGCAAAGCCTGAATGAATTGAGCCGCACCCTGGAAAGGATGCGCCTCTTTTCATGCGCGCCCGACGGAGCGGCGCCTAATTGACCTTCTGGCCCTCGGCTTCGGACGCGTAGCGCGCGATGCGGACCAGTTCGAGGAATTCATCGCGATGGCCAAACTCGTCAGGCCCCATCGCAAGGCTGGCCTGATCGAGGATCTCGTCATAGCCAAAGCCCTCGCGCAGATAGGGATCACCGCGCAGCATTTGCGCAAAACCGGCAACCTCGATCGAGAAGCGGGTTTCCTGCGCCGCGTCGGAGAAGTCTGCGACGGCATCACCCGGCGTCACGGCGCGCTCGATCAGGCGGCTCTCATCCTCGCCGGGATGCTTGTAGCGAACCCGCAAATGCGCGAATTCCGCCGACATGTCGGTGATTGCCGAAACCGGGCCGCCATAGCGCAGCGGCTCCATCAATACGCCCTGCGAACCCGGTGCCGCGATCTCGTAAATGGCGGTGACGGCATGGCCCGATCCGACCTCGCCGGCATCGACCGCATCATTGTTGAAGTCGGCCCGTTCCAGCATGCGGGTCTCATAGCCGATCAGGCGGTATTCAGCGACGCGGGCCGGATTGAACTCGATCTGGATCTTGACGTCATTGGCGATCGGGAAAAGCGCGCTCGAGCTTTCCTCGACCAGCATGCGCCGGGCTTCGGCCCGGCTGTCGATATAGGCCGCCGTACCGTTTCCGGCCTGGGCGATGGTCTGCATCATCTGGTCATTATAATTGCCGCGGCCAAACCCCATCACGGAGAGATAAATGCCGCTGTCGCGCTTGCGGGCGACGAAGTCTTCCAGTCGCTCATTCTGGGTGACACCGACATTGAAATCGCCATCGGTCAGGAGCATCACCCGGTTGACGGCGTCGGAGTCGAAATTGCGCTCGGCCAGATCATAGGCCAGCGCCAGACCGGCACCGCCGGCGGTCGAACCACCGGCACGCAATCGATCGAGTGCCGCATGGATCTGGCGTGCATCGCGCGCCTGGGTCGGTTCCAGCACCGCACCGGCCGCGCCGGCATAGACGACGATGGCGACGGTATCGTCGGGCGAAAGTTCATCGACCAGCAAATGCATCGCCTGAACCGCCAGCGGCAGTTTGTCGGGCGAATTCATCGAACCGGAGACATCGATCAGGAAGACAAGATTGGCGCGTGGCCGCTCGGCGGGAACGAGCTCATAGCCCTGCACCGAAACATGCATCAGCTGGGTTTCCGGATTCCACGGATTCGGCGTCACCTGCACCCGCGTCGAAAACGGCTCGTCCATGCTCTCGGGAAGCGCGTAGTCATAATCAAAATAATTGATCATTTCCTCGATCCGCACCGCATCCTGCGGCGGCAGGGTGCAGTCATTGAGATAGTCGCGCACCACGGCATAGCTGGCGGTGTCGACATCGATCGAGAAGGTTGAGACCGGTTCTTCGGCGGTCGCATGCACCGTGTTGAGCTCGACATGCTCATAGCGCTCGCGATCAATCTGGCCTGGACGTGGACCGCTCGGAAGCGGCGCATAGGCGCGCATGTTCTGCTCCATCGGGGCAGCAAGCATGTCGGCGCGTGTCACGGTCGATGGTGGCGGAGGCGGTGGCGGTGGCGGCGCTGCCGCCATATCCGCGAAGCCCATCGGGGCCTCGGCGGCGACACCGCCCTGGATCTGGCCCAGGCCGCGCGTCCGGCCAGCATAGCCATCAACCTCTTCGCGTTCGCGATTGCGACAGGCCGCAGGTATCGCATCAAGCATCGCCTGTTTGGCAGATTCATCCTGGGCCAGCGCCATCGGCGCCGACTGGATCGCGGTGGCCGCGACCAGCGCTACGAGCGCCGTAGTCATCATCAGATTGCGTGTCATGTCGGTATCCCCTTCCCGTTCCCAGCTGCAGCATTTGCACGCATGAATTGATCGGCGGAAAGGCGAGAACGGGGCCATCTCAAGGCGATTTGTTCATCTCGGACCGAACCGGGGGGACGCGCGGTATCGATGCCCTACTCCTCCGGATCAATCCGCCCGTCGAAGCCCAGCGCCGCCACCATCGCCGCGATTTCGCCGATCACGGCGTCGAGCGCCGCATCATCGGTGGCACGGGCGACGAGATGCGTGCCGCGTTTCACTTCGCCATCCTTCACCTCGAGGAAATAGGGATAGCTGCCGATCGAGACTTGCGGATAGCGGGTCTGCATTTCACCCAGGGGAACGGCGATATCGCCTTCGCGCAGATTGTCGGCCTTCACCGAGCGCGAGCGGGTGACGGCGCCGCCGGTCAGGCGATGGGCCACGTCTTCCAGCATGCCGCGGGTGATCGAGGGCACGCCGGCCATCACGAAGACATTTTCGATCTGGAAGCCGGGCGCGCCGGTGACGGGATTGACGATCAATGAGGCACCATCAGGAATACGCGCCATGCGCTTGCGGCTCTCGGTCAGCGGCGTCCTGGTCTTGGCATACCAGTGCTCGATCACGTCGAGCGCATCAGGACGAACGTCGATGCCGACACCGAAGGCTGCGGCAATGCTGTCGGCGGTGATGTCATCATGGGTCGGGCCGATGCCGCCGGTTGTGAAGACATAATCGACCTTGGCGCGCAGTGTGTTGACGGTGTCGGCAATCACCGCGGTATCGTCGGGAATAGTACGGCATTCGACGACGTTGATCCCCAGCGGTGCCAGAAAGAGTGCGATCTGGTTGAGGTTCTTGTCCTGGGTCCGCCCGGAGAGGACCTCATCGCCGATCAACACCACAGCCGCTGTCACGCCCGACGTCTTGCCCATGAGATTGCCCCTCGTTTCCGTATTCGCCTCGGGTATAGGTGGCTCAAGAGGAGAATGCCAAGCGATGAAATTTGCCGCACCGCTGATCGAGGGCCGCCTAGTTGCGCGATACAAGCGCTTCTTCGCCGATGTCGAACTGCCCGGCGGCGAGCTGGTGACGGCGCATTGCGCCAACACAGGCGCCATGGCGGGAATTAAAGACGCCGGCCTCAGGGTCTGGCTGTCGCGCGCCGACAATCCCAAGCGCAAACTCAAATTCACCTGGGAGATCGTCGAAGCCCAGGACACGCTGATCGGCACCCTGCCCGGCCGGGCCAATGAACTGGCCGAAGAGGCCGTGCATTCCGGCATCCTGACCGAGCTTGGCGGCTATGCCTCGCTGCGGCGCGAAGTAAAATATGGCGAGAATTCCCGCATCGACCTCCTGCTCGAGAGCGATGACCGCCCGCCCTGCTGGGTCGAGGTCAAGAATGTGCACTGGATGCGCCAACACGGCCTGGCCGAATTTCCCGATGGCGTCACCAGCCGCGGCACCAAACATCTCGGCGAATTGTCCGCCAAGGCATTGGCCGGCGAACGCGCCGTCCAGCTCTTCATCGTCCAGCGCAGTGATTGCACCCGCCTGCGCCCGGCCGAGGACACCGACCCGGTCTATGCCGAAGCCCTGCGCAGCGCCCATGCGGCCGGCGTCGAGATCCTCGCCTATCGCTGTGAGGTGACACCGGCGGGCATCGCGATTACCCATCCGATGCGTGTGGAGCTGAACTGATGAGCGATTTCCAGTGGGATTTGCCCGATCCTTACGTCCACCGCATCAAGGTCGTGCCGGCCGATATCGATGATTTCGGCCATGCCAATAATGCACGCTATCTGGAATGGGCCGATGCCGCCGCCTGGACGCACTGGGCCTCGAAGGGGTTTTCCCGCGAAGCCTGCGAAAGCGATGATCGCGGTATCGCCATCATCCGCACCGAAGCCGATTATCTCGGCCATGTCCGGCTCGGCGACGCGCTCGATTGCGCCGTCTGGATTTCGAAATCGGACGGACGCTTGCGGGCCGAGCGGCGCTATCAATTCATCCGCCCCGCCGACGGCGTGACGGTGTTCCGCGCCCTGACCAAAGTCGTCTGCTTCCAGCTCTCAACCGGCAAACCCGCCCGAATGACGGAAATATTCCGCTCGCACTATTCGGTGCTGCCTTCGGTGGCAGCTGTTCTGGCAGCCGGCGGGCAGCCAGGGTAGCGACGCGAGCGACCGGCTGAAATTCAGCCGGTCGCTCGAGCCCAATTTGCCTACCAGCCCCAGCGCACACCGGCGCGGGCGCCAACTTCGCCACTGTCCGTGCCGAAGCCAAAGCCGCCATTGAGCGAGAAGGTCTCGCTGACCCGTGCGGCGCCGGTGAAGGCGAGGCCATGGCTCTGGTCATAGAAGCCCCAATTGGCGGAGAGCGAGAACCGTTCGCCCGGCTGCAGCGTGGACATGCCGGCCATGGCCAGCGCAAGGGCAACACCGTCGGTATTGATCTTGATCTGATCAGCCTGCCCCCAGACAGTGGATTGCAGCGAACCGAGATCATTGCGCAGCCCGACAACATCATCGCCCAGCGCGTGGATCGCGCCGGTGTTGGCGGTGATTGCATCGGCATTGGCGTTGACGGCGGCAAGATAGAAATCGCCGCCAGCGCTCGACGCTGCCATCACAGGCTGACCACCGGTAAGAGCCGCGCGGTTGGGGTTGGCCCTCGCCGGCAGCCCGACATTGCCCGGCATGCTCGCCGTGCCGCCCGGCAGAAGGTCAGTGAGACCATCGGCAGGTCCGGCGGCGGCGAGCGTCTGACTGGCCGGGCTGGCGACCTTGGCCTCCGGTTGCGGCATCGCGCTCGCTGAAGCCTGGCCACTCATTTCCGAACGAAGTGCAGCAAATTCGGCCTGCATCGCCGCGATCATGGCATTTTGCGCCTCGACCTGTGCGCGCAAGGCCGCGACCGAGGCGTCCTGAATTCGGGCCTCCGAGGAACCGACTCCCGAGCTTGCCATGCCAAAGGCGCCGGCCGTCATGGATTTGAGATTGCCGACCGAGTCCGCAACAATGACGAAGTCCGCCGATCCGACCTGGTTGGCGGGCGCAACGATCCCCGGCATGCTGTAGGTATACGCCGCCGTGCCGAGCATCATCTGGAAGGCTGCCGTCGACGTAGCGCCGGTCCCCAGAGCAATCGCGCTCTCATGGCCGGCACTCGATGTGCGACCGATCGCCATCGCATTGAGCGCCGAAGCGCTTGCCTGGCGTCCGAGCGATGTCGAGCCGCTGCCGCTGGCAATGCTGAAGGCACCCACCGAGGTCGAGTTGTCCCCGGATGCCAGTGCGGTACGTCCGACCGCGGTGGCGCGGCTGCCGGAAGCGGTCGCGAAAGCGCCGAAGGCGGACGCGTCGCTATCCGAAGTGCTCGCCGAGGCACCGAAGGCGACCGACTGGCTGCCGCGAGCATCGGCGTTGACGCCGAAGGCCGCCGCGCCGCTTCGGCGTGCGCGGGCGCCGGCACCGACCGCGGTCGCGTTGAGCGTGCTCGCCAGAGACCCATTGCCCAGGGCGAGCGCATTCGCCGCTGAGGCCTCGGCACCGGTCCCGATGGCGGTGGTGTTCAGCGCATTGGCCAGCGCATCCGTACCGAAGGCGAGGGAACTCTCCCCTGTCGCCTGCGCACCGAGCCCATCGTCATCGGCACCATCGGTGCCGATGGCTACGCCACCCACACCGGTGGCGTAGCTGCCACCGCCGATTGCCATTGCGCCAGTCGCCGATGCTTGCGCATCAGTGCCGTAGGCGAGCGCATTCTCGCCGGTTGCGGCGGCGCCGGTGCCGATCGCGGTCGCGTTCAGCGAATCAGCGAGGGAATCCGTACCGAAGGCGATCGCGCTCGCGCCCGTGGCCTGGGCACCATACGTGCCGTCATCGCCACCATCTGTGCCGATCGCAAGCCCCCCCACACCATTGGCGACACTGCCATTGCCGATGGCCACCGCGTCCGTCGCCGTCGCGCTGGTGTATGAGCCCAGGGCGATCGTCCCATAGGCTCCCGCTGCGGCATTGGCGCCAACCGCGATGGAGTCCTGCCCCCCGGCCACACTATCGGTGCCGAGCGCCAGTGCATTCACCTCTGTGGCCTGGGCACCGAGCGTATCGCCATCACCACCATCCGTGCCCATCGCGACCGCACCAAAGCTGGCTGCGTAACTCCCCGCGCCGACTGCGACCGACGCAATGGCTGCCCCATTGGCATCCGTGCCCAGCGCGACCGCATCCTGCACGGCTCGGGCCCCCAGGGTTCCGGCGTCGTAATTGCCGTCGGCGCCGATGGCGATTCCACCTGCCCCCGATACCCATGAGCGCGCGCCGATCGCCACGGCGTCAATGGCATCGCCGTCAGCCTCTGCACCAAGCGAAATGGCATAATCGGATGTTGACGTCGCACCGCTGCCGATCGCGATCGTCTCGACGCCACTGGCCGTTGCGGTGTCATCGCCGATCGCGATCGAAGACGTGCCGCTGCCCTGGGCGTTATTGCCGATCGCAATCGCATCGCTTCCACCGGCATTCGCGCTGAATCCGATCGACGTCGCGCGCACACCCTGCGCGGAGTTTCCGAGGCCCACGCTGATCGAATTGGCGCCGGCCGCATTGGAGGAGTATCCGAGGGCCAACGCGCCGCTGGCCGTGGCTTCGGCACCTTCGCCAACGGCGACGGAGCTGGAGCCGCTCGCGTCCGAATCAAGCCCCAGCGCAACGGCGCCGGCTCCGGAGGCCGCGGCGGTATCACCGATAGCCATCGCGCTGGTCTCGCTCGCAACCGTGTCCCGCCCCAATGCAATGGCCCCGTCAGCCGTTGCCTGCGCACCGAGCGAGTCACCGTCATCACCATCACTGCCGATCGCCACGGCACCCAGACCGGTCGCATCAGACCAGGCACCAAGCGCAATAGCGTATAGCGCTGTGGCGTCGCTCTGATAGCCGAGCGCAATGGAATACTGAGCATTGGCCGTGGCCGCGGCACCAAGCGCGATCGTGTAATAGGATGATGCCTCAGCGCCTTCGCCAACGGCCGTGGCGGACGGCCCCGACGCGACAGAATCTGATCCTATGGCCGTCGAGGCGGAACTGCCCGCATAGGCGTTATTCCCGACCGCGGTCGCCTCAGTCCCCAGCGCGCGCGAACTTCCGCCCAGCGCCGTGCTGAACGCCCCACTGGCTTCCGCGCCAACACCGCAGGCGAGCCGTGCATTCACGCCGCTTGAATCAGCGCCACCATCGGTATCGACGCCGTCATCGGCCTCACCATTATCATTGGTATCGAGCAAGCAATCCTCTGCGCTCGCAGGCGCCCCGCCAATCGCCGCCAGGCCCATCGCCATGGCGCTCGCTCCAGCGAGCAGCCAACGCTGGCGCGTCGCGAGACCGCCTGCGGCCCGGGCGCGCTTGTTCTCGATCTCGCCATCCGCTTGCGCGGCGTTGGAACCGTTGATGATGAATGTTTGCATTGAACTCTCCTCCCAATCAGATTGCTTCAAACCATCAGCGGGCCACTCGCTGCCCCGCCCCGCGCAAACGCGCAAACGCATTAAAAAACCTTGATCAATATCCCGTGCCTCCCCCCGAAGGTCACTCATTGGCCATGGGCCAGAAACGCACACCGTGATCCCCGGCCAGGGCCAGCGGGTGTGCCGAAACCAGGCGGGAGCATCGCTCCACCCGGCGCCTCAATCAAACTGCTGGTGATCCGATCACCCTGCCCCGTCCCGGCTGCCGGCTGCCGGCTGCGTACCGGCAGGATTGCGCGGCCCGATCGAGCCCACGTCAAAGGCATGGCTTGCGTTAACCCTCGAAAATCATTTGCTGACTGTATAAAGCTGAATTGCACTTGCCAAGGGTTGCGGCCGATTTTACGAAATGATGGCGCGAAGACGACAGCGCCTGGCGCCACGTCCACCTCACGGATAATTAACGTTCGCTCACATTGTACCCCCGCTCGTGCTCGCTATAGTCCGCGCGAACATCAACATTTTTTTTTGGGGGAGGCTTTCATGAAGTTTCTGGCACCAGCATTGGCCTGTCTCGCGCTTGTCGCTTGCGGTCCTGATACCGATACCGCCGTCCAGGCGCCGGTCGAATTCATGCCGCACGTTCGGACCGAGAACATCGAGGCGCATATCCGCTTCCTCGCCTCGGATTACCTGCAGGGCCGCGATGTCGGCACTGATGGATATGAAATCGCGGCCAATTATGTCGCGGCGCAAATGGAATTGCTCGGACTCGAGCCTGCCGGCGATGATGGCTCCTACTTCCAGGAAGTCCCCTTGCAGGAGATCACTGCCGACGCGGATTACGCTGCCTTCGCACTCGACGGCGTCGATGCGGTCGTCGGCTCCGATCTGATGATTGGCACCAATGCCAGCGTGCTGGAATCATCCGTCACCGCCCCGCTGGTCTTCGTCGGCTATGGCGTCTCCGCGGCCAATCGCGACCATGATGATTATGCCAATATCGATGCCACCGGAAAGATCGCCGTCGTGATGAGCGGTGTCCCCGATGGGCTGCCGACCGAGGAACGTGCACACCACAACTCGCGTTCGACCAAGCTTGAGGTCGCGGCTGCGCATGGCGCGGTCGGGCTGATCACCCTGACCGACTGGACCCCGGAGCAAGTCGCCCAGTTCGCTGAAAATTACGGCGCACGCGCCTCGGTCCGCCTGACGGCCGCAACGGGACCGTCGGGAAATGATACCCTCACCGTCACTGCCGGTGCTGGTGCCGCACTGGGCGCCCGCCTGTTCGAAGGCGCGCCGATGAGCCTGGAAGATGTCCAGGCGGCCATGTCAGCTGAGGAAGGCGCCACCTTCCCGACCTTCGATCTGCCGCACACCGTTACGATGCGCCAGCGCACGAATTCTGTCCCATTCACCGCACCGAATGTCGTTGGCATGCTGCGCGGCTCTGACCCCGAGATCGGCGCCGAAGTTGTCGTGCTGACAGCGCATCTCGATCATCTCGGCTCGGTTCATGCTGACGGGAGCGGACACAGTTCCTGCCGCGCCAGAGATGAAGACACGATCTGTAACGGCGCTGTCGACAATGCGTCGGGCGTTTCGGTGATGCTGGAAACAGCCCGCACCTTCATCGAACAGGGCACACCGCGCCGTTCGGTTCTGTTCGTGGCTCTGGCCGGCGAAGAGAAGGGTCTGCTTGGCTCGGAGCATTTTGCCAAGAACCCGACGGTTCCGGCCGAAGCCATGGTCGCCAACGTCAATCTCGACATGCCTGTGATCGTGTATGATTTCTCGGACGTCATCGCCTTTGGTGCCGATCACTCCAATCTCGGCCCGATCGCGACGCGCGCTGCGGCACGGATGGACATTGCTGTCAGCCCCGACCCGATCCCGGAGCAATCGCTCTTCGTGCGCTCGGATCACTATAACTTCGTGCGTGAAGGCGTGCCGGCCCTGTTCCTGATGACCGGCTTTTCCTCGCCGGATCCACGCTGGGATGAAGGCGAAGGCTTTATGGGCTTTCTCAACACGCACTACCACCGGCCGACCGATCAGCTCGATGGTGAACTTGAAGTCCTGTTCGAACAGGGCGCCAAATTCGCCAATATCAACTATCTGATCGCCCGCGAAATCGCTGATAGCGATGTGCGTCCGGCCTGGAATGATGACAGCTTTTTCGGCAATCTCTTCGGCCATAACGCTGAATA
>TARA_R110000868_G_scaffold180622_2_pt1 | contig 20602 bp, 29 predicted proteins | sample TARA_R110000868 | Tara Oceans TARA_R110000868 (sample SAMEA4397489) | marine metagenome | biome: Polar Biome; feature: [SRF] surface water layer (ENVO:00010504); material: water (ENVO:00002006), including particulate matter (ENVO:01000060) such as... | depth 5 m | reverse complement strand
TGTAACCCCCACTTGACCATTTGTGTCACCTCTGCCATATAAATAGACAAAACCGTAAGGAAATATGATTGGTAAATCGCCCATTTTTTATATATGTTTCCAAATTTTTCTATTAATAATATTCCCAACTGTTCGTCTTGTTACAGGATATTTTTCAGATATTTTCTGATGTGTCATACTTTTAGAAAGTTCCCTTATATTAATAACATCATTTTCTGACAAAACAGTCATCCAGTGATTGATACCTATTTGTGTATTTTTTCTATTTTTGGATATACAATGAATAATATTTTCAGAATGTGTACACCATTCTAAGTTTTCAACCCTATTGTCATTTCTTATAGAATTTATATGATTTACGCACTTTTTATTATTAATATTATCTATAAAAGCCATCGCAACTAATCTGTGAACAAGAGTGTTTTTAGGGCTATTGTTTTTACTAAGCCAAACTTGTTTATACCCTGTGCTATCCGTAGCTTGTTTCATTATAGTTTCTGATTTTTTTCTAATAGCATTATTATTGCCTGTTGCCCAAGATTTAGACAATGATTTTACTGCACCATAATTACTAACTTGATATAACCCTTCATAATCTTTTATATCTTTCCAAATTTCCATATAATTTACGCTTTTACTGTTAATCGTTGTGATTTCAAAGCCCATTCATATAGCTGCGGTAAGTCTATCGGGTCAATTCTTGCAATGGCTAATCTTCTTTCATTATAAAAATCTCTCCTTCGCATAGCTATATTAGAATTATCCATGTGAGTTTTAGCTGGTATAGAAATCTTATCCTTCCACCTTAAATAAGCTATTATTGCTTCTTTAAATTGTATAGGTACATAATAATCTCCCCCTTCTATTGGTGAAGGTACATATTCTAAAACTACATATTCATACTGAAATGCTTGTCCTAAAACTATTAACCCATTTGCATTATCAATTTTATAAGAACCTACAAATGGAGCACCACTAGGTAAACCATAAAGGTTACCTACCGTTTGTCCATTCCAATAGTTATACCACACATTCCCTTGTTGACTTAATTGTGACAATATTGTATTATCTACTGTTTGCTGTAATCTTGTTGGCTGTAAATCAAATGCAGTACTTAAATTATTATTTACCGATAATGGTATCACTTCGCCTTGTTGGTTAAATACACCTACTTTACTTACTTGCAAACAATCGGCAGGTAAATTAACTGTTAGGTTTGCATTGACAGGTAATTTAATAGATTTTATGCTATAAAATGAATCTAACCCTAATTGTGTCATACCGTCAAAAGATAAATGCCATAAACGGAAATACTTATGGTTAGAAAGTTCCGCTTCGTTCATGTAAGCAGTTATACACTCATCTAAATTTATCCATTGTATATGCTGTGAAGACATTATTATAAATTTAAGCTAATGCTATTATTGAATCTTGTTCCATTAAATAGTATAAAACACCATTGTCTTCTATTGGAGTTCCCCAATCTTTAACTCTGAATCCAATATCGCCTTTTTTTAAAAGCATTGGTTTATTTTTTAACCCCTTTCCTACTTCAATTATCTCTACTTTATTACTTTCTTCTTTAAAAGAATCGGGTACTACTATACCTCCTGCACTTTCATAATCTGCTTGAAATGGTTTTACTAGTATTTGATTTCTTATAGGCTGTATCATAATTTAATTGTCAACTCCATCATTACTAGAATCTTTTGGAGTATTTTTTTCAATAGTTAATTTTTGAATTACATAATCACTTGCTAAAGTTAAATAGTCGGCAGGTACATTTAATACACTATTTAAGTCCGAAGCATCACCACCGCTTACCATTGTTACTTTTGCTGTGTATTGAAACAGTAAAAGAGTACTTTTAGCAAATATATTAATACCTTGCGGATAATATAAAACTTTATTTTGTATAGGACGCATAGTTTGATAAAATGTTACTTGCCTTTCTGTTAATGGAATACATGGCAATGACACATTTCCGTTTGCATCAATAAATTGTAAAGTACTTACCCCTTCGTTTGCTCCTATCCCTAAAGGTATTTGAGGTAATGTTATTTTATAAGTATTTTGTCCATCTTGCGTTACTGCTAAATTTTTGAAACTGGTATAAAATGAATTATTTACATACCCAATACCATCAATAGCTATATTATCTTTATAATTTTGTTTAGCTGCAAGTGCTATTCCCTCATTCAGCCATTCATTAGCAAGATTATAAGTAATATTTGAATCGTCTGATGGCTGCTGCCCATAGACTAACCTTAAAATCTTTTCTAAAAATATGTATCTTGTTGTTGCCATTATTGTCCGTTAGTTGTTATTTGGTTAGCATATTGAGATACTTGTGCTGCTTGTAAATTTACCCCTACCATTTTTAATAACCTTGCTATTATTTCTAACATATCAACATCTAACCAAACAGGGTCAATGCTATTTGCTGCATCATATACAGGTCTTCCGTTTCCATCTAATGTATATGCCCATTTTATTTCTTTTGGAGTTTTTACATAGCTTAATTTAGCTGCTCCAAAGTTAGTTGGATAAAACCTAAAACCTATATCTTCTATTAGGTAAATAGGATTAGTTTCTACTGGGTCTATTTTTGATTGTAGATAAGAATAAAGGTAATCCTGTTGCACAAATCGAACTCTATCATTTCCTTGAATATTCCACATAGCATCTACTTGTTGGAAATCGTATGGATATGCTGCATGACCTGAAACATCAACATTAAGATTATAGCCGTAAATAAATGGTGTCAATCTTTGTCTTACTGTTTGGTTTGCTCCGAACTCTACTCTTGCAACAGGACGACCATATTGGTATTGCTGAAATTCGCCCAATAAATAATCCATGTACGAAGTCTGCGATTGATTTGCCAACAAGTTAAAGTTAGCAGGACTAAGATTGCCCTGCTGTGACTTATTTATAATGTAATTAACTATTTGGTAAAACGCATCTACGGTCATTTCTTATTTTTGAATTTTTTGTAATTGTTCTAAAAATTTTAATCCATCTTCTGAATTAGTCATTGCAAGTTGAATCATGTATTTAATAGGGTCTGTTTGTTGTGGTAAAACACAAATCATTCCACCTCCATTAGCCCAATAAATTTTTCCAACTTCCCTTCCTATTTCAATTTTTGAATCTGTAACTGCACTTCTAATCATCCACCCTATTTCTACTTCTTTAGAACCTAAAGTATCTTTGAAGTATTGTGGATTTCTTTTTGCATATCTTACATATTCTATTCTTACACCGTCTTCTCCTTTTGGTAATCCTAAATCATTGATTAATCGAATACCTAAGAAAGCAGCGTGTTTTTTCATTGGTTCAAGCCCTGCTTGTTTTGCTTCAATAGCCATTTCAAGTTCAAAATCTTCTCTTGCAAATGCTAATTTTTCTTCTTTTGCTGCATCAAATTCATAGAACTCATAAGGACTACCTGACTTTTTACTTTTGCTGCCAATATTATGACTACATAACCTTGCAAATTCAAGAGCCGTTTTATCGTAATCAGGTATCTGTAACATTCTTACTCCTCTAATAAAATGTAAACTCCTTATGTTATTTTTTACATATTCAGGCGATACATCTTTTTGGTCTTTAAGCCAAATTGAATTTACCCCTGTTAGTAATCTAATCCTTTCCATACTTTTTGTTTCAGGATTAAATACATCGTCTATACCATTGATATAAACTCCGCCTTTACGATTGCTATTGACTAATTTAAACACATGGTATTTAACTTCTGTCTGCATTTCGCTATCATTTCTTAACCCATCGATAGCTTCTGCTTGTGCCAAAGAACTTGATGTTTCCATCTCTTTAAGTTCACCTTGCATTGCAAACTGAACGTCTTTTAATTTTGCCATTTTTTTATTTTTTTATTTTGTGTACCTTTTAAGAGTTAATAACTCCCTACAATATATAGGTGGTTTTGTTGTTTATTTATGCAACTTCTTGCATAATGTTTTTATATAAATCTTTATATAAGAAAATATGACCGCTTTTTAATGGATTACCTAATGCTGCCCTATTTATACTACCTCTTGGTATTCCACAAAAAATATTCGCTTCTTGTGCTGACGGATATTCTACAATTACATCAAAATTGTCATCTAACAAGTAGATAGGTCTTTTTACATTTCTTACTGTTATTTTATTTACTTCAATAGTTAAAGGATAATTATCTGTCTTGTACTTTACTAAGTAAGTGCCATTTATCCAACTACCATATAACGCAGAGTCTTTAACTGATGAAATAGAAGTAGATAATTTTTTAGCCCCATCTGTTAATGATATATATTCGCCAACGAATATGCCTTTTGAATTATAAACTATAATAGGCTTTCTAACTACATTTCTCCCTTTTTCTGCACCCCATTCTGGTATTGTTGTTTTATTTTTTAATGCCCATTCCTTAGCCCTTATAGATTGTTGCTTCTTATTTTCTTCTGTATGTTTTTTGCCATAAAACGGATTACCCTTCCCTGTAAATTTATCGCTAAAATACTTCCTTAATTCTGTTTTGTGCATCCATGTAGACCTTTGACCATCTCCACCTTTAGTCATATTAAGCCCCATTTTATTTTCATGGCAATATGTTTTAAGTTCTGCTATCCAAAACATTTCTCTCTCATCCATTAATTCATCTGCTAATTCTTCAATAACTTCCAAAACATGAGCTTCCCATCCGTATTTTCTTATGCTATTATGAAGCAATATATTTTTATTAGTCCTTGTAGCTGCCCATTTATGTGATGCTACTCTACGGTTTAAGTTATATGTTTTACCGACATATATCTTATTACTCGGACTTGTTATTTTATAAATTACTCCCATTTTTAGTAAAGATAGTATGTTTGGTATTACCCAAACATACTATTTATTTTTAATACTTAACTGCCTTGAATATTAACGAATTGATTACTCGCAGCAACTCTCGTCCCCCTGTAGCAAATCATTTCAACATTATCATTCATTGTACCGTTAGTTGGATTTTGAGAAGCACCACCATGTTGCCATACTCTTATGCCGTTACCGATTGTACCACCTTTGTTTGGTTGTTGATACATTACGGTGATGTTTTTGTATGCTTTGGTTACATCTTTTGCATCTCTAGTTTCGCCTTGTGGAGCAATAAAACCATAGTTACGGAAGTAATCTACCGCAGGAGTTGTACCTGTTGTATATTCAGAGTTAAACTGACGATACTTTTTAACATTAAGCATATATCCATCGATATTGATACCTCTTGCACCGTAATTAATCATTGCTTCTTCTGATTTTTCGTTTGACCCCCAAACCCATGCTCCTGCTGGAAAAGCAGCAAACAAGCCATCAGAGAAATTTTGATTTTGGAAAATATCTTGCATCCACATACCTTGATTAGCACATCCGTTGATGTCCATGATACGAGTGATTTCATGCAATTTTGCAATATCTAAATTACCAGGAGTATAACCAACTGTTTCGCCATCTGCAAGAATCTTAGGCAAGATACCTTCTGACCCTACTGATGAAGTTGTAGTTAATCCTGTATTGTTTACGATATTACCACGCATCAATTTAGCTTCTACAAAGTTTTTATAACGAGTGTTAGATTTAACTAAACCTTTCAACGTAAATAAACTTGTACCGCCTTGTGCTCCACCTGCTGGAGTATCTCCTGAAAAACCACCTGTATAGAACACTTCTGTCATTTCAGCAAGGTCTGTTGCAGTAAATGTCTCTCTCATTTCTGTAATACTGTTGGTGTATTTCTCATCCAATTGGATTTGTGGAGCAATTGAAGTTGACGCTTCCCCTGCATCCATATCACCACCAAACAATAGAACATCTGTTGCAAGAAAACTATTGCTTCCAGAAGATGCTAAAGATTGAGTACTGATTTTTGGACGTACTGTAAATGTCCACGCATTAGCAGTTGTTCCTGTGATAGCAAGAATTTCACCCTCTACGTTAGTAGAAGCTACTCTAACTGTTTCTCCTACACGAAGCGGAGTTTCAGTACCACTATTATAGTGATAACCTGCTGCTAAAGTAAGTGTAATTGTTGCACCTGCGGCAGCAGATACATTACCACTTGTTTGAACTGCTGGCATTAATTTACCTCTGTTTTCAAACCAAAAGTAATCTCTGTTTTGCACTTGCTCCATACCTGCGTATGTTGCTAACCACCATGTAAAATCTTCGTTGCCGTACTTTTCAACGTAATTTTTATAGTACTGTGGAGTTAGTAACTGTAAATCAGAAACTAACGCCCTTGTTACACCACCCGTTATGCTAATATTGCCCGGTTGGAGTATATTCGAGGTTGGAATACCTGTTGCCATTTTTTTTAATTTTTAAATTGTTATACTAATTGTTTGGTTTTAAATTAGTACTTCTGATTCCATAGAAATTCGATTTGTTTTTCTTGGTCATTCTTGGCTGAATTATCTTTAACCCCGTCTGCTTTACCACCTGTTACATTTACATTGGCTTTTACTCCTATGTATTGTTTTCGGATTTGAGCTCCTGTTTCGTTTACTAATTTTTGAAAAACTGCATCTCTATTCTTTAGTAATGCTATATCTTCCATCATTTGTTTAACGTCAGGTTGTCCGTTTTTAAACCATCTTTCATCAAGAAAACCATCTACATTAAAATCTTTAATTTCTTCCTTTAAAGCGTTTTTTTGTTCGTCAGGGTAAACATAGCTAATTGGTACTTCGCCTTCTTCGTCTTTGTACTTAACTTCAAACCCATTGAAATTTTTAAAATCGCTTTCAAGTTTTGAAAGGAAATTTACTCTTATCGCATCTATTCTATCCAATTCTTCTTGTGTTTGAACTGATGCGTTTTGATTTTTTCCCTTTTGGATATCTGGTAATACTAACTCCGCTTTTAATTGAGCCAATTTGGGTTGGTTTAACTTAGCTTCAATCACTAATCTTTTTTCTACATTACTTGCTTGTTTTTCCCAACTTTTAACTCGTTCTTCGTATTCTGTATCGTCTTCCAAATCGCCTTGCGTAGGCTTGTTTGGAATTGAATATTTTTCTTCAAATAAAAAATTAACTTCATCTTCATTTAGTGAAGGGTTATCTTTTTTTAAACCAAACTTTACTAATTCTTCTGCTACATTTTTATCTGTAACATCTGCTGTTGATAATTTCTCTATTTTCTTTTTTGTCTGCAAAAAATCGTATAAATCATCTGACTTATCTTCATTTATGTATTCAGCTAATCTTTTTGATTCGTCATTTTTCCATTCAAACCCTTTTTCTGCTTTTTCTCTAAGACTTTTTATTTCGCTATCTGCTGCTTCTTCATTATCCCATCCCCATTTGTTTTTTAAATAAGTATTATTATCTACTATTTCTTCACTTGCTTCTGCCGCTTTATTTTCTGTGTTTGCTGCGGCTTGTGTTTGATTTTCTACTACCTTTTCTTCGGGTATAGTATCTGTCCAACTGTCTTGTGCAAATGGATTTTGCGGTGTAATAATTTGTTCTTCCATAATTTATTTTTTTTGTTTAAGAATTAACTAAGGGAGCAATGATGCTGTTAAGCGGCTTCCCCGATTTTATATTTATTGCCTACTATGTAGGTGTATTTAAAAACAATATTATTTTCCCTGATGTGGCAGCGTTAGTACCCCCTATTTGAATAAACTTAGTTCCTACAACAAACTTAAAATTACCTGCTGCTGCAACTGCTGTAATTGTTGCCCCTGTTGCTAAATTAGTTCCTTGTATAGCTGTAAAGTTAGCTGCGGAAGTTGCATTACCATCTGTAACTGCTTGTACTGCTCCTGCATCGTTGCTACCTAATACATTTATCGTTCCTGTAATATTTCCGCTTAAATGAATGGTACAGTTTTGCCATTGCGATACATCTACATTCACTACGTTATTTGCATTTAGTTCGGCTGTAATATCTTTTAATTGTGATAACATCGTATTAATATTTATAATGTAATTGTAATTGTTTCATTTGCTGCTAACAAACCTTTTGTACTGCTACTTGACAGATTGCCGTCAGGCATAGTTGGAGTTATTTTAAAGCTACTACCAAACGAATCTACTCTTGATACTTCTCCTGTGTAGCTACTGCTATCTATCACACACAATTGTCCTACTTTTATTCGAGGTAGTTTAGTCAATATATCTGTTGAGCCTAAGTGGACTACTATATCTTGCCCTCTTAATGATTGTGATGCGATTACTGCGGTTACGTTAATTGTTGCCATGTTGTTTATATTTATGCAGCAAATTGTTGTTGCTGCGGTTGTTGTTCTTGTTGTGGTTGCTCTTGTGTTTCTTGTGGAGTATTTTGTTCTTGTTGTTCATTATTAAGCATTTGTTCTCCTTGCTGCTCTTGTTGTCCTTGCTGCTGCATTTGTGCTTGTTTCATTTGTTGCATTAATGCTGCTTTTTGTTCATCATTTTGAGCAACCATTGGTAGCATTATATTTTCAATAGTAGCATTTACCATTGGCTGCAAGTAAGGAGGTATTGGCATTCCTTTAGATAACAAACTTGCCACTAAAGTTAATGTAGCTGTTCTTGTTGCTGAATCTTCTTGTATTTTTACTTTTTGAATATCAATTTCTCCTTTAATTTGTTCTGTTTGCTGTTTGCCTTGTTCTGCTGCTTGTGCTGATTTTATTTGTGCGTCAAAAGTAGCTTGTTGATTTTGCTGTGCTTCCATTTGTTTATGGATAAGCATTTTCTTTTGACCGTTATTAAATAATGACCACGCTAATTTACTGTCTTGTTTTGCTATTTCGGTTAATTGAAAAGGATTTACAAACAATATTAAGTCAGGATTAATTTGCAATGCTTGATTAAGCATAAACTTAAATTCTGCTTGTTCTGCATCGTCAGGAAGTAATTGGATTTTAGTTCCAAATATCCTGTCTGATACGTCTTCTTCTTTCAGTATTTTTCTGTAAACCTTAGACCCATAAGTAACAGACGTTTTTAATAAACAAGATATTTTACGTGAGGTATCTGCCATACAACTTGCATAAGCTGAATAAAAATAATCAGTAGCAAAAGCGGCTTGTTGTTGAGATGTCGCAACATTGCCTTGTGTAACTCTTGGTTGTAATGCTTGTGAAATCAAATTAGGGTCTTCTCCTAATTCATCTTTCATTATTTGATAATGCTTATCATAAAGTAATATCAACCCTTGTAATTGGTTATAAAACCCTGCATTAGCTAATTCTTGAATAGGTACAGGAACTTGATTGCCTTCTGCATCTCTGCCACGATAATATATATCACCTGTTTGGTCATATAATTTTTTAACATCAATACTTTTATTTTGGTCGCCTAATCCGTAATCTATATTTTGTAGTGCATCCCAATTTATCGCTGCTCCAATGGGTCGCATTTTAGCTACCAACTGTTGCATTTTTAATCTTGCAATAATCATTTGGTCGGCAGGTTCTTGTATCTTTTCAGGTACAGCCATACACATCATATCGTAGTTTTGTACCATGTAGAATGAATACGAAAACTCTGCATTACCTATTTCTTTTGGGTCTTGCGGTCTAATCATATTTTGCTTCAATCCCCATTCCAATAAGGTTTGAGTATCTCTTGCATATACACCACGATAAATGTTTATTTTGCTATCTTCAATTACTTGGGTGTTTTCATCCGTAACATTCCCTCTACCTTTTTTAATGATAGTACTTTTGTTCTTTTTTGTAGTTGTAATAGTGTATGGTTGGTTATCTACTGTCTTTAATTCAAACTCCATAACGTTAATATTCCACTCGTCATAGGGTCTAAGGAAAGTGACATTCCAATTGGTCATCCATGTAATATTATCATAAAGTTGATAATTTTTAGATGTTTTAGCTATTTCAAAAATCTTTTCTTCGGATAATTTACCACCAAATTCTGCTCCGTATTTTTTACGCAGTTCGCTTACTTTCATGGTTCTAAACCTTCCACGCCATGTAGTATCTCTAAAATCATTATAATTAGAATACGAATAAAAGCAATCTTCGGGCTTACACCATTCTACATGAATAACTCCTTCGCTATCCATCCATGTATAAGTGCCTACAAACCCTGTTTCTGCTGAATCATGCAGCATTTTTTCTTTTAAAGTATCAAACCACCCACAAGATTCAAGTACATCATTGCATCCTGTTTCGTATAATATTTCTTCTGGAAGCCTTTGTATTTGTGATTTCCAAAGCAATAATTCTTCTTTATCTCTCGGCAACCCTTCATCTTGGGGCATCATTTGAACTCCTGATGATTCTTGTAATTGTTGTAATTTTTCTCTATTGGCTAATATAAACTCTACTTCTTCGTATTCGTCTTGTTTTTGTTTTTGAGAAAGCGAATCGGTGGCGGTAACTTTAATCTTTTCGTTTTTATTCATCCATCTACCTACTAATCCTGAAACAATACGATTAACAATATGAATACATTGCCAATTTAAGTTAAGGTAATTTGTTTTACCATTAAATTCCAATAAATCCATAAACTTAGACATATTGATACGCCCATTAGCATAACTTCTGTTTAATCTCCACCTTTGATTTCTATTATAAAAATAAGACGAACTACCTCCATTTACTGTACTTTCAATTTCTTGCGAAAGTTTTAACCCATAAGAATCTTGTGATTTTTCTTGAATAGAAAGGTCGTCAATTTGAAACGATTTTAATAATTCGCTTGAGGTATTATTATTAGTGGTTGTACTTTGTACGGACATTGAATACTAATAGGGTATTTGGACTATAAAACGGGCTTAATAGTAACAAATATAAACAATTTTAACAATAACCAAATTTATTTTTTTTAATTATAAATCTGCTGATTACCTTGACTTTCGTAAATCTTAACTAACGGCGTTGTCATTGGTGGCGGATTAGTCGGTCTTTCCATTAAACAAGTTATTAAAATCAATAAAGTAACTACTATATCAAATTTTGTTCTATCGTAAGGGTCAAATAATAAAGCATTATCTAATATCTCAATCCAATCTATTTTGTCTGTATGGTATTCAAAAAATGAAATACCATTATCAAGTTGTTTAGTCAAAGAAAAAGGTGTAATCGGAGTACCCCTAAACCTATCTGCATTTTCTCTTTTATTAGGGTCAATCATACTTTTAGGATATTTCCCCAAATAGCCCGTTCTACCCCTATCTTTAAAAAAACCATCGTAATCATCTGCCGTATGCTCGTACCAAACCAAATACCCAAAATAAATACCGCAAAACATTACCTGTCTATGAAGTATATCTTTTTCAGCAGGTCTACCATATAACATCCCTATTGGCTTACCTGTGTTTTCAGGGTCTAACACATCAGACCTTCTCCCTACTAAAGCACAAGCCTTAGACCCATATTTTCTACCTCCTTGTGAATTTGAATAACTATCTACTGTTATTGCTCCATCCTCTGTATTTGCAGGATAAGTCGCATTATTATCCATCTTTACAAGATTCCTTTTACCTAATGGTGGCAACCAAGTAAACTCCCAATGGAAATTTTTATCATTATCGGTTATATCTTTAAATTCTACTTTACCTGTTTCTTCATTTAAAACAAATAGCCCTTTTCTTTTAGGTATCAGATTTTCTTGTAAGTATCTTTTACGCTGATTAATATTAAATGAATTAAAAGCACACCCTGTATTTGCTGCTTCAAACATTTCTTGGACTGAGCAAGGGTTCATCCTTATTTCTTCTTCTAATAAATCTCCTGTAAAACCTTCCCTTCTACTTAATACATAAACTTTTGCCCCTTTTTTTATATCTTCTTCTGAAATTTCACTAACCGTTTCTCCTGTTATTGGGTCTTTAACTACCCACCTTTTAACTAAATATTCATATTGTTCATGCGTAGGTTCATCGATTACAGACATACCGTATTCATCAATAAACCCTTCATAGTTATCGTATGCAGGTGTGAAATAAGTAACTAACCTATTATATGTTTTTTTTCCATTACTTTTAAATTGATTAGCGTTATCCCATATAATTTTATACTCCGCACCACCACCTTTTGTAAGTTCATTTACTGTACTTGGCATTTCTACAAAACCGACACGCTTTGCCCCCTTTACTAAAGTCTTAGAAATAATTGTAAAGAATTTTGATGCAGGTACATCTTGTGGTAGCTTACCGAACTCATCTAGGAGGATTCTTGACATTCTACCCCTATCGTACGCATTAAGTACTGGAGCACGATAATTTATTTTACTTCTTAGCCCTTTTGATGCTGTATTTTTTTTATCAATCTTAGCAGCAAAAACTAATTCGGTAACACTACCTTCTCTATTTAATTGTCGTGGTTTTAAAAATATTGGTAGTTGCTGATAACCAAATGCAGCCATATCGGTAAAAGTATCTCTACTATCTATATGTGTTTTTGATACTAAACCGCAATTACTATTAGTGTAAAATATACATTCGTATATAAGATTTGCTGTTGCTTGAGATGATGCACCTTCACGCCTTTTCTTTCCCCTAACTACACCTAAACACCATAATACTTTTTCCCAATAATCTAAAAATAAAAAATACCGTCTATCTGCATCTCTATAATCAGGGTAAATATCATCCTCTAATTTCCACCATTGTAAATAAAAATAATATTTCCCTGTTATGTAAATTAACTTCCCATTTGACATGAAATAAAATCCTTCCTTACATCTTCTTACTTCTTCTTTTGCGTATTCTGATTGTTGCTCATTAAGTAAAGCGTTGCCGTCTTCATCTTTTTTTATATCATCAAAATAATTAGGCAATTCTTTTCTTTGCCATTTTTGAAGTATAGGGTTATCTGTACCCCACATTTCTATGTAAGATGGATTGTCGGGTACGTTTACTAACGTGCCATATATATCTACGGATAGTGCCATTAATCTCTTTTAGTTGCTACTGATTCAATAAATGGCACTCGTTCTTTATCTTTTTGTTCGTTGCCACTTAAATTTAATTTTGATTTCATGTCTTCCATATCCAAAACGTGCTCTTTCGCATTTTTTATCAATGCCATTGTTCGTTCAAAAGTTTTGTCACCTTTTTCTCCTTCGGATAATAACGAAGATACACTTTTACTTCTTGTATAATTAATGGTGTCATTTACAAGCCTATTTAACTCGTAATATAAACCTACTGCACCATTTATTTTATAAGTAGCAACTTCATTTTCTAATCTTTCAATTTTTTCTTTATCTGTTTCAGCCATGATATTATTTTAAAGTTTTACAATCTTTATCAGATATTCCAATTAGTAATTCATTTTTGTCAACTCTTTCTGTTAATTCGTTCATCAAACAAATCGCTTCGGGTTCTCTGTCTGATTCTATATCGCCTAATGGTCTGAATCTTATAATATTAGAATCTGTACCTTTTTCATTTCTGAATATTATTTCTGCATCACAAGCCTTTTGTGTTTTTACTACTTGTCCTTTATACGTTCCTGTTAATACATAAAGGCTATCTTTTATCTTGGTTGGTAGCACTCCTTCAAGCATACCTTTGTATGGTTCAAATACTCTTAATGCTGTTGCAAATACGGTACATGGCATCCACTCTGAATTTTCTGTTTCCTTATAAAGATAACATTGGTTTTCAGGAATAGAATAAATACTTACACCGCTTGTTATTTCTTGACCATCTAATAACGAATGATTAAATACTTTATAAGTATCATGCAATGCGTTATGATGAAATAAAACCAATGAGCCTTTAGGTATGCTTTCCGCATCAATAACTTTACCTAAACATTGTTGAGTGTACTTTCTATCAAGGTTATTGTAATCTCTTTCTAAACGAATAGTTGTGCCGTCTGAAAAACTTGTGTAGTTTTTTTGTTCTTTATCTGCAACTACAATAACTCTACCTTTTGTGTGCTTTAATGTAGATGCTTCTAATTTGGCGGATATTTCATTAGAATTGTTTATTAATTCTTTCCCAGACTTTTTAAATACTTCTATTTTTTCTTTTTCAATAGAAAGTATATCTTCTTGGGATATAAAATTTTTATCTTCATTTATTACAAAATACTTTTTATTCATATAGTTTTTATTTTTTTCCTGTCAAAACGTTTCTTGCAAAATTTGCTCTTTTTTTTGCTAATTTTCCGTAATCGCCTGATAATGCTGCTGACATTTTATTAGAAGGTATTTTGTCTGATTGCAAAACTCCTAATTGTGCATGAAGTGTGCCTTCTTTAAATTTTATTTCTGGTTTACCTTTTTTGTGAATTACTTTAATTTTTGCCATGTTATATATATTTTATAATTTAAAATTACTTGTTTTTTGTTTTATGATTAATTACTTATTGATAATTATAATTTTTTAGCAACTACAAAGAAACTATAACAATCTTCTCTAAAATCAGTACCGCTATCTATTAATTGAAATATAGCAGGTAAATTTTTACCTTTAAAGTTCTTGCCAGCACCACAAAATACTCTATTAAAATAAAAAATGAAATTATCGTAATTGTAATCCCTCATGTGTTCCATATTGTTTTCATTTGAATAGTGTTTACCATCGGGTAAGTAAAGTATGATAAATCCGTCTTGCTTTAATAATTTAGACCATTCAGTTATGGCTGCCGTATCGTTTGCAAGGTGTTCAAGGCAATGGCTAGAAAAAACCGTATCCGCTTCCCTTAGTAAACCAAATCTATATAAGTCATAAAGGTTATCAGTAACAACATCTACTTTACCATAGTTTCTGCCGTCTACACAAATTGCGTCTTCTGTTATTGGAAAACCGCCAGACCCTATATCAATTATTTTTCCTTTTAAGTATTTACCTATAATTTCTTTTGCCTTACTTGTTTCGCTACAATATGCCATAATTTTTATGATATTTTATTTATTGCTTCAATTAATGTTTCTGTTTTAAATTGAGTGCATGGTGGTTTTGTTTTGTTATATACACATTCCTTTCCAACAACGCTACCGTTTGTTTTATGATAACAAAACTCATGCTCTTCACTTAGGCATTTTGTATGTAATGGAATTAATTTATCAAAGTTAGTATATCTAAATATAGGGTTAACGCTACCAAAAAAACCTATTGATTTTACATTAAACGCTTGTGCTATTTGTAAGTTACCAGAGTCAATACCAATAAACAAATCACACTTCTTTATAAAATACATCAGTAATTCTATTGTCATAGTATTAAAGTATGTTGCTACTTTAATATCCATTCTTTTTCCTATTTGAAATACGGTATAGCCTTTTTCTTCTAAATGCTTTACTACCTCTTTCCAATCTACGCCATTTACATCCCTATGAGGAATACTTGTGCTATCAATATGAATTACCGCATATTTATCAAAAAACTTTTCGTCACCACCCCTAAGAATATTAAGCCTTGAATTTTTTAGTGGAACGTCTTTTATGCCTGCAATATCAAAATATGATTGCAATACGGGCTTTAATGGAATTATTTCATAAGCCATATCAAAATTAATAACCCTTTGGGGTTTAATTTCTGGATTTAATTTTGATATATGAATAACGTGAAAATAATGTTCTGAAAATAAATTAAAGAAATGTGGTAAAGTGTCTAACACTACTTGATAACCTTGATTATGGAAATACTCCATTACAGGCTCTAACATTATCACGTCACCCATAGCCGCTGTTCTTTTTAATACTATATGCTCTTTAAATGGTTGGCGAAAATAGCCATGATGACCAAATGTTTTTTGTGTCGGAGCAATTAATTCAAATGAAAAGGTATCTGCTATTTCTTGTGATGCAAATTTTATATCATGTGTAATTTCTAAATATTCACCATAAAGTCTACATATAACATCATCCTCTTGTTGTGTAGCTTTTATAAAATCATCTTTGGCAATAGCTGTTAATAGTTTTTTACTTCTTAGCGAAAATCCTCCGTTACCTACGTTTCTTTCCCCTTTAGGATAACCCCATTTGCTACCAATATAATCATAATCTAAAAATGTATCATCCCAACATTCAGTATATAGTATTGATGTATCATGTTGCATCACTAAACAATGAGATGTATCAAAATATTTATAAAGTTCTTTTATTATAAATCTACTGTACTCATTTTTATTTGATATAGTTGGTATTTCAATTACTTCAATACCTTCCAACTGTAAATAAATATCAGTAAGAAAAATAACTCTTTCTGCTTTTACTTGCGTAATTGCTTTTTGTAGCATAGCGGTGGCTGCTCCGTAATTATAGCAATCACAACAAATAATAGTAACATTTTTTAGTTCAATCATATTTCTTTTTTATTCGACTTATGTATAGATTTTAGGCGTTGATAAACTTTTCTTTTTTCTTCGGGTGATTTATTAGCAGCAACCATGTTGGCTAATCTCCTTAACTTTTTCGCTGATTTACTGTTCATTATTTACTCGATTAAATGTTACGTTATCCTTTACTTTTATATCTTTAGGTTGCCACTCCCATATTTGACCTGTATCATTTTGGATTACTGTAAATACTTTTGATGTTTCAGTACCATATTCAGTACAAAGCAAAATAAAACCAACGCCTTTAGGGGTTACTACTTCTATTCTATTTTGTAATTCAAGTATAAACATTTATTTTACTTTATAAGCCTTTTGTGTGTATGAAATTATCTTATGATTGCTTATTAATTTACCTAATACCCTTGCTGAAATACCCAATGATTTTGATGCTTCTTTTCTATTACCGAACCTATTTAATGCTTTTACTATTAAATCACATTCGGCTTGTTTTAAATTAAGGTTACTCATTTAATAATGTTTCAAAATAATACTCTAATGCTTGTTGTCTATATGCGTGATAACCATTTGCTCCCATGCAAAAAGTATTAGGATATGGTTGACACAATTCCAATACTCTTTTTGTTTTTAACCCATCCGCAATATGAAAATGTAGGCTCTGATTATATACTCCAAATTTACATAATTGAATTATTTGTGCTAACTGATAGAAATTATCTGTTTTAAGGTACTCAATATCCAAATTAAACTTTTCGCAAAAATCTTTATGCTCTACCTCTGTACCTGAAAATATACACTTATCTTGAAATTTTTTTAAGAAATAGTACGTTATATATGGATTTACATATCGTTGCGTCCTATTGATTATAACTTTGTTTTTATATATAGAATCTACTAATGGCTCTACAAATAAAATTTGCTCTGCAAGATTAGCGGACGTTTGAGGAAAAACAGCTTCCCCCCACGTTTGCAAAAGTGCGTTTGGCATTGGTATAGACCTGCTATCTCTTGTTAAATCATAATCAAAATCAACTTCTTGACCTTCCCAAACTTCCATGCTATAAATATAATCTTGGCTTTCTATAATAGGTTTCATTCTATTAAATAAGTCTAAATTCATGCTTACGCTATCCCCGTTGTTATCAGTAGTGCTTATTACATTGCCTATATAGTATTGTGATTGTAGGTTTATTCTTTGATAAATGGCTATTTTTTTACCTGTCTTTCTATACAAAGACCTTAAGCCATAAAGTATAGTTACCAAATCTCCACAATTAAACGAATGTTTAACTTTTATTATATTGTCCATGATTCGTTTCTTTTTACATTTCTAATGGTTTCCATATTAACTCCATATATTATAGACAATTCTTTTGTATTTTTATCTGAATTTCTTATTTCATTAGCTTTGTCAATATCTAACCTACACCTATTGGTATTTCTCATATTTTCTTTATGTGTAACCCATCTTGTATTTTCAACTGAATAAAACCCTTTTCTATCGGGAAACCTATCTAATTCAAGACCTTTCTTATATTTATTTACATTATCATTATAAAATACTTCATAATAAAGCCACCTATCATCAATAAACACCCCTTTTTCTCCATAATATTTATATGCAGGACATTTAGAATTATAACATCTTTGTTTCATATCTCTCCATATTCTATACAATGTATGCTCTCTACCTATCATTTTTTCCTTTTTTTTACAGCCGCAACTTTGTGATTTGCCACTCCTTAAATTATCCCATTCAAATACTTTTATTACACCGCATTTACATTTAGCTTCAACATATCTTCGCCTATCATTACTTTTAACTTCCTTTATTAGAATTAAATAATTATATTTTTTACCATAAAGTTCTTCAATATTTATCTTTTTCATATAAAAAACACTATTTTTACTTTCGATAAGCCGTTTGGCGAAAAGTTTTTTTCACAATTTAAACCATTTTATTATGGCTAATATTTTTAATGCTTTTATTTATGGCATCAATGCAGCAGGTGGCACTACCGAAATCGCAGCAGCAGGTGGACAATCTAACGGATTCCCGTCAGCTAATTGTCATTTTTACCCTACTACCGAAGTTAGAGGTAATGCTCAAGTAACTTGTAATGCTATTATAGAACTACTACCAAGTGGGTTAAACCAACCAAGTACTAAGTTTTATACAGCATCTACGGTTGCTCAATTGATTACTGCGGCTAACGCCTAATTAAAAGAACTATTAAAGTTATTTTCCCCCGAATTTTTAAATTCGGGGATTTTTTTTACTTTTTATTTAATACATGATACCTTGTTATAGTTTTGTAAAGATAATGTATAATTTTATATTACCAAATTAATTTTATTAATTTTTTTTATTATTTATTTGTTTTTATGAATTATTTGTTTTTATTTTGCCTTCATGGAATCATTTAACAAAAATAACGACAAGCATATTTTAATAAAAAACAAATTATTAGCTGAATCTAAAAGATTAAAATATAAAATAACCAACGCAGCAATATCAGTTAGTGCCACTTTACCGATAACACACATTACTGTACGTAATTATATGAAAGGTAATATTAAAGACGGTTACTTAGCAGAAGCTATATTGGCTGAATTAAAAAAGATTAAATAGTCTTATTAACCTATAAACATTATACAAATGGAACACATAATTTATAAATCAAAATACGCAGAAATTTGTGATATAATAGGCAGACCTAAGCCTAAAAATCAAGATGAAGAAGATTACTGCCAACTTTGCGAATTTGAGCATCCAGAAATGAGTAGTAAGGTTCTTAGTGAAATAATGGGCAAAGAAAACTCGGTAACTGAAAAAATGTTAGGCAGAACATTTAAGACATTTCTCGCTAAATTAAGAACTGGTAGTGCTGACCGATAACGAACGATAGGGCTTGGCGATGGTTTGGAATTTGAAACTCGTCTGCCCGTAACAAATGTACAATATTAATTAACTGATAAAACTATAAACAAATGTCAAATAGTAATTCAAATGCTGGAGCAGAAGCCCCACAAAGCACAAATTCTGATGTAACAACGTCAAGCCAAACTATTGCCAAACCCCCTGTTGGCAGCAGTACTGTCAACGACTTCGGCAAGTTAAAGACATATCAAGTGTCAACTGTAGATGATAAATACGAAGTAACAGAAAGCATTATAGCAGATTGTTTTTCAACCGCAGCTAAAATATTTTCCGAGTATTATCATAGTTACAAAACAAGTCTTTTCCATAAAGATGTTTTTGTTAATGTAGAAAATGATGGTGATATAAAAAAATTCAAATTAAAGGCTGAAATAAAAGTAAACTATTGGGCAGAAAAGGTCTAATCGTATTGCAGCCAACGTTTGCGGCTTTGCGAAGTGGTGGAAATCAAGGCTAAAATGTTCGCAAACCGATGAAGCTAAATTGAAACACTAATGACGAGTATTTGCACTTCTGCCACCATTTTGCAAAACCGTTTGTTATGTGTTCGTGGCGGTAAAATTAGAAGAAATTAAAAATAATAATTATGATTTATAGCGGCTTTAAAATACATAGTGTTGAACATATCCACGATGCTTATTGCGAATGTGGTCATACCTTAACAGAAGTAAGCAATGGGTTACTAAGTAGTGCATTGTACTGTGAGAAATGTGAAAATGTTTACTTGCTAAAGAAAGTAAAACTGACAAAGAAACATCTAACAAAAGAGTTTTTAAAGCAATGCAGATTTGAAGTGAAATTTTCAGAAGAAAAATATAAACTCCGAAAAGAACTTGAAAAACAATTAAAATAAAGTATATGAAACACTACATGGCTTTAATAGTTTACAACGGGAAAGATAAACCTGTTTTCAGAAAAGATTGGCAACTCCTAAATGTTACAATAGAAGAATTTGATACCATAACACATCAAGGCAGAGTATTTATGCACCCTGATAATGGCAACGGTTTGCCTGATATTGAAGGTATGTACGTTTGGCAATGGTGCGTTCCAGAAGATAATGAAGAAGAAGCTAAACTAATTGAAATGGGTAAATGGGCAACGTTGAAGGCTGGAACGTATGGTAGCCATGACACATAACTCATAGATTGTCGCAATTACAACTTAACTATTAAAAAAATAAACGCATTGGAAGATTTATTTTACGATACCACACGAAATAAAGTACACACCACACGAATGGTTGAAGTAGAAATAAAAGAGCATCGTGGATGGAAATATGTAAATTATGGGGGTAGAAAAATTGGGATTAATTCTATCCGAAAAACTACCAATTATGCCGATTATGTATTTGATTATATTTTTGGTGGTGGTTCTGAAAAATACCCATGTAGTGCAATGGATTTTTG
>TARA_R110000868_G_scaffold4155_31_pt1 | contig 20604 bp, 19 predicted proteins | sample TARA_R110000868 | Tara Oceans TARA_R110000868 (sample SAMEA4397489) | marine metagenome | biome: Polar Biome; feature: [SRF] surface water layer (ENVO:00010504); material: water (ENVO:00002006), including particulate matter (ENVO:01000060) such as... | depth 5 m | reverse complement strand
GGAACTTGCCGCCGAGCCGCAGAAAACGGTCGTCAGACCCGTTTCAAGGACGTCCGGCAGGACCGCCATAAACGGCGGCGCGGCTAGATGTTTGCGAAGAAGTCGTTGCCCTTGTCGTCGACAACGATAAACGCCGGGAAATCAACAACCTCGATCCGCCAGATCGCTTCCATCCCGAGTTCGGGATATTCGATGCACTCGACTTTCTTGATACAGTCCTGCGCAAGGCGTGCCGCGGGCCCGCCGATGGACCCGAGATAAAACCCGCCATATTTGTTGCAGGCATCCGTGACCTGCTTCGACCGGTTGCCCTTGGCGAGCATCAGGAGACTGCCGCCCTTGGCCTGAAATTCCTCGACATAGGAATCCATCCGTCCTGCCGTCGTCGGGCCGAACGAGCCCGATGCGTAGCCCTCCGGCGTTTTTGCCGGTCCGGCGTAGTAGATCGCGTTATTGCGGAAATGTTCGGGCATGGGCTCACCGGCGTCGATACGTTCCTTGATCTTTGCGTGGGCCGCATCGCGGGCGACGATCATGGAGCCGGTCAGCGACAGGCGCGTCTTGACGGGGCAGCCGCTCAGGATTTTGCGGATTTCGTCCATCGGCTGGTTCAGGTCGATCTGGACGACTTCTGCGGCAAGGTCCGTGGTCTCCACATCCGGCATGTATTTGGCCGGATTCATTTCGAGCTGTTCGAGAAAAACGCCTTCCTTCGTGATCTTGCCCAGCACCTGACGGTCGGCAGAGCACGATACGCCGAGCCCGATCGGCACACTGGCACCGTGACGGGGCAGGCGTATCACGCGCACGTCGTGGCAGAAATACTTGCCGCCGAACTGCGCGCCTATGCCCATGTTGCGGGTCAGTTCCAGAATCTTCTGTTCCATCTCGAGGTCGCGGAACGCCTGGCCGTGTTCGTTGCCGTGGGTCGGCAGGGCGTCGAGATAACGCGTGCTCGCCATTTTGACGGTTTTCAGGTTGAGCTCCGCCGAGGTGCCGCCGATGACCACCGCGAGGTGATAGGGCGGGCAGGCCGCCGTGCCGAGGGTCCGGATTTTTTCATCCAGGAACGCGATCATCTTGTCTTCGTTCAGGACCGCGGGGGTCTGCTGATACAGGAAGGTCTTGTTGGCCGATCCGCCGCCCTTGGCAACGAACAGGAATTTATAGGCATCGCCTTCGGTCGAATAGATGTCGATCTGCGCCGGCAGGTTGTTGCCCGTATTGACCTCCTGGAACATCGACAGGGGGGCAACATTCGAATAGCGCAGGTTGCTCTCCTGGTATGTTTTCAGAACGCCGTCCGAAAGGGCGGCTTCGTCGTTTCCCCTGACCCAGACATTCTGGCCTTTCTTGGCCATGATGATGGCGGTGCCCGTGTCCTGGCACATCGGCAGGATGCCGCCGGACGCGATATTGGCGTTCTTCAGCAGGTCGAGGGCGACAAAACGGTCGTTGTCGGACGCGTCCGGGTCGTCGAGAATGTTCCGGAGCTGCTGGAGGTGGCCCGGACGCAGGTAATGGGCGATATCGACAAACGCCTGCGCCGAAAGCTGTTTGATTCCTTCCGGGTCGACAACGAGCACTTCCTCGCCGTCGAATTCGGCGACGGAGACATAGTCGGATGTCAGCTTGCGGTACTCGGTCGTGTCGGCACCAAGCGGGAACATCTCGTAAAATTTCTGGTCAGACATTGGGGCGTCCCCGAAGGTAGAGGTCAGGTTTTCTTCTTGCGGAAGGAGTCCAGCGCGACGACTTCGCCTGTTTTCTGTTCCTTGTCGCCGGTTTCCGGGGCTGCCGGTGCGTCCGCTTCGTCGATCTCTTCGATGTCCTGCAACTCGCCGGGGCCGACTTCCGCGAATTCGGCATCGGGCGCGGCCTTAAACTGAAGGCCGAAATTCACCGACGGATCCGCGAAGCCCACGACTGCATCGAACGGAATAAACAGACGTTCGTTCGTGCCGGAGAAACTGAGGGTGATTTCGAACGCGTCCTCGGAAATTTCCAGGCCCCAGAACTGGTACTGAAGCACGATGGTCATTTCTTCGGGGTATTGCGAGATCAGGCGGTCGGTGATTTCGACGCCTTCGTCCTGGGTACGGAATGTGATGTACAGGTGATGCTCGCCCGGCAACCCGTCCTTGGCGACTTTCAACAGGGCTTCGCGCACGACGCCTTTCATCGCGCGTTCGACCAGAGCCTGATAATCCATCATATCTTCGGACATGGCGGGGACTAATATGTCATGCAGACGTTAACCGCAAGCGGTAGAATTAACGTTTCGGAATAGAGTGATGGCGGGAAATTAGTGGAGGGGCTTCTGTTGCCCGGCGCCCCCCCGAACCGCGCTTGCTTAATTAAGCAGCGAGGGCCAAATCGTTATCATTGGCACTTGTAAAAACGGCCCGCTAACGGCGGTACCATACCGGGCAAAAGACAAGTCTTTACACGTGTGTCGATCCTGTTTCGCCCCCATACCGTGTGCGGACCCAGATGTTGGGCCGGCGAACCGAAATTTGGTGGAGGCGCCGGGTACTGCCCCCGGGTCCACTCCGTTTATTACACAAGTCGTTTATCACCATAGCTGGCAAGCCAGCACTGTTAATATAGGATGATTCGGCCTTAAATTAAAGTGAACCCCGCAAACAATATTTACCGGTCCGGTTTCGGGCCGTTCGGGCTAAAATAGGGCGCTATGCAACAATATCTTGATCTTATGCGGCATGTCCGCGACTCCGGCGTCTGGAAGGACGACCGCACCGGCACCGGCACCTACAGCGTGTTCGGCCACCAGATGCGGTTCGACCTTGCCGACGGATTTCCGTTGGTGACGACCAAGAAAATCCATACGAAATCGGTCATTCACGAACTGCTCTGGTTTCTGCAGGGCGACACGAACATCGCCTATCTCAACGAAAACGGCGTGTCGATCTGGAACGAATGGGCCGATGACAACGGCGATCTCGGCCCGGTCTACGGGGCGCAGTGGCGGTCCTGGGATGCGGGGGACGGCACTACCGTCGACCAGATATCGAATGTGGTGAAGCAGATCGGAAGCAATCCGGATTCGCGCCGCCTGATTGTCAGTGCATGGAACGTCGCGCAGATCGATACCATGGCCCTGCCGCCGTGCCACTGCCTGTTCCAGTTCTACGTCGCCGACGGGAAACTGTCCTGCCAGCTGTATCAGCGCAGTGCCGATATATTCCTCGGCGTGCCGTTCAATATTGCGTCCTATGCATTGCTGACCCTGATGATGGCGCAGGCGACCGGCCTTCGGCCGGGAGAATTCATCCATACGCTGGGGGACGCGCATCTGTATGCGAACCATATTGAACAGGCAGATGCGCAACTGGCGCGCGAACCCTATGCCCTGCCGACGATGACGCTGAACCCCGGCATCACCGATATCTTCGGCTTCACGTTCGACGATTTCACGCTCGACGGATACCGGTTCCACCCGCATATCCCGGCCGCGGTTGCGGTCTGACGCCCTGGAGGTCGCCCTTATTGTCGCGGTCGCGCGGAACGGCGTGATCGGCCGGAACGGCGGTCTGCCGTGGCGGTTGTCGAACGACCTGCGCTATTTCAAGTCGGTGACGCTGGGAAAGCCTGTCATTATGGGCCGCAAAACCTACGAATCCATCGGGCGCGCCCTGCCGGGACGACCCAATATCGTGGTCAGCAGCAATCCCGGTTTCCGGGCCGATGGTGTCGAAACCGCGACCGGCCTGAAGGAAGCAGTGGCCCATGCGGCCACCCTCGGCGGCGACGAAGCGATGATCATCGGCGGTGCGGGGCTCTATCGCGATGCGTTGCCGGTGGTGTCGCGCATCTACCTGACCGAAGTCGATGCCGATGTAGACGGCGACGTTAGCTTTCCGGCCTTCGACCGAACGGACTGGGTGGAAATTTTCCGGGAAAAACAGCCTGCATCGGACAGGGACGAGTTCGAACATTCGTTCGTCGTGCTCGAACGGGGCACGTCTGCGTGAAAAAGCCGGTTGAATCGGGCCGCAATTTGCATTCTGTTAACCTTTTGGTTTAAATCTGTTTTTCGTCGATCATCCCATCCGGAACGGGGTGATCATCCCAACGGAGACGGGGATAGCCGTGCGAACGCTTATTGCAGTCATATTCGCGTCGACGATCCTGTTCGGCGGGCCGGTTCAGGCGCGGTCGAACGAGGTCGCGATGCTGACGCCGGTGAAGGCGGACAGGCTGGTCGTACTGAAAGGCGAACGGCGTCTGGTGCTGATGCGCGGCGCCCGCGTATTGAAGGTCTACCGGGTCGCGCTCGGCCGTTACCCGAAAGGTGCCAAAAGGCGAGAAGGGGATGCGAAAACCCCCGAAGGAACCTATACCGTCGATTACCGGCTGGATTCAGACCGTTCCAGGTTTTACCGGGCCCTGCATATTTCCTATCCCAACAATCAGGACCGTGCCCGCGCCCGGAGAATGGGAGTAAGCCCCGGCGGCCAGATCATGATTCACGGCCTGCCGAAAAAGTGGAGCGCGAAGGATGTCGGCCATCCCCGGCTCGACTGGACCCAGGGTTGCATCGCCGTCACCAACCGCGAGATCGACGAGATCTGGGCGATGGTCGAAGACGGCACCGAGATCGAGATCCATCCGTAATTACAGGCGCTCGACGGCTCCGGTCAGTTCCGGTCAGTTCGGGGCGGCCGGTGCGAAGACGGAATTAAGTGTGACCGCGCCGTCGCATTCCGCCCGGTTGGTTTCAACCATGTGTTCCATATGGGCCAGCACCGAGCGCGAGGCTGCGCCGTACATTTTTTCCGGCAGATGGGTGTACATGCGCCGCACCATTTCATCGATCGTCGTCGCGCCCGTTTGCAGGCATTTCGCGATTTCGCCTTCGCGCATCAGGCGGTGGTTCAGATAAGCCCGGACGAACGGCTTGGGTTTTTTTATTTCCGGTCCGTGGCCCGGCAGATACATCGCTTCGTCGCGGCCGATACAGACCCGCAGGGAATCGAGGTATTCGCGCATGTTTCCATCGGGTGGCGATACGATGGTGGTGTTCCAGCCCATCACGTGATCGCCCGAAAAAAGGATATTGCCCTCGCGCAGGGTAAAGCAGTGGTGGTTGGACATGTGACCCGGCGTGAACACGGCATCGAGCGTCCATCCCGGGCCGCTGATCACGTCGCCGTCCGAAATCTCCGTGTCCGGCGCGAAATTTTCCTGCGACGCCTCGACCGCCTTGCCGTCGCCCTGGGGGCGGGGCAGCGCGCCCACGACCGGCGCACCGGTCAGTTCCTTCAGCCAGTCCGATGCCGGCGAATGGTCCATATGGGTGTGGGTAACGACGATATGCGTGACCGTTTCGCCCGCAAGCGCGGTTTTGATGTTTTCGACATGCTGTTCGATCATCGGGCCGGGGTCTATGACGGCGACTTCGCCCTTGCCGACGACATACGTGTTGGTACCGACATGGGTGAACGCACTGGGGTTCTCGGCAACGATGCGCCGGACGCCGGGGGCGACTTCCTGCGCCGCGCCGTATTCGAACGCCATTTCCTTTTTGAACGGAATATCGGCTGAGCTCATATCGGTATCGCTTTCCTGTATTTAAACCGTTTGCCTACTCGAACGAAATCTTCGGAGCATCCGGCCGGGATGCGCCGGTTCCGACCTTGTCCCAAATTTTCTCTGCGATAGCGCGATAAGCCTGGGCATAGGCGCCTTCCGGGTCGGCGGCGGCCACCGGCGTGCCGTCGTCGCCGCCGGAGCGGATCGCCATGTCCAGCGGAATCTCGCCCAGGAAATCGACGCCCATCTGGGTCGCTGCCTGGGAAGCGCCGCCATGGGCGAAAATATCCGACCGCTCGCCGCAATGAGGACACAGGAAATAGCTCATGTTCTCCACGATTCCGAGGACCGGCACTTCAACCTTTCGGAACATGTTCAGTCCCTTCTTGGCATCTATCAGCGACAGGTCCTGGGGCGTCGACACGATGACCGCGCCGGCAATGGGCACCCGCTGGGCCATCGTCAACTGCGCGTCGCCGGTGCCCGGCGGCATGTCGACGACGAGGATATCCTGCGGTCCCCACTGGACGTCGCCCATCATCTGTTCGAGCGCGCCCATGACCATCGGGCCGCGCCAGATCATCGGCGTGTCCTGGGGCACCAGGAAGCCGATCGACATGCAGGTGATGCCGTGGGCCTCCATCGGGATGATCGTCTTGCCGTCGGGCGATTGCGGCCGGCCGGAAATTCCCATCATCGTCGGCAGGGACGGGCCGTAGATATCGGCGTCGAGCATCGCGGTGCGGAGGCCCATGGCGCGAAACGCGACCGCAAGGTTTGCCGCCGTCGTCGACTTGCCGACGCCGCCCTTGCCCGAAGCGACGGCGACAATAGCGCCCACCTGGGGCAGAAGCTTTTTCGGTTGCTGCTGTTGCTGGGGTTGGGCCGCCGGTTTTTCCGCCGGCCGGTGCGCCGTCAGGACGGCGGTTACGGACAGAACTCCCGAAAGGCCGCTCACAGCCTGCTCGGCCTGTTTTCGAACAGGTTCCATCAGTTCCGCCTGCGCCGGGTCGATTTCCAGGGCGAACTGGACGTGGCCGTCCTTCAGCACCATTCCCGATACGACATTGGCATCGACTATGTTATGATCGGTTCCTGGAATTTTAACCGATCTTAGGGCGGTCGCGATTTCGGCTTCTGTGACCTGCGTCATCCTTGACTTCTCCGGCGGTGCCACAATATCCCACACAAGCGGGGATTTCCCGGGTTTGCGCGAAAAGCTTATGGCTGATAAATGATCCGCCCATATGAGAGCAAGACCGACAACAACTTACGAAGATAGGAATTAGCGTCATGCCATGGAAACAGCAAGGCGGGGGCGGCGGAGGCCCCTGGGGCGGCGGCGGTGGAAACGGTGGCGGACAGGGCCCGTGGGGCGGTAAATCGTCCGGCGGCGGGGGCGGCGGCAATGCCGGCGGCCCGCCCGACCTTGAAGAGCTGATCCGCAAGGGCCAGGACCGTTTCAAGTCGTTGATGCCCGGCGGTTTCGGCGGGGCGCGTGGGATCATTCTTGCTGTCGTGGTTATCGTCCTTGCGTGGCTTGCGAGCGGTCTGTACCGCGTCCAGCCGGGTGAGAACGGGATCGAATTGCTGTTCGGAAAATATGTCAAAACCACTCAGGCCGGTCTCAATTTCTGGGCGCCCTGGCCTGTCGGTTCGGTCATGCGCCCCAATGTCGAGCGGACAAACCAGATCAATGTCGGGTTCCGGTCGCTTGGATCGGGGCGTGCTGATACTTCCCGCGACGTGCCGGAAGAAAGCCTGATGCTTACCGGCGATCAGAATATAATCGATATCGATTTTGTCGTTCAGTGGCGTATCAAGAGCGCGCCGGAATTCCTGTTCAACATTCGCGATCCGGAATCCACTGTCAAACTGGCGGCGGAAAGTTCGATCCGTGAAATTGTCGGGCAAACGCCGCTGGAAGAGGTTCTGGCGACCAAACGTACCGAGGTTGAAACGCGCACCCGTGATGTGTTGCAGCGGATCATGGACGATTACAAAGCCGGCGTTTTCATCGCCGAGGTGAAAATGCAGAAGGTCGATCCGCCGCAGAAGGTCATCGATGCGTTCAACGACGTGCAGCGCGCACGGCAGGACAAGGAGCGCCAGCAGAACGAAGCCGAGGCGTACCGGAACGACATCGTGCCGAAGGCAAAGGGTGAAGCATCCCGCCAGCTCGAGCAGGCAGCGGCCTATCGCGAGCGTCTGATCAAGGAAGCGGATGGTGAAGCCAAGCGTTTCGTGTCCGTTTACGAGGCTTATCTGACCGGCAAGGACGTGACGGTGCGTCGCCTTTATCTCGAACGCATGCAGGATGTTCTGAAGAAATCCGAAAAGGTCATTATTGACAAGGGGCAGGGGGGCGCCGGCGTTGTGCCCTATCTGCCGTTACCCGAAATCAAGAAACGTTCGCAGGGAGCTCAGTGATGACTAATCTCAGGTTTATTGTCGCGGGTGTTGTCGTCATCGTCATCGGTATGGTGCTGTTCAGCAGCATGTATACCGTGCATCAGACGCGACAGGCACTGATCCTCGAATTCGGACAGCCGCGGAATGAAGAAGTGGCGCCTGGTCTCCACTTCAAACTGCCCTGGCAGACGGCCACGTTCTATGACAAGCGGGTGCTGAGCCTCGATCCGCCGGCGCAGGAAATCATCCTGTCGGACCAGAAACGCATCATCGTCGATGCTTTCGTCCGTTATCTGATTTCGTCGCCGAAACAGTTCAAGCTGCGGGCGAATACCGAGGCGAATTTCGTTGATATCTTCGGCGGCATCCTGAATTCGGCCGTTCGCGCCGAGGTCGGCCGGGTGCTTCTGGCCGATATGCTGTCGAACAAGCGCGACGACGTGATGAGCCGTATCACTGCCGAACTGAAAAGGCAGTCCAAGGATTTCGGGATTGTCGTGGTTGATGTGCGTATCGGCCGGACGGACCTGCCGCCGACGACCAGTGAATCGGTCTATAACAGGATGCGGTCTCAGCGTGTCGCTCAGGCGTCGAAGCTCCGTGCCGAGGGCGCGGAGATCAAGGCCCGTATCCAGGCCGAGGCGGAACGCGAGCGGACGGTCCTTCTCGCCGAAGCCCAGCGGAAGGCGCAGATCCTGCGTGGTGAAGGCGAAGGCCAGCAGACGCGGATTCTCAATACCGCGTTTGGCCGTGATGCGGAGTTCTTCGCATTCTACCGGTCTATGGAAGCCTATGGCGAAGCGCTTGGAGACGGCACGACGATGGTCCTGTCACCGGATAGCGAGTTTTTCCGGTTTTTCAACGACCTCCCGGGCGACAGCAAGCGGGGCGTGTCCAATCTCGGCAAGCCCGTGCCGGCCAACTAGACAGGAGAACCGGTGCCGGACGAGCTGATTACGGCGATCGCCCTGATTCTGGTGATCGAAGGGGGGCTGTATGCGCTGTTCCCCAACGGGATGCGGAAAATGGCGCTGCAGGTAGAGAAGATATCTCCGGCGTCACTTCGCAGCACCGGTCTGCTTGCGGCAACCGTCGGTGTCGGCATTATCTGGCTCGTGCGGCGCTGACCGTGCCCGGCGCGCGGGCGACGTCGGGGCGTCCGGCCTGAAGGGGCGGCGGCGGTTCCGTGCTGAATACCTGCGACGTGACAGCGCAACGTGACACGATGCTGGTTTTCGTAAAGAATTTCGGCAATATATTGCTACGGGGGCATTGATCCGGGTGAAATCGCGGACACGTATAGCTTTGGCGCAGCGACGCGCGACAGGAGATTTGAAGTGACACATTTGCGACGTGTAATGCCTGCCTTGTTCCTCGTGCTTGTCGGGGTCGCGCTGACGCAGTCTCCGGCGGCGGCGCGTGGCGCACCGGATAGTTTTGCGGACCTCGCGGAACGGCTGCTGCCGTCCGTCGTCAATATTTCGACGACCCAGATTCAGAAAAAGAACGAAAAAGGCGGTCCCGAAATCCCCCGTTTCCCGGAAGGCTCGCCGTTCCAGGACTTCTTCAAGGAATTCTTCGACCGTCAGCAACGCGATACGCCGCAGCGGCGGGCGACCTCGCTGGGGTCCGGTTTTGTTATCGGCGCGGACGGTTTCGTGGTTACGAACAATCACGTGATCGCCGATGCCGACGAAATCACGGTGACGCTTCACGACGATACGAAGCTGCAGGCGAAACTGATCGGCCGGGATCCGAAAACGGACCTGGCGCTGCTGAAAGTGACGCCGAAGAAGCCGCTGACGGCCGTGCGTTTCGGCAATTCCGCAAAGACCAGGGTCGGCGACTGGGTGGTCGCGATCGGTAATCCGTTCGGCCTTGGCGGAACGGTGACCGCGGGCATCGTGTCGGCCCGTCAGCGCGATATCAATTCGGGTCCCTATGACGATTTCATCCAGACCGACGCATCGATCAACCGGGGAAATTCCGGCGGCCCGATGTTCAATCTTGCGGGAGAGGTGATCGGTATCAATACCGCGATCTTCTCGCCGTCCGGCGGCAGTGTCGGTATCGGGTTTGCGATCCCGTCAAATCTGGCGAGCCCGATCATCGATCAGTTGCGGGAATTCGGCAAGGCGCGCCGCGGGTGGCTGGGTGTGCGTATCCAGACCGTGACCGATGAAATCGCCCAGAGCCTCGGCATGAAAGACGCGACGGGCGCGCTTGTGGCGTCCGTCACCAAGGACGGACCGGCGGAGAAATACAAAATCAGGGTGGGCGACGTTATCCTGAAATTCGACAACAAGGTCGTCGGTGAAATGCGGCGTCTGCCGCGCATTGTCGCGGAGACTCCGGTGGGAAAAGCTGTCGCCGTGGATGTCTGGCGCCAGGGCAAGCCGGTCCGCCTGTCGGTGACGCTCGGAGAATTTCCGGAGGACGACGCAAAAGCAGCGGCGGCGGCTGCGCCTGAACAGGCACAGGAAAAGGCGCCGGTCGCCACGATCGACGAGCTCGGAATGACCCTGTCGTCGCTGACGCCGGCTCTGCGCGAGAAATTCTCGCTGCCGGAGGACACCAAAGGCGTCGTCATCACGGAGGTTGCCCCGGCCGGGCCTGCAGCGGAAAAGCGCATACCTGTCGGCGCCATAATCCGGAAGATCGGTCCCGATCAGGAAATCGTTACATCGCCGGGCCAGGTCGAGCAAAAAGTGGCGGAGGCGATGAAGGCGAAACTCAATACGATCCTGGTGCTGATCGAAACCGGCGGTACGCAGCGTTTCGTAGCACTCAACATTTCAAAGGGTTGAACCGCAAGCCCGTCATCGTCATTGGCGGCCCTACGGCAAGCGGCAAATCTGCACTTGCGCTTGATATCGCTGAAAAATTCGGCGGAGAGATCGTCAATGCCGACTCAATGCAGATCTATCGGGATCTGTCTGTCCTGACCGCGCGTCCCGGGGTGCAAGATGCCGGACGTGTGCCGCATCATCTATACGGCGTTCTGGGCGTCGGCGAGCGGTGCTCCGCCGGCCAGTGGCGCACACTTGCGTTGCAGACAATCGGAGAGGTTCATCATCGGGGGGCATTGCCCGTTATCGTCGGCGGTACCGGGCTCTATCTGCGAGCGCTGATGGCGGGACTTCATGCCATGCCGGACGTACCGGCGCCTATTCGCGACGGCCTGAACGCCCGGCTCGGCTATGTCGGACCCGAGGCGCTGCACGCGGAACTGACGGAACTTGACCCCGCGACGGCGGCGGGGCTGAACCCGGGAGACAGCCAGCGCATCGTGCGGGCGCTGGAGGTCTTTATCCATACCGGCAAGGGCCTGAAACACTGGCAGTCGGGAGAGGCGGAAGCCGCGCCCGACGGTCTCGGATTTTTCCGGATCGTGATGCTGCCACCCCGCGAAAAGCTCTACGAAGCCGCAGACGACCGTTTCGGGCGCATGCTCGATAACGGGGCGACGGAAGAAGTCGCGCAGTTGATGTCGAAATCGCCGCCGGATGATTTTCCCCTGCTGAAGGCGGTCGGCGTACAGGCGATCCGGGCCTTTCTTGCCGGGGATATTGACCGAGAACGTCTGCTGGAACTGGGGCGACGCGATACGCGGCGATACGCAAAACGACAGATGACGTGGTTCCGGCGTCAGATAATTCCAGAAATTAAGATTAATACGAAATATTCGGAAATTAATATCCCGGAAATCTTTTCAGAAATTAGCAGTTTTGTGTTGACCGATTGAGATTCCGGTTATAGTTTCCGCGGCTCGCACCGATTGTGCAGTGCGAAATTCGTTTCGGGTGTCCGTCCGAAGCCGGCCCGGCGGGCCGGTTTTGCGTTCATTGGATGCCCGGAGCCGAAAACCGGCGGCCTGATGTCCGCCGTGGATGTAAACGGGGAACTCGCATGGCTGACCAGAATATCACGGGCTCGGAAATCATTATCAAGGCGCTTCTGAACGAAGGCGTCGACACGATATTCGGATATCCCGGCGGCGCCGTGCTGCCGATCTACGATGCGATCTTTCAGCAGAACCAGCTACGCCATGTGCTTGTCCGCCAGGAAGGCGGTGCGGTGCACATGGCCGAAGGATACGCCCGGTCTACCGGCAAGGTCGGCGTCGTGCTGGTGACGTCGGGTCCGGGGGCAACCAACGCGGTGACAGGGCTGACCGATGCGCTGATGGACAGTATTCCGGTGGTCTGTCTCACCGGGCAGGTGCCGACCCATCTGATCGGCAATGATGCGTTTCAGGAAGCGGACACTACTGGCATTACCCGCCCGTGCACGAAGCACAATTATCTTGTGAAGGACATCAAGGACCTGTCGCGGGTCGTGCATGAAGCGTTCTACGTGGCGCGCAGCGGCCGGCCCGGCCCGGTCGTCATCGATCTGCCTAAAGATATTCTGATGGCGCTCGGGGCGTATGAAAATCACACGAAGGTCGAACACAGGACCTATCAGCCCCGTCTGAAAGCGGAAAAGAACGAAATCGAGAAAGCGGTCGCCATGATCGCTGCGGCAAAAAAACCGGTATTCTATTGCGGTGGCGGGGTGATCAATTCCGGCGCGAAGGCGTCGAAGCAGCTTGATCGTTTTATCAAGCTGACCGGCGCGCCGGTTACGCTCACGCTTATGGGGCTTGGGGCCTATCCGGGCAGCGACAAGCAGTTTCTGGGCATGCTCGGGATGCACGGCACCTATGAGGCCAATCTGGCAATGCACGATGCAGACCTGATCGTTGCTGTCGGGGCGCGGTTCGACGACCGGGTGACCGGCCGGCTGGACGCCTTTGCCCCGAACGCCAAAAAAATCCACATCGATATCGATCCATCCTCGATGAACAAGACGGTGATGGTGGACCTGCCGATCGTGGGCGATGTCGGAACGGTTCTCGACCAGATGCTGCGCGCGTGGAAGGCCAAGGATCTGAAAACCAACCAGAAGGCGATGAAGGACTGGTGGAAACAGATTAATAAATGGCGCGACCGCAAATGCCTAGACTACAAGCAGTCGGGCAAAATCATCAAACCTCAATACGCGATCGAACGGCTGTATGAATCGACCAAGGACCGCGACTGTTACATCACGACCGAGGTCGGTCAGCACCAGATGTGGGCGGCGCAGTACTACAAGTTCGACGAACCGAACCGCTGGATGACGTCGGGCGGGCTGGGAACGATGGGCTACGGATTGCCCGCCGCCATAGGGGTACAGGTGGCGCATCCCGAATCCCTCGTGATCGATATCTCGGGCGAAGCGTCGTTCATGATGAACATGCAGGAAATGTCGACGGCCGTGCAGTATCGCGCGCCGGTGAAGGTGTTCATTACCAACAACCAGTACATGGGGATGATCCGCCAGTGGCAGGAACTGCTCCATGGCGGGCGGTATTCGGAAAGCTATACCGATGCGCTGCCGGACCTGGTGAAACTTGCCGAGGCCTGCCAATGGGTCGGCCTGCGGGCCGAAACCGAGGACGAACTGGACGATGTGATCCAGGAAATGATCACGATCGACCGCCCCGTGCTGGCCGATATCTGGGTCGATCAGAAGGAAAACTGTTTCCCCATGATCCCGTCGGGGGCGGCGCATAACGAAATGCTGCTCGGTCCCGACGACGAGGCCAAGCGGCCGGTATCCGAAGAAGGCATGGTGCTGGTCTGATCTGTCGCAGCGGGAAGACGGGCGACGGCAGGCGCGGCGAAATTACGAAACCTCAGGAATACGGAGCGGTATGTTGGTCGTAGAAACGACGATAGAGCGGCACACGATTGCGGTGCTGGTAGATAACGAGGCCGGCGTGCTGGCACGTGTCATCGGCCTGTTTTCGGGCCGCGGGTACAATATCGAAAGTCTCACCGTGGCCGAAACGGATACGGCGGATGCGATCAGCCGTATCACGATCGTCACGACAGGTACCCCGATGATCATCGCCCAGATCAAGGCGCAGCTGGCGCGGCTGGTGCCGGTGCATCGGGTCATCGACCTGACGACCGACGGCGTCAGCGTCGAGCGCGAACTAGCGCTGGTCAAGGTCGCCGGAAAGGGCGACAAGCGGGTCGAAGCGTTGCGGATCGCCGATATCTTTCGCGCCCGCGCCATCGACAGCACGAACGAGTCTTTCGTGTTCGAAATCTCCGGCGCGAGCGAGAAATTGAATGCATTTATCGACCTGATGGGACCGCTGGGTCTGGTCGATGTTTCGAGAACGGGCGTCGTTGCTATTGCACGGGGCAAATCCGCGCTTTAGAAAGCGCGCCACAGCAGATCAGAAAATCTGGCTTTTACGGAAAGGTAGAGCGATGCGAGTTTATTACGACCGGGATGCGGATATTAATCTTATCAAGGACAAGAAAGTCGCGATTATTGGCTATGGCAGTCAGGGTCACGCACATGCGAACAATCTGAACGATTCCGGCGTAAAGGAAGTTGTGGTCGGGCTGCGCGAAGGATCGTCCAGCGTGGCCAAGGCGGAAAACGCCGGCCTCAAGGTGATGACCCCGGCGGCGGCAGCTGCCTGGGCGGACGTAACGATGATCCTTACGCCCGACGAATTGCAGGCCGATCTTTACCTGTCCGAGCTGCGCGACAACCTGAAAAAGGGTTCGGCGCTGGCATTCGCCCACGGACTTGCCGTGCATTTCCAGCTTATCGAGCCGCGGCCCGATCTGGACGTTTTCATGGTGGCGCCGAAAGGCCCGGGCCATACCGTCCGCGGCGAATTCGTCGGCGGCGGCGGCGTTCCCTGCCTGATCGCGGTTGCTCAGGATGCATCCGGGAATGCCATGGAAATCGGTCTCTCCTATGCATCGGCAATCGGCGGCGGCCGCTCCGGCGTGATCGAGACGACGTTCCGCGAGGAATGCGAAACCGACCTGTTCGGCGAACAGGCCGTTCTGTGCGGCGGGCTGACCTCGCTGATCACGGCGGGTTTTGAGACGCTCGTCGAAGCCGGTTATGCGCCGGAAATGGCGTATTTCGAATGCCTGCACGAAGTAAAACTGATCGTCGATCTGATTTACGAGGGCGGAATCGCGAATATGCGCTATTCGATCTCCAACACGGCGGAATACGGCGACCTGACGCGCGGGCCGCGTCTGATCGACGAGAACGTCAAAAACGAAATGCGCAAAATCCTGAAGGAAATCCAGTCGGGCCAGTTCGCCCGCGACTGGGTCCTGGAAAACAAGGCCGGCGCCCCCAGTTTCAAGGCGATGCGCCGTCACGGTGAAGAACACGCCATTGAAGAGGTCGGCGGCAAGCTTCGCGACATGATGCCGTGGATCAAAGAGCGCGCACTGGTCGACAAGTCCAAAAACTGACACAGGCGATTTTGCCCGGATCCGGCTGGATTCGGGCAAAAAACCTTCTGTAAATCTCTATAAAATCATTGCGCTGACAAATAAAAACGGCGTAGTAATAATTCATTAACCCAGATTGTTAACAGTTGTCATGCATTAGAGGCGCTATCCGGCGTTATGGATGCTGAAAACTGGGTTGGGAACCGCTTTTTTTGAGCGATAGAGATGGTAACGGCGAAACGCAGCGACATACTGGCAAAAGGGCCTGCAGAGACAATCTGCGCGGCTGCTTTCGCACGTGCTGAAAATACGCTCACGCTGCTGCTTTCCGTTGGTGATGGGGCTCTCCGACTTAGGTGCCTCTGAACACGATTGTGCGGTGCGCATGACTGTTCAGGGGATATTTGTCTAACGCCTGAGTCATAAACGAAGAGACACGAGGAACTCACCAATGAGCGTCAACACCGATTCCGAAAAAATCATAATTTTCGACACCACCCTGCGCGATGGCGAACAGTCGCCCGGCGCCTCCATGAATCTCGAGGAAAAGCTGCGCATCGCCGAGATGCTCGACGAGATGGGCGTGGACGTGATCGAGGCCGGCTTCCCGATCGCGTCCAATGGCGATTGGAATGCGGTCAACGAGATTGCCAAGCAGACGAAAAACGCTGTGGTCTGCGGGCTTGCCCGTTCCGGACGCCAGGATATCGAAAGTGCGGCGAAGGCATTGGCGCCCGCGAAGCAGGCCCGCATTCATACCTTCATCGCAACCAGCCCGTTGCACATGAAGTACAAGCTGCAGATGGAGCCGGAAGAGGTCTATCAGCAGATCGTCGCCAGCGTCACCTATGCGCGCAACTTCACCGACGAGGTCGACTGGTCGCCGGAAGACGGCACACGGTCCGACCATGACTTCCTGTGCCGCTGCGTCGAAGCGGCGATCAAGGCGGGTGCGACCTGCATCAATGTACCGGATACGGTCGGCTATTCGATCCCGAGCGAATTCGGCGGGCTGATCCGTATGCTGATCGAGCGCGTGCCGAACAGCGACAAGGCAGTCTTTTCGACCCATTGCCATAACGACCTCGGCCTCGCGGTCGCGAATTCGCTGGCCGGTGTCGAAGGCGGTGCGCGTCAGATCGAATGCACCATCAACGGACTTGGCGAACGGGCAGGCAACGCTGCGCTCGAAGAAATCGTGATGGCGCTGCGCACGCGTCAGGACGTGATGCCCTTTACGACCAACGTAAAGACCGAACTGATCACCAAGGCGTCGCGTCTGGTGTCCACGATTACCGGTTTCACAGTCCAGCCGAACAAGGCGATCGTCGGGGCGAACGCCTTTGCGCACGAATCCGGCATTCATCAGGATGGCATGCTCAAGAACGCCAGCACCTACGAGATCATGACGCCTGAATCGGTCGGCCTGAACGAATCCAAGCTGGTGATGGGCAAATTGTCGGGACGGGCGGCGTTCAAGGAAAAGCTCCGCGAACTGGGCTACGAGCTGGGCGACAACGCTTTTCAGGATGCGTTTCGCCGGTTCAAGTCGCTCGCAGACAAGAAGCGCGAAATTTTTGCCGAGGATATCGTCGCCCTCGTCGATGACGAGATCGTACGCGGCAACGACCGGATCCGGTTTGTCGCGCTGCAGGTGGTCTGCGGCTCCGAAGGCCCGCAAACCGCCGAGCTTACCCTTGAAGTCGATGGCGAGACGAAGAAAACCAAATCGACCGGCGACGGTCCCGTCGATGCGACCTTCAATGCGATCAAGGAACTGACCGGTTATACCGCGCGCCTGCAGCTCTATCAGGTGCATGCGGTGACCGAAGGGACGGATGCGCAGGCCGAAGTCACCGTGCGGCTTGAGGAAGGCGGCAAGACCGTGAACGGTCAGGGCGCCGACACCGATACGCTGGTGGCGTCTGCCCGGGCATATATGAACGCGCTCAACAAATTGCTGGTAAAGCGGGAAAAGACCGCCCCCAGTGCCATGAGCGCCTGAGACAGGATAGGGCGCCGGGCCGGGAGAACCGGCTTCGGCGCCCTGTTAATCGCTTGAACGATGAATGATGTGAGGTTTCATGTTCTCTAAACTACTTGGTGTTTTGTCTGCCGACATGGCGATCGATCTGGGCACCGCGAATACCCTTGTATACGTCAAGGGCCGCGGGATCGTGCTCAACGAGCCGTCCGTGGTTGCTATTGCGAACGTGAAAGGCCGTAAACAGGTTCTCGCTGTCGGCGACGAGGCGAAGATGATGCTCGGCCGTACGCCGGGAAATATCGAAGCCATCCGGCCTCTGCGCGACGGCGTGATCGCCGATTTCGAAATCGCCGAGGAAATGATCAAGCACTTCATTCGCAAGGTGCATAACCGCCGGAGCTTCGCCAGTCCGCAGGTGATCGTGTGCGTTCCGTCAGGCTCGACCGCCGTCGAACGCCGCGCCATTCAGGAATCGGCCGAAAGCGCGGGCGCGCGGCGGGTGTTCCTGATCGAGGAACCGATGGCCGCGGCAATCGGTGCCGGTCTCCCCGTTACCGAACCGACAGGGTCGATGGTGGTCGATATCGGCGGCGGCACGACTGAAGTCGCGGTCCTGTCGCTTGGCGGCATCGTGTATTCGCGGTCGGTCCGCGTCGGCGGCGACAAGATGGACGAGGCGATTATCGCCTATATCCGCCGCAATCATAACCTGCTCGTCGGCGAAGGCAGCGCCGAGCGGATCAAGAAGGAAATCGGTTCCGCCTGCGTGCCGCCGGACGGAGATGGCGGCGTGATGGAAATCAAGGGCCGCGATCTCATGAACGGTGTGCCGAAGGAACTCGTCATCAGCGAACGCCAGATCGCCGAAAGCCTGGCCGAGCCGGTCAGCGCGATTATCGAGGCGGTGAAGGTCGCGCTCGAACACACGGCGCCGGAACTGGCCGCGGATATCGTCGACAAGGGTATCGTGCTGACCGGTGGGGGCGCTTTGCTCGGCAATATCGATCTCGTTCTTCGCCATGCAACCGGCCTGCCGGTAACGCTGGCGGAAGAACCGCTGTCCTGCGTGGCACTGGGCACCGGGCGTTGTCTCGAGGAAATGAAGACGCTGCGCAATGTTTTGACAACAATGTATTGATGTGGACGGGGTGAATTAACTATTTGTTAACGGTATCTGGCCGATCTTGGTAGGCAGTTTCTAGAGGAATTGGAGTGAAGCACCGCGCAGAGTCTTTCGCGAAGGTTGCAGTGCCCGTAAGGGCGCTGTTGAACCGCTTTGCGCTGTTGTTTCTCATCGTCGCTGCGTTTGCCATCATGCTGCTCGGAAAAGCCGACACGCTCATGATGGAGCGGGCCCGGTCGAGCGTTGTCGATGTCGTTGCACCCGTGATGGACGCTCTGTCGCGCCCGATCGCCACCGTCTCCGAAGGCGCGGACCGGGTAAACCGGTTCTTCAGCGTATATGAAGAAAACGCCCAGCTGCGCGAACAGAATGCGCGGCTTCTGGAATGGCAGAGCGCCGCGCTGGCCCTGGCGGCGGAAAATTCGACATTCCGCAAGATGCTCAGATTCGTGCCGGAACGGGGGGCGTCGTTTGCCGCAGCCCGCGTCATCGGCGATTCCGGCGGCGTATTTGTCCGGTCCGTGCTGATCAATGCCGGGACTGCCGAAGGGATCGAAAAAGGCGATGCGGTCGTGAACGGGGACGGGCTGATCGGACGCGTTGCGGAAGCGGGGCGCCGGTCGGGTCGCGTGCTGCTGGTTTCGGATCTGAACTCGCGCATTCCCGTCGTCACGGAGAAAAACCGCGTGCGCGCCATTCTCGCAGGCGATAACAGCCCGTCACCCAAGCTGTCGTTCCTGCCGCCGAATGCGCGTTTCGAAGTGGGTGACCGGATCGTGACATCCGGACATGGCGGGGTATTCCCCGCCGGATTGCCGGTGGGACAGATTTCGAGCGTTGCGGACGGAGTCATCCGGGTGCAGCCGTTCGCCGATTTCTATCGGCTGGAATATGTGCGGATTATCACGGAGTTTCCTGGCGAAGTAGCGGGGCAAATTGTACCGTCTTCCGCCAGCCCATCCCGGCAAAGATGATCACGGCAGCCGTTCAGCGCCTGGACCGGTCCGCTAGGCAGCTGGCGCCCTTTTTTTCGAGCGTTTTCTTGGTCATGCTTTCGGCCCTGCCGGTCTATATCCCCGGCTACGGCCAGGTCGCCGTCGATGTCGGCCTGATGACGGTCTTTTACTGGGCGATTTACCGTCCCGATCTTTTCCCCGCGATCGCCGCATTCGTGCTCGGGCTGTGGCAGGATATTCTGGTCGGGTCTCCCATCGGTCTTCATGCGCTGATCCTGTTGCTGGCGAACTGGGCAATCGTTTCGCAACGGACGTTCTTCCAGGGCAAGTCGTTTGCCGTTATCTGGTGGTGTTTTTCGCTCGTGGCGCTGGCGGCGAGCCTGGTTTCATGGGTTATCGTCTGCGGCCTGAATACGACGATCGTAAGCCCGGTTCCGGTCCTGTTCCAGGCGGCGCTGACCGTCGGGGTGTTCCCCTTTATGGCGTGGTTCCTGGCCCGGGCGCAGCACGCGATCGTCCGGCCGCTCGATGAATAAGGACCCGGGCCGCTACAAATCGTTTTCCCGCCGGGTCGCCGTCCTCGGCGGCGGGAAGGTGATCCTGCTCAGCGTCCTGGCCGGGCGGATGTATCAGTTGCAGGTCATCGAATCCGACAAGTACAAGACCCTCGCCGACGAGAACCGGATCAATCTCCGTCTTTTGCCGCCGCCGCGTGGCCGCATTGTCGACCGATACGGCCGGCCGCTGGCTATCAACAAGGAAAACTACCGCGTGACGCTGGTGGCGGAGCAGGTGCGCGATATCGACACGATGCTCGATACGTTGTCCGGGATCATCTCGCTTGAAGACTACGAGCGCCAGCGCATCCTGCGCGAAGTCCGGCGGCGGCGCGGTTTCGTGCCGGTAACTGTCCGGGAAAACCTGAACTGGCGCGACGTATCGCGGATCGAGGTCAACGCGCCGGATCTGCCCGGCCTGTCCATCGAAGTCGGCCAGAGCCGCCGGTATCCGTTTGCAGAGGATTTCGCCCATGTGCTCGGATATGTTGCGGCGGTGTCCGAAAAGGAAGTAACCGGGGATCCGCTGCTGGAACTGCCGGGCTTCAAGATCGGCAAGAACGGCGTCGAACGGATTTTCGACCTCAATCTCCGCGGGAAGGCCGGCAACAGCCAGGTCGAGGTGAATGCGGTCGGCCGCGTGATCCGGGAATTGTCGCGCCAGGAAGGACAGCCCGGGGATGACATCCGTCTGACCATCGACCGC
>TARA_R110000868_G_scaffold304437_8_pt1 | contig 20610 bp, 13 predicted proteins | sample TARA_R110000868 | Tara Oceans TARA_R110000868 (sample SAMEA4397489) | marine metagenome | biome: Polar Biome; feature: [SRF] surface water layer (ENVO:00010504); material: water (ENVO:00002006), including particulate matter (ENVO:01000060) such as... | depth 5 m | reverse complement strand
TACAAAGAAGATCAAAAAAAATGATACAGACTTAGTGGTTTGGCCCGAAAATGCGATAGATCGACCTATATATATGGAGTCGCGAACAGCTGGTAGAATTGCAGATTCAGCCCAATCATGGAAAACGAATTTCATAATAGGAACGGGACTTGTTACTACTTATCAGGAGAATAAGGAACCGGCACTTTATCGAAATCTAAGCTCAGGTACAGCATATAATATTTTCAATTCAACACTATTTATAAAGAATGACGGAAGTAAAAATAGGTACGATAAAGCAAATCTTGTACCTATTGTGGAGCGTTTCCCTTATGTGAATTTCTTTAATTCTATTGATGTGTTTGGTTGGGTTGATTGGAATTATTTAGCTGGATATGGCAAAGGAAGTACTCCTGATATGCTTGAAACATCGAATTTTGTATCACCAGGTCTAATCTGTTACGATTCCGTTTATCCTACATGGACTCGAGAGTTTGTAAATAATGGGGCAGATTTTATTACAATAATTACTAACGATGGTTGGTGGGGAAACTCAAGCGGACATCTACAACATTTTTCATTCGCCAGATTACGAGCTATTGAATTTGATCGCTGGATTGTAAGAAGTGCAAATAATGGAACATCTGGTATTATTAGACCTGATGGAACCATAGAACAAAAAACAGATTATTGGATTAGAACAGGCTTTAATTCTAACATCCCAAAAAGAAACACCAAAACCATATATGCAAAGTTTGGCGATTGGCTTTCTTATCTTTCACTAATTCTTTGTTTTGGGGGATGGATGATGGGAAGGTTTTTCACCTCTGCATTTATCGTGAACGAATAGCAATTCGAACATTGAAACGTATGTCATGATTGGTACGTGTAGGAATTTGGTTTGACTCAATTCTACTGAAAGTATATTCAAAGTTTGAAGAAATAGTTTTCGAGATTTGATACCCAAGTGTAAATGATCCATTTAGTCTTTTCTGCTCAGTAGTTCTCTTACTATCGATGAGTGCTTCACCAGGATCAGGCAACTGATTTTGGTTGGCTAAAGCATTGCTAAGATCAGTATCTAGCTTAAAACTATTTTCAGTATCGTTTTTATAACTCCCTCTTATTCCCATTTCTATGTTGTTCTTTATCTTTGGTAAGAATGAAATCTTCACATTTCTGAACGTGTAATTTACTCCAAAATCGATTCCTCTCGTCAAGGTCTCTGTAACTCTGTTACTATTAATCGCAAAAGACGAAATATTGCCCCTATCGTATCCTAACTCAGTTCTTAAATTTGATTTCCATGTTACATTAAGCTTAGCTAGTGGAGAAAATCGTTGCTCAACCCTTATTGAGCTTGGTTCATAAAGTCCACGTTCATCCAAAACTGAAAATGATCCTAATGTTTTTCCAGATTGTAAACCTGTAACCGCATTCAAGCTCCAATCTACCTTATAGGTACCACGATAAGCATGAGCAAGCGTAGCTGTACTCATATACTTGCCTAAAAATGGAATATATTTCTCAAACTGAGTCCAGTTAATCCTCCATTGAGGGAGCGGAAAAGCTAAGAAGCCTTTATCTCCTCTTCCGGTGCTTCCTCCACCCAAATAAGCTTTCCTAAAATCGTCTTGAAGTGTATTTCTATTTAAAACTGATCGTCCGTCATCATTACCTAACGAATCTCTAAGCACATTGCTACCTTCAACAATATCTCCATAAGCAGCTTCAAGTTGCCGCTCAAAAAAGTCTTCGTATCCTGCTCCAAAAGCCCACACAGAAGTGGTATAGCTACCTGATTCTGTAGTTGTTGAATTAATAAGCCCATCAACACCAACAGTTATATTTTCTGTTACTGTATTCGAAATTGAGGCGCTCCAATCTAAATCTACCGTGATATTTTTAAGTGGTGTTATTCTAGTACCTGCAGAAATTATATCTCCGTAACGGTTATTTGCGGGAAAACGGATTTCATTTTCACCATTTATATTCCCAACCAGTTGTTCTCTTGGAATCCGCTCTTGTAATCCAATACGGTATCCAAATGGTGGTGAGAAATTTTCTGATCCTGCATTGTTAAATGCGTAGTAAATCTGTGATGCTCCACTATAGCCAGGTTGACTACCACTTTTTGTTCTTTTGTAGCTTGCTGATAAATCTTTCATGCTAAATATTGAAAGAAATACCTTTCTACCTATATAATTTAAATCCTTAAAAAGATCTGGACTAGGTGTAGGTGATCTTAAGCTATCTGCTACTTCATTTTCAATTTCTTTCTTTCTTTTCTCTTTTTGAGCCTTTCGAGTATTTGTCTCTTTTGTGTTTGCCTCTTTTATTCTAGTGAATATCCCAAGCTTATTGAAGATACGTTCTGTATTAACTCTTATGGAATTGTCTAATTGAAAATTATTAGAAACACTTGCCCCAAGACTTGAACCTCTTGGGCTATTATTCCATTGATATCCGCCACCATAAGACGTACTGTATGTCAACCAATTTAAAGCTTCAATTTTTGATATATCTGGTCTCCATGAAGCACTGAATCGTTCTGAGTAGGTAGACCTCCGAGCACTTAATGAGTCGGTGGCAACCCCTTTTAATACTTCGAAAGTAGGTACTAGATCGAATGATGTACTATCGACACCGCTCACATCTCTATTCTTTATACCAGCACTAGAAAGATCAAAACTAGTGCTATTACTAAAAGTTATTGGTATTGATGGTGTAAGAGTATAATTCAACGTAAAATTATTCTGTTGTGTAAAAGCGTGCTGTTGATTTAAAGATTGTAGTGATCTAGGATCTGATAAATTTCTGCGCCTCGACTCATCATACCTTCTCGAAAATGTTGTAGATGTTGAAATTGAAGATGGTAAATAACCTAATCGAAGTCCTGAAAGTACTTTAGCTACTGGAACATCCTCGGTAAATGCAAATGGCCTAAATAGCTTAACCCGCTGAAATCTTAAGTTATATTGAACCGATGCCTTATAATCCCATTTATTCTGAAAAATTAATTGCGGATTTTTTGAATATCCTTTATTGAAAACATAACTCAACCTCAGGTTATCTATAGTAAACTGAGCAAGTTTACTGTTAGAACCTTTTTTCGAAATATTAGACATGTTAAAAGAGAAGTTCTCACTAACTGTTTGAATATCGCTTATCTTATTATTGATAATGCTTGTTCTTTCACTGCTTGTTAATTCATCATTAGAATTTACAGCGTCTTCAAAATCAGTAAGTCTGATATCACCTTGGTCCGGAAGGTATTTAGGCGTTTGGGTGCTCCTTCTATTGGATATGCTTATAGGAAAATTCCAACCAAATCGATCTGGAATTAACTTATGTAAGTTTACTGTGGTACTTAATCCATATCCCAATTGGTCTGATACAGAACGCTCACCCAACCTAGAATCTAACCCTCCAAAACCATTTGTTCTTCGAGTTACGTTTGCATTTACAGTGGCAAAATCAGCTAACTTGACGGAAGATTTGGCATTTGCTGCCCATCCAAATTCATTATCAAAACCTGATACTCGAAGTTCGTTTAACCATAACTCTGCATCTAAACTAGGTGTTCCTGAAGTTTCAGTATCCATAGGATCATACGGATTACGTATACCTAGTCCGATTTCAGAAACTCTATCTAAGGAGGGATTTCCTCGTATTGCTAGAACTGAACCAGGTACGGCATCTTCTCCTAAAAGTCCGGCTCTTTCAAAAAGGTCTGCTGGATCAGCATTTTCTTCATCTCTTAATTGTTTTAATACATTAAATGCTGAGATAATGATATTCATGCTATTTTCATCATATCTCCAAATTTCTTGTGCCTCTTCTGAAAGTTGACTTTGATTATTTATGTCATAAACAAAACTACGAGATTCAGATGGAGTTACTGGTTGACGATATTCATAAAAATTATTCTCCAAATCCGTTCCAAATCTCACAACAAGCTCCGCATCTCCAGTGTTTTGAAATCCTTCACCATGAACAAACATTCTAACATTCGAATAGTTAAGTAAATTTAGTTTTCCGGGATACACCCTTTTTACCATTTGTATTTCTTCAGGACCAAGATCATCTACCGATAACACTAATGATTGTTCATTTTGTAGTGCTTGAACTTGAGCTCCACGATTGAGCGCCCGAATTGAGCCATCTGGTTGTCGATAAGGAAAAGGCTCTCTACTCGCGTTTTCTTCAATATTAATCGTTGAAATTTTAAAATTATCTTGATTGGCGGGTGTTTCGGTTAACTCAGTAACCTTCTTCCACTGACTACCGATAAACTCAAAAGTAGCAAAGCGAAGCGTAAATGGTTTTTCGTACCCAGACATCCATAAACGCATATAGGAAATATTTTGAAAGCTTTCGACTTCTCCAAATTTCCGTTTAAAATCAGTAAGTGGAATTCGAACAAGATACCAAGACCTCAATTCTGATGAGGCCGGCGTAACTTTATCTACAATGTAGGTGCCTTCAGAACCAATTTGAAGCTGAGTACGATCTGCTGGATTGAAATCGATCTCATATTGAAAGTACGAATTTGACTGCTGAATAGATGAGGAACTAACCAATCCCTCCGTATCCGGTCTTAATGTAATCGCCGTTTTATCACTATTTGCACTACTTTCAGGCGTATTACCATCATGGTAGCCAAGCATTCTATGGAAACGCTCATTCAATTTAAGCTCCCTTACTTGTCGTTCACCATAATACACGTAATCATCATTAGAAGGATCTGCTTCTACTTTAGTAGCCATTTCACTCCCATCCCCATAACTATCTCTTATAGACTGAATGAACTCACTAAACAAACTAGATTCATCTCTACCCTCTGCACCTGCAGTACCTGGATTTGGAGCGCCATCAAGCCCAACATCTTCAAGTTGCCGATTTGAATTTGAAAACTGACCAAGTGGAACTGGTGGTGAAGGAGGTATATAGGATCTGGGATCTCCCTCAGGGTCATCCTCGGTTAAATTTTTTAATACTGTTGCTAATCCATCTTCGGTATTTAGTCGAACATTTGGCACAACATCTTCAGAAATAATTCCCAAATCTAAATAAATTTTACCCTCATAAAATTGTTCCTCACCCATACCATCCTGCCCACCTGGTAAAACAGGCTGTACCCAAAATTCTAAAAACTCAATGTTATTCTGAACCAAATCCTCTTGACCTGGAGGAATTACAGCGGTCATTCCACCCCACATTCTATCGGGTTCATTTTCTAGAAAAGTCTTTAAATCTCGGTTATAATTGTATGGACCTCGTTGATTAGGATTATAATAGATGTCAAGTGGGGTTAGAATTGCATCGCTTGCATTAATAATTTCTCGACCTTGAAAAACCTCATCAATACGAATAGCCCTTGATTCTTCAGTTACATCACTACTACTAACAGATTCAATATTTCTCGGGATCGAATACCATGAAAACTGAGACCTAAGATCTGCCCGTGCCTTCTTATCAGTAATTGTTTGTGGGGCTGAATTATTTGCATCCATAAAGTATGAATCATCATATCCAGGAATAGCTGCTGGTGCAGAGGCCAAATTCCATCTTGTTGGGTTCAAGAAACTAATGCTGTATTCGGCTCCTTCGAAGTCATCTATAAATACTAATCCGTTCTCCTCATCTCTAAAGAGGTCCCCGTTATCAATAGCTTCTTGAACAGCATTCGTTTGTGCTACTCCGGGCCTAATCTGTGCAAATTCACCTGTAAACGTAAAGTTGGAAGGCGTTTTTGTTTGAAGTAACGGAATACGATCAATAAATCGAGTTATCCAAGGCGTATCGAATTGCGCTTTTGCATCCATTCCAAGAACGGTATTGTTTATTGGTTCATTTCCAATTCGAATTTTATCAGAAAGTGGTTGCTCACTCAGTTTAAAAAATGTACTCCCAATTTTAATATCCTCGTTAACAGTATATTCAGCTCGGACACCCGTAAAGTTTTTTTGCCCAATGATGCTAAATTGGTTGTTTTCAAATTCCACTTCTATTTCTTGACCAGGTGCTAAATATTTATCATTTAAAATATTTAGGCTTCCAAAGGAATAATCAACTTCATAATCACTCCCTTCTGTTAGCTCTACATTATTTGCTAGCACTTTTACAGAACCTTCTACCAGTCCAAACCCTAAAGTAAAAGAACCAGAAACACCTCCACTTGATAAACCTGAAATCGTATAATTTCCATTTTTTGAGTTAACACGCGCATCTGTTTGTTTGATATCATAAAGTTCGGTAAAGGCATAAGTATTACGCACTGTATCTGCAACAACACCATCCAGTAGTGATATTATTCGATCCCCAAAAGGTTCTAAATATGGGAACATTAATCTTCCTGTTGAAGCATCTATTGTAATACCGGTAAAATCAACAATATTATCTGAACCTATTGCACCTTCAGAATTCACTCGATCTAAACCAAGATCCTCAAGAAGAGTTTGATTTCTTTCTGGAAGACTAATAACTGGTATATTAGCTCTCGTATCAGCGATTTCGAGTTCAAAACCATCCGGAGTAATGCCAGAAACACCCAGAGAATAGATATTTCTCATTGTTAAAGGCCATGCTTTATCAGTGGTTGTCATCCCTCCTGGACGTAATAACTTTAGATAAAGTCGATCACCTTCACTCACTTTAGACGGAAATTCACCTACCTCTACAGGTGCGCCTGTGTTTGGATCAGTATAAACATAAGCTACTGCAATAGCGTCCCCAGAGTTTATGTATGTGCGCATACTTATAAAACCTAGCGCCCTATTAAAAGTAAAATCTATCCCTTCTTCAAGAAGTTCAAAAGATGCATCTACATATTCTTGAGATGTAGCATCAAAGTCGTCGTTTGTTGCAGTGCTCTCGGTTGATCTCAAAGCATCTAGATTTTCTTGATCGAATCTATCAAATTCATTTCCCGGTAAACCTCCAGGAAATTCATTCACCCCAAGATCAAGTAATGCGATCGCTGGAATTGCGTTTTCATCTTGTACTATATCAGTAGCTTTACGAACATATACATAAAGTTCAGTCACCTGGTAGGGTTGAAGAATATTCTGGGGGTCTGCTAATGCTTGCTCAAAAACACTCCTATTAAAGAAATCTAAAAAGAAGTGACGCCCATCTTCATAGTCGGCAGGATTTAGATCTATTTCAGTTTCTTGTGAACCACCACTAATTGTTTTTGAGTCGTTCTTTCCCCTCTGTTGAGAAACAACTGATGTCACTTTTAAAGGACCTAATTCGGAAACTGCTTTAATCCCAAAAAGAGACTTACCTCCACTTACTAATGAGTTTCCAGTTTCCATAGAAACATTACCCATTTCTATACTTTTTATTATCTCATCCTCATACCCTCTGTAAACAATACTCAAACGGTTTTCAAAGTCAAACTGCCGTTCAGTATCCCAATCGGTAGCTATTGTAAGTTTGTCACCAATAGTACCTTGTATATTTAACTGAAGGTTTTGATTAAAGGTTGGGTCAATACGAGTTCTTAAATCAGGGGGTAGCGTACCATCGTCTAATTTCTGAATTGACGCACCCACATTCATATTTGCAGAACCATTAACTCTCAGATTCACTTCATTTGTACCAAAAATAGTAGTGAAGGCAGAGTTCTCCCCTCCAGGTACATTTATTTTAAAATCCAGTAATCCTCTCCCCGTTTCTTCTTGACTCTTTGATTCTTCAACTAATAAAGATTGAATATCCCTCTTTTGTTGTTGTTTAATCAGATTAGCAAACTCGTTGAAATCTACAACAGTAGGCTTATAAACTGTTCTATTATACATAGTTCTACTAATTTTATATGTAGAAAGTGTATCCCAAGTAATAGATGTATTATCGAACCCAAGTTGAAATCCATATAACCTCTTCCGCCTATTTGTACCTAAAGGGATGGAACTTGTTATTGAAGGGCTATTTATAGAATAAAATTTTATACCAGTAAGTAAACTGTCCGGAACCTGCTCAATTTTGAGAGAATCACTACCTACTTGTGCTAATATTGGATGCACTTTAACCAGAACATTACAAAGCAACGCTAACGTGACAGTATAAAAAAGCTTTAAAAAAATGCGCACCGAATGTGGTTAAATTTCGGTTTAAAATGTATTAGTAGCTTTTACCGATAGGCGAATTTTATTAGATGATAGTTTTTAGTGCAAATCAGCACCGATAATACCATATATTTGAGTATGTTGAAAGTGAAATGAACCATAATCAACATCAATTATTGTATACATATTCACATTCAATTTACGTTTGAAACTTCGAATTAGTGTACCTCAATCTTTGTTACTTTTTTATATTGAACTTTTGGAATAATAAAATACAATTAGATCTATTAAAACGGCATGTAGGTCCCTTCCTATTCTGTTTTTTTACGTTGATGTTCTTGCTGCTTATGCAGTTTCTCATCCTTCATGTAGATAAGCTCATTGGAAAAGATATTCCGTTCCAGATTATCATTGAACTTGTGCTTACTAATCTTGCTTATATGGTAGTACTAGCGGCTCCAATGGCAGTATTAGTAGCTACTCTCATGGCCTTTGGGAAATTCTCAGAGTTAAATGAATTAACTGCTCTTCGATCTTCTGGTATTAATCCTTTCGCTATTATTCGCCCCGTACTATTATCATCTTTTTTCTTATTCTTATTTTTAGCATGGTTTTCCAATAGTGTATTACCTGAAGCAAATAATAAAGCACGTTCACTATTTATTGACATAAGGCTAAAAAAACCAGGGTTTGAGCTACAACCAAATGTATTCTATAACGGAATAGAAGGATATACTTTTCTAGTAAAGAACATTGATAATATAACCGATAGCCTTCATAATATTACGCTTTTCCAAGATCCTACAAACGCAAGAAACCGTGCATATATAAAAGCTAAAAAAGGGTTTTTAAGTAGCGAAGGTGATCAAGGTCTTACTTTGATGTTGGAAGATGGAGAAATACTTAGATATCTAGATCGAAATACCAACTCTTTAAAAGAAAACTTAGAGAGAACTGTCTTTTCAAAGCATCGCCTTAGTTTTGACCTCTCTGATTTAGAGTTTTCACGATCAGATCCAAATAGAAGAAGTAGAAGCGACCGAACAATGAGTGCCCAAGCAATGGCGGTTGTAGTTGATACGCTTGAAATGGAAATCGTTGACTATTTTGTAAGCTCTTCTACTCAAAATAGTTATCAATCGTTAGGATTAATTGATGAAAAACCTATTCGTGAAAACAAAACTATTTTCGAGGATTTTATAGAAAATGATTCTTCTATGGTAATACCCAAATCAAAATTTTTTGTATTAAATAATACTGAGAATTATTCTTACCGAATTAGACTTTTAGGAGTTAGCCAAACTAGACTGGACGACCAGAAATCGAAGTTCGAAAATGTTTCTTCCAATATAACCTGGCGTTTAAAACGTGTAAATAAATTCCTTGTTGAGATATATAAAAAACTCTCAATTCCTTTTGCTTGTATTGTTTTTGTATTGTTAGGTGCACCTATTGGTATTATGACTAGGCGCGGTAATTTTGGCTATGCTGCTATAATAAGCGCAGTAATTCTTACAGTGTATTGGATTTCAATTATACAAGGTGAAAAGTTAGCCGATCGACTTTTTATAACTCCCTTTTGGGGGATGTGGAGCTTCAATATTATATTTTCGATTGTTGGAGCACTATTGATTATTCGCTTAACTTCAGGTTTTAGAATTTCAAAATTGTTGAGTAGAAATGATTAAACATTTCAACAAATATGTATTTCTCCGACTTTTAACCATCACAGTATTTGTTCTGCTAATACTGATTTTCATTTTTATAATGATTGACTTTTCTGAGAATAGTGATGATTTCAGTGATAGAGGTGCTACTTTTTTAGAAATCTGGGGAGATTATTATCTCAACTATATTCCCGAAATGATACGTTTGGTTATCCCAGTTGCTGTTTTTTCTGCATGTTTATTCTTAACAGGTCAATTATCTGAAAGATTAGAAATTACAGCCTTAAAAGCAGCAGGAGTAAGCCTTTATCGACTTATTATTCCTTATCTAGTTTTCGCTTTGTTCTGTGCTATTACAATTAGTCTCCTTGATGCCTATGTAATTCCAACTTCTAATAAAACTAGAATTGAGTTTGAGAATAAATACATCAAACAGAAGAACGAGCGAATTGACCGTAATGATATTTATCGAGAATTGTCAGGCAACTCCATTCTTCAAGTCAATTACTTTGATGACAAACAGAACACCGCCTATCGTATTCGGTTAACCAACTTTGATAGTTTATCTCTAAGAAAAACCATAATAGCAACAAATATGTCTTGGAGAGAGGAAACAGGAAAATGGAGATTTATTTCTGTTCGAGAACGAGTTTACTCCGACTCAGGCTTTGTTGAACGATCGTATTCTGGAGTTGATACCGTATTATCAATATTACCGCAAGATTTGGCAAGAAGTACTTCCGATATTTATCAACTTACCTATCCCGAAGCTCGACAGTATATTGCTTCTATCGAACGAAGCGGAGCTGGGGGAATAAATATACCGAAAGTCCATTTTTTTGGTAGACTGGCTTACCCACTTTCTATTATTGTTGTTATTATTGTAGGCTTTTCGGTAGCCGCTGTACGAAGACAAGGTGGTAAAGGAATTTATATTGCTGCTGGATTAACCATCAGTTTTCTATACCTTGCTTTTATGAAAATTGCTGAACCATTTGGAGCTCATGGAACTATTAGCCCAGAATTAGCCGCAACGCTCCCTCATGCTTTCTTTTTTGTGATGGGTGTTTTTCTTTTGGTACAGGCTCGAAAGTAATTCTCAAGCTTCTGGTTGAGGACCTCTATACATTGGAATGTCTACTTTTTCACGAGTATTTATTGTTCCATGCTCATCTTCGAATCGTTTCACATTATCATTCAAAGCTGTTGCTAATCTTTTTGCATGATCTGGTGTTAGAATCATACGCTTTGCAACTTTAGCCTTTGGTACTCCTGGCATAACTGCGATAAAATCAAGTATAAACTCTGATGGCGAATGGGTGATCATTACCAAATTTGAATACGTTCCGTTTGCTTCAGTTTCAGGTAGTTCGATTTCCATCTTACCCGGATTTCCTGTTTGATTATTCTTTTGCATAATTTCTTTTTTTTTTAACATTCTGTTTTTTTCAATTCAAGTGAATGTGAGAAATCGTAACCCCTCTTAAAACACTCTTTAGATTTCTCAGTCGACAAGCTTCTTCGTAATGACAATTCTATTCTAAAAATCCTTTTTCCTTCATCCATTCGTCATTATATACTTTCCCAATATAACGGGTTCCGCTATCTGGAAGAATTATAACCAGAACATCATCTTTTCCAAGTGGGTTATCTTTCATGTATTTTATAGCACCTTCAACAGCGGCGCCGCACGACCAACCAACAAACAAGCCCTCTTCTTTTGCAAGTCGTCGAGTTGTTAATGCAGACTCTTTATCATTTACTTGAAGAACATCATCAATAAAGTCAAAATCAATAGTTCCAGGAATGATATCCTCACCAATACCTTCTGTTAAATAGGGCTTAATTTCTTTTTTATCAAACTCACCGGTTTCGAAGTATTTCTTGTATACCGATCCAACAGAATCAATTCCTATCACCTTAATATCTGGATTTTGCTCTTTCAGATATTTTCCGATTCCTGAAATAGTACCACCTGTTCCCATTCCAGCTATAAAGTGGGTTATTTTACCTTCAGTCTGTTCCCAGATTTCTGGTCCTGTTGTTTCGTAATGTGCTTGAAGATTACTCTTATTGTCATACTGATTTGGGTAATATGAATTTGGGATTTCAGTGCTCAATCGCTTTGCAACAGAGTAATAACTCTGAGGATCTTTTGGCTCTACATTAGTAGGACATACAATTACTTCTGCTCCCACAGCTTTCAAAATATCTACCTTTGATTGGCTTTGTTTATCTGTAGTAGTAAAAATACATTTGTAGCCTTTTGCAATTGCTGCCAAAGCCAAACCCATTCCTGTATTCCCTGAAGTTCCTTCAATAATAGTTCCTCCAGGAGTGATTAAGCCCACCTTCTCGGCATCTTCAATCATCTTGATTCCAATACGATCTTTAATACTATTTCCTGGATTAAAGTATTCTACTTTGGCTAAAATAGTGCCTTTAGAATCTCCATTAACTTTTTGAAGTTTAACTAGAGGAGTATTTCCTGTCGCTTCTATAATTGAATTAAGGTACATGAACTCTTTTTGAATGTGTTATTTTCTGGGCTCATAAACTAAGAAATAATTCAACGAGGGGCATTAAGAGTTTACAGAGGTTTGGATTGTTAAATATTAACTATTTGCCAATTACAGTAAGGGCGGCTAGCTATCCGCCCGTACTGTTCCGATGACCTCCGCAGTAACAAACCTTGATTAAAAAAAATCAAGGTTTCCGACTTCAACATAAACTTTCAGCTTATAAGCAATCCCTGTATCTTTATTCGAATTTAACAAATAGATTTCCATGTTCATAGAACAACAAAAACCAAAAGACTTTGACTGCGGTTACAATTTAGATTTAATGATTGCCGCTATTCCCCGTCTACCCGAAGGCGAAGAGCGATTAGCTTATGCAAAGCGTGTAGTAGGTCTCATTAAACAAAGCCATCCAAACTGGGTAAATGAAGATGGTACAAGTGAAGCTGCTTGGGATTTCTTATATGAAATCGCTGACTTCGATTTAGAAGCACACGGTATTTATAACCCATTCAAAACTGGCGAACAAGACGACGCTAAATAATCTCTCACTTCCTTTAAAATCTGGCTAAAAAACTTTATTATTTTGAATTTTCAATTTATATTGAAAGTTAAATTCAATAAGTAATTTTGATGCCCAAAAACACCGTAAAAGACTCGGTTCTTCATACATCTTTTCAAAAGCAGATAGGCTTGAAAGGACTTGAAGAATTTATATCTGGCATCAACACATCCAATGCTCATCTTCAAGAATATCTAGCATTGTCTATTTCTATTCCTTCTGTTGATTTACTGGCAGTTATAGAGCAAGACAAACATAAGAATGGATTCCAATATTATTGGGAAAAACCAATTGATGATTTCTCGATCGCAGCTTCAGGTGAGTTTGAAAGAATTATATCAAAAGGAGAATCACGTTTTAAGGATTCTTCTTCTAAAGGAAAAGAAGTACTTGGACGTGTTCATCATTTAAGTGGTATAAACCATCAAAATGCTATTGTTCACCTTTTTGGCGGCTTCTCCTTCTTTGATGAAAATAACTCAACTACTTGGAATTCTTTTCAATCTTCTTCCTTTACTCTTCCTGAATGGATGATTATTAAAGAAGGAAACTGTACTATTTTAACTTTTCTCGTCAAGCTTAACAGGAAAGATTCTTTAGATGACATTCTTTCTAGTATAAAAAATCAACTTTCAGAACTTGAGCATATCACTGCTGCTGATCAATACTCTTTAAATCCTAAAATTGATACTAAGTTTGAATTGAATGTTCCAGAAGATGATTCTAAAGAGCATTTAATGTGGATGGATACTGTCACCAAAGCAAAAAATGCGATTAATGATGGCGAATTTGAAAAAGTTGTTTTGGCGCGACAGTTAAAAATTAAGATTAATAAAAAAATTAAGGATACCTATATTCTCAACAGACTTCGGTTTCAATACCCTGATTGCTATTCTTTTTTAATTCGTCAAGATTCTGACTCTAGTTTTATCGGATGTTCTCCAGAACGATTAGCCTCTTTCAATTCTAAATTTGTGCTTACAGAGGGATTGGCAGGAAGTATTTCCCGCGGGAAAACTGCTTCTGAAGATGCTATACTAGAGTATAATCTCCTTCACAGCAATAAAGATTTAAGAGAGCATGGTATTGTTTTAGAAGCGATTGAAGAAAATCTGGAGCATTATTCCGATGAGGTTAAACACCCAAAAGCTCCTAGTGTTAAAAAACTTTCTAATGTTCAGCATTTATATACCCCGATTACAGCAGTAATTAGAGATGGAGTCTCAAGAACTGAAGTATTGAAAACGTTACACCCTACCCCTGCTGTTGGAGGGTTTCCAAGAAATAAGGCTGTTAAATTCATTCAAGAGAATGAAGATTTTAATCGCGGCTGGTATGCATCACCCATCGGTTGGATTAACGCTCATGGAAATGGGGAATTTATTGTTGCAATCCGAAGTGGATTAATTAAAAATGATGAAGTGCGTTTTTTTGCAGGATGTGGTATTGTGAAGGACTCTGATCCCCAAAAAGAATGGGAAGAAACAAACCTGAAATTTATACCCATGCTCTCAGCCCTAGAATATGCCGGAACGTGATCCACAAAATCTGAATTTTTATTGGGCTACAACATTTGTTAGATCCTTATTCGAACAAGGAGTTCGTCATGTAGTTATTTCCCCTGGATCGCGATCTACTCCATTAACTTTAGCTTTTGCTGCTCATCCTGGATTCGAAAAGCATATTATTATTGATGAACGTTCTGCGGCATTTACTGCACTCGGAATTGGAAAAGGATATGGAATTCCTGCATGTTTAGTTTGTACATCGGGGACTGCAGTTGCTAATTACTTACCGGCTGTAGCTGAAGCTTCTCAATCTGGTATTCCATTAATTGTAGCTAGCGCAGATCGTCCTCCTCATCAACGAGGAATCGGTGCTTCTCAAACTATTGATCAAATTAAGATTTTTGGAGATTACCCTGTTTTCTTTCATGAAGTTGGTGAGCCTAAAGAAAGTGATAAAAGCATTCTTAGACTAGAACGAGCGGCCATTCAAGCTTTTCATAATTCAACATCAAAGGCTGGTGTCTCACATCTTAATTTCCCTTTTTCTAAACCATTTGAACCTTCTTCAGAATTCTTAGAAAAGGTTGAAAAGGAAAATGAAAAACATGCTAAACAATCTTTTAATAGCTATAAAGCAAAGATTTCTTTAACTGAAATTGATGAGCAGTTTTGGTCGGATATAGTTTCTTCAGAATGTCCGGTTTTCATTGTTGGCCCAACACATCCAAATGAATATTTAGACACTATTACTGAATTAGCCAAAGTTTTAAATGCTCCAATTTTAGCAGAACCTGGATCAAATATTCCTTCATCAAAATACACGATTACTGGTTTTGATGGTTTTTTAAGAAATATCGGAATTGCTGAATCATTAAAACCTGACCTTATTCTACGATTTGGTGAAGAACCCGTTAGCAAGGCACTAATTAATTACATACTCAAAAATAATGACTGTTCTCACATTCGCTTTACTGCTTATTCTAGTCTGGAAGATGAATCGCTTACAGCTACTAAATATCTACCCTTAATTGGTGAGTTATCTATACCTGAAATATCAGGATCTGCTGATAAGAGTTGGCTTAGTGAATGGAGAAAACATCAAAAAGAGTTTAAAGCTTTTCGAGAGAATCAACTTCACCCATCCACTCCTTTAACAGATGGATACGTATTTCTAGAGCTGAATAATTTGATCCCAAAAAAGTCATTTCTAATGGTTTCTAATTCATTTCCAGTTCGTGATATTTCACTCTTTAGTGATTATGACGGGCGAGAAATCTATGTAAATCGTGGAGCAGCGGGTATAGATGGTATTACTTCAACTTTTTTTGGATTAAACAAATCGCTTAAAAAAGCAGGGGTTTTATTTATTGGCGATATCGCTTTTTTACATGATACCAATGCCTTATTAAACGCTCGTACTATTGTGGATACTTTGTTTATTGTGATTTTGAATAATGGTGGTGGCACTATTTTCCGTATGCTTCCAATTAATTCTTACAAAAAGAAGTATTCTGAGTATTTCGAAACTCCCCAAAATATTTCTATTGCTGCACTTTGCAGAGCTAACAAAATTGATCATGCGCTTATTTCTCGCCCCGAACAATTAATCTCAAATTTTGAAGAACGACTTGAAAAACCGGGGCTCCATGTTTTAGAATGTATAACTGATCCCGATTCTTCAATGGAGCTTAGGCATTTACTTTGGGATTACCCGGAATCGGATTCGGTATGAATCTCAAGGTTCGTGGCATATCGTATTATTTTCACATACATCAGGAAAAACAAGCTTTACCTTATCTCATTTTACTTCATGGCTTTTTAGGTTCAAGTTCCATTTTTGATACAATAATTAACGATCTTAAAAAGTACTGTAACCCCATTACCATCGATTTATTAGGGCATGGAAATACTGAAGGTGCTGAATTGCACTATCGCTTCTCGACCAAAGAACAAGTAGCAGATTTAAGTAAACTTATTAATGAACAAATTCAGAATCCTGTTTTCTTGTACGGATACAGTATGGGGGCAAGATTAGCCCTTCAGTTGGCAATTCATCGTTCTGATTTATTATCTGGTTTAATCTTAGAAAGCGGAACGTTCGGAATTGAAGGCGAAACAGAACGACAAGCAAGACAAGCACTAGACGCCTCCAGATCAGATCAAATAATGGGGAATTTTCACGGATTTTTAAAGGAATGGAAAATGAAACCTTTATTTAGCTCTACGCTTTCAGATGAAGATTTAGCATCTGTTGTTAAGATTCAACAAAATCAAAACTCTACTTGGATGGCTAATTGTCTGCTTGGTTTTGGCACAGGAACTATGCCTTGTGTTCGTGAGCGGCTAGCTGAAATAATTTGTCCAACCCAACTAATTGCAGGTGAAAAGGATTCGAAATTTATTCGTATTAACCAAACCATGAATAAGGAAATTTCAGATTCGAATCTTATAATTGTTAAGGGCTCAAATCATAGAGTTCATCTTGAACAACCTCAAAAATGTGTTGAAATCACACAAAATTTCATTACTAAACATCAACTATTATGAACTGGATAACTGTAAAAGAATACGAAGACATTACTTATAAAAAATGTACCGGAGTCGCCCGAATCGCATTTAATCGACCTGAAGTTAGAAATGCTTTTCGACCTAAAACAGTTTTTGAAATGTATGAAGCTCTTTCTGATGCAAAAGAAGACAATGAGATTGGTGTAGTATTGATTTCTGGTGAAGGGCCGTCTTCAAAAGATGGAAAGTGGGCTTTTTGTTCTGGCGGGGATCAAAATGTTCGTAGTAAAACTGGCTATAAAGCTGATGATGGGATTCCTAGACTAAATGTTCTTGAAGTTCAACGGTTAATCCGGTTCATGCCTAAAGTAGTAATTGCGGTTGTACCAGGCTGGGCTGTAGGAGGTGGACATAGTCTTCATGTAACTTGTGATCTTACTTTAGCGAGCAAGGAACATGCTATTTTTAAACAAACAGATGCTGATGTCGCAAGTTTCGATGGTGGTTTTGGTTCTGCGCTTCTTGCTCGACAAACAGGACAAAAACGGGCACGCGAGATTTTCTTTTTGGGAAGAAATTATTCAGCCCAAGAGGCTTTCGAAATGGGAATGGTAAACGCAGTAGTTCCTCATAATGAACTCGAAGATACTGCGTTCGAATGGGCACAAGAAATCTTGGGGAAAAGTCCTACGGCTATCAAAATGATAAAGTTTGCATTCAACCTTATTGATGATGGTCTTGTTGGACAACAAATTTTTGCAGGAGAGGCTACTCGACTTGCTTATATGACTGATGAAGCTGAAGAAGGTAAAAAGGCCTTTCTTGAAAAAAGAAAGCCAGATTGGAGTAAATTTGGGAGATCACCATCTTAACTAACAGAACTATGACTATTGGACAATTTTTTTCAAAACTACGAATACTTTATTTCGTCTTCATTAGTAGCTTAATTCCGATTTTTTTTATTTCACTTTTTTATAATGATTTAATTCTACTTGATTTCGGTCGATCAATTTCAACCCTAATTGCATACGGAGTAGCATTCATTGGTATTTCAACAGTCGGGTTAAGTTTCCTCATCTTCAAGTTCTTTACTTCAAAAGCTGATGAACATTCTGAATTAACAAAGAAGCTTACTATCTACCATCAAAGTTATCTTTTAAGATCTGCCATTATTGAAGGAATGGCATTATTAACTGCTGTAACTTTTGCACTAACCCACCAACAATTTCTCCTAATTATATCTGCTTTATATATTGGGTTATTAATATTTATAATACCCTCAAAAAAAGAAGTGAAAAATGTCTTCAAATTATCTGTAACTGACCAGATGAAACTAGATAATAATTCCCATGAAATTACTATTCCTTAAGACATATCGGTAAGCAATAAGTGTAATTAATTTTTTGAGTATACAGGAATATCAGAAATTTTAAGTCTGTATAAATCTCCGTTTTCTTCCGTTATTATCAAATCATCATCAAAGAAAGTAATAGATTCAACTTGTTCAACTCCACGGATTGGTTGACGGTAAATATTCCCTTTAAAAAAGACTTCTCCTTCATTTAGATCAAATAACCATATTGCATTGTAAGTAAGTACAACTAGTTGAGATTCGTCATAAGAAATATCAGCGGCGGTTACTTGCCCTCGAAATTTGAAGGAAGAGGTTTCTTGTAAAATATTCACTTTTTCAGATGATGGGTCAGCAAGTAAGAAAAGTTTTGCCTCTCCACCACTTTCATTTTTAGTGATGATATAGATTTTTCCATTTTTCATAAAAATGGCTTCTGCATTGTAGTTATCTTCTATTAAAAGACTAAGTACACCATCTCTTTTAGGATACCTGATCAGATATTCCTCTAATACTTTTGCTTCATCTGCATCAGGTTCTGGCTCTTCAATAATTAAAATCTTTAAATTCTCTCTACAATGACAATTATTACCAAAATCGGCTAGAATTAGCGTTCCTTCATCCCCGTTGGCTATGTCTTCCCAATCTTCGTTCCTAGCTCCTTTTATTTCTGCCCCTTTATAATTTTTCTCTTTTGATTTAATCTCTCCATCTACATTTATCGCATAGATGTGATCCTTTGTACCAGAATCGCCATGTACCCAATAGGTGTCCTCATACTTTCGACTTTTTACTATCCCTGAAACTTCATCTCTTGCAGGCTCATCAATCCTTTTATATGCTTCAAGTTTGATGGCTTTTACCTTTGTAGCTTGAGCTAAAGAAATACCATTTGTAGTAAAAAAAATCAGAATCAACCAAATGATCTTTTTCAAAATTCTGTACTTTTTGTAATTATTAAATTTATGGATCAAAATGAACATTCAACACGAAGAATCAAATACTAAAGGCGCTTTCTTTTTTGAAAAAGATGATGTCAGAATTGCTGAAATGACATACACCAAAAATGGTGACTATAGAATAATAATTGATCATACTGAAGTTTCTGAGGCACATAAAGGTGAAGGTCTTGGAAAGGCTTTAGTTTTTCATTCGGTTGAATATGCACGTGAAAAGAGCTTGAAAATTTTACCCCTCTGTCCTTATGCTAGGGTTGTTTTCAGAAGGAATAAAGAAGAATTCAGTGATGTAACCTAAAAACCAGTGGGCATTTAGCTTGCACACCACTACTGGGTTTAGGTCTTTCAACCAAAAACATCTTTCATCTTCGAAAAGAATCCTTTTTCTTCTTTTGTTTGATTGGAAGCGTCAAAATTTTCAGCACCTTTCAAACTTTCTACGGCTTTCTTTTCTTTATCATTAAGCTCACGGGGGATATAAACATTCACTCTAACAAATTGATCCCCTTCTCCAGAATTATTAAGTCCAACAATACCTTTGCCTCTCATTCTTAACAATTTACCTGGCTGAGTACCTTGCTCAATTCTTAATTTTGCTTTTCCTTTTAGTGTTGGAACCTGAACTTCTGTACCTAATACTGCATCAGGTATACTGAGAGCTAAGTCGTAATAGATATTATTTCCTTCTCTGATAAAATGCTCATGCTCTTTTTCTTCGATCAAAACAATCAAATCACCAGCTTGACCGCCACGTCTTCCTGCATTTCCTTGACCACGAAGAGTTATATAATTCCCATTAGAAACTCCAGAAGGAATATTTACTTTAATGGTTTCTTCCCCTTTATTTCTACCTTCTCCTGCACAAGTTTTACACTTATTCTTGATGATTCTGCCATCACCTTGGCAAGTAGGACATGGTTGTTCACTTACCATTTGGCCAAGCATAGTTCTAGTTACCTGTCTTACTGCTCCCATTCCATTACAGGTACCACACGTTTCAAAATCTGATTCTGTAGCCGCACCAGTTCCTGTACAAGTGTCACATACAATCTGCTTTTTTACCTTTAGAGTTTTATCAACACCGAAGGCTATTTCTTCTAAGGTAAGTGGCATTCTGATTTTCATATCTGAGCCTGGCGTTCCTGGCTGACGTCGTCCTCCTCGGGATCTACCTCTTCCTCCTCCAAACATATCATCTCCGAAAAATCCACCGCCGAAGATATCTCCGAATCTGCTAAAGATATCTTCCATATCAAACTCAACACCTGCACCGCCGCCGAATCCGCCTTGGTTGTTTACGCCAGCATGTCCATATTGATCGTATCGAGCTCTTTTTTGAGGATCACGTAGTATTTCATACGCCTCCGCAGCTTCTTTGAATTTTGTTTCTGCACTAGCATCTCCTTTATTTCTATCGGGATGGTACTTCATTGCCTGCTTTCGATATGCTTTTTTTAGCTCTGCTTCGCTAACGCCTTTACT
>TARA_R110000868_G_scaffold354387_1_pt1 | contig 20624 bp, 18 predicted proteins | sample TARA_R110000868 | Tara Oceans TARA_R110000868 (sample SAMEA4397489) | marine metagenome | biome: Polar Biome; feature: [SRF] surface water layer (ENVO:00010504); material: water (ENVO:00002006), including particulate matter (ENVO:01000060) such as... | depth 5 m | reverse complement strand
GCTTGGCGCTTCTGCACTTGGATCTAAAACGTAGGTTTGTATATCGAATTTGCGGGTGTCAAACAACAGCATTTTGCCTAATTGTCCACCACCTAGAATTCCCAATTTAAAATCAGAAGAAAAATAATTCATTGTATTGTTATTAGTTGCCTGCAAAGATACTTTATAATGGTTGAAATGGAAAATGCTATTTTATTTAATTCTGATTTGATCTATTTATAATTTTTTTAGTGGCATTTTGAAGGTTCATGTTTGTTTTTGATATAAAAACACAAATTAAAGTCCAATTATCAATTGTCAATTTCGAATTCTGTATCTTTGCAAATTATTTAAAACATATAAATAATGATTCAACTTCACGATAAACAATTTGTTCCATTTATTTCTGCCAAAGAAATTGAGTTTGCAATTACAAAAATGGTAGCGCAAGTGGAAGATGATTTTGCAGATGAAATTCCGGTTTTTATAGGAGTTCTCAACGGCTCTTTTATGGTAGTTTCTGATTTTATGAAAAGTTATAAAAGACCTTGCGAATTAAGCTTTATAAAAATGGCTTCGTACGAAGGAACTTCTTCTACAGAAGAGGTAAAACAGCTAATTGGATTAAACCAAGATCTTACAGGACGTTCTGTTGTTATAATTGAAGACATTGTTGATACTGGAAATACTTTGGTAGAGCTGAAAGAATTATTCAAAAAGCAAAACGTAAAGCATTTTAAAATCGCGACTTTGTTTTTTAAACCTGAAGCCTATAAAAAAGACATCAAAATTGACTATGTAGGAATCCGAATTCCAAATAAATTTATAGTTGGTTTTGGCCTTGATTATGATGGACTTGGAAGAAACTTACCAGAAGTATATAAATTAAAAGAATAACCACTCAATACACACTATGATTAATATCGTTTTATTTGGGAAACCAGGAGCAGGAAAGGGAACTCAAGCCGAGTTTTTAAAAGAAAAATACAAGTTAACTCATATTTCTACTGGAGATGTGTTTCGTTTCAATTTGAAAAATGATACTGAACTAGGAAAACAGGCACGAGTGTACATGGATGCTGGAGATTTAGTGCCAGATGAATTGACTACTAAAATGCTAATTGATGAGGTAAATAAACATCCAGATACTAATGGAATTTTATTTGACGGATACCCTAGAACAATTTCTCAAGCAAAGGATTTGGATGCTTTTCTTCAGACAATTAACTCAAGTGTTGCTGCAACAATTGCTTTAGAGGCCGATGATGAAATCCTTGTTGCACGTTTACTTGAAAGAGGTAAAACAAGTGGTAGAATTGACGATCAAGATGAAGATAAAATCAGAAATCGTTACCAAGAATACAACGAAAAAACAGCTCCTTTAATGGGGTATTACGATAAACAAGGAAAGTTTTATGCCGTAAACGGTATAGGTACAATTCAAGAAATTACAGAGCGTTTAAGTTCAGTTATAGATAATTTATAGGAGCAATTCCAGCTGTACGTTGCAAGTACTTGCTTATAAAACAATTTTTCTAAAATAATAAAGGAGCTCCCTTTGGTCGCTCTTTTTTATCAAGAAAAATAAAGTTTTACAATCGTCGTACTTTGCACTACCATCTGGGCTAGAAAAAACATGGAAATACTAATAATATTTTTTTTAATACTATTAAATGGAGTTTTCTCCATGTCTGAAATCGCATTGATTTCAGCAAGAAAAAACAGATTAGAATCTGCTGCCAAAAAAGGAAACAAAAGTGCTAAGATAGCATTGGAGTTAGCTAATTCACCAAATAAGTTTTTATCAACAGTCCAAATAGGAATCACGTTAATAGGAATTTTAACTGGGATTTATAGTGGTGATAAGATTACTTTAAATGTAGAAACTTTCGTAAGTGGTTTTGAAATTTTAAAACCCTATTCTCATACTATAGCAGTGGGAATAGTTGTTGTTGTATTGACCTTTTTCTCATTGGTTTTAGGAGAATTATTGCCAAAAAGAATTGGTATGAATCATCCTGTGTCTATTGCTAAAGCAGTGGCCATGCCCATGAAAATGGTTTCAATTGTAACGGCACCATTCATTTGGTTGTTAACACATGCAACTGAGTTTTTATTGAAGGTTTTGCAAATAAAGCCAAATGCAGATGGTAAAGTAACCGAAGAAGAAATAAAAGCTTTTATAAAAGAAGGTACCGAAGGTGGGGAAGTACAGGAAATTGAACAAGATATCGTTGAGCGTGTTTTTCATATTGGTGACCGGAAAATAAACTCGTTAATGACGCATAGAAAGTCGGTGGTTTTTTTACCATTAGATTCAAATAAAAGTCAGATAAAAGAATATATAATAAAAGATTTACATTCTATTTATCCGGTGTATGGTACCAATTATGATGATATTGTAGGTGTTGTAAATTTGAAAAGTATTTTTGCACGAATCGATGATGAAACGATTGATCTTTCTAAAATAATGACCGATGCACCATTCATGATGGAACATACTACGGCTTACAAAGCGTTGGAAAAATTTAAAAAATCGGGAATTCATTATTCTTTTGTTGCTGATGAGTACGGTGTTTTTCAGGGAGTTATAACCTTGAATGATATATTAGAAGCATTAGTAGGCGATGCGTCTGATTTTTATAAAGAAGATTTTCAGCTGATAGAAAGAGAAGATGGAACTTGGTTGGTAGACGGGCATTATTCATTACATGACTTTCTTACTTATTTTGAATTGGATGATTTGATAAATGATTATGAGGTTACAACAGTCAGTGGGTTAATAATGACTGAGCTTTCACATATACCAAAACAAGGAGAGAAATTGATTTGGCATCGATTTGAATTGGAAGTAATTGATATGGATGGTATAAAGATTGATAAAGTAATGGTGAAATCATTACGGAAATAAAATAGATTGCCCTATTTAAAGCATAAGATAAGTGCTGAATAGAGTAGCTAAACATTGAATATAAAAAAATGACAGAGGATTTGAAATTAAAAGGAAGACAGTCATTGGCTGTCAGGTACTTTAAATCAATGTCGAAGTAAAAGAAAAGAGTTATGACTGAAGGGAACTTCGTAGATTACGTAAAAATATTTGTTTCTTCCGGAAAGGGAGGAAAAGGGTCTACGCACTTGCATAGAGAGAAGTTTATTGAAAAGGGAGGGCCTGATGGAGGTGATGGTGGTCGTGGTGGACACGTATTTTTAGTGGGGAACAAAGGGCTATGGACTTTGTTTCATCTTAAATTTGCAAGACATATCAAAGCAGGTAATGGAGGAGACGGTAGTGGTGACAGAAGCACAGGTGCTGATGGGGATGATAAATTTATTGAAGTACCACTAGGTACTGTAGTAAAAGACAAAGAAACGGGCGAAATCTTATTTGAAATTACGGAAGACGGAGAGAAACAAGTCCTGTCTCGTGGAGGTAAAGGTGGTTTAGGAAACTGGCACTTTAGAAGTTCTACTAACCAAACACCAAGATACTCTCAACCTGGATTGCCTGGATCAGAAATGGATGTTATTCTGGAGCTTAAGGTTTTGGCTGACGTAGGTTTAGTTGGGTTTCCTAATGCAGGAAAATCGACTTTACTATCTGTTTTGACTTCTGCTAAACCTAAAATTGCTGATTATCCTTTTACCACTTTAAAACCCAATTTAGGAATTGTGGCCTACAGAGATTTTCAATCGTTTGTAATTGCTGATATTCCGGGAATTATTGAAGGTGCTGCTGAAGGAAAAGGATTGGGTCATTATTTCTTACGTCATATTGAACGTAATTCTACTTTATTGTTTCTTGTTCCTGTGGATACGCCAGACATCAAAGGCGAATATGATATTCTTGTTAATGAATTGACAAAATACAATCCTGAAATGCTAGATAAAGAACGATTACTAGTGATTTCTAAATGCGATATGCTAGATGATGAATTGAAAGCAGAGCTAAAAACCGAACTTGACGTCTCATTTAAAGATGTTCCTTATATGTTTATTTCGTCTGTTGCCCAACAAGGTTTGACGGAATTGAAAGACAAACTATGGAAAATGTTGAATGACTAATTAGTCCATTTTTATAAATAAAAAACCACTATGAAGTTATTGCTTTATAGTGGTTTTTTTCGTTTGTCTTTTTTTAATTTATTTTTAATACAGAGTCAATTACCCAAGCTGGTCCAATAAGCAGGAACTGTAAATCTTTAATGAATGACGGTTTTTTACCTTCTATTTTATGACCATAAAATTGCCCTATCCAACCTATTGTAAATACTGCAATAGAAAACCATATTAATGGAAATGTTTGTGAAATAATATAGTTGCCAACTAAACATAGGGCTGTAAATAATAACATTTTTAATCCCATTGCTATTGATAATCTAAAATAGAAAAACAATACGAACACTAAGACAACAAAAGCCCAATTTGCAAAAACAGGATGCAGAGCCGTTAGTGGTTCTAAAATTTGACTGGGAATACTCATAAACAATCCAACGACTGAAAAAAAGATTAAAGGCACACAGATGTAATGAATTTTTTTATTGGTTACGTTTTTATGACTTACACTGTATTCTTCAAACCATTGATCTAATGTTTTCATGTTTTGTTTTTTTACTATTGGTAGCTAATGTAATAAAAAAACATAAAATTGCTGCTATTGCCCCATTTTATTAAAAATTAACTAATTGACAGTATTGTGATTAGGATGACAATTTTTTTTTGGATGAGGGATAGTAGCGAAAATCCTTTTTTGAGGTTTTTTTACCTCAAAAAAGAGTGTAGCATATAGCCCGACCCGCTTTTTTTGCGGGACAGCCCATAATAATAATAATAATAATAATAATAATAATAATAATTTAGTCTTTGTAAGTGTCAAATAGTAATTCGAGGGTTTCAGGGATATTATTGGCCTGCATTTTTGGATAGATAAGATCTAAATCAATCCAGTTTTCTATAATTGTATTAAAATCATCCCCCACTTCATAGACAACGGGAACGCCCAGTTTTTTTAATGCAGCAGCATTGCATTCTTGTTCGTAATGATTGCGTATAGGAATAGAAAGTACTTTTTTACCCAGATACAAAGCCTCTGCAGGAGTTTCAAATCCGCCACCAGTAATGATTCCCTCACAAGTAATAAGGCTTTTATTGAATTTTTTTTGATTTACAGGGAAATAGGTAATGTTACCTATTTTGTGTGTTTGTTCCACTGTATTTAGGAACCAGTGAAATTGAATCCCAGGAATGTTACTAAAGGCTTTTTCTAAGCAATCTTTGTCAAAGGAGGGAAGGTAGACTGTGATGTGTTTTAAATTGGTTGGTTCTGATGCTATGATTTCATCTTTAATGATTGGAGGAAGGATGAAAGAATCATATTTTTCAAAATGTAAACCAATGTTTTTTCGAGATGGAGCGTAATGTTTTAAGATCATTTCACCCATTAGGCTTTTTTTTTCTGGTCTTGGAGTATGTGCCGAAATGAAACTAGCTTGATGTCCTAATTGTACCGAGTTAACATTTTGCATTTTACAGGCCAAAGAGGTTATAGAATCAAAATCATTAATGATCACATCGTATTCTTTTAAAGGTAGTGATTCAGCATCTTTATAGATTTGACGTGGTTTAATATTTTTTACAATATCCCAATAATTTAAGCCGCCACATTTACTGTAATGTAAACTACATCCTTTGCTTTTGTATTTTACAGGTAGCTTAATATCGAGGCTGGCATTGTTTCCGCTTAAAAAGAAATCTATAGTTCCGTATTTTTGTAAATAAGGATAAAGTTGCATTGCTCTACTGATGTGTCCATTACCAGTAGCTTGTATTGCATAAAATATTTTCATAAATCCTAATTTATATAAAGTGACAAGAATGATTTTGTTTTACTTTTTTCTATTTTAAATTGTTAGAACAAAAGTAATTGGACGGTGTTATGATAAGGTTTTTTAAACTTTTCTAATACATTATGATTTTAATCGCATTCTCTATATTTTTCCTTTTATATGTAAGTTAAAAATGTTTTTATTCCTTTAAAATTTCCTTATTTTTGAAAAATGAAATACATTTTAAACTTCATTTTATTTTTCCCACTCTTAGTATTGTCTCAATCTAATTTTGATAAAGGACAAAGTTTATTTGAAGCAGGGAAATTGGATCAGGCCGAAATTGTTTTTGAAAGTATTTTAAAAACGGATCCAACAAATTTAAAAACAATTGAATATTTAGGAGATATCGCTGGGCAAAATAAAGCTTGGGATAAAGCGATAAGTTATTATGAAAAATTAAAGACACTGAGACCTTCAGAAGCCAATTTTCAATATAAATACGGAGGGGTTTTAGCAATGAAAGCTTTGAGTGTTAATAAATTTAGAGCTTTGGGGATGGTTGATGAAATAAAAGAATCTTTTGAAAAAGCAATAGAACTCAATCCAAAACATATAGAATCCCGATGGGCATTGATTGAATTGTACATTCAGTTGCCTGGAATTGTAGGGGGAAGTGAAACAAAAGCAATACAATATTCAAATGAATTATATAAACTTTCCCCTGTTGATGGACTTTTATCTAAAGGGCATATAGATGAATATTTTAAAAGATACATTAAGGCGGAGCAGCAATATAAAAAGGCAATTGAAGTTGGGAATTCTGTAAAAAGTTACCAAATGCTAGCTAATTTGTATAAAAACAAAATGAAAGAACCTGCTAAGGCAGAGGCGGTTTTTCAAATTATAAAAAATTTAAATTCAACACCTAAGAAAAATATATGAGAACTCATTTTATCGCTATCGGTGGTAGCGCCATGCACAATTTGGCTTTAGCATTACATAATAAAGGATACCAAGTGTCGGGTAGTGATGATGCTATTTTTGAACCATCAAAATCACGTTTAGATAAAAAAGGAATTTTACCAGCTGAATTGGGTTGGTTTCCTGAAAAAATCACTTCAGATGTTGATGCAGTAATTCTTGGGATGCATGCCAAGTCGGATAATCCTGAACTATTGAAAGCACAGGAATTAGGATTGAAAATCTATTCTTATCCTGAGTTTTTGTATGAACAGTCCAAAAATAAAACTAGAGTAGTTATTGGTGGTTCTCATGGGAAAACGACTATAACCTCTATGATTCTTCATGTGATGCATTATCATGATATTGTAGTTGATTACATGGTAGGAGCACAATTAGAAGGGTTTGATACTATGGTCCATCTTACGGAAGAAAATGATTTTATCGTTTTGGAAGGGGATGAATACTTGTCGTCGCCAATTGACAGACGTCCAAAATTTCATTTATACCAGCCTAATATTGCTTTGATCTCTGGAATTGCTTGGGATCATATTAATGTTTTTCCAACGTATGAAAATTATGTAGAGCAGTTTGAAATTTTTATTTGTAAAATTACAAATGGAGGGATTCTAGTGTACAATGAAGAGGATCCTGAAGTAAAAAGAGTGGCAGAAGATGCAACAAATCCAATCAGGAAATTAGCGTATTCTACTCCAAATTACAAAGTTGAAAATGGAATTACATTATTAGAAACTCCAGAAGGCGATATGCCAATTGAAGTTTTTGGTGGACATAATTTAAATAATTTGGCTGGTGCCAAATGGATTTGTCAAAACATGGGTGTTGATGAAGCTGATTTTTATGAAGCAATTGCCAGTTTTAAAGGAGCTTCAAAAAGATTAGAGAAAATTGCCGAAAGTAAGACGAGTGTTGCTTATAAAGATTTTGCGCATTCACCAAGTAAGGTAGCTGCCACAACCAAAGCGGTCAAAGAGCAATATCCAGATAGAACTTTAGTAGCTTGTTTAGAATTGCATACCTACAGTAGTTTAAATGCCGAATTTTTAAAAGAGTACGAGGGTGCGCTTGCATATGCTGATGTAGCGGTGGTATTTTATTCACCTGATGCAGTTAAAATAAAACAACTTGAGGAAGTTACATATGAGCAAATTGCAACTGCTTTTAATAGAAATGATTTAATTATATATACAAATCCAATTGAGTTTAAAGAGTATTTGTTTAGCTTGAATTTTGACAATTCAGCTCTATTATTGATGAGTTCGGGTAATTATGGGGGATTGAATTTTGATGAAGTTAAAAAAATTATTGAGTAATCATTAGAATGGAAGATCAAATTAAAATCATAAAAACAACTAGTGAACATAAAGATTTTATTTCATTAGTAGGAGATTTAGACAAGAGTTTGTGGGAAAGCTATCCAGAGTTGAAATCCAATTATTGGGGGAATAATATTATTGAATTAAATCGGAATGTGGTAATCGTGTATGTTGATGACGTGGCAGTAGCATGTTCTTGCTTTAAGAAATATGATAAAAATACAATCGAAATAAAACGTATGTTTGTTTCTCCTGAAATGCGAGGTAAAAGGATAGCGCAAAGGATGTTACTGGAATTAGAGTCTTGGGCAAAGGAGTTGGGTTTTTCTTTTTCGGTTTTGGAAACATTGTACAAACAACAATCGGCTATTGGGATGTATCAAAAAGCGGGTTATAGTTTTATAGAAAATTATCCTCCATATGAAGGGTTGAAAAATAGTATTTGCATGAAAAAAAGTATTTAGACTCCATTTCTTATTGGGTTTAAACTGAGAATAACGTTCGAATTTGTATCAATTTAAATCTTTAAATGTGGAGCAAAATAATTTTCCGATTACCCATTGGTCAGAAGACGACAAACCTCGTGAAAAGTTAATGCTGAAAGGCAAAAGCACATTAAGCGATGCAGAGTTGATTGCAATTTTGATTGGTTCGGGAAGTAGAAACGAATCGGCGGTGGAGTTAAGCAAACGTATTTTAAAGAGCGTAAACAACAATTTGAATGCGTTAGGGAAATTGTCTATTTCGCAATTGATAACATTTAAAGGAATTGGTGAGGCAAAGGCCATTTCTATTATTGCAGCTCTTGAATTAGGGCGACGTAGAAGAACTGAAGATGCGTTAGAGTTAGTAAAAATAACGTCTAGTAAAGCCATTTTTGAATTGATGCAGCCTATAATTGGAGAATTGCCACATGAGGAATTTTGGATTGTTTATTTGAATAATTCGAATAAAGTGATTTCAAAATCGCAATTGAGTAAAGGTGGGATAACAGGAACATTGGTCGATGTGAGATTGGTTTTTAAAAATGCATTGGAACTGGGAGCAACAGGTTTAATATTGTGTCACAACCATCCTTCGGGAACATTAATTCCTAGTGATGCCGATAAGCAAATAACTAATAAATTGAAGTTAGCGGGAGTTAGTCTTGAGATAATAGTTTTAGATCATTTAATTGTTACTGAAACAAGTTATTTTAGTTTTGTAGACGAAGGAATATTTTAAAAAATAAAATAATAAAATGAAAATAGATAATATAAAAGATGTGTTTTTTGATTTAGATCATACCCTTTGGGATTTTGATAAAAATTCTGAAATTACTTTTGAAAATATATTTAATAGAAATCACCCCACTGTTGAGATAAAGTCTTTTATTGATAAATACGTGCCTATTAACCAGGCATGTTGGAAACTCTATCAATATGATAAAATAACGCATCAAGAATTGCGTTACAATAGATTGAAACAATCATTTGATGCATTGAATTATACTATTTCTGATAAAGAAATTGATATTATAGCTGATGAATATATTGAATATTTACCGGATAATAATCATCTTTTTGATGGGACATTTGAAATTTTGGATTATTTAAATGAAAAGTACAATCTTCATATTATTACGAATGGTTTTGCAGATGTTCAGTATAGAAAAATCAGTAATTCAAAATTAACGAATTACTTTGATACGATTACTAATTCTGAAATGGCAGGAGTGAAGAAACCAAATCCCATTATTTTTGAATATGCATTAGATTTGGCCAAAGCCAAAAAAGAGCATAGTATCATGATTGGAGATTCCTTAGATGCAGATGTTCAAGGCGCTTTAGATATTGGATTAGATGCTATTTTTTTTAGTGAAGCTATTATTCCAGTTGAAAAACATATAAAACAAATTAATCATTTATTAGAAATTAAAAATTATTTATAAATTATGAAAAAAGTATTGCTTTTGCTGGTTATGTTAGTTTCTTTTTTTGGATTTTCTCAGTCGATTACAAATTATAAATATGTAATCATCCCTTTAAAATTTGATTTTTTGAAAAGTGAAAACCAATATCGTTTAGCGACACTCTCAAAATTTAATCTTACAAAGGCAGGTTTTCAAGCATTCTATGATAATGAACCATTACCTAGTGAAAATATGCAACGATGTGACTTAATAGCATTTGATGTTATTAAAGAAAAGTCATTCTTAACAACAAAAATGCATGTGGTTTTTAAAGATTGTTATGGAAAAATAATTTATCAATCGGAGACAGGAATAAGTAAAGAGAAAGACTATCAGTTGGCCTATACTGAGGCTTTAAATAAGGCTTTTGTTTCAGTTTATGCATTGAATTATAAGTATGTTGGCTCAAATAAAATAGTAGAAAGTAAAGTAAATACTATTAGTGCTAAGTCGGATATTGTAACTGTGAAAGAAGTTATAAATGTGGAAGAGAAATTAGTACCTGTTGCTAAAAAAGAATTAATTGAAGATACAGCGTTTTTATATGCACAACCTGTTGTTAATGGGTTTCAATTAGTCGACACCACTCCAAAAGTAGTAATGAAAGTTTATAAAACCTCTAATGTTAGTTGTTTTATTGCAGAAAAAGACAACAATAATGGGGTGTTAATTTCAAAAGCAGGACAGTGGTATTTTGAATATTATAAAAATGACAAATTATTTTCAGAAAAAATTGCAGTTAAGTTTTAGTCTTAGCTATTTAAATATAAAAAAGCAGATTATTCATAATGAATAATCTGCTTTTTTATTTAATAACCGTATTTATTTTTCCATCGATTTTTTAAGAATTCTCGAGTCGTATTTTCTCTTGAATTGTTTCCAGGAACATAGATTGCTTTATTACTTAGCTCTTGGGGTAGAAACTCTTGCTCCGCAAAATTATTGGCATAATCATGGGAGTATTTGTAATCGTCTCCATAACCTAGCTCTTTCATTAATTTTGTAGGAGCATTTCTCAAATGTATAGGAACTGATAAGTCACCGGTTTGTTTTACTAATTGTTGTGCTGTTCCTATGGCTAAATAAGAAGCATTACTTTTGGGTGAAGTTGCTAAATAAATAGCACATTGACTTAAAATAATTCTACTTTCAGGATAGCCTATTGTCGCTACTGCCTGAAAGGTATTATTTGCCATAATAAAAGCAGTTGGATTAGCATTTCCTATATCTTCACTAGATAGAATTAACATTCTTCGCGCTATGAATTTTACATCTTCACCACCTTCAATCATTCGAGCTAACCAATAGACAGCTCCGTTTGGATCGCTTCCTCGTATCGATTTTATAAAAGCAGAAACAATATCGTAATGTTGTTCGCCACTTTTGTCATACAATACTGTATTTTTTTGTACAAGTTCGAATACTCGATCGTTGGTGATTATAATTTTGTCTTCAGCGGATGCATTTACGACAAGTTCAAAAATATTCAATAGTTTTCGCCCATCGCCTCCAGAAAGACGCAATAAAGCCTCTGTTTCTTTTAAAGTGATGTCTTTTGTAGCTAAAAATGAATCCGTCTTTAAGGCACGTTGTAATAAGGCGTCTAAATCTTCTTTTGTAAAAGCATTCAAGATATACACTTGGCAGCGCGATAATAAGGCGGGAATAACTTCAAAACTTGGATTTTCTGTAGTAGCACCAATAAGTGTAATCCAGCCTTTTTCAACGGCTGCTAATAAGGAATCTTGTTGTGATTTACTAAATCTATGGATTTCATCAATAAACAAAATAGGATTTTTGGCAGTAAATAAGCCTCCACTTTGTTTTGCTTTTTCAATTACATCTCGTATGTCTTTTACACCAGAGTTGATAGCGCTTAAAATATAAAAAGGACGTTTGGATTCTTGCGCAATAATTTGTGCTAATGTCGTTTTTCCAGTTCCTGGTGGACCCCATAATAGGAGTGAAGGGATTATTCCTTTTGTTATTTGTTGAGTTAAGGAGCCTTTTGGCCCTACTAAATGAGATTGACTAATGTAATCTTCTAATTTTTGTGGACGAATACGTTCTGCTAATGGTGCTTCCATATTGTAAAATTACTATTTTTATTTGAAGCTTATCCAGCTGTCCACTATATCTTTTTATCTCGTTAAAAAACGAGTTAAAAAGGATGCCGTTTTCATCTGGGCTAAAATCAGTTTGTTTTCAAAATGAATTTATTTTCTAAACTATGACAAAATAGCATTTAAATAAATTTGGATGTATTTTTGTGTTAGACTTTAGAATATAATTTATAAATGGAAAAAGATTTTAAATATTCAAATTCAGTTATAGCACTGCCCCTTTTTTTTGTGCTTTTTCTGTGGTTTATTTATTGGCTAGAAATTCGTTATGATTTTGATTTTGTTGAAAATGGTATTTTTCCAAGATCATTATCTGGTTTACAAGGAATTTTATTTAGTCCGTTCATTCATTCTAATATTGACCATCTTTATAGTAATTCAATTCCTTTATTAATTCTGTTGGCTGCACTTCAATTTTTTTATTCCAAACAATCCCTTTATGTAATTGTGTTAGGTGTGCTTTTCTCTGGATTAATAACTTGGATTATTGGTAGAGAAAATTATCATATCGGAGCAAGTGGACTTATTTATGTTTTAGTTAGTTTCATCTTCTTAAAAGGGATTTTGACTAAATATTATAGGTTAGTTTCGCTGTCACTTTCGGTGATTATGTTTTATGGCGGTATGATTTGGTATGTCTTCCCCAAAGTTGACGAAACAATTTCTTGGGAGGGTCATTTAGGAGGTTTGATTACAGGTTTCTTATTGGCTATTTTTCTAAAAACACCAGAGTACGAAAAAATAATAAAATACGATTGGGAAAAGCCAGATTATGACCCGGCCGAGGATAAGTTTATGCAACGATTTGATGAAAACGGGAATTTTTCAAACCTTCCGATAATCGATTTAGAAGAGAAAATCCAAGCTTATTATTCATCAGATATTGATGTTAATTATGATATTGTTGAAAACAAAAAAAATGAATCAAAACTAGAGTCTTGATTCATTTCATTTAAACTTTTAAATTACGTTCCATTTAGTATCGGAACGTGTGTTTAGCTTCTTTGTCTTACAGTTTCATATAAAAAAGCACCACATGCTACTGATACATTTAGAGAACCAATTGTCCCAAACATTGGTAGTTTAGCCTTTTCGTCTACAATTTTTAATACTGAAGGGTTTACACCACGATCTTCTGATCCCATAATAATGGCTACAGGTTCGTTTAACGAGATGTCATAAATATTTTGATCTGTTTTTTCAGTTGCAGCAACGGTTTTTATTCCACTCGCTTGTAAAAGGAAAATTGCATCTTTAATATGCTCCACTTTACAAATAGGAATGTTAAAGACGGCACCAGCAGATGTTTTAACTGTATCTCCATTTACTGGAGCTGATCCTGCTTTTTGAACGATTATCCCATTGACTCCAGTACATTCTGCAGTTCTGATAATTGCTCCAAAATTACGTGCGTCAGAAATTTGATCTAGGATTAAGAATAGCGGAGTTTTACCATTTTCTACAACGGTATTAATTAAGGTTTCTAAATCAAAAAATGAAATTGGTGAAATCGTTGCAACAGCACCTTGATGGTTGTTAGGTGTTAGTCTGTTCAATTTTTCAACAGGAACATAGGAAAAGTTTATGTTGCCACGCTTCATCACTTTCATTAAGTCTTTCATTAGTTCACTACTTGCTTCCTTTTGTATGTATACTTTATCAACAGTTGCACCAGCTTGTATGGCTTCAATTATTGCTCTTATTCCAAATATTTGATGTTCTTTTTCCATGGTGCAAATATATAAAAAAAAACCACCAGCTTTCGCTGATGGTTTTAATATTATTCAAGTGATGAAATAATTAGAATTTATCCCAAAATACTTTTGTTGTTAATTTGTCTCCTCCAGTTATAAGAGCAGATGCAGCAGTAACATTTGTTGCATTAATTGTTTGCTCTCCAGCAGGATAAGTATATCTTGTTGGAACAGTTGTAATGTCATTGTAAGTAATAGCTGGAACTGCTAAAACAGGGAAATCTAGTCTTCTCCATGAAGTCCAAGATTCAAATCCTCTATTATACAATCCAATCCAAGCTTGCTCTCCAATGCTTTTTTTCCAGTTAACAGCATCAAATGCAACACTAGGTTGTGCTAAATAAGTAGCGATATCAGTAGCAGCAACTCCCCAATTTTGCATAGATGCAGTAATTGCAGCAGTGTAATGAGTAGCAGCAGTTCCTCCAACAGCAACACCTCTTGCAGATGCTTCAGCTAGTAAAAATTCAACTTCTGCATAATCAAAAAGAGTTCCAGCAAATGTTGGGTCTAAGATAGCATCATTGATATGTGAGAAGTTAGTATAACTATTTCCTGCACCATAGATACCACCTACATAATTTGTAGTTCCTGGAGAAAATGTGAAATATTTAGCTCTTCTAGGATCAGATAATGCATTTAATTTGTTTGCAAAAGTATCTGCAATTACAAAATCTTTTCTTCCACTAGCTACTAAATCAACATATAATGGGTTAGCATTAGATATGTCAGTAAGGTAAACTAAATTAGTATTATCTGCATTACTTGAAATTAAACCGCTATTTACTGCAGCTACAATTTGTGTAGATGCATAACTTGGGTCTACATCACTAATGTTAACAGCAAGTCTTAATCTAAGTGAATTAGTAAATTTTTTCCATTTTGCAGCATTTCCTCCATAAATAAGGTCAGCAGAACCAAAACTTCCAGCAGTAGTATTTAATAAAGCTGCATCAGCAGTTAATCTACTTAAAAGGTCTTTGTAGATTGTTTTTGCATCATCATACTTAGGTAAAGGGTGTCCTTCAATATCTAAAGCTTCTGAGTAAGGTACATCTCCAAAAGTATCAACTAAAACACTGTAGCTATATACTGACATAATGTCAACTATCGCTTTTTTGTTGTTTAAAATTGCAGTTTCTTGTGCACCAGCAACCACTTGTTTGTCTAACAACATTTTAGATTCTTTAAAATCTCTTAATACATCTCTGTATAAAGTGTTGAAATGAAAATCTGGAATAGGTCTTGTAGACAAATTGTATTGACTTTCATCAGGATATGTAGTTTCTGTCCAGTATTGTGAGAACAGTCTAAAAACATTTTTGTTTACAGATGAATTCACCATTTGGTCCACCAAAGTTTTTTGAGCATTAGTGAATAAATACTCTGACTTTGTTGTCGTTGGGTTTTTTGTATCTGCATTTAATCCTGTAATATCATCAGTACATGATACAGTCAGAGCTATAAATGAGATTAATAAAACTATCTTTTTCATAATTTAAAATTTAAATGTTACGTTACAACCAATATTTCTAGTTGTTGGCAATGAACCTATTGAGTATCCTGAAGATGAAGCACTTGCGCTTAATCCACTTTCTGGGTCAGCATAAGGAAGGTTTTTGCTTATTATCCATAAATTAGAACCTACAATACTAAATTTCATTTCAGTTAGTTTCATTCTAGAAACTATAGAAGATGGTAAGTTATAAGTAATGTTCACTTCTCTTAATTTTACGAATGAAGCATCGTAAACAAAAGCTTTGTTTGGCTCTCTTCTGTATCCAGAAATCCCACCATAGTAATCAGGAGAAGATGTTCTAGTTGTATTTGGTGTTCCATCAGCTTTAACACCTGGTAAAATTACACCACCACCATTTGCAACACTGTTTCTAATTGGGTTACCCAATTCATTGTTACCTGCAGTTACATCATATAATCCTGTTGCTAAACCATAAGATTGGTCAAGAGAGAAAATATCTCCACCCTTTTTCATGTCAATTAAGAATCCCATAGAGAAGTTTTTATATGTAAATTTATTACGTATACCACCTATCCAGTCAGGATTAACATCACCAATAACATTGTTTGCTGAAGTATTTCTTACATAATAACCATTAGCTCCAACAATTTTCTGGCCATTTAAATAAGTATAGTCAGTACCTTTAAGTACACCATAAGGCTCACCTACTGATGCATTAAGAGTTACACCACCTTGGAATGAGTTTAATCTTAAGTTTTCAATTCCATCAGCTAACTTTGTAACTTTATTTTGGTTTTTAGACCAGTTAACGAAAACTTCCCATGAAAAATCTTTTGTTTTAATAGGAGTAGCGTTAAATTGAACCTCAATACCCTTATTTTCTACAGTTGCAGCGTTGATATATCTTGAACTGTTACCAGTTGATGTTGAATAAGGAACTTGAAAAGCTTCACCATTATTAACATTTTTATATGCACTAACGTCAAATCCAAGTCTTCTATTGAAAAATTGCATTTCAATACCAATTTCTTGAGTATTTGTTTTTACTGCTTTTAGGTCTGGATTGTTTTTAGTACCTGAAACTGAATACTGTTGGTTTGTTCCAAACGGATTGTTTTTCACATAAGTATCAACTAAAGATAAACCTGGAGTTCCAAGAGGGCTTTCTGAATAACCTCCTCTAATTTTACCAAAACTTAACCAAGGTTGGTTGATGTGATTTGTAAACACATAACTTCCAGAAGCTGAGAAACTATTAATTGCATTGCTTCCTGCTGGTAAGCTTGAGAATGCATCTCTTCTTGCTGTAGCATCTATAAAGAAGAAATCTTTATATCCAAAAGAGGTAGATGCATAATAACTATTGATTCCTTGGTTCAATTCTCCTTCAATTGGGAATGGTACTGCAGCTACTGAATTAGATAAACTAAATAAATCAGGTACGATAAGTCCTCCTTTAGTAGAGTTCAAAGTCGAGATGATTCTAGTTCTTACAGATGTTCCTCCAACTATTCCATTAAAACTAATGTTTTCTGAGATGTCTTTCTTGAAAGTCAAGAAGAAATCATAATTTTGTTCTGAAAAGTTTCTCATGTATTTTTGATATCCAGACGTTTCTGCATCTCTATCAATACCAAAGTTACCAGCTATAGATCCAAAGGCTCTTCTTTCTTCACGTAATTCACTATATGAATCAGTAGAGATTTTACCTGTAGCACTTAACCACTCTGTTAATTTGTAATCTAATTTAGCATAACCTAAGAATCTATTTCTTTCGTCAGATTGAAAGTTTTTATATCTGATAAAATATGGGTTATCCCAGTAAATTTGAGATAAATCAGAAGGGTCAGTAAAATTCCAGTTGATGTTTTGACCACCAGATCTTTCGTAAACTTGCTTCAATTCTTGAACATCTACGTTTGTTTGCCACCATTGACGGAAGTTAGACATAATGTTTTCATTATATCCAGTTGAGTTTCTACCCACTGTTCCTTGTGCTGCATAATTTGCAAAGGTACTAATTGATAATTTGTCAGAAAATTTGTGGTTGATTTTAACACTTAGACTGTTTTTCTTCATTTCACTATTTGGCAATATTCCATTTTGCTTAGAATTTGTAAAATTTAAAACAAAATTTGTAGTGTCATTTCCGTCTTCTAATGATACAGAGTTGTTAAAAGAAGTTGCTGTTTGAAAAAATGTAGTAGGATCATTTTTTGCAGCTACCCAAGGAGTAGCTTTTTGATAGCTATCAGACCATGGAGTAAATGCATTCCAATTGTATACTAATAAGTTAGGGTCAAATGCGTGACCATATGAAGCATCCTCAGATGTTGGAACAACTAAATCTTCAACACCATCTCCATCGATATCTCTTGACAAGAAATCTCCAGAAGCATCTTCGTAATAGTGGCCATATCCAGCTCCGTATTTGTTTTGGTATTTAACAAATGTAGATTTGTCAATCGTACCTGTTACAAATTCAGATGATACTGTAATTCCCAATCCTTTTTTAGTTCTACCTTTTTTAGTAGTAATCATTACAACTCCATTTCCCCCTAAGTAACCATATAAAGCAGAAGCTGCTGCTCCCTTTAATATATTTACACTTTCGATGTCATCTGGATTAACGTCCATTGCGGCATTTCCATAGTCATAAGTATTACCACCACCTGAAGTTTGACTTCCAGTGTTAGAGTTAATGTTTGAGTTGTTGATAGGCATTCCGTCAATAACGATAAGCATCTCATTACTCCCTGTTAAACTTTTAACCCCTCTAGATACAATACTAGAAGAACCTCCAAAGTTGTTGTTTCTTTTGATGTTTACACCCGCTACTTTACCTGAAAGTTCGTTGATAAAGTTTCCACTTCCTGCTCCAGCTGTTAAATCTTCAGCTTTTACTTCTTGAGTTGCGTAACCTAAAGATTTTTTCTCTCTTTTGATTCCTAATGCAGTTACAACAACGCCTTCAAGTTCCAAAGCAGTGCTTTGTAACTTAACATTAACAGTTGATGATGTTGCTTTTAATTCTTGGGTTTTCATCCCAATGTAGCTAAATATCAAGATTTGACTTGATGAAGCTTTGATAGTATATTTACCATCAAAATCAGTTTGTGCTCCGTTTTTAGTTCCTTTAACTAATACACTTACACCTGGTAAAGGCATACCTGTATTATCAGAAACAACACCCGTCACAGCTCTCTCTTGCGCAAAAGTTAGTTGCGCCATAAGTACTACCAGTAGTACTAAGATTCCATTGAACTTTAGTTTCATTTTTAAATATTTTGAATTAGTGTGACAAAACTCTTAATAAATTGTTAACTTTCCTAATAAATGAAAACCTTTTTTATGCGCGCATTCAAAATTTAACATTATAACTTATATGAATGATTGTGTTATAAAATTTGAATTCTTCGTTTTTTCTACTACCGTTTGCAATTGATAATTTTATGAGCCCGCCTTTTGTTAGAGCTCCAATTCCTAATCCTGTTCCTAGTATTTTTGTTGTTTTGTTATTTTTTTCAGTGTTAAAAGGATCTTTTAAAATGCTGTAGTCTAGTATGCTATGGATGTATAGCTGCGGAGTAATTAAATAGCGGTACTCAGTTATTAAAGCTGACATTATATTTGCTTGAAGGCTGTTTTCTTTAAATCCACGTATTGAATTTATACCCCCATATCGATACAATTCATTGAGGTTGTATGTAGCGCTTTTTAAGTAATAACTTTCATTTTTAATGTTGATAAAATTTTTTTCATTAATGGTAAATAGGTGTAGTATGTTTAGATTTATGAATGATTGTTTATTTGTTGGGCTGTTTTGGTCTTTGAAATTTGTTTCGCGTTTTCCTGTTCCTAATTTTAATATTAATATAGTTTTTGAGGGAAATAGGGTGTTGTTGTAATTGTACTGACTGTATTCCATGTTTGTCGTGATGAAAGAGTTCTTATAGTCGCTTATAAAATTGGTATTTGTATTTTGAATGTCGCTTGAAGTGGTCGATTGGTATCCTAGGTAGAAACGAGTTTTGTAATTTGAATAATATCCAATGTCGATTGCTGTTTTTGTATTTTGATATATGCTGTCTTGTTTGAAAATATCAAATTGTGCTCTTAGTCCTATTGGGCTATTTAGTATGTAGGGAATCTCTAGACTAGTTTTGAAAGTTTTTTGTTTTTTTTCATCACTTTTCCAATATAATGTAAATTGTTCTCCAGTTAATAGGAGGTTTTCTAGTTTTAAATCAAGGTATCCGTTAAGTGCAATTTTATTTTGAGTGTTATTGTTGAAACCTATAAATCCATCAAAATTGTTTGTTTTTCTTTTATTGAGATAAATGTAGATTTTAGTACTGTCTTTTGTGAATAGTATTTCTGGGTATTTTATTTGGGTTGCGAACCCTAAGTTTTCGAAATCCTTATTAATTAAGGTTACTGTTTTTTGATTGTATGTTTTGTCTTTGTATTTACGATTGATTTGGGAAAGATGTCCTTTTGGAAAAAAATCGTCAATGTGGTTGTTTACTTGTTTAATGACGATTTTATTTATTTTTCTCTGATTTTCTGTTTCAAATTCCAATTCTGCAAAAAGGATGTCTTTTTTTTTTGTAATATTTTTTAGTTTTAATTTCGTGAAAGCGTAACCTCTTAGTTCTAATTTTTGTAGGGTTTCGTTTAAAAAATATTCTATTTCTGAATAAGGCATTATTAAGCTGTCCTTCTTTTGGTCTAATAAATTTAGTTTTTTGTATTGTGAATTTATACCTATATATATATGTATGTATTTTGTTTTGTCTCCTATTTTTAAATTCGCAACATAAGAGGAGTCGTTGGTTTTTGTTAATTCTATTAATCTACTTTCGGTGTATCCTTTTTTTGAAAGTTTTTCTAAAATAAGGTTTGTCTCGTTTTCTATTGATTTTGTATTGATATGTATAGTGGAATAGTTAAGGGAGTCGATTTTTTTTGTTTCTAATGGTGAGTTTCCTGATATTTTTAATTGAAATTTCTGAGCTTGGCAATTTAAGCTTAGGAGTATTAGAAATAGATAGGTTTGTAGGTGTTTCAATTGAAAATTAGTTTTGATAAAAGTAATATAAATATCTAAAGTTTAAAATGTAATTCAATAAGGAAAATAATCTTATTGAAAATTAATGGATTAACGTTTGTAGAGTAAAAAATAATTTATACATTTGCAACCCCGTAAAAA
>TARA_R110000868_G_scaffold22892_7_pt1 | contig 20626 bp, 27 predicted proteins | sample TARA_R110000868 | Tara Oceans TARA_R110000868 (sample SAMEA4397489) | marine metagenome | biome: Polar Biome; feature: [SRF] surface water layer (ENVO:00010504); material: water (ENVO:00002006), including particulate matter (ENVO:01000060) such as... | depth 5 m | reverse complement strand
GCTCAAGGCCCCACTGGCCCCACTGGCCCAATTGGCCCCACTGGCCCAATTGGCCCAATTGGCGCTCAAGGTGCTAAAGGTGCCACTGGACCAATTGGCCCAATTGGTCCAATTGGCCCCACTGGCGCTCAAGGCTCCCAAGGCGCTAAAGGTGCTCAAGGTCCATCATCTGACTACCGTCTCAAAGAGAATTTTTCACCCTATGCCTCTGATGATAGTTGGGGCATTGTTAAAAACCTTCAGACGTACCACTACAACTTCATAGGATCACAGGCCAGAATCTCAGGATTCATAGCCCATGAAGTTCAAGAGGCCGGACTTCGTCAAGCCGTAACTGGCGAGAAGGATGCCGTGGATGCAAAAGGTAATCCAATTTACCAAGGATTTTTACCTTGGGAATTGATACCCACACTGTGGACCACTGTTAGAGACTGTATGTTCAGAATTGAAACCCTAGAAGCTCAAGTCAAGAGCCTCATGGGTAATCAATAGACAGGGGCTTGAAATCACTCGGATAACCCAAATTGGTATCGCCATGTGTCCCATTCCAAGCTAAGTCAGGATCAGACAGTTGTAAGCACCTGGCGTGGATGGCCTGGTCGTAGTACTCACGAAAATAACGTACTAACCGTTGTATCTCGTAGTTTCTTACATGAGTTTGACTCTGTGAGTACTTGTACTGGATATAGCCAAACTTTTTAATGTGGATCATCCTTGTATACAAGAAAGTTCTGATCAACAGTTCGTAGTCATCTGCCACATGGACATCTGGGTTAAAACCGCCCATCTTCTCATACGTTGAGCGCCGCCATGCTCTTGCATGATTTGGCGCTCCAACAATGTGTCTGATGCTCTTGGCATTCACATCTGGGTAGTTTGTAACTTTATAAAGCTTGCCCTTGTAGACTTCATCCCTGTAGGAGCCGAAGCCAAGTCCCCAGCCTGATGCATACTCAAAGTTTTCGCCTGTTTCTTCCCACACTTCACAACAGTCTGTATATGCAAACCCTGCGTCAGGATGTTTCTTGAAGGCTGCTACAATCATGTCGATGCAGTTGGTGGTGAACTCATCGTCATGGTCAATCTCAACAAAGATTTCTCCTGTAGCAAGACCACATGCCCATCGCTTTACCTCACCAATTCGGCCTGATTTTAAGTGGGGTTTGAAGACTTTAATTCTGGAGTCAAATGCAGATATGGACTCAAGATTCTTAAAATTCTCCATGTCGGGTGAATCATCCACGATGATCCACTCCCAATTCTTGTATGTCTGATCAAGAATTGATCTGAGTGGCCTGAAAATCTTCTGGCCAGAGTTGCACGAAGCAGTAAAGATAGAGACTTTTGGATTGTCCAGATTCTTTGTCAAGACCAACTCCATGTATCTGGCCATGATAAGACGGCCCAACTCGTCCGATGAGGAGTCAGATCCGTCTATCCACTTTTTCCTGATGTCAAAGGACGAGTTTGATAGCGTCTTGTAATTCTGCCACGGGCCAAAAGTGACAAATATGTGTGGGTTCCAAGCTCTGATGGCCTCATTGAGTAAGTCATCTCTGTCATAGTGTACGACTGTATAGTCTGTTTCCTCACAATCTGTAGCTGGTCCAGACTTCCAATTGAAATCACCATTCTTGCCAAAGACACAAACCGTAATTCGTTCTCCTTTCATGCTATGGTTGCTCCTAAGATCTCAGTTATAGTGACAAATTTCAACTATGGTCGATATCTTTTCGAGTGTGTTGAAAGTATACGAAATCAGAAATTCCAAGATTTTGAGTTGATTATTGTGGATGATGCATCCACAGACGGTTCACACACTCTTGTCGGGCACTTGGCAGATAAGTCAGTCACATTCAAGAAGAACCAGGGAACGTGTGTGGCATCTAACGCGGGAGTACAAGTAGCATCTGGCACCTACTGTGTTTTTGTCAATGCAGATGACAAACTTGACCCTGAGTTTCTATCAGCCAGTCTGTCCACTCTGGAAAATGACCCCTCACTGTCTCTAACTTACACTGACTTTTGGCACTTTGGCCAATCACAAGGCAAAAAATTTGATCATGGCGTTGTATTTCCAGAGTGGGACCCTGAAAGACTAAAGCAGTACAACTTTATACTGTGCTCGGCTCTTTTTAAAAAGGAGGTTTTTGGCCAAGTAGGAGGTTTTCAAGTTGATTATGGCATGGAGGACTACGATCTTTGGTTACGTATGGCTTTGAATGGCTACAAAGGCAAACGAACTCCTGGGTACCTTTACTACTACCGTGCCCATGAACGTAATCGAACCCTTTGCGTGAATGTGGGATTAGCGATGGAAAATATCAAATCCAGAAATGGAGTCTTAGCCAGTCAAGTTGTGCACTCCTACTCAAATTCAACAGAGATAACTTTTTCGATCTGCTATGCCACTCGCCGGTCTTGGTGCATAAAGACAGTGGTTGGTGATTGGCTTGAAAAAGCAAGCAACAGAAAAGCCATTGAGTTCATCATTTGTGTTGATGCTGATGACAGCGAATCTATTGAAAGTGCTGGTGGCACTTGTCAACACATTGGTAACACCCAGGTGGTGGTCCAGTCATCAGCACCTTTCAACTGCGTAAAAGCGTGGAATGCTGCTGCCAAAGCTTCGAAAGGAAAAGTTCTGATAATGGTCTCAGATGACTTTGTGCCGCCTAAAAATTGGGACTCCCAATTAGTGGGCTTACAACAAAATTGGATCAATGAGCCCTGGGTGGTAAGAGTAAATGACTGTAACAACTCGACAACCAATAAGCCCTTTACTTTGCCAATCCTTACTCGCTCCAGGTACGAAAAACTTGAGTACGTTTTCTGGCCTGAATATGAGTCCATCTTTAGTGACACAGAGTTTGGAGATCATGCCAAACTTGATGGTGTTGTAATTGACGCAAGAACCCTGCTGTTTGAACACATTCATCCAACCTGCCTAAAACGCAGTCCGGATGCTGTGGACAGAGCCCACTCATCCACTAAACGGTGGGACAGGGGTGAAGCCATCTACAAACGAAGAAAAGCTTACGGTTTTGATGAGTCTAGCCAGTGGAAAGTTCCGCCAAACATGGACTTGATAGCAGCTTGGAAAGCCTATACATCCTCAGTAAAAACTCCAGTGTACTCAGTTTCTCTTGAAGCCTCTCTTTGGCTTGAAAGTACACTGCAGAGTCCCAAAAATGAAAGACGCCTGGGCCTTGAGATTGGGGCCAATTTTATCTCCATAGTTTTTGCAGCCAGTGGTCTTTATACCACCACAGCTGATATCAACACACAGGATACGGACAGCACCCAAAAATTTGCAGCTCTCCTGGGCCTCTCCATCACCACAGCCAAACTTAGCACCATGCCAATCAAGAAGTTTGATGTTGTTTTTGTTAATGCTTATGATGCTAACTCACCAGACCGATACAATCTGATTGTGGATCTGGCCCCCAAGTACTTGAATGACGATGGCCTTTTGGTTTTGAATGATGGCCACTTTGTAAATGTGAGACGGGCCATGGATGCCCTTGTTGGCTTGGGTTGGAAAGCTGAAATTCCATCCCAAACCATGGACAAGTATGACCGCTATTGCATGGTTCTTAGGCGTTGAACAGATCGTATATCGATTTTTTCAAAGGCTCTATCCTTGGAATAGTATGGGCTAACTGTCCTGTTTTTGAATAGTAACCTGAAATTCTTCTGTTCTTGAGTATCTCGCCATTTCTGTTGAAAACTTTAGACCACTTGGACTCAGGGTTAAAGTCATTTTTTGACTCCCAGTTGTGAAATGTACTTTCACCTGGGTGGTATATGGGGTACGTAAACTCACCTGTCTGAAGCGAGGTTCCTTTGTACCGCATATTAAACTTAGTGGGATCCACATTGACTGTCTTCCAACCATACTGTCTGGCCCTTATGGCGATGTCGATGTCTTCGCCTGAACCGGGTGAGAATATCTCGTCTAAAAGACCAATGGACTCAAGCATACTTCTTCTCAAGGCCACACAGAATCCCACAAAAAACCAAGCTTGACTATTCTCACACCACAGCTCGTGGACTCCTGTCATACCAACTTTCTCATCCTCAATGAGCGGCTTCAGAAGAATTTTTTTCCAAGTGTCTTTTGTCGGCTGACCAGGTTTCTGGGAGTCGAGGTAATCCAGCAGAATCGCGTCGTCATTCCACATGGCCACGATGTCGCCTTTTGAAGCTTTGATGCCTTCGTTGGTGGCCTTGGTAAACCCAAGACCCTCATCAAACCACAAGACTTTGACTGGCATGCCTTCTGAGTAGCTGGAGAGCGCTTCACGCGTCTTTTCTGTGCATCCATTGCACACATAAATAAACTCCAGGCCCGTCAAGTCAGAGTTACGCCTGAACGCTTCAAGTTGAGGCACCAGAAACTCCTCGATCTTTGACTCCAAGTGCGCCGGGTTGTAGACTGGGATGACAATTGACAGTTGCATGAATTTTTTTGAAGAATTTTGTTTACATATTTCTTGACTTGCCGTATACTCTATCCACGGTTAAATAACAATAACAAGAACAAGATCATATGGCTCTCAAAACAATCAAGACTAACTCCAAGGATGTGGCTGCTAAGAAGTCTGGCAGCGACATCAAGACAGTTGCTATCCAAGGCAAGCTCATTAGTAAGTTCAATGCAGCCAAGGCTGACATTGCTCGCGCTGAGGCTGAAATCCTAGAGATTGAACCCATCATCAAGCGTGAAGGTTCACGTGAGGTCTTCGCGATGAATGTCACCCAAAAGTCGAGTGACACCAAGTCAGTCAAGTTAGTTGATGATACTGGCGCAGGTGTCCGTGTCACCCTCAGTGCAGTCTATCCGGCTTTGGCCGAAGAGACTGTGGTCAATCTGTTCGAATCTTCGGTGCTAAAAGCTGATGGCACCAAGGCTGATGTTAATGACTACGTCATCCAAACTCGCAAGGCCAAGTTTGACTCAAAGGCTTTCCTCAAGGATGGTGACTTCTGTGAGACTAACTATGCGGCCTTCTTCAAGGCTTGCCAGCAGGTGGCTGACAAGCTGGGCATTGCCAACCCCATGTCCACTGAGGTTGTGGTTCTTCCAAAACCTGACTTTGATAAGCGTCGCTACACTGACTTTGACTTGGCCAGCCAGGTTCGCATCTATGAAGTGGTTCCTAACAAGACCTCGATCACTCCTATCGTCACTGAGTAAGTTGGTCTAGCGCTTGGGGTTAGCCTAAAAAGCCCCAATTTTCTAATGAAGACCATTCTGAATTTACTGGACTTGATACCTCACGGCGAGGGTGGTCTTCATGTTCTGTCTTTGGAGAAAAAACAAACCAAGGAACAAGCGCCTAAAAAGGAGATCCAAGTGCAAGTTTTCCAGCCAGAGGCCAACGCAGAAAAACGAGTGATCAACTTGCCGCGTTTCTGCAAGATTTCACCCACAAAGTCAGTAAGGAACCTGAATCTGCCCTTAGAATATGAGATGACTCATATTGGCCGATATGGTGAAATCTGGTCCACGACCAGAGGACACTCTGCAGTTGTACGACGAAAGGACTCCAAGGTCACTTTCTATGGAGATGACTCCTACCAAAAAATCCATGACTATTGGTCAGAGGCCACCAAGCGTGGACTAAGCTCCATCCAGGCCACCGACATCATTTGCAACGAACTTAACCAATGATTACAATCAAGACATTTTCGCCCCTGACAAAAGGCACAGTCGTCAGCGGCCCCTATGACAGCCCACAGATTCTAGAAAGGTTTCTCTCAAACAAGATACGACAGTTCCTCCGAGTTAAAACTCGGCAATCTGTCATTGAAGGTCCACTATTTTCTTTTGGAGTCGTGCCACCTTTGAAAGAAAGGAATGGCACCTTCTCACCCGCTGGTGTAGTCATTATGAAAGATGGAATGCCAGAAATTATCAGAATCACTCGATTTGTGGGCACATTGGCCTCTCTTGCTGAACCAGCGACCTTTAATCGATACCTTCGAAAGTCAAGGCCAGATGAATATCAACTATGAAAACAGATCTGCACGAAATCACAGTGGTGCTTAACCCTGACCTAGACTCTGTTTCCATTTCCGCTGAGGAGTTTTCTGAAGCATTCAAGCTGTTTGAGAACAAAGTCAACAGTGGACCATTTCCCATCACAGGTTACTGCAACCTTACATTTGGTCGTCCAACGCATGTCATTACGCACGTCTCACAGCTAGACGAGTCAACTTACCAAGCACGAGTGGGTTTTTTGGAGTCTCACCCTGAAACAGGACCAATGGCCAAGAAAATCTTGGTGGCCTCGCTCGAAGACAAAGTCAAGTGGCAGTTTGCCGTGACTAGACACGAGTCATCCGTCGAAATCTTTTCAGTCGAAGCTTGCCTATGAATATCTCCAACCCACACCTCATAACTGAATTTGCAACTGCTTTCAAAGACTATGACCGTGACACCTTCGTAGTCTCAACTGAGGGCCAAAAAATCCAAGTTTTTGTTAACCCAGACCTGGTCTACAAGTCCGTTGGACGTCCACCTCGCCGAATTGAATACAACACCCAGGACCAATTTCATGATGCTCACTACGCGTGGCAGGAAAAATCCTGTCAGTTTGCCAGGTCAAATCTGGAGGTTTTCAGCTCGAAGATCCACGGGGAGTTCTCAAAAACCTTCTCAAAAAATGCATGGAACAAGCCTTTTCTCGTGATCGAGTAAAAATTGTTCCACGTGGAACAACGCTTTTTTCAATGCCAGGCGCAGCGAAAATGGCCTGGTCAAAATTTTTTGAAAAAACTTCTCAAAAATTGTTTACAAAATCCGGTCAATAGATCAAGATGTCCGTGTTGAAGGCGCTGCCTTCCAAGTTAAAAATAAATAAATAAAACAAACACAAGTATGAATACCGTGACCCTCGCATCCATCGCCGACTACCGCAATCAGCTCAACGCCCTCGAGCAACTCATCGTCAACCGCGACCGCATTCAAGCCCGTATTCAAGAGATTGACAACGTCCTTGAAGGAATCCTTGATCAAGTCGCCAAGCCAACTAAGAAGTTTCGTTACGTTGGCAGCGACACTCTGGTTTCTAGCAAGAGCCGTTACGCTGGTGATTCACTGGCTCCTCGCCTTCAAGCCGCATGCCTTAAGTTTCCAGAAGGAATCACGTTGGGTGAACTGACCGAAGAGCTGGGCGTTGCTAAAATAACAGCTTCAGCCTACGTCTACTCCTCACGGATTGGAGGAAAGTTCCTCCACCGCGACTACAACCAAAATGGAAAACCCGTTTGGTTCTTCAAGAACGCCTAAGAGTCACAAATAACTGTTCTACAAGCGGAGCCTACGGGCTCCGCTTTTTTATTGATGATGCCATGAAGTTGTTGTCACCTGCAGATTTCATCTACAAGAATGGGCAGTTTTACTATGGGGATCGCCCCATGCTTGCCACCAGTGTCAACGTAAAATCCAGGTTGACACTAAATTGTCCAGAACAAGGAGGCCGAAGGATTGTTCTACCTGAAGGAGTTTACTCTATCGAAGAACTTAAGACCCAAGTGATTCTAAAATGAACCCTTTACCTTGGCAAGAAATGCCAAACATCAGCTATATGAAATCTGAGACTGAAACGACTGAAAAGTCCAACTCGCTAAACCTTTCACTTTTTGACGTGACTGGACCTTTCGGTTTAAGTGCTTACGTGTTGTCCAACACTGGCCAAGACGCCATAGATGCACTCACACGTAGCCCAGATTCACCGTGGGGAAAGATGGGCGTGTGGGATGAACAGTGCCAAGCTGAGTATGTTGGTCAGACCATGGTGCCAAAGAAGAATTGGTTCTATCTGTTGGCCAACATGGCCGATACAGAGTCCCCACGTGGCCTGATCATGTCCAAGGCTCTGTGAGATGGCTTTGTATTTAGGGTGTGCAAAGAGCCAAACAGATAATCTCACAGATTGTTGAGGCCCCTCAACCAGCCACACCCGTAAAGCAGGTTGCTAGACTCACTCAGCAACCTGCTGCCATCCACCAGTCTTTTCAAAGGACAAACCCAGTCCTTTCACAAGATTTCGTTGACTACTTGAAGACGGTCGAAAATGGGTCTAAAGTTGGCTACAAGAATGGCCGTTGGTTTCCACATGCTGATCCCTCAGGTGGATACAACATTGGCTATGGCCACCATCTTCAATCCACTGAAGAGTACAATCAGCTTGTAAAGACAGGCCTCTCAAACGATCAAGTCAATGATCTTCTGGCCAAGGATGTGTTTTCAGCCCAGAAGACGGTGGATGACTACATTCAGAGAAGGTACAAAGTCAAACTCCACCTGGAGCCCAAACAGTATCAAATGTTGATTGACTATGTGTTTAACATTGGAAATTTGGATGGTTTTCCAAAGATGGTTGATGCTGTCATTAGATCTGATAAGGACAGCATGAACAAGGAATACAAACGCACAGGTGTAATTCGTGGAAAGAAGAAAGAACTGACGGGCCGCAACACCATGTTTGCCAACAAGTTTTTGGCACAAGCAGAGTCCATAGCTTAAGTTCTTTATCCTATGCTAGGCATAAATCCCATGGATGTTCCTCTATATGTGGAGTCATTCCAGAAAAAAGGTCGGCTTGTCATTGACAACGTTCTTGAGACCTCAGTGGCAGAACGTGTGGGTGATTTTCTAAAGACCATGCCAGAGGACTGGTGGTTTGCCTCAACGTTACCCAATCGTGATCTAAACGATGAAATGGAAGTCCACCGTTCGCACAAGTCCAACAACTACTACATTGAAAAGGCCCGCAATGCAGCATGTCATGCATTGGACTACAACAGGTTCTCTTACTCTTTCTTTCGCACAACCAATGACCACCATGCAGCATGTGCCTGTCGTTACTGTGAAGTGGCCAATTTCATTAAGTCCAAGCAATTCATTGATTTTCTAAACCAAGTTACTGGCATGGAACTTACTGTGGTGAATGAGTGTTTTGCCAATCGCTACTCTGGTGGTTCATGGCTGGCCACTCATTCAGACGATGTCAATGGTCGCCTGGCCTTTGTGTACCACTTGACAAAAAACTGGAACATTTCATGGGGTGGACTGTATGTGGCCTCCAATCCAGATGGCACCTTGTCAGCAATGCCTCCAAGCTTTAATAGACTGGCCATTTTTACTGTGGGTGGAAATCAGACACCACACTGTGTAACGCCCATATTGCCTGGAATATCCCATTCTAGGTATTCTATAACGGGTTGGGTCCAGTAACTGCTGATGTGGTGAAATGGCAGACACAGGGGACTTAAAATCCCCTTCCTAATAAGAGTGTGGGTTCGAGTCCCATCATCAGCACCATGGCTTTGTTTCATCCCAACAAGATTGAGGTCAAGGATTCGCCCATACACGGACGTGGCGTTTTTGCCACATCTGACATCCAAGCGGGTGAAGTAATTGAGGAGTGCCACTTTTTTACTCTTTCTCACACCCAAACTTCAGCAAATGACGTGTCCCTAAACAGGTTTGTTTTCTGTTGGCCCATGGGTAACAATGAGTGCCATGCTGTGGTATTGGGCTATGGAACAATCTACAACCATGCTGATGACAACAACGCCACATGGGAGACTGACGGTGGGCTTCGTCTTTACCGGTTCTACGCCACAAAGGACATAAAATCTGGCCAAGAAATTCTGATAAACTACATGCGATGATTCTGTTCTACACCTTATGAAACTGTCGATACTCATTCCCTCTATACCTTCTCGCATGTCGATGCTTAAGGACCTTTTGGAGGAGTTGGATCGTCAGTCAAAAGGCCTGGATGTGGAAATCTTGGCCTTGTCAGACAATTGCAAGAGGCAGGTTGGTATTAAGAGAAACTCCTTGATGCAGATGGCCAAAGGTGAGTACATTACCCACTTAGATGACGATGATTTTGTCGCACCTGACTACATCGAAACAATCTTGGATTGCATCAACAATGGCACCAAGCCAGATGTGATCTGTTTTAAGTCAAGGAGCTACATTGATGATGAGCAACCCTTCATTGTCAGCACCAGTTTGGCATATGAAAATGAAGAATCTAGGTATGTGGATGTCAACGCCAAGCTAAGAAACAACATACGTCGTAAGCCCTGGCACTGGTGTGTATGGAAGAACGAAATAGCCCTCAAAGGTTCTTTTCCATCTGATTTCTATTTTGGTGAAGATTGGCACTGGCTACAACAGGTGATTCCTCTATGCGTCACTGAGACCATCATTGACAAGGAGTTGCACATCTATCGTCACAAGTCCTAGTCTATCTTGGTGGTGAGACACGGCACAAACACTGCGTTGTCTCTTGGCACTATGCTGTCTGGTGATATATCCATTGTCTCCTGCTGAAGTGGGTGACCCATGGCCATGGCTATCCAACATTGACACGATTGATTGCCAATGAAGCGTTTTGAGGCCGCAATAGCCACAGCCACCTCCAAGAAGTTTGCAGTGGGCAAGTGGTCTACCTTGACAAAAAACTCCTTTTCAAAAATGTCTCTCTCCTGTTGGAGGCCAATGAAGACGCATTCATGCTGAGACAGCCAGTGGGCCCATGGAAAATCCCAAGTGAGGTGTCTGGTGGTTCTAGACACCGCAATCTTTCCACCCATCTTGCTCTTGGCTGCATCTGACTGGCACCAGCTCACATCAATCCAAGGTGACATGTCAACACTCTTAAGGCCCAGATGCATGGCATGGGCCAAAGCCAATGATCTTGTGGGTTGATACATGCGTCTGAAGTCTCTGAAGTCATGGGTGAAATCAGTGGGGGTGTCTTGCCATTCCACGTCAGTGATGTAGGGCAAGCTTAGCAACAGGGGTCTGAGTGTCTCATAGGCTGATGGTATGCCAAACCACTCTCCCCTCATGGGTCTCCAAGCATGTGGTGCCAAGTGGTGGTTGGTAATGACAAGTTTGCCACCACCCAATTCCCTGATGGTTGGCAATGCCGAGATGATGTCACCGCAGTGACCGCTGTGTACGAATGTTCTTGTGCTCATGCGACTTCTTGTCAAGTACCCCACCAAATGGAAGTGGGAGAGGTTCCAGCAGAATCTGGCCAAGTACATAGAACTCTCCGTGGACCCAAGTACAACCTTTCTGGTGACAGTGGACAGTGATGACATGTGGCCCAATGATGTGCCCTGTCCAAAACGGGTGTCTGTCACTGTAACTCCACCTGGAGGCAAGGTTGCAGCTGTGAACCATGGTATTCCTAAGTGTGGATGGGATCTGTTGATGGTGGCCTCTGATGACATGACACCACTTCAAACAGGCTGGGATGCAACCATAGTAGAGGATTTTAAGCGCCATCCACAGGCTTGGATGGTCAACTACAGGGCTGAACCACGCTTGCGTGAGAAGTGGCGAGACCTGATCACCCTGCCTATCATGACCAAGGAATGCTACGATTACTTTGGCTACGTGTACAACCCAGTGTACAAATCAGAGTTTTGTGATAACGAACAGACTGAGATTGTGGGTTCTCTTGGTAGACTTGTTCATGTAGATCATACACCCATCGTTCATGAGTGGGTTAAGTTTCAAGTGGGCGAGTTGACCAGAGTAAACATAGAGGCTGGTAAAGCTGACAGGTTTACTTATGAGTGTAGAAAGGCGAATAATTTCAAATGAATGCTTGCATAGTCTATTTGGTCGATACGTACGACATCGAGTACTTCAAGAGAAGCTTGAGGTGTCTGTCTGAGTCCAAGTCACTGGCTCAGTATCCTATTTACGCATTCTATGAGAGTACCCTGAGCGAGGAGATTCGCCAGCAGATATCAGATGAGTACAACGTAAGGTTCTCTCTGGTTGAGTTTATCTTGCCTGATTATCCGCCTGAGATTCTTGGCCAAATCAAGGAGGATTTCTACGTGGATGTAACACCACACCCATTCAAGATGGGCTACCGACACATGTGTCGCTTCTTCTCTGGCGAGATCTTTAAACGGTGGGAGCTGGCCCACTATGACTACGCATTGAGACTGGACACTGACTCTTTTATCCTTGAACCCATTGAAGATGTGTTTGAGTCCATGAAGAAAGACAAGGCTGTTTATGGTTACAGGATGGAGAACGGTGATCATCCCACCTGCTATGCTGGCTTCTATGACACCTTCAAGGAGGCTGTGCAGTCCATGGGCTTCCACTACCACCCACCTGACGAGATTGGCAAGGTATACTACAGTAACTGGGAGGTATTCGACCTGAAGTTCTTCCGCAGCGACTTGCACACCAGGGTCTACAACCATATCGACAAGAGTGGTGGTATCTTTATCAATCGATGGGGCGACCACATCTTTCGATACACCTTTCTCAATCAGTTTGATTGCCGTGTCAAACAGTTCATGTTCGACTACGGTCATGGTCAAGACACTTTTCTAAAACCATGATATTTATTGTACCTCCATCACCGTTCCTGCTGGATGAACGGGTGTTTATGTCGTTGGGTATCCTGAAAGTCGCGGCCATTGCCAAGCAACAGGGCCACACTCCCACTGTTTTGGACTTGTCAGGCGTTAGGAACTACATGGACGTGATTGAAGACGTCCTAGGCAACACCAAGCCTAACAGTGTCTTTGCTATCACAGCCACCACACCCCAATTTCCTTCCGTTGTTGAGATCTGCAACAGATTGAGGTCTGCTGGACACAAGGTTTTGTTGGGTGGTCCACACCCCACGATGGTGATGAGTGCCCACAAGAGAGGAGTGGAAAGAGCCAGCATGCACGCTGATCGTGTCTTGGCTTGCGCAGACACAGTGGTGACTGGCGATGGCGAGTTGGCTTTCAAAAAGGCGTTGGAGATGACAGAGTCAGGCGGTGGTTGGCTGGATGCTGATGACCCCAAGACGGGCCTCTTCATGAGCCATGACCAGTTCAATGACAGTCCATGGCCTGCACGTGACATGGTCGATGTGAGCTCCTACCACTATGAGATCAGCGGCAAGCGATCACTCTCCGTGATAGGCCAGTTAGGTTGTCCCATGGCTTGCGCCTTTTGCAGTGGCCGCAACTCGCCCACATTCAGACGCATTCGCCTTCGCAGTGCTAGCAACGTGGTGGCAGAGATCGAACACCTTGTCAATGAGTATGGCATTGAAGGTGTGATGTTCTATGATGATGAGCTGAACATCAACAATGCCTTCACTGAGTTGATGACCTCACTTATCGAGATGCAGATGAGGTTGGGCAAGGGCCTGGCTTTCCGTGGCTTTGTCAAGAGTGAGTTGTTCACTGACGCTCATGCCAAGCTTATGGCCGAGGCTGGATTCAAGACACTGCTCTCTGGCTTTGAGAGTGGCGCACCAAGAATCCTCGAGAACATCAACAAGAAGGCCACAGTGGATGACAACACCCGTTGCTTGGATGCGGCCAGAAAGTATGGCATCCACATGAAGGCTCTGATGTCCATTGGCCATGCAGGTGAGACTGAGGAAACGGTGGATGCATCACGTGAGTGGCTGTTGAAGGTCCAACCTGAGGACTTTGATGTGACCATCATCACTGTACTTCCTGGCTCACCCTACTTTGATGCGTCAGTCAAGGTTCCACATCCCACTGAATCACACTGGGCATACACGGCCAAGAATGGAGACAAGCTTTACTCAGTGGACATTGACTACTCCAAAACCATGGACTACTACAAGGGTGTGCCAGGCGAGTACGTTTCATTTGTCTACACTGACGATCTGAGCCCCAAGCAACTGGTGGCTTTGCGTGACAGCCTCGAGAATGAGATCAGGCCAAAGCTTGGTTTGATGCCACTCCAGCTGTCATCGGCCAAGAACTACGACCACTCGATGGGCGCCATACCCACTCACATCATGAAGTCTTTGGCTTCGTAGTTAAGGTGTGAACATTGTCAGTACGATATTGGGTGAGGACAACGTCTCTGATGAGGCCGCCGCACTGGGCCAAAAAGCCAACATAGAGATGGTTGAGCGTTTTGACCAGGGTGACTACACACTGGTGCTATTTCGCAATCCTGATGGTACCCATGAGGTGGCGTTAACGTCTAACGACAAGCCATTCACCACCGCTGCATCACAGGCCAAAGCCAAACCCACGGCCAAACGTCCATCGTGGTCCTTTACTCCCGTAGCGGAGAAGTTCGGTGAGTGGCTCCACACCTATGGAACTTTGGCCGTGGGTACCCTGAACCAGACCCGGTCAAACCGATACCACAGTCTTTTGAGTCGTATGGGCTTTCAAGCCGGGCCTATAGACCATGTCAAGACTGACGACATGGAATACTGGTCTTTTGATGTGACTCGATGACTCTTGGGTGTCTGAATGTAGATACAGTATGGGCACAGCTGCTAAAACACGTCGATCAGACAGACAACAGGCCAGACAGACCAAGAAGGCTGACATCCAGAATGGCGACTCCAGATCAGAGGCCAGAGATGCCAAACATGCCATAAAGTCCACTGACAGAGCGCAGTGGAAGGCTGAAGGTAAAAGCATCGGTCAGTCTATTGAGTCTGGCGCAGACTCTGTGGGTGATGTGGTGGGAGACGCTGCAAAAGATGCAGCAAAGGACATCGCTGATAATCCAGAAGACTTGGTTTAATTATTTGTTCTTGCAAGCATGCGAGTACTACTAACTGGCGGGGCAGGGTTCATTGGCCACCACATTCTCGAGCACATTTGGAAGAATACCGACTGGGAGGTTGTCGTTCTAGACCGCCTCGATTCAGCTGGCAATCTCAATCGAATCGCAGGCATCGAGTGCTTTGAGGCTAACAAGCACCGTCTCAAGTTTGTCTACCACAATCTGAGAGCCCAGATCAACCCCTCTGTGTCCCGTAGCATTGGCCGTGTGGATACCATCCTTCACCTGGCTGCTGCATCCCACGTTAACCGGTCAATCACTGACCCGGTTTCTTTTGTAGAAGACAACGTGTTGGGAACAGTCAACCTGCTGCAGTATGCACGTCAGCTAGACCATCTCAAGACGGTTGTCAATTTCTCCACAGACGAGGTCTTTGGTCCAGCACCTGAGGGTGTAGCATTCAAGGAGGATGACCGCTATAACAGTGGCAATCCCTATGCTGCATCTAAATCTGCCGCTGAGGAGTTCTGTGTGGCCTTTCACAACACATACGGTCTGCCTGTTATCAACACCCACACCATGAATGTGTTTGGTGAGAGACAGGACCCAGAGAAGTTTGTGCCCATGACCATTCGTAAGATTATGGCCGGGGAAACAGTCTTCATCCACTCTGACCAAACTTGCACCAAGAGCTCCAGCCGCTTCTATATCCACGCACGCAATGTGGCCGCAGCTGTGTTGTTCATCCTTGAGAATGGCAAAGTGGGTGAGAAGTACAACATTGCTGGTGAGAAGGAGCTGACCAACCTGGAGGTTGCCATCTTTATCGCCTCCGTGCTTGGCAAACCACTGGACCATGTGATGGTCAGCCCAGATAAGAGTGATCGCCCTGGGGTTGATATGCGCTACGCCTTGGATGATTCTAAGATGAAGGCCATGGGTTGGAAGATTCCCATGCCACTAGAGGGGTCATTGGCATCCACGATTCTGTGGACAAGAAATCATGCCGACAAGTGGCTGATCTAGTTCTTATCTTTGTTGGTTGTTGGCTCAGTTCGTTATCTGGTTTTTTCATTTACCCTACAAGGTGCTAGGCGAAAGCTTAGCACCCTTTTTTCTGTCTGTGTGGACTAATCCAGTTCTTAGAATAGATGCAAGTGGAACTGCATCTGGGTACTCGTTAGGGTAGGTGGGTGTCAGGCTTGGCTGAGCTTGACACCCACTTTTGGTATCTATTTGTGGACATTAACGACTGGTTAAGACAGCAACTGGAGTCATCACAGCCTTTCTCACTGGTTCGCATAGGCAACACAGAGGGCTACGTCCTAGAATCACTCAACAACGGCATCGTAGACCCCTGGCCACACATCAACGATGGTTGGTTGGCCTATGGTGGAGTTTACCCAACCACACCAGAGTATGTGTTGACCACATGGAAGTCCACCATGATGGGTGCCATACAGGCGGCTGATGTTGTGGGTTGGGTGGACATCTCAGGCAATGTGGCCAGAAACGTGGGTTTTCAGGAGGAGTGTGGTTGTGTGGACAAACCCCAGTTCAGTGGGTTGGAAGGTATCAGCATACTTGACCCTGGCACCTTGCTGAAGTATGATAGACCCTGGACCACAGCGTTGGCCAACAAGCGTGTGCTGGTGGTCTCGTCCCACTACCACAGCATAAGGAAGCAATGGCCAAACATGGACCAGGTGTGGGGCCAACACAGGGACACAATAGCACCGTTCAAGCTGGTGGATGTGATTCGATCACCCTACACTCCGTCTATCGACGACAGGCAGTACCAACCCACATGGCATGCCACAGTGGAGCACCTCCGTGGGTTGATGTCTGAGGTGGACTATGATGTGGCTTTGATAGGCGCAGGGTCCATGGCTCCAGCACTTGCCCATCATGCAAAGCTGTGTGGCAAGGTGGGCATCACACTGTGTGGTACCACTCAACTGTTCTTTGGCCTTATAGGTTCAAGGTGGGCCAAACAGCCTGAACACACCGACTGCAGGAAATACTTCAACGGGGCCTGGTGTTACCCAGACCCCGTTGATCGTCCTCAAAGCGTTGAGGCTATGGATCGATTGGAACTAGCTTACTGGTAGTTTACTGACAGTCAGCAAATTCCTGCTTCATTCCCAACTCTTTGATCTTTTCTTCAATAACGCCGAGATGGTGGGCGTCCATTTCAATGGGTTCGGCCTCTATCCAACGACCTCCGGAGGAAGTGCTGCTTGAACCTCCTAAGACTCCAGTGAAGGTTGTTGAGAGGATGTCAACCTCAGCTTTGGCCATGACGTCGAACTCATCGCCAATCTTACCTTCGTCGATGGTGACCTCAAACCCGTCATTGACGTACTTCCACTCATGGCGTTTAAGCTCTCGCATGGTTCCATCGGCTTTGACCAGCGCCACCTTGGTGCTGTAGCTGGCGACCACATCGATCGGCACGATTTTTCCGTAAGCATTCAATTGGATTTTAGATTTAATAATCACGGGTGAAGTATACTCTGGGCCGAGAAAATTGTAAACAAATTCTTGAAAATTTTTTTTGGCCATTTTCGCTGCGCCTGGCATTGAGAAAGTGAGTTGTTCCACGTGGAACAAACCCGGTCCGTGCGAGTCAGTTATCTCAAAATCTGGTTTACCCAGGCAACTCAGGTCTTACTATGACCCACATGTCAGACATCCTACGAGATTTTAACGAGAGCGAGATCAAAGTCTTCAAGTGCTTTGTCAACCCAAAGTATCCAGCGGGCATTCGAACTCTCAGTGCAGTGGTCAAAGAGTCCGGCCTGGATGAGGCCGACATCTTAAAGATCTATGCCACCTACGATGGCCTCTTGTTCACAACGGTGTCTGGCAAGAAGTGGTGTTTCAATGTGGCTTTCTTCGCCAAGAAGTTCGCGACCAAGTACCCGGATGTCTTCTCTAAGTTCACTGTGCTACAAACACCCCTGGGTGTGATCGTTGTTCCCAAGGATGTTAAACCTGAGTTGTTGGCCGTGATCATCACCAAGATTTCCAATGAAATGGACCTCACACAACCTGGAGTGGCTGAGGCATTGGAGGCCCTGAACAGGATGCTGGCCAAGCGAAACAACGATTCTCAAACAAGTGATGAGATCAGTTTCTCAGCCTAGAGTCGGCCAAGGCTCTTGAGCCGCTCAATGTCCATGGGAATCTGCTGGAACAGCCAGTTATAGTTCCTTATGGAAGCGTAGTGTATCACAAAGGCGGTCTGGTGGAAATCAGACCGCTCCCAATCCTGGTGCATGCAGTTGAACTCTGGGCCTAGATCGTGGACAACGTGGTTTCTCTCCATGATCCGGTGACCCATAAAAGTCTGGTGGCCGCATCCATCATCATAGAATCCCTCAGGATCAATGAAGAGTGAGGCATCACGTCTTGACAAACCTATGACGCCAATGTTGAAATACCTTCCCCAAGGCTTGAGTGCCACACCCATCGAGTTATTTCCAAGGAAGTTCTTGCCCGTCTTATGGCAGTAGTCCAAGTAGTAACGGACTCTGGTACGAGAGACATCACCCGCATCTCTGAAGCTCTCGTCAAACATGCACATCCTGCCAGCTGATGCATCCAACAACCAGGGTGTGTCACTGGCCACAATGAGGTCGGTGTCCAGGTGGACTATCTCGTCGTAGGTCTCAAGCCACTTGGGAATCTGAAAGTCCTCGTATGATGCGTGGTGTTGTGGATAGAGACGGTTAGACTCGTCCACAACCAGGAAGTCTGCACCATGTCGTCGTGCGTAGCTTTTAATGTGTGGGTGGGTCATCTTGGCCATATCGTGGAAAATTGAACCAAATGCGACCGTGTAGACAAGTCTCTTCATACCAGGCAGAACAGCTTGTACCTAGTCTGTGGCTTCAATAGATGAAATAGACTTCGCTAATGGCCTGGTATTTCAAGTACGAGATAAAGGCACGTTAGTTCCTGTGTTGCTCAAGATAGAGTCGCCTGATTCTGCCACACAGATCAATACGTCACCATCTTTCTATCAGGATCTGGGTGTGGACAAGGTGGCCATAGTCCACTACGACGAGTCAGATGACAAGTATACCATCCAACGTATCACTGATGTCGTCATGCTTAGGGATGGTGACTCAACCACCGCTAAGAAGGCCCTGGACGTGATTGTGAGTCAGGGACGGTTGTTGCACTTCGTTAATGCTTCGTTAGACTTAGAATAGTCTAATCTTATTTGTCTTATTTAAATAAGATTAAGTGTACCTGAAGTAAAAATTCAATGCAGAGCGCCTTTTGGTGACTGTGCATACCCCGCTGGCATAAATAAAACAGTTAGGTGTTAAGATACCACGCGGACTAGCAGGGCCAAGAAATGGCAAGGGTTCATTGTTTTGGCCTTAATTAACGACTAAATAGGCATTAAGTTGCTAATTAGTGTTTTAAAAGTCTTATACAGCATACACCACTCACAATGTCCACGCCAGTTGTAACTAAATCGTGGCTACTACCCCGCGAGTAATTGAACATGACGACTACATGACCAATGCAGGGCGCTGTTTTTATAGCCAATCTATTATCTTATTAAACTAAAATAAAACCTAATTAAGTGCATACTTATGATATTTTCAATGCCAGACGCTGTTTGTATGGCTTGTCTATCCCGCGTGAACTGTCAATAAAACCATGTAAAAGTTTTAGACTTGTACAATACTTTTTTCGTGAGTAGTTAGACCATGAACGCAAAGCAAGCGATAGACAGAGTTTTTGAGTCTGACTCAGGCAACACTCAAAATTTCTGGAAAATAGACACAGGCAGGTTTAACTCTGAATCGATTGAGTCCGCTAAACCTCACTATGGCTTTCGGCCAGAAGGTGTTACAACCAAATCAGGTATAATCGTCGGTGTTGACTTAATGGATCAGTTGTTGTCTGGCGATCCTTTTGGCGAGAAAAAAGGGGGTATTTTTATCCCAAATGACCTATTCATGGAAATAAGAAGGCTGAGTGATGACTATGGTCGTCGCGGAAATCATCGTCAGACCGTGGACATGCTGTCCAGGATTGAGAATGAAATACTGAAGGCCATCGCGGATTACAATGACCCTGACCAAGCGAGAGCCGAACAAGCTGAACAGCGGCGTAAAGACCACGAAAAAGCCCAAGGCTTGGAAAACCGTAAGAATGTGCATCGAGCACACCAAAGACACCAAGCAAGCCGCAGCCCGATGGACTACGCGGGTGGATCTGAAGATGTCCAAGGTAAGGACTACACCACCCAAGAAAGTCTGAACTAGTTGTTTACAAAGTCCTAGGGTCCAAGTAAGGTTCTAGATCTAATGACTGGACGCCTTGGCCTCTGCTGCATGTGGGACAACGATCGCACCTTCCCACTTCGAACCATGACCCTCGCCAGCTACAAGAAAGCTGGCTCTGACGGTGCTCAGAAACTCGCAGAGGTTGTCTTGCACAATGTCAGTCAGATCCGTGCAATGATCAACCTCTGTGACCAGCGTGGCTGGAACTACCGTATTCCTCAGACGGTGTTCCCTCTCATGGGCATGCCAGATTTCGAGCTCAAGCCCACAGACCTCCCGCTGTGGCCACTTATCCAAAGGGTGTTTGCTGGTATCTCGAATGAACGTGGTTCTGTCCGTCTGTCCATGCATCCCACTGCCTTCTGCATCCCTGGCTCAGACACCCCAAAGACAGTAGTTGCTGCACTCTCTGAGCTCGAGCTTTCAGCTGGCATCTTAGATCTTTGTGGAGCACCCAGCAGCTATGACGCACCCATCAACATCCACATGGGTTGCTCCACTGGTGGGCTTGAAGCCACCATGTTACGGTTCAAGTCCAGCTTCGATAAGATGTCCTCTTCAGTGCGCTCCAGGTTGGTTCTGGAGAATGATGATAAGGGTGACTGGACAACACATGCCCTTTTTCAGCATGGTTGGACTGGTCCAATCACATTCGATTATCACCACCACCTTTGCAATCCTGGACAGTGGTCCGAGTACCCGGCTTTTTCACTCGCCCTGGCATCATGGGGTGGCTATCGTC
>TARA_R110000868_G_scaffold26220_1_pt1 | contig 20670 bp, 15 predicted proteins | sample TARA_R110000868 | Tara Oceans TARA_R110000868 (sample SAMEA4397489) | marine metagenome | biome: Polar Biome; feature: [SRF] surface water layer (ENVO:00010504); material: water (ENVO:00002006), including particulate matter (ENVO:01000060) such as... | depth 5 m | reverse complement strand
GCCGCAGCCGCCAATCTGGAGGAATACGCCCGGCGTGATGCCCTGCTCTACACTTTCCTGATGCAAAAGCTGATGGATAGCGACGGGCCGGTTACCGATGAGGATGCCACGCCGGAATAGTCCGTCCGGCAGGCTGAACACAAAACCCCCGGAGCCTGGCTTCGGGGGTTTTCATGTCCGGGCTCTATGGTTGGGCGCTATTGCGCGTCGCACCTGAAACTGCGCCGTTCGGCATCGGCGGCGGCGATCATCGACGGGTCTTCGACAATCTGGCGAAACAGGATCAGGCCGGTCTGCGTGGGGCTGCTCACCGAGATCGCTCCGTCCGGGACCGCGTCTGCGCCGGGCCGGTCCAGCCAGATCGCCGGGGCGCGGCCGGCATCGCGGTCGCTGAGCGTGAAGATGTTATTGGTGCGACTGTCATACAGGCTGATCGAGGCATAGCTGCCGCTCCGCGGCCAACGGGCCTGAATCAGCAAGGGCCCGTTAGACAGGTCAAACGGGCAAATGGAGTAGAGAATATCCGGGCTGGGCCTGACAACATTGCGGCTGCCCTCGGTGACAGGGGGGGCGTGCATGACAGAATTGGTCGATGCTCCACCGTTTTCCATCTGCTCCATCGCGCGGGTCATGATGAAGCCGGGAATCCAGTTCAGCGTGAACCAGAATCCGAGCATGGCCGCGAGCAGGGCTGCCGTGAGGGGTATGAGCCGGCGCATCAGGACTCACCCTCGCAGGACAGGCGCTCAATCCTGGGCAGGATAGCCTGGACAGGATCATCACTGATCGCCGGGTCCGGTTGGTACAGGCGCAAGGTCAGGGCGAAATTCCCGGCATGGCGTGAACTCATCCAGTGGGCCGGACCCTCCGGCCGTGACGCTGCGACGGCAATATCGATCGAATTCGCAGCACTGGCGGCTGCGTGCTCTGCCGTGAAGGAATGGGCGCTATCGCCATTGACGGCGAGAAAGTCGTCCTCGGCGTAGAGGGTCAGGCTCCACCACCGCGTATCCGGCTGTTGATCGAAGCTGACCCGATAGCTGCAGTCTTCGCGCAAGCCTTGGCCGGAATCATCGCTGGTCGCGTTGAAATACACGGTCTCCGAGCGGTTCAGAGCCAGCAATCCGCGTCGTGCAATCGCGGCCCGCACGGCCGGGCTGGCGGCGGGATCGCCGATCAGGAGATTGGTTTTCCACGGGCCGACAGCCGTGCCGCCAAGCTCGAACGGGCCAAACACGAGCAGCACGGCCAGCAGCGCGCCGCCCGCCACGCCTGCCAAAGTCGCCAATCCGGTCTTGATCCACATGCGACGAGCCTAGCCGTGGCCTTGCGGCTTGGAAAGTGTGTCGAACCGGTGCTGTCAGACGCGCGGGGCCGCTATGCCGCGTCGGCGCGCGGCGTCATCTTGACCAGCATGGTCTGGATCAATTTCAGCTTGGCCCTGCCATCCTCTGTCTGCGCCTCACTCATCCCGCCGGCGGATTTGAGATGGCGGATTGCGCGCGCCTGTGCGTCGGATGAGCATTGGCCGGCGGGCAGGGCGCCCGCAGTTGCCAGCCTTAGCAGGCCGGTCGCCTTGTCCAGCGCCGGACGATCGCCGGCTTCGACGGCGTTGAGGATCTTGCTCTCATCGATAATCTTCATCCCGAGCTCGTCGATGGCGCTAGCCAGCTCGGCCTTCTCCCGCGACGGGTATTGCCCCTTGAGGACGCGGCGCTGGTGAACCGTGAGCGAGGCCAGCCGTTCGAGCGGTTTGTTGGGGCCGCGCAGATACCAGGACAGTGTGTTCTGTGCGCCCAGCATTCCATGCGCATAACCAGCAAGTTTCTGCTTGTTGGTCTCGCCGACAAGATTTTCTTCCAGCGCCAGCAAGCGCTCGAGTTCCTCGTTCGGATCCGCCGCGCCCTTCAGCAATTCTTCGATCGTCTCCGGATGCAGCAGCCGCGCCGAGCGCGCTGCGAACGCCTTGATCAGGGCGTCGGTAGGCAGCAGGGAATCGGGGCTCATCACCAGTTTTTGTGCCAGTTCCCGGGCCAGCTGAAGCTCGCCGGACAGGCTGGAGGGGCGCAGGCGTTTGGGGCGCTGCAATTCAGTCAGGAGGGATTGGGCGACGACCGCGCGGCAGGCATCCATCTCACCCTTGCCGATACGGGCCGTGAGGCGTTTGCAGACGCTTGGGGCGTAATTGATCGCATCGGCCCCTTGGTCGCCATCGAACAGGCAGGCCAACCGCTGGAGTGTCTCGCCCAGATCACGACAAGACCCCAGCAGGGCCGCCATCCCGGCGTCGAAGCTGATCACTTCCGCCGCATAATTGTCGATCTCGGTCAGTGCGAAATCGCGCTCCGGAGAGTCTTCACCAAGCGTTTCACCCATATCCATCAGGGCGTCGAGCTTGTTGCTATATCGCTTCGCCGACTTGAGCCGTGCGGCCATTGCGGATCGCAGCAGGTAGGCGCGCTGATCACCGGCGTGGATTTCGCTGACGATATCCTTGAACGGTTTGGAGTCAGGATATTCCGGGAGACGCTGGGCACGGGCATCCTGGTAGATCCGGGTCAGTGCCTGCTGGATCAACTCGTTCAGCTGTTTGACATAGCCGTGGACATTTGCATCGCCATCCTTGGCACTGGCGATCGCGACTTTCTGAACCGCGTGCTGGAGATCCGTGCCGGAGGCTTCCAGCTGCTCGACCAGATCGGGCCGGTGCAGCAATTCCATCGGCAAGGCCTGCAATCGCTCGAACCAGGCGGTCAAGACGCGGCGAATTGTATCGCGGGCGTGCGGCTTGGAGAGGTCGTCCGGTGTCAGGCAGGGCAGCGTAGCGGCCCCGTTCTTGTCCTCACTCTCGGCAAATTTCTCGTCACCGAGCTCGCAGATCGGGACAGACCGGAAGGTGCGCGCTTCCTCGTCATACACTTCCTTGGTGACCCGTACGGAGCCGATCTTGTTTTGTGCGAAGATCTTGTGCGCGAGCCGGATCGCCGTTTCACGGTCGTTCTGGGCCTCGTGCAGCGTCCAGGCGGCCTTCCGATTCTTCTTCACGAAGACTTCGTAATGCGTGTCGGTAGCCATTGGTATCCCCGGAATATTCAGCGGAAGACTGCGCCAATAGGCTTAAAAGCATATGAACCCGGCGCAATCAGGCGGTTCCTGCTTGGCGTGTGGGGGCTGCCGCGTCTATCCTCCCCGCTGAACGGCAGTATTCGGCATCCGGTTCACGGTGCAATGGGCGGAGATGGCATGGCTACAATTGCGCTCGTCGATGACGACGAGAACATCATAACTTCGGTTTCGATCTTTCTCGAGGGTGAGGGATATAATGTCCGAACCTATAATGACGGTGCGTCTGCGCTCGTCGCGCTGACCGAGGATCCGCCGGATCTCGGGATTTTCGACGTCAAGATGCCGCGTATGGACGGGCTCGAATTATTGCGGCGCCTGCGGCAATCCTCGAACCTTCCCGTGATCTTCCTGACCTCGAAGGATGACGAGTTCGACGAGGCGCTTGGCCTCAATCTCGGCGCTGATGACTATATCGCCAAACCCTTCTCCCAGCGCCTGCTGGGCGAGCGGGTCAAGGCGGTCCTGCGCCGTGCCCGGCTGGCATCGGAGCCTTTGACCCTTACAGGGGGAGAGCCCGGCGATGCAAAACCGCTGGACCGCGGCAAGCTCCTCCTCGATTCGAATCGCCATGCCTGTTCCTGGGTGGGTGAGCCGGTTCGTCTGACGGTGACGGAATTCCTGATTCTGCAGGCGCTGGCCACGCGCCCCGGTTATGTGAAGAGCCGCGATAATCTGATGGACGCGGCCTATGACGACCAGGTTTACGTCGATGACCGGACAATCGACAGCCATATCAAGCGCATCCGGAAGAAGTTCCGGGAGGTGGATCAAGAATTTGATTCCATCGAGACCCTCTACGGCGTGGGTTACCGGTACAAGGAAGATTGACGTAGCCGACATGCGCGAGACTGTCAGACGCACCCGCGCCTTCCTTCGTGGCCTCGCGCCGCGGGCGTCGTCGCGTCTGGCGCAGCTCATCCTGATGGCCAATTTTGTCGCCCTGGGTGTGCTGGTGGTTGGCATGCTGGCGCTGACCGAGACGCGTCGCGGCCTCGTCAATGCCAAGCTGGATTCCCTGCGGAGTCAGGGCGAATTGATCGCCAATGTGCTGGCCGAAGGGGCGTCGGACGGAATTCCGGCCCCGGCCTTGCGCAATCATGATGCCCGCGCGCTATTGCGCCAGCTCTATGTTCCGGCGGAGGCGCGTGTGCTGGTCTTTGACAAGGGTGCAAGCCTGGTCGCCGACAGCCATCTCCTCGCCGATGTCTTTGAAACCTCAGAATTGCCACCGGCCGGCGCCGATCCCGCCGGTGAGGGTGAGACGAGTGACGCCCTGCCAGTGCGCCTGCTCGACGGGTTCGCGGACATCCTGCGTTCGCCTGAGGAGCGCGCAGCCCTGAATCGTGATCTTCGAGATGAAGTACGCCAGGCGATTTCCGGCGGCATTGTTGCGGGTGTCCGGCGCGAGGTCGATGGCCGGCGTGTGGTCTCGGTCTCCATTCCCATCCAGCATGTCCGGGCCGTCGTCGGTGTCGTGACAATTGAATCCTATGATCTCGACCGGCTGATTGACGCCGACCGGCAGGCCTTGCTGCCCTTCATTCTGATCGCGGCCCTGGTAACGGCGATGTCGTCGCTGGCGTTGACCGTTTTCATTGCGCGGCCGATCCGGCGCCTGGCGCGGGCGGCGCATGAGGCGCGGCGTGCCGGCGGGCGGCGGGTCAAAATGCCGGACCTTGGTGCGCGTAATGACGAGATTGGCGAACTCGGTGTCGCGCTGGCGGAGATGACCGATGCGCTTTATGACCGTCTCGATGCGATCGAGAGCTTTGCCGCCGACGTTGCCCATGAACTCAAAAACCCGCTGACATCGATTCGCTCCGCAGCTGAAACCCTGCCGAAGGCGAAGGATGATGTTCGACGTGGCCGCTTGCTGGCTGTCATTACCGCCGATGTCGCGCGTCTGGACCGGTTGATCACGGATATCTCCCGCGCCTCCCGTGTCGATGCGGAGCTGGCGCGCGAGGACGTCGGGCCATTTGATCTGGGCGGCCTGCTGGCCAGCCTCGCCGAGGCCTATAGCGAAGCATCGTCAAGCCAGACGCCGGTGGTGTTTGAGAGCCAGGTTCGCAATAGCCGGGTGCTGGGGCGTGAAGGGCCGCTGGGGCAGGTATTCCGCAATCTGATTGATAATGCCATCACCTTCAGCCCGCCGGGCGGAAAGGTTTATGTCACCGCCATCCGCGGTCAACGAGAGCCGCGCGAAACCATGCTCATCACGGTCGATGATGACGGCCCCGGAATTCCCGAAGAAAATCTCGAAGCGGTGTTTGATCGCTTCTATACCCAACGCCCGACCGGCGCAGCCTTCGGGACGCATTCGGGCCTGGGACTGGCGATCTCACGCCAGATTATCAAGGCGCATGGCGGCCGCATCACTGCCAGCAACAGGTGTGATGTGACGGGGGCGTGCCTGGGGGCCCGTTTCACCGTCGAGCTGCCGGCGGCACCTGCTCACTGACAATCAAGCTGCTTGTGTTGCAAAAAGGCGCTTCCCCGCGGGGCCAAGCCGCGATTAGATGCTTCGCATGATAGGAGTTGTCGTCGTTAGTCATGGCCGTCTGGCCGATGAATTCGTCGCCGCCACAGAGCATGTGGTCGGGCCGATGGATGCGTTTCTTGCTGTCTGCATTGGGCCCGACGACGATATGGAAAAGCGCCGGGCTGATATCCGGCAGGCAATCGCCGATGCCGACCGTGGTGAGGGCGTGCTGGTTTTGACCGACATGTTTGGCGGCACGCCGTCCAATCTGGCGATCTCGTTGCTTGAAACGGGCAAGGTTGAGGTCATTGCTGGCGTCAATCTGCCGATGTTGATTAAGCTGGCCGAAGCCCGGTCGCGCGCCGATCTCGATAGCCTGGCCCGGATGGGCGAGGACGCTGGCAAACGCTATATCGCGATCGCGTCCAATGTTCTCGAAGGTTCCGGCAAGTGAGTCGGTCTCAACGGCGCGTAACCATCTGCAATAATCGCGGCTTGCATGCCCGCGCTGCTGCGAAATTCGTCGAGATGGCGCAGAGCTATGACGCGGTCATTCACGTCTCGCGCGATGGCGAGACCGTGAATGCCGACTCAATCATGGAATTGTTGATGCTGGCGGCCGGAAAAGGGTCGGAAATCGGCATTGAGGCCACGGGCGTCCAGGCTTCGGAAGTTGCCGATGCGCTGGCGGAACTGGTCGAAGCCGGGTTTCACGAGGAAGACTGAACCCCGGGCTGCCGCCGCCTGCCCGTCAGTCTGATTTCTCACTTTCGACGTCGATTTCAGGGGCGCCGGGCGCAAAATCACCATTGGCAGATTCCATCATCGGGTCATGATCGTCGTCGATCATGGGGTCCTCGATTGCTGGAGTCGCGACGGAATTTTCGGATCCAGCCTCTAACGGGATCTCGGCTTGCGATTCGGTGGCCGCCAATTCTGGAGCCGGGATGGCTTCGCTCTCCAGTCCGCCAGGGATCGCGGCGGCGATCGCCGGGATCCCGGCACTGGCCGCAGGGGCTTCAATAAGCGCTTCGACCACTTCAATTTCTGGCTCGGCTGGCTCGGCAATGGCAGCGACGCTGCCGGTTCCGGCTGCTGCCACAGGCATTGGCGGTGGTGCGACCACGGGCATTGTACGGTCTTCATCCAGCGCTGCAGCGGTTGCTGCGGTGTTGGTGCCGGCGCGCTCGGTATCGCTGATCGCCGCAGCAGCGGCGACGGCCTCAAGGCTTGGCAGGTCTTCATCGTCGGCGTTGGTGTCCGGCTCCGGTGCGGCTTCAGAGTTTGGCGCAGCCTCGGCCATGGTCAGAGGGGCTGGCGACGCTTCATCATCGGCAGCTGCGGCGGCTTCCGTGTTGTCGGTACGGGATGTCTCTGCCTCTGCGGCCGCAGTCTCGGTCGCTCCAGGTTCGGAGGCTTCAGCGGCCGTTACGTCCGGCTCAGCGCTTTCTGGCCCAGCGCTTTCTGGCTCGGCGCTCTGTAGTTCAGCGGTTTCATCGTCTTCGCTTCCGGCGGCGACTTCCCCATTGGCGGCCCGCTGGGCGGGCTCGGCGGCGATGCTCGTCTCGGTGGTGATGTCCTCATCGGGCGTCGCGGCGGATGCGTCGCTGGTCTCATCGCCTTGCGCGACGGCTGAAGCGGCGGCGATTGCGGTCGCGGCGACGGCGGCTGCCAGTGGCTCGGGCGCTGCCGGCTCGGCGCGGGCCGGTTCGAGGGTGCGGACCCCTTCTTCAGGCGGATGACGCAAAACATATTCCGCCAGGCGTTCGACCCGGGCGTTGAAACGACCACCATCACGGATGCGGTTGATGAAGCCGCCGACGATGAAGAGGAGCACGGCGCCGCCAATCATCAACAGGGTTGCGTCCGGGCTGCCGAGGATCGCGCCGGATACAACGCAGAGCAAGGCCAGTGCTGGCACGTAGAGCAGGCGCCAGGAGCGCGCGAAGAACGCGACCAGGGAAAGCGCCGCGACGGCGATGGCGAGACTCCATTCGGTGAGCTGCTCCATCGGTACGAAGCCCAGCGCAGCAACCGCATCGAACAATCCCGACGCCAGCGCTGTTTCCATCCGCCAGCTCGCCAGCCCGGGCATCTGGGCGCCGAGCAAGGCGAAGATATCAATCGACGGCACGCCGGCCATCATCGCGCCATTCAATTCGGTCAGGAAGCTGTGCAGTGCCGGCCATGCCGCCGCGATGGCCGTCAGGGCGAGCGCGAGAACAGACAGCCACCAGTTCAGCGTCCGTGTGACCCCGGAGCGCCCCAGAATTGTCGTCGCATCGGGGGCGGCACGCATCCAGACATTTCGGGAATGATTGATGATCGCGACAGGCCGCGAGCGCCGGTTCGGTCCTGACTGCACGCGAAGAACGGTCGCTGTATCGCCCGCAGCGAGGGCGCTTGTGCGCTCGTCCAGCCTGACATCGTGAACGACGCCATCGCCGTCAGTGACACGGCCAGTGCCAGCGTCGGAACTGGAAACCTCACCGGACACGGTGATAAAATCGATCCGGCGTGAACCAAAGGACTGCCCGGCATGAGCGGTTGGCAATTGCGACATAACTCAACGCACCTTGTAAAACACTTGGCGGACAGGGCTTTGTGCCAATCCGGGCCAATCAGCGGTAACTTCTGATTAATCTTACAAGTTCGGTGCCGGAAATAGAACCTGTCTTGTGATGAAGTTTATATAAGCCGTGATCCGGGCCGGGTCCGTCGTCTGGCAAAGCGGCGGGCAGGCCGCTGCGCGTGGTAATTGCGCCCGCGAGGGTGCGCGCTAGCTTGGCGCTCATGATGCGCTGTTTCCTGGCTCTGTTTTGCCTCTCCCTCACCGCCTGTTCCTCCCTGCCCGGAGGATTGGCGCCGCTATCGGCTCAGCGCGGCGTCTTCCGGCCCGTTGATACCTATCCAACTCCGCCCAATGTCGACCTCATGATCGGCCCGACGGATTGCCGTGGATCGACCCTGGCAGCGCTCGATGCGCCGACCCCTGCCTATCCCGGCGGGCCCTATGCGCGTGGCCGTCAGGGCTGGGTCGTGGTTCGTTTCCATGTCTATTCCGACGGCAGTGTTCATCGCGCCCGGGTGGCGCGAGCCGTGCCCGACGGGCCATTCAACCGCGCCGCGACACGCGCCGTCTCGAACTGGCGTTTCCGGCCGCTCGACGGGGTTGAAGTGCTGGAAAACTGCGTCGTGATGTTCGAATTCCGTGCTGGCGAAGTCCAGATTCGCTGATCAATACCGGTACTCGCCGAGGCGCGCTTTCCCCCGGTATTTTGAGTTTGTGCACGGATAATGTTCGCGATTTCGCGTGGATCAAATAAGTTATTAAGAGTTTTGCGGTGGCAGGCATCGCCGCCGAGTCCCCGCATCGTTATCATACTGATTCGTGCGGACCTCGAGATACGGGGGTGAGATCCGCCACAGGGCGAAATTGATGACCGGACAGACCTTCCAGATCGTGACCCTGATCGTCACACTCGGCGCCGTGGCGTTTGCCTTCGCAACAGGGATGTGGGCCTACCGGCTGACGGCGGGCGCGCGTGCTGCACAGACATTATGGCGCCGTCGCACCTCCGACCTGGAAGACAAGATTGCCCGCGCTGACAGCGTATTCGGGGCCCATCCGGGCCTGGTGCTGGTCTGGGATGAGCCACCTTTCGACGAGTCCGACACAGGCTGGGGCCATCCGCGCATTTTTGGCTCGCCGGTGGCGCTGGCATCACTTCTGCGCTTTGCCGAAGCCAGTGACGGGCCTGATCCGGCCAGCACACTGATGGAAGGTCTCGCCGATTATGAAGCGCGCTCAGCCGGCGGTGGCGAGACCACATTGCGGCTTCGCTTCCAGGAGCTGATGCAGCAGGGCAGCCCCTTCTCCCTGACCATTTTGGGCCCGGGCGGGCGTTTTCTGGAAGTCGATGGCCGTGCGGCCGGGACGCAACTGGTCGTCTGGCTTTCGGATTCCACGATCCGTGGCCTGGAGGAATCCGGCGCGCGTGGCCGGGTTGAGGAGGCGCAACGTCTCGTCAGCAAGGATCCTATGGCCTTCCTCGACATGCTCGGCCGCGCCCCTTTCCCGGCCTGGCGCATGAATGCGACCGGCCGGCTGGAATGGGCCAATCAGGCCTATGTCAACGCAGTCGATGCCGAGACGATTGACGAGGTTCTTCAAAAACAGACCACGCTCGATGCGGCGATGGCCGAACAGGCCGGCAAGGCGACCGCGAAGGCCGATGTTGTCGGCGATACACGCGTGATTGTTGTCGGCGGCCGGCGGCGGGCAATGCAATTCCTTGTTTTCCCGGTTTCTGGAGGCGCAGCCGGCTTTGCGCTCGACGTCACCGAAGGTGAGGATGCGAAGAGTGACCTGTCGCGGTTCCGGCGCGCTCATGATGAAACGCTGAACCATATGGCCGAAGCCGTGGTCGTGTTCGATCGTTCAAAACGGACATCCTTCCACAACACGGCTTTTTCGAAATTGTTCAAGCTCGACGAAGCGTGGCTCAATGACCGTCCCGGGCACGGTCAATTGCTGGACCGTATGCGCGAAAAGCGCCTGCTCCCGGAACAGGCTGATTTCGCGGAGTGGAAGGCCAATGAGCTGGCTCGCTACGAGCTCGCCCCGGGCGATGAAACGCCGGACGAGCTGTGGCCGGTTCCAGATGGACGTACCTTGCGCGTCGCCCGCCAGCGTCACCCGCTCGGTGGCCTGATGTTGATTTTCGAGGACAAGACCGACGAGTTGGCCTTGCGGGCCCGCTACAACACCTTGATCAATGTCCAGCGTGCAACGCTCGACAAATTGCATGAGGCCGTCGCTGTGTTTGGCGCCAATGGGCGTTTGCAGCTCAACAATAATGCCTTCGAGCAATTATGGGGTTTCGATGCTGATGAGCTCGACGGGCAGCCCGACTTCGAGACTGTCGCCGAGACCTGTGCGGCCCTGTTTGCTGACGACCGGGTGTGGAATGAGATCCGCGGCCGGGTTACGGACCCAAGCCCGCAGGCGCGCAAACAGGTCACGGGTGAAATGCATCGCTCGGATGATCGTGTGCTGACCTATCTGACCCGGCCCCTGCCCGATGGCGCGACCCTGATCTGTTGGGATGACGTCACTGACAGCCGCCGGATCGAAGAGGCTCTGCGTGAGCGCGCCGAGGCGCTGGAAACCTCCGAGCGCATCAAGACCGAATTCGTCGAGCATGTGAGTTATCAATTGCGCACGCCGCTGACGACGATTGGCGGCTATGCCGATCTGCTGGCCCAGGGCTTTGCCGGCGAGCTGACTGACCGCCAGAAAGAACCAATGGCGGCGATCCAGTCGGCTTCGTCCCACCTGGCCAAGCTGATCGATGATATTCTTGACGTGGCCGCGATTGACGCCGGCCAGCTCGAGCTCGATCTCGGTGATGTCAATCTTGAGGACGTGGTCCGCGAAGCGGCCGAACTGGTCGCGGCCCGCGCTGATCATAATTCAGTCAAGCTGGATGTCCGCATCGAGGGCGATATCGGCCTGCTGCGCGCAGACCGCAATCGTCTCAAACAGGTGGCGATGAACCTCTTGTCCAATGCGCTGCGCCATGTGCAACCCGGCGGCGGCATTACGATTGGCGCCCGCCGGGAAAGCGATCAGCTCACCCTGTGGGTCAATGATAATGGCGAGGGGATCGCGCCGGACAAGCAGGCCACTGTGTTCGATCGCTTCGCCCGCGGCGAGCGTGGCGGTGCCGGTCTGGGTCTGGCCCTGGTGAAGGATATCGCCCTGCTGCATGGCGGCTGGGTCGAGCTGAAATCAGAACCCGGCAAGGGCACGCTGGTCGCCTGCCATCTGCCGGCCGAGGCCCGTAGCCGGGCAACCCCCAACGAGCTCGACCTCACCGGCGTCGCAAATGAGGGCGACCGGGTGAGCTCGCAGAACTAGCGCGGCGGCCCGATCGGGCCGCCAACCGGTCAGCCCTGGTGTTTCGGCATCCGGACGATCAGCCCGTCCAGTTGGTCAGTGACCTTGATCTGGCAGGACAGGCGCGAGGTTTCGGTCACACCATCGGCGAAGTCGAGCATGGAGTCTTCCATCGCTTCGCGTGAACCGGTCTTGTCGAACCAGGCCGGGTCGACAAAGACATGGCAGGTCGCGCAGGCGCAGGCGCCGCCGCAATCGGCATCAATGCCGGGAACCATGTTGCGGACCGCGCCCTCCATGACGGTCAACCCAGTGGCGACCTCAATGCTGTGCTCGGTTCCGTTGTGCTCGATATAGGTAATCTTGGCCATGCGACGCTCCGGTTCTATGGGTTGGAAATGAACAGCGTTCACTGCGATGTCAAGATTCAGCTTCACCGCTTGCCGTCGCTCCCGCGCTTCGTTAAGCGCGAGGCATGAGCCATTCGCGCCACCTCCCGCTGACTGATCTCGCCGCTACTGCGGCGCTGGGCGATCGTCTCGCCGGCTTGTTGGTGGCGGGCGATATCGTCTGTCTGTCTGGCGATCTCGGGGCCGGCAAGACGACCCTGGCGCGCCAGGTGATCGCCAATATGTGCGGCGTCGACGATGCCCCGAGCCCGACCTATACCATTGTCCAGGTCTATGAGACCGGCGCTTCCATCGCGCTCTGGCATGTTGATCTCTACCGCATCGAAGAGCCGGGCGAACTGGAACAGCTCGGGCTGGATGACGCCTTCGATGATGCCATAACACTGATTGAATGGCCGGAACGGCTTGAAGACAGCCTCCCCGGCGACCGGCTGGAAATTTCCATAGCCATCACCGGCGCGGGCGTGGACACTATCCGGGAAGCCCGGATAACAGGGTTTGGAAGCTGGGAGAGCCGCGTTGATGAATTCTGACCGCGCCACTGCGCGCGCAGCCTTTCTTGACCGGGCCGGATGGGCCGGCGCCGAGATTGCGCCGCTGCCCGGCGATGCCTCCACCCGACAATATTTTCGCCTGTCCAGGCAGGGAGAGCCGGCAATGCTGATGGATGCACCGGCGCGCGCTGAAGCGCCGACCTGTCCGCAAGACGCCACGCCGGAGCAACGCGCCGCATTGGGATATAACGCCCAGGCCCGGCTGGCCGGTTCCAATCCGACGGCCTTCGCCGGGCTGGCGAGCGCGTTGGTCGAACGCGGCTTTTCCGCCCCGCGCATCCTGGCCAGCGACCCCGACCAGGGCTTTCTCCTGCTCGAGGACCTGGGCGATGCACTCTATGCCCGCCTCTTGCCTGGCCAGATGCATGAAGGCCGTTTGTATTCCGAAGCGGTCGACGCGCTGGCCGCGATCTACCGCGCGTCCTTCTCCGACCGGGTCACACTGGACGGCCAGGAATGGCCGCTTCTGCCTTATGACGCTGTCGCTTTGGCGGCCGAAGCCGATCTTTTTCTCGACTGGTTCGCCGCACAACATGCCGGCCTGACGATCAGCGAGAGCGCCCGCGCGGATTGGGGGCAGATCTGGGAGCAGGCTTTCCGGCGGCTGGACAGCTGCGCGCCGGGCCTCGTGCTGCGTGATTTTCATGCCGAGAACCTGATCCACCTGCCGGAGCGCGAAGGCCATGCCCGCGTTGGCCTGCTCGATTTCCAGGATGCCCTGATCGGCCATCCCGCCTATGATCTCGTCTCGCTGATCGAAGATGCGCGGCGCAGTGTCGATCACAATCTGGCAATCCCCCTGAAGGCCCGCTTCGTCGAGAAGGCCGGGATTGAGGATGCGGCTGGCTTTGACGCGGCCTATGCGGTGCTCGGTGCGCAGCGCAATGCGAAAATTCTCGGTATTTTCGTGCGCCTCGCAAAGCGCGACGGCAAGCAGCGCTATCTCGACCTGTTGCCACGCGTTGCCCGCCATTATGTGTCCAACCTGCAGCACCCGGCCCTGATGCCCTTGCTGATGTGGACCAAGACGCACGCGCCGTCAGTCTTTGCGGAAGCCCACAAATGACGCGGATCTCGACGGGTATGGCGCTGGCCGCCGGGTTGGGAACGAGGATGCGGCCGCTCACCAATGACCGGCCCAAGGCACTGGTCGAAGTTGGAGGCAAGGTCTTGCTCGATTGGGCGCTGGAACGGTTCGAGGCGGCGGGTGTGCAGCGGACCATCATCAATGTGCACCATTTTGCGGATGCGATGGAGGCTCATATCCAGTCCCACCGGCGCAATGAAAGTCTGACAATCTCCGATGAGCGCGATTGCGTGCTGGAAACCGGCGGCGGTGTCGTCAAGGCGTTGCCGTTGCTGGGTGAAGACCCGGTCTTCATCTCCAATATCGACGCCATCTGGGTTGATGGGCCGGAGCCTGAACTCGACCGGATGCGCGACGTCTGGGATGCGGAGCGGATGGATGTCCTGCTCTTGCTGGCGCCGATGCAGGCCGTGCTCGGTTTCGACGGAGCGGGCGACTTCTTCCTCGGCGATGACGGCCGCGTTGCCTGGCGCGGCGAGGCGGCGACGGCGCCGTTCGCCTATGCTGGCGTCCAGATCATGAAGCCATCAATCATGGCGAGCCGGAGTGAGGCGCGCTTCTCGATGACCGAAATCTGGCGCGATCTGGTGCCCCGGGGCCGCGTCTTCGGTCTGCCCATGCAAAGTTTCTGGATGCATGTCGGGGACCCGCAAGCGGTTGCCGCGGCCGAGGCGCGTCTGGCGAGGTGAGCGAGAGCCTGTTCGATACGCCGGCTCCGCGCCTCTTCACCCTGCCGCCCCAGGCCGACTTCCTGCGATCCATCGCCCGCCGTCTGCGGCTTGAATTCAATGTCGAGACCCATCCCGACGCCTTGACCCGTGTCCTGATCCTGACCCCGACCCGGCGCGCCGCCAAGGCTCTGGGCGACGCCTTCGCGGAGGAGGCGGGCAATGGGGTTGCCCTGCTGCCGATGATCCGTCCGCTCGGTGATATTGATGTCGATGATCCTCCGTTTGAACCGGGCGAACTGGCCGGCATCGCGCCGCCAGCCGTGTCCGCATCGCGCCGCCGCTTCGAGCTGGCGCGTCTGATCCTGGCCAAGGAAGCGGCACTGGGACGCGAGATCGGGATTGGCGGAGCGCTGGCTCTGGCTGAGCCGCTCGGTGCCCTGCTCGATGATCTGGCGACCGAGGATGTGACGGATTTGTCCGTCCTCGATGAGGCGCTGCAGGAGCATTTGCCGGCCGACCGCCGTGAAGCGGTCGAATTCCTCAATATCGTCGGCACGATATGGCCGATGCGGCTGAAAGAACTCGGCCTGGTCGATAGTGCGTCGCGGCGCTCGATCGTGTTGGGTGCCCTGGTTGAGCGCTGGGATCGACAAGCGCCATCGCATCCGGTTCTGGTTGTCGGGTCGACCGGTTCAATTCCGGCGGCGCGCGATGTGATGCGCTGCGTCGCGCAATTGCCTCAGGGCGCGGTGGTCCTGCCCGGTTTCGACTGGGATGCCGATGACAAGGCCTGGGACCATATTGACGATTCCCACCCGCAATGGGCGATGCAGGCGTTCGTCAATGATTTCGGGATTCATCGCAAACAGGTCCGGCAATGGCCAGGCTCGGCGGAAGAGGCACCCGCGCGGGCCCGTCGCCGTGTCATCGCCGAATCCCTGCGCCCGGCGAAGGCCACCGATGACTGGCTCGATCGCGTCGAGCAGCTCAAACAGCAATATGGCGACGACTATTTCGCCCGCGGCCTTGATGGCCTTTCCCTGATCGAGGCGCCTGATCTTCTGGCCGAAGCGCGCATCTGTGCACTCCTGCTGCGCGAAACCCTCGATACGCCGGGCAAGACTGCCATTCTGGTGACGCCGGATCGCGGCCTGGCCCGGCGCGTCGCGGCCGAGATGGACCGGTTCGGTGTCCGGCTCGATGATTCCGGCGGCGCAGCGCTGTCGGAGACCCATGCCGGGGCCTTCCTCTTGCGCCTGCTCGATGTAGCCGAGGATCCGGGCAGCGTCGTGGCCCTGTCGGCGCTTTGGGGTTCACCCTTGTTTGCCGCCGGGCTCGAGCGCGGCCTGGTGCATGGCGTGCTCGGCAAGTTCGAGGCGGAAGCCTTGCGCGGTGTCAGGCCGGGGCGTGATCTGGCTGCGGTGCGTGCGCGCCTGGATGGAAAATATGTCGATCTGTTCGATGATGACCGCGCGGCGATTGAAACCATCCTGACTCAGATGCAGGCCGCGATGGCGCCGCTCGAGCCGGACGAGGCGCTACCTGCAGCCGTCTGGGCCGAACGCCATGCCCGCGCCGCCGAGGCGCTGGCCTCGAGCGCCGGGCGTGAGGGGGCGGTCCGGCTCTGGGCCGGCGAGGGCGGCGATGCGGCAGCGGGTGTGCTGCGCGAATTACTCGGTGAGACCGAAAGCCTGCCACCGATGCGTCTGTTTGAATATGCCGGCGCGTTTCGCGAGCTGGTCCGCGCGCGCCGCGTGCCACCGCGTCTGGGCGTGCACCCACGTTTGCAAGTGCTCGGCCCGCTCGAAGCGCGCCTGATTGGGGCCGATCGGATTGTGCTGGCGGGCCTGAATGAGGGTGTCTGGCCTGCCGGGCTGGGAGTGGACCCCTGGCTCTCTGCGGGCATGCGCAGGGTTCTTGAACTGGGCGCACCGGAACGCCGCCATGGTCTCGCCGCGCATGATTTCGCCCAGCTCGCCTGCGGCGCCGAAGTCTTTCTGACCCGTGCCACCAAGGCTGATGGCGCGCCGACGGTGGCCTCGCGCTGGGTCTGGCGGCTCAAGACGCTGGTTGAGGGCGCGATGGGCCGTGATGCGGCTGCCAGGGCGCTGGAGCCGGCCGAGCCCTATGTCGCCATTGCCCGTGACCTCAACGCGCCCGGACTCGGTCCGAAGCCAGCGCCCAAGCCGGAGCCGAGGCCGCCCGTGAGCGCACGGCCGCGAGGTCTGTCGATTACCGAGATCCGCACCTGGGTGCGCGACCCGTATTCCATTTATGCCCGCCGGATTCTCGGCATCAACCGGCTCGATCCGGCTGACATGCCTATCGGGCCGCGCGAGCGGGGCACGGCCTTGCACGACGCGTTGCAGGAAGCCTTCGAGAACTGGTTGGAGGTGTTGCCCGAAGATGCCGAGGCGCAATTGGTCGAGGTTTCGCGCCGGCATCTGGTCAAGGCCGGATTCGCGCCGGAGGAGCTGGTCGTCGAAGTGCCGCGCTTTGCGCGCGCTGCGCGCTGGCTGGTGGGCTGGGAGCGCGCCCGCCGCGCCGAAGGCATCACAATCGCCAAGCTGGAAATCAAGGGTGAGCTGACGCTCGATGTGCCGGGCGGCAACTGGGTGTTGAATGGCCGCTCTGACCGTTTCGACCGGCACGGCGATGGCCGTATCGACATCATTGACTACAAGACCGGGGGCGCCGCCGCGCCGAAGGAAGTGGCCTCCGGTTTCGATCCGCAATTGCCGCTGACAGCCGCGATGGCGCGCGAGATTGGCGCGTTCAAGGATTTCTCCGGCGAACCGGCCGGGCTTTACTATGTGCGCCTGCCTGGCAACGCCAAGGGCGGTGAAGAAACCCGGATCGACGAGGCCGGGCCGGCCAAATCGCCCACGCCGACCGCTGCCGAAATGGCGGACCAGGCGATCGCTGACCTGCGTGAATGGATCAACCGTTTCGACAATGAGGCAGAGCCCTATCTCTCTCAGCCTCGCGCAAAATACGTCAATGATTATGGCGATTACGATCATCTTGCGCGGCGCGGTGAATGGGCCAGCGCGCCCGGTGGCAGCGATGAGGGCGGCGAGACATGAGCGAGCCCGGTTTCGATCCCGACATCATCAAGCGGGCCACCGCCGAGCAGGACCTGGCTGCCGACCCGGTAGCGAGTGTCTTCGTCGAAGCCAATGCGGGCTCGGGCAAGACCCGCGTGCTGGTCAATCGAGTCATCAATATCCTGCTGAACGGCACCCAGCCGGATCAGATCCTGTGCGTGACCTATACCAAGGCCGCCGCTGCGGAGATGAAGGAACGCCTGTTTGACCGGCTCGGTCACTGGTCGGTCATGCCGGACGCGAGGCTCGGCGATGAGCTGGAGAAGCTCGGCCAGAAACGGCGCGACGCGGATTTCCTCGCTTCGGCCCGCAAACTCTTCGCCATGGCGCTGGAAACACCGGGCGGCTTGAAGATCCAGACCATCCACGCTTTCTGCGAAAACCTGCTACGGCGCTTCCCGCTCGAGGCCGGTGCCCCGCCGGGCTTCAAGACACTGGATGATGCCGAAGCGGCGAAAGTGGTCGAAACCGCCAGACGGTGCACGCTGCAAGGGCTGGACCGAGAGACGGTCGACACCCTGTTGCAGGCCGGCGGCCCCGATGCGCTGGGCAATATCCTGCGCTGGGCGCGTTTCAATCGCCACAAGCTGCGCGATGCGTTGGAGGGAGCCGGTGATGCACAAGCGTTGACCGGCCAGATGTATGCGCTGTTCGATTTGCCACCCGGCACGGTGTCGGCAGCGGTGAAAGCCGAGGCCTGGGGCGCCGCACCGCATGCGCATCTCGCTGAAGCGGTGATCGCGCTGCGCCATTATGGCGGCTCGACCGATCAGACCCGGGCTGCGGCTCTCGACGCGGCGCTCAATGCCGCCTCGCCGGACCTGGCCTTTGATGCCTGCCTGCCGGCCTGGTTCATCAGCAATGGCGAGGGCAGCCAGGCCAAAACGCTGATTACCAAGACGTGCGCCAAGGCGGCGCCGAGCCTGCCCGGCCTGTTTGAAGCCGAGGCCGAGCGCATGGAATTGGCCCGCGACCGGGTCCGCACCGCCCAGGTCGCCGAGGCGAGCGCTGCGGCGCTGCAAGTCGCGACCCTGTTCCTCGACGCCTATGATGCGGAAATGCTGCGGCAAAGAGCGCTCGATTTCGAGGATCTCATCGTGCTGTCCGGCCAGCTTTTGAGCGACGCCAACCCCTTTTCCGGCTGGGTCGGCTACAAGCTCGATGGTCGCCTGGCGCATGCCCTCGTCGATGAAGCCCAGGACACCGCGCCGCGGCAATGGGACATGATCGCATCGCTGACCGCGGAATTCTTCGCCGGCAAGGGCTCCGTTGAAGCGGGGCGGACCCTGTTCGTGGTCGGCGATGAGAAACAGTCGATTTATTCCTTCCAGGGCGCCGAGCCGGCCCGTTTCATTGCCGAGGGCGATGCGCTGGGAGAGCGGGCCGACGCGGCCGGGTTGAAATTCACCCGACCGGGGCTCGATGTCAGCTTTCGCTCGGCGCCGGAAATCCTGCAGGCTGTCGACCAGGCCTTCGCGCCGATTGCCGCCAGTGCGCCGGAAACCAAGTTTGTGAATGCCGATCCGGCGCGCCCCTTCGCCTTCTATCATAATCACAAGGCGGCTCGTTCCGGCACGCCGGGCTGTGTCGAGTTCTGGCCCTCCGTGCCCAAGCCTGAAGTGGTCGAGGAGAGCTCGATCTTCGATCCGGTCGATGCGCCGGGCCGCGGTTCGGCGCGCGATATTCTGGCCCAGACCCTGGCTGCAGAGATCCGCGCGATGATTGATCGGGGGGATGCGGTCTGGCAGGAGACGGGTGGCCGTTTCGAGCAGCGCCCGGTTCAGCCCAGGGATATTGCCATCCTCGTCTGGCGCCGAACGGGTGGCTTCTTCGAAGAAGTTATCCGCCAGCTCAAGCTTGCCCAGGTGCCTGTTGCCGGTGCCGACCGGATGGTGCTGCGGGAACAGACCGTGGTGAAGGATCTTCTGGCGCTGGGGCGATTGGCGATCACGCCCGGTGATGATCTGGCGCTGGCCGAATTGCTCAAATCGCCCTTCTTCGATCCGGTCGCCAGTACGACGCCGCCGCTTGATGATGCGGCGCTGTTCGATCTCGCAGAGAGCCGTCGCAACAGCCATCGCGGGGCGCTTTGGAATGCACTCTTCACCTCCACCGATCCGCGTTTTGCCGAAGCCAGAGTCGCGCTAACCGACTGGCGCAACAAGGCTGATAGCGAAGGGCTGTACGATGTTTATTGCAGCTTCCTGAATGCACGCACGCCGACCGGGGAGAGCCGCTGGGCCCGGGTCCTGGCGCGGCTGGGTGAGGAGGCGCGCGATCCGGCGGAGGTCTTCCTGGGGCGTGCGCTCGAGCATGAGCGTGAGCATGGCGGTGCGATGGCGAGCTTTATTGCTTCGCTGCAAGGCGAAGAGACCCAGCTCAAGCGCGAAATGAGCACGGACCGGGATGAGGTCCAGGTCATGACGGTTCACGCCTCCAAGGGGCTTGAGAGGCCTGTCATTATCCTGCCGGATACCACGCGTTCGCCTGCTACTGGCAAAGGGGAACCTATCTTCAGTCATGCTGCAGCCGGTCTGATCTGGTCACAACGCAAGGCCGGGGACCCGCCGCTCGTTGCTGAAATGCGCGAAACCGATGCCGCAAGGGCCCAGGCCGAACATGGGCGCCTGCTTTACGTAGCGCTGACGCGGGCACGTGACCGGTTGATTGTCTGCGGCTGGCGCCAGGGCCGGGGTGCCGGGAGCGTGGCCAAGGACAGTTGGTATACGCAATTGGCGGCGCAATGGTCCGGGGATGACTGGGTGGAATTTGAGACCCCGCTCTCGGCACGGGTCGAGGGGATTGGTGCAGGCCTGAGACTGGGCGCTGTGCCGGTCGCGCTGGGTGCGCATGATCGCGCCGCTGCGGCGCGTGTGACCCTCCCCGATTGGGCGACTGAGCCGGCGAGTGCCGAGGCCGGTGCCCTGCGTGCGATTGCGCCTTCGCGTCTTCTCGACGATGAGGAGATGGCGGAGGCGGTGGTTTCGCCACTGCTTGATCCGGGCGGCCAGCGCTTCCGGCGCGGTGAGATCATCCACAAATTGCTCGAAACCCTGCCCGATCTTGACCCGGCCCGCCGGCGCGAGGCGGCACAGCGCTTTGTCGCGGCCCAGCCTGATCTCGATGATACGAACCGGTCGATCATCGTCGAGGAAACGCTGGGCATTCTCGATCACCCCGATTTCGCCGCCCTGTTCGGCCCGGGCAGCCGCGCCGAAGTGGCCTTGACCGGCACCGCGCCGGGACTGCCGCCGGGCACGACAGTGCGCGGACAGGTCGACCGGCTGGTGGTGACGGATCACGAAGTCCTGATCGTCGACTACAAGACCAA
>TARA_R110000868_G_scaffold1415_5_pt1 | contig 20677 bp, 30 predicted proteins | sample TARA_R110000868 | Tara Oceans TARA_R110000868 (sample SAMEA4397489) | marine metagenome | biome: Polar Biome; feature: [SRF] surface water layer (ENVO:00010504); material: water (ENVO:00002006), including particulate matter (ENVO:01000060) such as... | depth 5 m | reverse complement strand
AAGGGATGAATTAAGTGAAAATTAGCGAAGTGAACGGCACCCCAACAATGAAACAATGGCATTTTGATAATTGTAAAATGAAAGGATTATAATAATGTTTGTAAAAATCGGACCGTATCGCCGTCGTTGGATCAGTTATATCCATGAAAACTACATGAACAAAAAGTATGGTCGTTATGAATGGGAAAGCAACAACACTCGGTTTGAGCGGTCACTAGAGAAATTTGAAGACGCTTTACAGTGGTTCTACGATAACACGATCAATCGCATTATTGATAAAAAAACTCAAAAGATTAGTGTTCGTATTGATAATTATGATACATGGAGCATGGACGACACACTTGCGCATATCATCGTGCCTATGTTGAAACAACTGAAAGACACAAAGCACGGTTTTCCGCATACGGATATGGAAGATGTGTCAGAAAACTGCCGAGTTGAAGACAAAGAAAATAAAATTGAGTGGATGCAGATCCGTTGGGATTATGTTATCGATGAAATGATATGGGCTTTTGAACAGAAAACCTTGGATTGGGAAGATCAATATACTACAAAAGAAGATAACAAAGTTAGCGATTACGATGCTATGAAAGGCGTTGATCCAGAATATACATATACATTTGACCACGAGGGTATGAAAACACACCATGAAAGAATGATGAATGGCTTTCGTCTGTTTGGTAAATACTACCAATCATTGTGGGACTAAACTATTCATTGACAAACTGCAAAATTCGTTTAAAGTTAACATAAGTAACATTTAAGGAAACACTATGACTTATATTCTAGTTGACGCTGCAAATATGTTTTTCAGAGCCCGACATGTGGTGCGAGGTGATGACATCGAAACTAAGATTGGTATGGCATTCCATATCATGTTTGCAAGCATTAATAAAGCATGGCGTGACTTTGGGGGCAAGCATGTTGTAATTTGTCTCGAAGGTCGTAGCTGGCGCAAAGATGCGTATACGCCTTATAAAGCTAATCGCTCTGCAGCTCGTGCTGCACTTAGCCCACGTGATGCAGAAGAAGATAAACGTTATTGGGAAGCGTTTGATGAACTAAAAGAGTTCTTTTCTAAGCGCACAAATTGTACTATACTACAACACAACAACTGTGAAGCAGATGACTTTATTGCACGGTGGATTCAAAATCATCCCACAAGTGAGCACGTTATTATCAGCAGTGACAGCGACTTTTATCAGTTGCTTTCTGAAAATGTTACGCAATATAACGGCATTACTAATCAACATATTCGTGTAGACGGGGTGTTTAACGATAAAGGTAAGCCTGTTATTGATAACAAGACTAAAGAACAAAAGCAAATTGGCGATCCTAAATGGCTGTTGTTTGAGAAGTGTATTCGTGGAGATACATCGGACAACGTGTTTAGTGCATACCCCGGTGCTCGGTTAAAAGGTACTAAGAATAAGATCGGTATGCAAGAAGCTTTTTCAGACAAAGACAGTAAGGGGTTTAATTGGAATAACTTTATGCTGCAACGCTGGATGGATCACGAAGGTGTAGAGCATCGTGTACTAGATGATTATCATCGTAACCGCACATTAATTGATCTTACTGCACAGCCCGACGATATTAAGGCTAGTCTGGACGAATCTATCGCAGTGCAGACTAATGCTGTACCTGTCAGTCAAGTAGGTATCCACTTCTTGCGATTCTGCGGCAAACATGATATGCAACGTTTAAGTGAAAAGGCAGAGACACATGCAGAATACCTTAATGCCCACTACTAAATAATGAGTAAGTATACTGCAAAATCTGTTATTAAAGATAGCTTCTGGATTGTAGAGCGCAGTGGTAGCCGTGTCGGCACTATTAAACGTCAAACCAACAGCTATCTGTTTTACAACAACGTCGACAAAACTAGTATAGTATACGAAACAATGGATAGTTTTAAACTTGTTGAGAACGAAACTAACGATACAGTAACCGCAACAGTTTACGGGTATCCAACTAACACAGATAGTGTATTTGATATTGACCTACTAGATAGTGTGCCGGTATTCAAAAAGACAGCCACTTCTGCAATACATGTTGCGGCCGGATACTGGGGAATATTTTTTCCAATGGGATGGCGTCCTAGCTTCTGTCCTAGACACCGAACACTAATAGACTACCCGCATATTGGTCCGTTTAAAAATGAGTCAGATATGCACCTTGCTATTAAACGGAAAGGGCAAGACAATGATTAAGTTTGTATTTACATTACTAATTTCTGCGTCCCCGGTGTTTGCAGCGCCGGTAGAATTCAAGACATCTCACATATGCGACCGATATGACAAAATCGTAAACTATATAACGTCTGAGTTTAGTGAAACTTTATTGTTTATCGGCACCGGGTTTCCTGTATACTATGAAGGTGTTAACAAAAAAGAAACTGAAACAAATATGGGATTTTCTGTTAATCAAGACTCGGGGTCGTGGTCGTTAATTTATATATTCCAAGACCTTACTGCTTGCATTATGGCTTCCGGATTAGAGTTTAAACCTTACATCAAATAGTATTCTCTAATATTTTAATAAATACATTAAAGTAGTAGAGAATATAACATGGCAAGACCAAAACCAAAAATTATAATGGAATTTACGGATCCTAAAAATTACCGTAGTGAGCAGATTCTTGCCGCAACAGCTATCTATGCAGTGTTTTGTGATGGCAAGCCTATTAACCTCCGTAGTTTACATAGTTTGTTAAATTACCCAGGACCAAAGTACAAAAAGGTTTCCTTTAGTAACAGCGGACATGCATTTAACTTAGCTGCGCGGCTAAACAAACTATTAAAGTGTGATAAGTTTGTTGTAGTTAAGCTCACACAAGGCGAGATTATACAGGAAGCAGATGACGACGGATTTCTATAACTTAGTACTACAACAAGCTCGTACAGAGCAAGATTGGGTTACACTAAGGCATCTGTTTAAAAATTATCGTAACGGGGAAGGGCTCAACTTAACAAAGTTGGGCCTTAACTCTCTTAAAGCTATGGGTATCGAATACGAGATTTTTAAAGCAGAAAAAGAGATAAAGTTTACAGGCAAGTTCAGAGTGTTACTTGATCGTTATAACAAATACCCGTACTACATTGATCGGAACTATCTGGTACTGTTTGGTACCGAGGATCGAATTATGTTCAAACTCTACGGCAAAGACCTAGAGGCATGGATGGAACATATGGAACATAACTTACAGTAATTTAGTTATCTCATGCACATATTCGTCTGCAAATAGTTGATGGACCACTGGATTAAAGTGCATATTATCAGCACCAACTTGTTCTGTACCTGCCCTTTTATGTAATATTCCAGCAATGAAATTTAATGTTGGTTTTTGAAAATCTGCTAACAGACAGCTATATAGTCCTGTTGGATTAATATGTATATCATTGTGCGTAAACCTCGCAACCATTGGAATACTATGCACTGCTAAGTAAAGATAAGCATGTTCTATATTTTCTAGACTTATATATTCGATATGATACTTAGGAAATAATGTATAATACTGTTTTCGATGGGGCCTATCTTTATTGTCAATGTCATAATTTGATATATTCCTAAATGTATATTTGCTATCAAATATAGTACTTCTCTCAAAATATGTCCATTGAATTACAGCAATATCGCCTGCTTGCCAATCGTGATTACGTATTGCGTGTAGTATTAGTAAATTGCTGCCGCCGCTGTCTGCTAGATTTAACACCGGCACATTGAACTTCTTTGATAAGACTTGTACCCACGATGCACTGCTAGGCGGTGTATCCCACGAATCTCCAGGCAGAATACCGTCTCCCCACGTATGACTACAACCAAAAGCGACAAATCTCATACAGATATTTATTTTAGTTTTTATGCATTTTTTTGTTGACAAGCAAGACGTCTTACTGTATTGTATAAGAGTAAGTTAACACAACGAGGGAATAGCCCATGAAAATTATTACTGTTCACACTTTTACCGCTTATGGCAAATCAATCCAAATTGAAGAACTAGGCTCTATGGGCAGTACGATGGAAGAAGCAAACCGTCAACTGCTATGGTCAAATCCAAAAAGCAAAAAAGGTGCTTGGTTCCAAGACGGCATCCGTCCAGTTTGGGAATGGGCCGAAGGAAACTACTTTGATTAAATGATAGTAATTAGGTATATAAAGTCCTTGACATTACTATACGTACATGCTATATTACAAGAGTAAGTTAAGAAAACATCAGCACCAGGAGATATGCAATGGCTATGGAATTGAATACCCGCACCGTTAAACTGTCTGAAGTTACTAAGTATGCAAAACATCACTTCCGGACTAAGCGTCCGATGATGGTATGGGGTCCGCCTGGGATTGGTAAATCCGAAACGTTTGAAAGCATCCGTGAAAGCTACGAAGCTGCTGGTCTTCGTGCCAAGTTAATCGACTGCCGGTTGTCGCTTTGGGAACCCACTGACCTTAAAGGTTACCCCTACTACGACAAAGTCGCAAACAAGATGCGCTTTTCGGCTCCTGACGAACTGCCTGATGCTGAAATGGCTAAAGACTACGATATTATTATCCTCTTCCTCGACGAACTTAACGGTGCTGCACCTGCTACGCAATCTGCGGCTTACCAGCTGATTCTCAACCGTGCAATTGGTAGCTATAAACTACCTGACAATGTTGTCATTGCTGCTGCTGGTAACCGTGAGAGCGACAAAGGTGTTACATACCGTATGCCTAAGCCGCTTGCTAACCGTTTCCTTCACTATGAAGTACGTGTTGATTTTGAAGATTGGTTTGACTGGGCTGTTAAGCATAATATCCACTCCGATGTTGTTGGTTACTTGACTACGTTCAAAGAAGACCTGTATAACTTCGACGCTGGGTCGAGCGAGCGTTCGTTCGCTACTCCACGTTCGTGGACGTTTGTTAGCGATACGATCCGTGACGTTAGCGGCTTTGATGAAAACGAAGTTACCGACATGGTTGCTGCTGGTGTCGGCGAAGGCGTTGCGCTCAAGTTCAAAGCACACCGTGCAATTGCAAGTCAGTTGCCTAACCCAACTGACATCTTGAATGGTAAAGTTAAAGATTTGAACACTAAAAACATCAGCGCAAAATACTCGTTGACTACTGCACTGTGCTACGAGCTCAAGGAAGTGTTTACTAACAACGATCCTAAAGCGCACGAAAAGTTTGACAACTTCCTCGAGTTTGTCCAAAACAACTTTGAAGCAGAAATGGTGGTTATGGCGAATACGATTGCGTTGGGTAAGTACCAAATCCGTGTTAAGTTTGCTCAACTGAAAAACTGGAAACCTTTCATTCAGAAATACGGTAAGTTGATCGAAATGGCGTAACCGCTAACTCGCAGTCGAGAAACCATAAAGGGCCGTCGGCCCTTTATGGAGTAAATAAATATATTATGCACATGTCCAAACCATATATTATTAATCCAAACTGCGGTTACTTAAAAAGATACGAACACTTAGTACCAATGAACGGGCCCGGAGTACGATCAGGCTATGTAGAATGGTGCAACGTGTATTGCGAAGGATTATGGGGCTGGCATTTTGATTCAGATCCTTTTCGTAAATTTGGAGGCGGTGCTAGTACAAGTTCTTCTTTCGAACTACACACCGAGGCATTTATGACCTTTGAATTGACAGATGACATGATAATTTTCAAACTTTCGTGTCTTACCGGTTGACATCGACTGTGTAATTTGTTATTATAACATGTAAGTAAAAATTCAGGAGACTGCTATGCAAGACTTTAAAACAGCAGGTGAAAAGTTAGTTGCTGCTCGTGTGCGTATGTTGTTTAAACAACCGTTCTTCGGCAACATTGCATGTCGATTAGAACTAGTAGAAGTTGAGCCAGGCGGCTGGTGCCCGACTGCTGCAGTTGACGGGCGCAGGTTTTATTACAACCCAGAGTTTGTTATGAAACTGGACATGGATGAAACTGTGTTTCTGGTTGGACACGAAGTTGGACACTGCATTTACGAACACTTTATCCGTAAAGGTGACCGTGACGGTAAAATTTGGAACATGGCAGGTGATTACAAAATTAACGCTATGTTGGTGCGTGAAGGTATTGGTCGCCTTATTACTACCGTTAAACCGTTGTATGATCGCAAGTATGCCACTGATGATTGGTTTACTGAAAATGTTTATGAAGACCTTATCCAGCAAGGCGCAGCGCCGCAACAAACGCTCGACATCCATATTGAGATCAGTGACGGTAAAGAGGATGGTAAAGGTGGTAAAGGTGACAGCGACGGCAAGGGTATACCAACTATTAGTCCTGCAGAAGCCAAAGCTATCAGCGACGAAATGAAGAACGCTATTATACAAGCAGCTCACGCTGTTGGTGCTGGTAACGTTCCTGGTGATATCCGTCGAATGATTGGCGAACTTACTGCTCCTCAAATGGATTGGCGTCAGATGATTCGTGTGTCGCTTGAAAGCAACCTTGTTAGCGATTTTACTTTTATGCGTCCTAACCGTAAGAGCCAGTTTAGCGATTACATCTTGCCTGGTATGAAACGTGATCAGCAAATCAATATTGCTATTGGGTTGGACGTTAGCGGATCGATTGGGATCGAGGACAGCCGTGATTTCCTTAGCGAAGTGCAAGGTATTATGGATCAGTTCGAAAGCTACCGTATTGAAGTGTGGTGCTTTGATACTCGTGTTACCGGACACGATGTGTTTACTAGCGATGATGGTCGTTCGATTACCGAATTCCAAATGACAGGCGGTGGCGGCACTGACTTTATGTGCAACTGGAATTTTATGATTGAGAATGAAATCGAACCTGACCAGTTCATTATGTTCACTGACGGCGAACCGTTTGGTAAATGGGGCATCGAGGAGTATTGCGATACAATGTTTTTGATTAAAAACAACTACACTAAGCCTGTTGCTCCTTTTGGACAAAGCGTATACTTTACGTCTAAAGCTAAAAAGAGAGCATGATAAATATGAAGATAGTAGAACAAAAGTTCGCACTAAGCGCAGAAGACCTGTCGTATCTTAATGGTACGACAGCTATTCAAAAAATGCTACAGCAACGACTAGTAGTAGAGTTTGATACTGCACCCGATCTAGATAATTTGGATTTTAGTAGCTGTAATAGCTTCTACCATATTAAAAGTCTAGGAAGTAAACTATTTCAATTCTGGTTCCACGATATTAGGGACTATGAAGATTTTAGGGCAAACATTATTGCTTATAAAATGTCGCTTACTACGACAAATGATAAATAACTACGTATATAATTAACAGGAGTATACAATGACTAAAGAAGAAAACAACATCACTACTGACGCAACAATTATTGCAGAAGACACAACATCACCCGCACAACCTGCACAAACACCATTGGGGCTGGTTGATCTACAAAATGCTGCGCAGATTATTGAAGTGGCAGTAGCACGTGGCGCTTTCCGTGCAAATGAAGCATCACAAGTAGGCGGCGTATATGACCGGTTGTCTGCATTTATCAAAACAGTACAATCAAATCAACCTGCGGAATCCGCCGCATCCAACCCAGTCAACGAACCAGCCCAAGCATAAGGAGCAAAGCCTATGGCACAAAATATGAAACATGTAGGCCGTGTAGCAAATACCGGCATGAGATGCGTTGTCGTTTTTAGAGAAATCTATGACGAGCGAGGTAACGTAACAGACGACAAACATTGTTTGGTTGTCGAAACTGAACGTTTGCCAGATATGGAACATGACGATGTTATCCGTGTTGTAGAAAGCATGGAAGGACAACAATCCAAAGAATTCTATGAGATTGCAAATCGTAGCCGTTTCAGCGACGGTACCAACATGCTACAAAAACTACATGCTGCAGGCTGGCTACGCAAGTATCCAACAAATGTAATTGAACTCACTCCTAGTACAAATGTTGCTGTTAAACTTAGTGAAATTAACACTATTATTAGAAAACAAAAAACTGGAATGAGCGAATCTGATATTAAAAACGTATTACATGATGATACAGATAAACCACCACGGTCTGCGGGTAACCTATACGAGCCTGATTCAACCCAAACAATCGACCAAGCATTTAATGTGCCAGGTGAAGTTGCGCTAGATGATGTAGCACTAGCTAAGAATATGCTAGTACAAGCTGCAACATATGAGTTGGAAGTAACTAGGCTTAAAGAAGAAGCATACGCAATGGCCCCATCACTAAAACCACGTCCCGGCCGTAAGCCAAAAAATGCCAATCAATAAAAGAGATCGTAGTTTTCAAAATATTGTCCGTGAGATTGATATTGAGAACATTCCTGTCGAATACGTTGAATCATTGACTTTAATTCTAAAGAACGGTGATAGCATCGTATTCGAAGGTGAGGATCTCGAAGAAATTGACGAAGATAATGTCATATCTTTTATTATGTCCGCAGCAAGCGATCTCGCTAACGAGTATGACAGTGAAGTAGAAAATTTAGAAATTGTAATGAACTATTCCAGATTGGAACAGGAAATTATTAGTAAAACTAAAGCACTACTAAACAAAGGGCTAAAAGATGATAACGGCAATACTAGCATGTGATGAAAAATGGGGTATCGGTAAAGCTGGTACCCTTCCTTGGCCTAAAAATACAGCAGACCTTAAATGGTTTAAAGAAGAAACATTCGGTCATGTAGTTATAATGGGGCGTAATACTTGGAATGCTCCGGGCATGCCAAATCCCTTGGCAGGACGAATAAACGTTGTTATAACAAGAGATACCTCTGTTACGCTCGCAGTACCGGGTATACTGTCTCCTTATCTAACAACGTTAGACGAATTGCCTAATATCCTAGAAGAATGGCAAGTTGTACCTGGCGGCTTTCCGCTACTTAAAGTGTTTGTTATTGGTGGCGCTAATTTAGTAGAAAGTATGCTGGATCAAATTGACGAAATTTGGTTAAGCTGTATAGACGGGGACTGGGATTGTGATACGTTCCTCCCTAAAGAAAAAATCAAATCTATGTTTGAACGTGATCAACATTTAGATTACAGAGCAGACGGATTAATTATAGAAACTTGGACGAAACGTAAATGAAAGAATATTTAACTGCTCTTAAATACATACTTAAGAATGGTAAAGATCGCAGTGACAGGACTAATACAGGCACACGTGGTGTATTTGGTTATCAAATGCGGTTTGACTTACGCTATGAGTTTCCAGCAGTAACTACAAAAAAACTTGCTTGGAAGAGTGTTGTAAGTGAATTGCTATGGTTTTTAGAAAGTAGTACAGATGAGCGCAGACTTGCTGAGATACACTACAGCAAGCCACGTGAAGAACTAGTAGGCAAAACTACTATTTGGACTGCTAATGCTGATGCACAGGGCGCCGCACTTGGATATACTAACAACGACACTGTAAAAGAACTTGGCCCCGTGTACGGGCATCAATGGCGTAACTTTAACGGTGCAAATTTTAATAAAGACACCTTTGACTATCTCGAAGGACCCGATCAAATTAAATGGCTGATACAAGAGATTAAGACTAATCCAGATTCGAGACGACTTATCTTATCAGCATGGAACCCACAACAGCTATCCGAAATGTCTCTCCCACCTTGCCATACACTAAGTCAATTTTATGTGCAGGACGGCGAACTTAGTTGCCAGATGTATCAGCGTAGTGCAGACATGTTCCTCGGTGTTCCGTTTAATATTGCATCTTATTCACTTTTGACACATATGCTTGCACAACTATGTGATCTTAAAGTAGGTGAATTTATTTGGGCAGGCGGCGATTGCCATATCTATCAAAATCATATGAATCAAGTAAAAGAACAGGTCGACAGGTATCCTGTAGCAGGTCCTATTTTAGAGATGCCTGCGTTCAGCAATATAGAAGAACTATGTAATACAACACCTAATGATTATAAATTGCATAACTATGTTCCGATGGATAGTATTAAAGCACCGATGGCAGTATAATGTTAAATACTAAAATAAAGTTATGAAAAGGATAAACAATTATGGTTGTTAAATTAGTATCTACTATAGTTTATGATAGTGCCGAGTTGTTAGACGCAGGCGGTAACATACACACCGACAGTGTTGGTAGTTTATATAATGAGTTTGTAGAAGCTGGAAAAATTACAGAAGCTACATCAGCGGTAGACATTGATACGCTAACAAAGATAAACATTATAAATTTCTTGGATCAAAGTACACTGGACGAATACACCACTCGATTAGGTACTTTAAGATTAAGTGAAGGAGAATTGTTGCTTGCTGGGCATACTGTGGTTAGTAGATACTCAGTAGACGTCGATGGAAATCAAACCCTGTGGGAATGACCAAGATAATTTTTGTAAGTTTTGAACCAGGTACAAGAGGACACCATATCGCTCGTGTGGTTGCTGCTTTACCACATGTGTATTGGTATAGTCATACTGATAATGGCGTGCATCCTTGGAATTTAGCTAGTGCTAAAGATACAACTATCAGACAACGTAAACAGTTTCATAATCACTTTGATAGGATAGTCCCGCTGGGTAAGTTACCTCCAACATGGGACTATGTACATCGATTCTTTCCAAAAGAAGACGAGTATTACAATAATATATTTTTTCCTAAATTTAACGAACTTACACAAGGCATAGGACAATCATTAATATATTGTTCACATAGTCTGCCTGCCACTTTAAGAAATTATTTTCCCGACAGTAAAATTTTAAACATTGTAGAATCTGCAGATGTTACTGTAGACAAATACACTAGTACCACAGCACATTTTCCAGGATACGTTAGAGCTGCTGAAATTGTTCCTGAAGATAACTCATGGCTACAATATTCTAAACGACTAAGTTTTCTTAAAAAAGATTATACTATTGCAGACTTATGGGCATGGGAAAACTACTATCGTTTTTATGAAAAGGACATGGCGGAAAAATATCGTGCATACCTGTTAGAGAAATACGAAAAGAAAATAGAACAACGTAGGTTACCTGTTAATAACGTATTACAAATACGTATGCAGCCAGACTGGCGAAGTATTAAAGACTTTCTATTAGATTAGGTAAACTATTCCAAGCAACCCTACAATCAAACTGGAATTGTACTCAACGTTAGTTGCTTCTATTATGTAACTATTGTTGATGCCATTAGTGTGCATACATTACCACTCCTATATTTAAAATTGTTATCCACTGCATCACTACCTTCTACTAATGTTTGTCCTAGATTGCTAGCACCCCCAAATGAAGTCGGAGTAAATGTGATATCAATTGTTTCTTCTACGTCGTCAATGAAATTGTATCGAAATGTTTTAGTCATGGGGTAATCAACATTCATATTAAACTGCCTTGCCTCACAATATTTAACCAACTCTGTTCTAATTTGTTCGTCCATGTCAAACTGCGAAACAAAATTACAAATTTCTTGATATGCCGTCTCTCTGCGGTTGATGCTCAATGATTCTCTGTGAGCTATGCTTTGCATAACTAATCCATACTCGCTGTTGTTAATACGTTGTTGTGGTAACGTAAATGCTCGATTAAACACACCTGTGCTTGCTGTAACATATTCATGCCAAAGGTCGTAGAATTTAGTTTTAGATACTATATTGTGATTATGTACATAATCCGCAAAATCACGTAAGAAGTTAAACTCATGTCCTAGTCTGGTTGTCCACGTCCAGCCGTATAGATATTTTAATTCATCTTCTGATATCCACTTATTACCTGTCACAACCTCAATGGTCTCCGGCACTTCTAATCCGCTCACGCCCGGAAACGGTCTGTTAATTGTTTTAAATTCGTTTTCTGATCTAGACTGTGCAGTTGACATAGGTGCGCCCGGCAGCAGTGCAAGTGGGTATATGTGTGTACTCAGATGTGTGAGTTCAGTTATTGTCAAGTATGTAGATTTCCAAGAATCCACAGTCTCGCCCGGGTTACCTAATATTAACTCACATGCAATAGGTAATCCATAATCTCTACATTGATCTGAAAAATACATGTATCGATTAATTGCCATGTTATCACGTTTAGTTAACATTAACGCTTCTTCAGTCAACGTTTGCAAACTCATAATAACTGATCTAATAAGTTTAGCATCAAATAGCTTCTTAGCCATTATCATCATATCTTCTGTTATGTTCTTTGCAAAGTTTAAAAAGATAGTTTTCGGATATCCGTACTTGTTTTTAGTCTCTATTAGAAAATCAACAATAGCATGATCACGTTCTTTAAATATGCCAAAGTTTGCATCAACATTATATACAAACCCTACGCTATTTTTACCTGCCCATTCGATATCCTGCTTGATTCTATCTAAGTCAAACTTAGTAAGTTTAGTGTACGTCAGGCTCCCCCAATCACAAAACGTACACGCATAAGGACAGCCTCGATGTGTTTCAAATAACATGTTATGATTAGGTTGCGGTGCAGGAAATAATTCAGTTGCGTATGGGCTTGGAATAACAGACAAATCACGTATTCTGCCTGCGCCTTCGACTTTGCTCCAAGCCCAATGTGTTTTGAAATTAACGCATACATTTGTTAATTCTGATATACTATGCAACGTTTTTCTTTTTAGTATTTCTGCAAAAACTTGCTCACCTTCATAATAAACAACAACATCAACATCAGGATGATTACTCCACCAAATGTCGTCTGCAGTTTGGGGCAAATGCGGGCCGCCGTAAACTATTAAGCAATTTGGATAACGTTGCTTAATAGCTGTTGCAAGCCCATCATTGTAGTTTGCATTCCACACGTAACAGCTCATACCAAATACACTAGGGTTGTCTAAACTATCAACAATCTCAGCATACGGTTTCTTTTCAAACAGTAATCCACCTAAGGAATATTCTTCTACTAATTCAGGTTGTGTTTGAACGTAACTCCACAATGTGGAACTACTATAAGGAAGAAACGTAGTCTCTCCTGGATTAATAACAACACTGAAGTGTGAAAGATATACTGTGTTCATGTATACGGATATTCAGGTACGATTTCTTCCAACTTCCATTCGGGGAATTTATTTAACTGTGCGTCCATTTTTAGCACTGTTATTTTTTGTATACCAGTGTCGTTCCACAACTCTGTTACAGGTGCTTTTAATCGTGTTACTTTGTAAGGAGTCTGCCATTTAGATAATATAGATCTCGCATAATCGTAAAATTCTTGCGCAGTCATGTCTCCGTAATATACCATTCCAGGAAGTTGTGTATATTTTTCATTTTCAATTGGGTACACATACACCTCGTCTATTAGACTATGTTCTTTAAGAACCGCAGCAACTTCAAACGGATAAATCTTACCGCCGCCTCTGTTGATAAAAGTTTCTTCTGCACGACCTTTATAACGCATGTTACCATCTACGCCTAGTTCGACAATATCGCCTGTGTCGTACCAATCGTTATTAGGAGTATTGAGTCCTTTGACTTGTAATGTACCACGATCACTAAATCGAATCTCGCCGCCAGCATTAATAAACCAATCACATGGTTTACCGATGTGTGTATTATCTTCGCCTGCTTTACAATAATTTGCAATGTAGTCACCGATTGCACCATCGCCGTATACGTGTATGTATTGCGTTGGATTGAAAAAATCTTGCATTTGCTTTAAGAACGCTGGACTGGACGATCCACCGCCGAATTCTACTGTGTTAAGTTTATGCCTACCTTTATTCAAGTCCATAATTTTCTGCAATGCAAGTGGGAATCCATTAATCCATGTTGGTCTTACTACTTCACATGCACGATCATATTCATTGGGTTCTTGCATCAAGTAACACCATCCGCCGACACTAAGCGTATTAAGCACTACTTCTTGACCCCACGCAATGTGCGGTCCCATATGCGATATCATTCTATTTTCTTCTGGTATCAAATAGTCCGGGTTGCCTTGCGCTCTGTACAGATTTTTACCATCTTGCCCGCAGCCCCAGTTGTTAGCATCTAGTTCATAAGGTGCGCTATAGCACTTAGTAAACCCATACGGGTCTGTTGTGCCGCTGCTATAGTAGCACATATATTCTTTTTCTTGTGCAATTGCAGGGGCAAAATGTCTATGTTCAACATCAACAAGCTCGCCTGTTTTGTTTAAACGAATAATACAATTTGCATTGTTAGCTTTGATTCTAACTGTTTCTTCGAATGCAGTAGCATTCATTGGCAGTGTAGTGCCGCATCCTTCTATGGTTGCTGCAATGATGTAAAGATATGTTTCGATACAGTTTGGCCCTTGCACACAAATACGATGGTTAGGTCCATATCCTTGTTCATTGAGCCATGCTTTTTTTTCTAAAACAAGCTCGATTAATTCATTATAGGTAATTGTGCGATTTTGATCACTCAATGCATTTCTGTATACTCGGTTATAAGTGTAAAAAGGTCTCATATTTCTCTCTTAGATTAAGTGTTGTGATTTTAACAAATTGTGATTGCTAACCTATCGTCGGTTAAGCCCGATACTGTATGGTGTTTGTCTACTTCTAACCTATACCAGGTATTACTTTGTAGTTTAACACGGAAAACTTCTGTTGTACAGTCTTCTTTATACCATACTGTGTTTACTTTTTTTCCGCCGGGGGTTATAATATAATTAACTGCGAACCGCCTTCCGATATCTACATGAACAGGAATATCATTGCGCAATGTTTGATATCTGAACTTAGACATATAAGGAAATATTGTCTTTAAATATGACGTTAACTCGTCGGGGCATTCATGTATTGTATAATTTTTAGATTCGCCGCCAAATATATTAGGTAGTGTTCGCCTAACTTCAGCAGGATCTGTTATTAATAACTCGATTGGTATTTTTGGAAAATCCAATGATTGATAGTAATCTTTAGCGTTTAGGTTAAGTAAACGTTCCGCCCAATTTGTTAGATTCATAATTTTCTTCCCATATAATAATACATTTCATCTACTTGTGACACAAGATCTCCTGTAGCGAACCAATCATCGTATACGCAAATGTCGCCACGTACAAACAACTCATTGTTGATAATTTTCGTGTCACAATGTATACTGTCTCCCATTATAGTTTCAGTAGTTTTAACAGTGTCTCCAGGATAAAATGTTTTGTTAATTGCTACCGGACCAACTTCAGTCATTCCCCAGTTCACAATAAAAGTAGCACCTCGATCAATAAATGATTGAATAATACTACTGTGTACTCTGTCACTGCCACACATAATGGTAATGCCACGTAGATCAATATCAGAAAACCCTTTTGTTTTCATTACTGCCCTTGCCATGTCCGGAGTTAAGTGACTATGGGTATAGTCGGGTATTTTCCTAACCCAACTAAACGCATTAAAAACTTCAAAGTCAACTGCAGCATCTACTTCAATTGCAGGTAGTGTTTGTGTGAGAAGTCCCCCGGCATGCGTTAGTGTACACACTGTATATACACGACTATCGCTAGTAATTTTTTGAACTTGTCTGGCTACAGCATTTGCTGCTTGTATCTTTTCTGAAGGCTGGAATATATGTTTAGGAACACCGGTGGTGCCACTTGATCGTAATACGATACCTTCTCTAATTATCTTTTTTAAAATTTCGTTCTGTGCCATCAGTTATCTTCTTTGCAAGGTTGTAAGGAGTAAACGCAAATATAAAAGGAAAAAATGCATGTATTACTCCTGTTATTAGTACTAGCAATGCCAGGAAGTTATAATACATTGCAATAGCTAAATGTTTAAAATATCCTGCGCTAACATCTTTGAGGTGGTGTGTATTAAAATCGAACTTCATTATATCTCTTTACATTTAATTGCCACACATTTTGTAGTGTGTAGAATATTTCTTCTTGTGCTATATGATCTACAACACCAAACTTAGCTAAGTGGTGAAATGTTTTATCAATACGGGTCATTTTACCACTAGCATCATTTTCTACATTAGTTGTGATGTATACAGGGTTGCTGTTAGCAAATTTTATTTGCAAGGGCAATTGATCGTAAAAGCAATAGCTTTGCATATGATACTTGTTAATACCAATGCTTCTTGGTTGTAGTTGAGCTCCTCTAAATAATGCACGGTATCCGTCTTTAAACGGATGTATACCGCTTATGCTTATAATGTTATCTTTATCATATGTTGCATACCATGCACCGCCTTGTTGTATACACCATTCAAATTTCATTGCTTTTAAACTTGCATTATTCATATACCCTTTACTATAACACTCATTCGCAAACTGCCAAACTTCTTGGACATCTTCTATGTTATCATAAATTTGTCTAGTAGTAATCACTTTTTACCTATAATGGTAGCAACAAGATGCACACGAGTGCTGTCGCTTGCATTTAGTGCTGTGTGTTTTACTATTGTATTAGTATACCACCAAGTATTGTTGGGCAAGTGATGCAACTCGTCTTCTATAATCATAAAACATCCTGTGTAAGTATCAATAACATAATGAACTCTAGGATGATAATCTATATGCCAAGTTAAACATGTTTTAGGATTGCTACGCATTAGCCTAACTCTACCTAAATGATACTTGTTAGCAAGTGCATCATATACTGGTTCAAATAACGTGTTTTTGAACTGTGTACATAACACTGTAAAGTCAGATTCTTGCCTGGGCGAATCAAACTTAGGAACTTCTAATTTTTCTGAACCGTCGGAATATTTTACTGTCGCTGCACGGCTATAATCAAAAACTAAACTGCCTGATCCTGACAGATAATCATCCTCATGTCCTTGAATAGTATTAATACATATTTGCAAATCCTTAGGATGCCAATGTATTTTATTACTATCCAATAATTTATCTAATTCAGTTTTCAAATCTAAAATAGGAAAATCTTGTAATTCTGTAAAATTTTTCATGCTAACCTGGCTTTCGGTAATTTTTTTAATAGTAGTAAAGATTTATTTTCTAACTCTAGTATTTTAGAAATACATATGCGATTTATCTTAGTGCCATTACGATATTTATTGCTTGGCTCTAACCCAAATATAACAGTGTCAGACGGTGTAAGTCCATTCCTTTTACATATGTCAAGTTGACTTGATTTATAATAGTTAGGTATATCGTCGGGACTTATTTTACTCAATACGTTAACATGGTTTTCAACACTGCTTATTACTTGGTAATTCCAGTTGTCTGTGATAGTAACAGGGTAACGATCTTTAGTATAAAGCATACCTACTCTATGCCATCCTGTGCCTAGCACCTTACTAAGGCTAAATGCTACACTGTGTATATTTTTATAAGGAGTAAAGTCAAAATCTATATTACTACATACACCAAAAAATGCGCAATCGACAAATATAGGTTTATTAAATGTATCAGCATAAGCTAGTTTTTCATGTGCGCTCATCCCGTCAGCAGCAAACGGATGGCTTACAATAATGCAGTCAGCACTTCTAAGGCTTGTTGTAAGTCGTCTGGTTTTATCTAAAATAAGATCGTGATATCCGTATTCACCTTTAAATATACCTATTTTTCTATATAGTGCATATGTTTGATCTAATGCTTCAGTTATGCCGTTTGTAATATAACCAGGTCCTGGTAATCCACGAACCGGGTGTGAACTACTATGAATCCACGTATCAAATTCTTGTTTAAACTTGTTATACGACTTGTTGTCATATGCAAGCATAAACTCAGTACTTCTGGATTTAGTTATAAACAACGATTTGTCATCTATTTTCTTCTTGCGGGCGATGAACCAAGTCATTTTAACTGTTGCCCTATTTCGTTAATCATTCCAGTAAATGAAAGCCGTATGTTTTCGCCTGCATCACTGTCCACTCTAGTAATGCCATGTACTACGTCTTTGTTAATAAGAATTAACCTATTAGGCTTAGGACTAACAAATGTACCCATACCATAATCTATAATAGATTGATAGTGTTCACGTTGCTGAAACATTTCCATTGGACTATTAAAACTAGCATATGAATCATAGTGTTTAGTGTTAGCGTCAAGTTGTAAACGTTGTATGTACTCTACACTACTCCGGGGAACAATCAACAATGTTGAATCCCAGTTAATCTGCCAATGCTTGTGTAAGTAATAAGTGTATGTTGTGAATCCTAAATCATGGTGCCACGGATTTTTACCTCCCACGGGATATGCATGACAACGTATTGCATACTCCTCGTAGTTTTTAACATAAGGCTTTACATCTTCACATGTATCTAAGAATTTACTAAAGTGTTCAATCCAAATATCAAAGTTGTCATTGAACGGTGCTTCGCTTAGCCAACGCTTTTTATTCTTAAAGTTACTACCATCAGTCATATGCCAGTACTTGTCGTCGACTTCTGTTTGTTGCCAGCGGTCCGCTTGCACTTGATTGTAAAGTTTATCCCATGCATCTTGTGGGAGAAAATCATCCACAATTAATACTTCAGGAGTTTTCATTACAACATTATACATAACTTTCGGGACCCCCGTCACGAGCTAAATCAAGTGTAACACAGTGCAGCCCGCTATCCCAAAAATACTTGTGTCTAAAATCAAACGGAACCATTTCAACACCATGCTGTCTTAATTGCTCAGCTACATCTTTATCATAGCCATTTGTAATAAGTGTATTTTCATTTAAGCTAATAACATTAATATCAAATACAGTTTCATCGACGAATCCAATCCAATGGTTAAGCCAGTCTGTTACTGTATTTTTGTAGAAGTATTGTGTTTTAATTTTATTGAAGTATTCTGGTAATTCCTTACGCTTTACATCGATGACTGCCCAGTTCTTTAATTCTTCTGGAATATGTTTACGGTTCCAACACATTAACACTCCTGGTTTAATTAATGCAATCTTCCCATCAGCATGTCCACTTGCGGGCATTTGTGCCCACTTAGCCGCAGGTATGTTGCGTTTTAGCCATTCGAGTCCGCTGTATGTTCCACGACCGTGAATACGTTCCCCGTCTTTGTCAGGAACATAAGGCATAGTATGAACTAACGTGTCGCCGCATTTCAAAATATTTGCTGCATGAAACAGTATGCGGTCTTCTCTATTTTGATACCAATCATAGTAAGTGTCTAATAAAGGCTTGGGCATACTAATATAGTTACGACCTTCTTTAAACTTTTCCATCATAATCTCTACAAAGTAATCGCTTTCTGTATAACGATTACAATCGCCGCCTATTGTACTTAAAATGTCATTGCCATACACTACGTGAAAGTCACGCGGGCAAATAGCGGGATAAGGATACTCGCTGCGCCAGTAACGAGTTTGCTCAGGCTCTAGCTTAACGTTAGTGGGTCGATGTACTTTAACACCTTCACTTGTAAATAAACTGGCTAACCTTAGAAAATCTTCTTCTGTTTCTTCTAAGATACGCCCCATGCCGTCTGTGATTTCTTGGTCGGCAAATTGTTTGACACTACTAGGATCATATGCTCTGCCCACAATTACTTCTCTTAGTTGTCCCCATTCCGTATAAATCATGTTTAATCCTTTTTCTGTGGTAGTATAGTCATTGTTATTAATCTAGCGGGATGGCTTAGATTAGATATAATAATTTTTGCAGCCGTTGTTAGTTCAATGAACTCCGGGGGCGAATAGTTGTTTAGTATTTTCTCTGTTCCCAAGTATCCAAATTTAAACATTGTAACTCTACATGCATGATTAAGATATGCTAGTTGCTCATTTGCTTTGTCTAACGCTGTTTTTTGTGCAGTGTATTCATGAGCATGGGACTTAATACCATCACTAGTATTACTTCCAATATTTACTATTAATCTCGGAGTATCTTTCCAATGCTCCCATAGTTCATATAACAATTGAGTTTGCCCGTAACTAGAATGTGCATTGTTAATAAAAATATCACAGTCATGGGTATCAGCTATAATACGTGATCTATGTTCTGGTAATCGTATATCGTAACCTGTTGTTCGACTTACTCCCACTACTAGATTATCAGACTCTAACTGTTTTTTTAATTCAGCGCCTAGTCCTTCGGTGTGTCCTGTTATCGCATATTTCATTTGCGTGATCATTGTTTACGTTTTGGTATTTTACTGTCTGCACTGCTTACACAACTCTTTGTTATGCAGGTCATGGGTTTATTAAATAATTTAAACCCTGTTTCGATATTTCCTAACGGCACATCCATACAACTATAACTGCGTTTAACACTACCATCTGGTTCTCTAATAATTATACCCTGGTATCCGCTGTTACAACTCCAACCTTCAAAATTATTAAAATTAAAAGCATTAAACCGTTCAGCCTGGTCCATGTACCACTTTTCACCTTTACTGTCAGTAAACTCTACTTGCATGTGCCAAGGAACAGTTGCGTCATTTCGCCCTATTGTGTATTCGGGTAGTTCAAATGTTGGCGTTGGGCGATCTGCCCATTTACGCTTGCTTTCTGTATAAGCACGTTGCGGCATACCGTTCCATAGACGTCGTAGCATCTCGTCGGTGTAGCCATCAACAACACGTGAAGCGGTGGGATCGGACTGTGGTTTGAGGGTAACATTAATTCCTTGTTCGTGGAAGAAAAGAGCATTGTCCCAATCCTTCTCAAACCACTCCGGAACCATAACCATATTGATTGTAATTTGTACATCATGCTCCTGACAAAATATTAATTTATTTGCAAAGTCCTGCATCTTCTCTTTAGTATTTAAGTGTTCAGTATGTAAACTAGCTGTAATGCTGGCACGATGAAACGGCTTAACTTTTTCTACATAATCTTCAAACCACGCCATATTACGTGAGCAGTTTGA
>TARA_R110000868_G_scaffold26347_5_pt1 | contig 20684 bp, 20 predicted proteins | sample TARA_R110000868 | Tara Oceans TARA_R110000868 (sample SAMEA4397489) | marine metagenome | biome: Polar Biome; feature: [SRF] surface water layer (ENVO:00010504); material: water (ENVO:00002006), including particulate matter (ENVO:01000060) such as... | depth 5 m | reverse complement strand
CGGCATTCGCCGGCGTCCCACACCCCTCCCATCGCGAGGGGACCCCTCATCCCTCCAGCCGCTCGCGGCGTGGAGATGTCGTTGTAAGTAATTATTCACTTGCGCGTCTGATCAAGCTCTGACATACAGCATGCGAATGAACATTTACATGCCCGTCGGGGAGGACAAATCGATGACCGGAATGCTCAGGGAAGACCTGTTTGAAGGCGCGGACCCCAATGTCGGGGTGACGGCCAAGCGCGGCACGACCAAGGCCCGTATCGAACGCGCCGCGCTGCAGCTCTTCGCCCGGCACGGCATGGACGGGGTCTCGATCAAGCAGATCGCTGCGGCCTGCACGATCTCGGACGGCGCCATGTATCGCCACTTCAAGAGCAAGGACGAGCTGGCGCGGCTGATGTTTGAAGCTATCCACGCCCGCCTGCTCGATCTCGTCGCCTCGCACATCCAGCCCGATGCCAGCCTGGAAGAGATCGTCCATGCGGTCGTCACTGCCTATTGCGAGCTGGCCGACGGCGATCCGGCGCAATTCACCTACCACCTCACCCACCGCAATTACTTCATCGCGGCGTCAGGCGATGGCGGTGCGGATCCCTCTGACGTTCTGGCCGAATGCGTCGCATCAGCGATGCAGCGCGGCGAGATCCCGGCGGGTGATCCGGAACTGGCCGCGGCCATGGCCCTGGGCCTGGTGATGCAGCCCGCGGAGTACCGCATTTTCGGCCGCATCCGTCAGCCGATGACCGAGCTTATCCCGACCTTTACCGCCGCCATCATGGCCGTGCTGCGCGCCGTCTGAGCGCCCGCCCAGTTTCCTGAAGGAGAACATCATGCGTTCGCTGGTCTTCAATATCGCCTATTACACCATCTCCGCCCTCTATGCGGTGATCTGCGCCATCCTCGCCCTCATCCCGGGCCGCACGGCACTGATGCACGGCATCCGCTCCTATGCGCGGCTGACCGTGATCCTGATGCGCGTGATTTGCGGCATCAAGGTCGAGGTGCGCGGCACGCCGCCCAAAGACCAGGCGGTCGTGATTGCGGCCAAGCACCAGTCCTGGGGCGATGGCCTTGTGATGATGGCCAAGTGCGGCGACATCAATTTCATCTGCGGCGACCACATGCTGAACTACCCGCTGATCGGCTGGGTGCTGAAACGTTGCGGCGCCATCGTGGTCAATAACCAGGGCGGTGCCGAGGCCATGGCGAGCCTGCGCGAAGGCGTCGAGCGCTCGCAGGGCGAAGGTAAGCCGCGCCCGATCCTGATCTACCCGGAAGGCCATCTGACACCTGTCGGCACCGGAATGCGCTTCCGCTCGGGCGCCTGGCAATTGTCATCCCAGCTCGGCCGTCCCATCGTCCCCGTTGCCACCAATCTGGGCCAGTGCTGGCCGCAACAGAAATGGACCAAATTTGCCGGCACGGCCGTGATCGAATTTCTCGAGCCCATTGCTCCGTCGCCGGATCGCGATGCCGTGCTGGCCGAGCTGGCGACACGCGTCGAAACCCGCTCGCGGGCGCTGGAGGCTGAATTTGCGGCGCAACACCCAGAATCGGTCTCTGATCCTTCACACTCCAGCCAACAGGCGGCGTCCGGGCAGACGCGTACAGGCTGAGGCAGACGGCCGACCGGGGAGACTGGCCATGCGATCCTTCATCTTCAATACGCTGTTCTGGGGCGTCTCGGCGATCTTCGCCCTGCTCTGCTACGCCCTGTCATGGCTACCCTGGCGGTCGCCTCTGGTGGCGTCGATCATCGCCTATGGGCACACGGTCCGCGCCTGCCTGCACTCGGTCGCCGGGATACCGATCGAAGTGCGCGGAACGCCGCCGCGCGCCGCCCGGGTCATAATCGGTGCCAAGCATCAATCCTATGCCGATGGGCCGCTGATGATGGCGCTGGCCGGCGATCTCAATTTCGTCATCGGCAATGGCATCGAGAAATTTCCGCTGGTGAACCGTATCGTGAAGCGGGCCGGTGCGACCATGGTCAATGCCCAGGGTCAGACCCGCGCCCAGGGTGCACTGGAAGAGAGCATCAAGCGCTCCATGGATGATCACCGGCCCATCCTGATCTATCCCGAGGGCGGCATGTCTGCGGTTGGTCAGACACGGCGCTACCGCAAGGGCATCTACATGCTCTATGCCGAGCTGGGCCGGCCCGTCGTGCCGGTGGCGACCAATCTGGGCCTGCGCTGGCAGGAAGAGGATTGGGAGAAACTGCCCGGCCCCGCCGTCATGGAATTTCTTGAACCCATCGAGCCCGGCCTGCCGCGCGAGATCTTCATGCAGCGCTTGCGCGATGCGATTGAAACCCGCACCCGCGAGCTGGAAACAGAAGGCCGACAATCATGAGCGCCAAGATCGCAGCCACACTCATCACCCAGCGCCGCTTCCTGCCGCTCCTGCTGGCGCAGGGCCTCGGCGCCTTCAACGACAATCTCTTCCGCTATGCACTGGTCACCATGGTGACCTATAGCGGCCTGACCCTGTTTGGCCTCGACCGCACAATCCTGGTGCCGATCGCCGCCTCGATGATCACCCTGCCGATCTTCCTGTTCTCGGCGATTGCCGGGCGCATGGCCGACAAATTTGATCGTACCCGCATCATCCGCTTCGCCAAATTCGCCGAGATCTGGCTGATGCTCTCGGTCGCCCTCGCCTTCTTTCTGGAACAACCCCTGCTCCTGCTGGTGACGCTCTTCCTGATGGGCACGCAATCGGCCTTCTTCACCCCGGCCAAGAATTCAGCCCTGCCCAGCCTGGTAGAGCCGCATGAGCTGGTGCCCGCCAATGCGCTTTTGAGCGGCACGCTCAACATCTCCATCCTGATCGGGATTGGTCTGGGGACCTGGCTGGTCGTGCGCCCCTTCGGACCGGAATGGGTCGGACTGATCCTCGTCGCCATTGCCGTCGCCGGCTGGCTGGCGGCGCGTCAATTGCCGACTGTGACGGGCGCCAATCCCGAGATGAAACTCACCGCCAATTTCCTCGCCGAGACCTTCCGCGTGCTGGGCCATGCCCTGAAGGCTCCCGACGTGTTGCGCCCTTTGCTCGGCGCGGCCTGGTTCTGGATGCTGGCGGCGTCAATCATCACGCTGATGCCGGTCTTCACCGCCTCGGTGCTCGGCGCGGATGAAACGGTCGTGCTGCTGTTCAGCGCCCTCTTCACCCTGGGCGCTGCAGCCGGTGCCATTCTCTGCGGCGCGCTCAGCGGCAAGGGCGACGCACTCGGCTTTACCATCATCGGCGCTATCGGCCTGGTGATCTTCACCGCCGATGTCGCGCTGGCCACCTGGTCCAATCCGCTCGTGCCGGAAGGCGCGCCCCTGCTCAATGCCGCGCAATTCTTCGCCGATAAGGGCAATTGGCGGCTCCTGATCGATCTGGGAATGGCAGCGATCTCTGCGGGCATGTTTGTGGTGCCACTGCAGGCCATGGCCCAGCGCCGTGCCGCACCGGAAATGCGCGGCCGCCTGCTCGCGGCGGGCGGTATCATGAATGCCGCGACGGCCACGCTCGGCCAGTTCACACTGGCCTTCATCGCCGTCTTCCATCTGCCGATCCAGACCGCATTCCTGCTGATTTCCGCCGGCACCATCATCGTCGCCATCACCACGGGCTGGCGGCTGTCACTGCGGCGCAAGCCCGCAGACTCGCCTTCCTGATAGTCAAAGCCGGAATCAGGCGCTAAAGGCCAAGACATGAACATTATCACGACAACGGACGACCTCGCCCGCGCCTGCGATGCCTTGCTGCAATCGGAATATGTCGCCATCGACACCGAGTTCATGCGCGAAACCGTGTACTGGCCTCATCTCTGCCTCATCCAGGCCGCTGGCGGCGATACGGAAATCATCATCGACCCGCTCGCCGAGGGCATTGATCTGGAACCCTTCTGGGAGCTGATGGTCGATGAGCGCGTGATGAAGGTCTTCCACGCTGCGCGTCAGGATCTCGAGATTTTCTACAATCTCGGCGACGGGCTGATCCCGACACCCATGTTCGACAGCCAGGTCGCGGCCATGGCCCTCGGCCTGGGCGACAGCATCGCCTATGACAGCCTGGTCCAGACCCTGCTCAAGCGCCCGATCGACAAGGGGCCGCGTTTTACCGACTGGTCGCGCCGGCCGCTCTCCAACAGCCAGCTTGTCTATGCCCTCGCCGATGTGACGCATCTGCGCGATCTCTACCCGATCATGCGCGACCGTCTCGTGCGCAAGAACCGCATGGACTGGCTGGATGGCGAGATGGGTATCCTGACCAATCCGGAAACCTATCGCATGGATCCGGAACAATCCTGGAAGCGCATGAAACTGCGCAAGACCAGCGCCAAATGGCTCGCCGCCCTGCGCGCCGCAGCAGCCTGGCGCGAACGCGAAGCCCAGACCCGCGACATGCCGCGTCAGCGCGTGATGAAGGATGATGCGCTCTACGAGATTGCCAATCTCGCACCGACAGAAGAGAGCCAGATGCAGGGCCTGCGCGCCGTGCCAAAAGGCTTCGAGCGCTCGCGCCCCGCTGAACGCCTCTATGCCGACATGAAGGCCGCCATGGCGGATCCGGAAGCCTATGCACCGGCGGTCGAAAAGCCAGCGCCCGTACCGCAAGGCATTGGCCCGACCATCGAATTACTCAAAGTCTATCTCAAACTCGTCGCTGACGAGGCCGGCGTCGCGCCGCGCCTGATCGCCACCATGCCGGATCTTGAGAAGATCGCCTCCTCCGACGCGCCCGACGTGCCGGCCATGCGTGGCTGGCGGCTGGACGTGTTCGGCAAGCCGGCCATGGGTCTCAAGCGCGGTGAGGTCGCTCTGGCGCTGGAAGACGGCAAGGTTGTCGCCCGGCCGGTGGCCGGCAAAGCCTGACAGTCAGGCCAATCGGGCCTTGCGCAACAGGCCTTGGTCGCCCGGTGCCACAAAGTCTCCAATTTCAACCGGTGGCGCGGCGCCGATCATGGCGATCAGCGCATCCAGCGCGACCGGCCTGGACAGCAAATAGCCCTGGATCTCGTCGCAACCGAGCGCCTGGATGATCTCGAGCTGGGCGCTTGTCTCGATGCCTTCAGCAACCGCCGCGATAACCATCTGGATTTGCGGCGCAGCATCGCTGAAGCACAAGGCCGGAAGCGCACCCCAAATTGCGCCGACAATCGCGGTATCGCGCATGTTTGCGTGAATGGACCGAAGCGAGCGGGCTTGAGCAGGAGAGTTCCGCTCACGCCTCACCGACTTGATCAGCCGGAAGGAGAAAACCAGCATGAGAGCCGTGAGAGTAAGGCTCCAAGCCAGCACGATCTCCCCGAACTCGCCGCCATGCATCAGGCCGGTCATCAGCGCTGCATTCATCAGGTTGGCGACGATGATGACAGGCGCGTGGTTTTGGAACGATGCCAATTGCCGCGCACGAACCCAGCCAGCATCCTCGTCCGGAATCGCTTGCTCCTCGCCCATGGCAGAGCGGACCTTGCCCCAGGTGTCCCGGATCAACTTGCTCATTTACGCCCCGCTGGAGATACGCGTCCCATCCGATGGAGGTACGGGATCGTGTTTCACGAAGGGTGAATCCAACACTTTGAAAGAGCGCATAAATTACGCACGGGCGAGCCGCAGGCGGGCCGTGGGAACCTGCGAATTTGGCGCATTTACGAGGGCAGGAAACTCGTTGCACTGGTAGCAATCTGCCACTTGGTGCCCTGCTGATGACCCGCGCAAACCGGCTTGGATACATGATCGCCGTCACTGCGGTCTTCGCGATTGCGCTCTATAATGCCTTCTGGTTTGCGCTCGACATCGGCGTCCGCCTGGGTTTGATCAGGGGAATCGTTTTCGGGATCGATGCGCCGAATTTCACGGCGGCCCTGACCGTCTGGAACGAAGTCTTCTTCTTTGCGGCTGCAATCGCCAGCTTCATTGCCGCGCCTTGCATTCTAATGCGCAGCCGTTGGGCCTTGTGGGCCTTTGGCACATGTTTCGCTGCGGGCGTTTCCGACTGGATCATGCTGATCGCCAATCCCTATTATGACGGATCCGGCGCAGGGCTCGCGACCACAGTAGCAACAATCGCCACGCTGGCCCTCCTGCTCCTGCTCCGCTGGCGGCGCGTCCTGAATTAAGGAAGCCGCCTCAGAGGTAGCGCACCTCGCCCTTGCGGCCGATCGCCGTGGCCAGCATGTCGAGCAGAGGGACTGAGCGCTCGATATAGAGATCATGCACGCTCTCATCGATATCCAGACACACCTTGTTCTTCTCGACCCGCAGGGCGAACCGGTCGAGCAGCGCGGCGGAACGCCCTGACAATTTGGCACCCAGACGAAGGGTGATTCCAAGCATCTGCGCGACATCATGCTGGCTGTCATCAATCAGGTGGAACACCGGCAGATCTTCGAGGGAGCGGCGCCGCCCGCCATACCGGTAGTGCATCACCGCAGCGAGAAATACCCGCTCGGCATGACTGATCCCGGCAAAGGGCGCGTAGAGGACACTGTCGCGCGCCAGGTCGACGCGATGGTCCGGATGCAGCCGGGCACCGAGATCGGCCAGCCGGGCAGCCGCCTGTTGCAGCGCCTGGTCTCGCCGGGGCGTGAAAACCGTGTCGAGTTCCGACATGGCTCCCTGGATCCAGCCGCCCAGGGAGCGGCCAAAATTAGGGGTCGGTGAAACGGGGCGGGCCAGGGCTTCAGCGCCGGCAATCAGCGGGTCGAGGGCTCGCACCGCGTCAGTCTGCGCCTCCATGAGGACGCCCTCGCGCAACCCATAGGCCGAGAACACGACATGGCTGAACTTGCCAAGTTCCACGATGCGGCTGAGGAGCAGCGCTGCATAGGGGATATTGGGGACGCGCCGCGAGGAAATACCGGGGATGCCGGCCAGGGAGGCGGCGCTCAGACGGCTGGTGAGCCGGGTCAGGTCGGCGACACGCTTGGCGTTGATTGTGAACTGGTGAACGACCCGAAGCGGATAGTCCGACCGCGCGAAGGCGAGTTGTGCCAGGGCCCGCCAGGCACCGCCGATGGCGTAGAAGTGTCCGCCCTGGCCCGAGAGCCCACCCTCCTGCCGCAGTGATTTGTCGATGATTTTGCGCACCGCGTCAGCATCCCATGGACCTGCTGGAACAGCCTCCTGCGGCCCCAGTGCGAAAGTCTGGCCCTCTCCGGGTTGCCCGTGATCAATCGGCGTCAATTCGAGACTGGATCCGCCAAGATCCCCCATCATTCCATGAGCCTGCGGGATTCCGGCGACCAGTCCCAGCGCGGAGAGCGCCCCCTCGTCCGAACCCGACAGCACGCGCAGATCAAAGCGGGTCTCATCCCTGACCCTGCGAACAAAGTCCGGACCGTCCTTGGCATTGCGCACGGCGGCCGTGGCCACGGCATGGCGTTCGGTGACCCCTTTGGCATCCAGCAGGCGTTCAAAGCGTTTGAGCGCCGCCATGGCGATCTCGACATTTTCCGGATTGAGCCGGCCGCTATCGCGCACACCCCGACCCAGCCCGGCCATGACCTTCTCGTTGAAGACCGGCCAGATGGCGCGGCCCTCCAGACGAAAATGCACCATGCGGACCGTATTCGAGCCAACATCGATCACGGCAACGTCACGCTCGGCGGTATTGCCCCGAGGATTGGGGACTTCGGGATGGAGCGGGTTCAACGGGCTAACCATCTCCGGTGAGGACGGGTGGCTGGTCATTCTTGAGGGCATGCCCCCGCCCGGACAGGCTCGGATTGGTCATGAAATAGGCATGGGCGCTGAAGACCTTCTTCATGCCGCTGGTATCGACCCGGCGATACTCGCCCTGCCCGTCCATATACCAGCTCTGGGCCGTGTCATTGAGATTGGCGACCATGATCTGGTCCAGCACCTGGCGATGCACAGTCGGATTCTGGATCGGGCACAAAAGCTCGACCCGGCGATCGAGATTGCGCGACATCCAGTCGGCCGAGGAGATGTAGACCTTGGCGGCAGGTGACGGCATTTCAGCGCCATTGGCAAAGCACACAATGCGCGAATGCTCGAGGAAGCGTCCGACCAGACTCTTGACGCGGATATTGTCCGACAGGCCGGGAATACCCGGCCGCAAACAGCATATACCGCGGATCACCAGTTCAACGCGGACCCCGGCCTGGCTGGCCCGGTAGAGACCGTCGATGATTTCCGGGTGCACGAGGGCATTCATCTTGGCCCAGATCGCCGCCGGCTTGCCAGCGCGGGCATTGGCAATTTCGCGGTCCATCAGCGCCAGCAGGTCTTCCTTGAGACGCAGGGGCGAAACCGAGAGCCGTTCGAGATTCTCCGGTCGGGCATAACCCGTCACGAAGTTGAAGATGCGCCCGGCATCGCGGCCGAAGGCCGGATCGGCGGTGAAGAGCGAAAGGTCGGTATAAACGCGCGCCGTGATCGGGTGATAATTGCCGGTTCCAAAGTGCGCATAGGTGCGCAGCACCGCGCCCTCGCGGCGGACGACCAGGGATATCTTGGCGTGGGTCTTGTACTCCATGAAGCCATAGACGACCTGCACGCCGGCGCGTTCCAGGTCACGCGCCCATTTCAGATTGGCCTCTTCGTCAAAGCGCGCCTTGAGCTCGACGAGGGCCGTCACGTTCTTGCCGGCCTCGGCGGCCTCGATAAGCGCCGCGACAATCGGGGAGTTCTTGGAGGTGCGGTAGAGCGTCTGCTTGATGGTCACGACATCCGGGTCAGCGGCGGCCTGGCGCAGGAATTTCACCACCACATCGAAACTCTCATACGGGTGATGGATGATAATGTCCTTCTCCCGGATCGCCTCGAAGCAATCGCCGCCATGATCGCGGATGCGCTCCGGATAACGCGGCTCATAGGGCGAAAAGACCAGTTCAGGGCGATCATCCGGGATGAGCTGGTCGATCTGCGCCAGTCCGAGCAGGCCAGGCACCATGACGAGATCCTGGGCTTCGGCATGCAGTTGAGCGACGATGAAATCGCGCAGCGGCGCCGGCATCTCGGCATCAAGCGTCAGGCGCACGATGACGCCGCGGCGGCGCTGCTTCACCAGGCGTTCGAATTCGAGCACCAGGTCTTCAGACTCTTCCTCAACCTCGATATCGCTGTCGCGGATAACGCGGAAGGCGCCGCGACCGAGCAATTCATAGCCCGGGAAGAGTTCGTCGACATACATCGACAAGACGGTCTCGAGCGTCACGAAACGCCGATCAGGCCGCCCGCCGCCGACACGCCTGCGCGACGGCAATTCCACGAAGCGGCGCACACCCGAGGGCATCGGGATCAGCGCATTCATCACCTTCGACGTCCGCTTGTCGCGCAATTGCAGCGCCAGCGCGAATCCGAGATTGGGGATGAAGGGAAAGGGGTGAGCCGGATCGATCGCCAGCGGCGTGATGACAGGCAGGGTGTGAGACAGAAACTCGCCACGCAGCCAGGCGACATCTGTCTTGGAGAGGTCCTTGGCATCGAGTACACGCACACCGAGCGCGGCGATTTCCTTGCGCAGGGTGCGCCAGAGGTTTTGCTGCTTGGTCAACAGATCGCCCGCAAGAGCATGGATTTTCTCGACCTGCTCGGTCGGTGTCAGCCCGTCAATGCTCCTGGCGGTCACACCATTGCGGATCTGGGCCCGCAGGCCAGCGACACGTACCATGTAGAACTCGTCCAGATTGCTGGCCGAGATCGACAGAAAGCGCAGCCGCTCCAGCGCCGGATGCTGGCTGTTCTCCGCCTCACCGATCACACGCCGGTTGAAGCGCAACCAGGAGAGCTCTCGGTTGAGAAAACGCTGCGGAGAGCCCATGAGCGCAGCCACATCGGGCGCCAGTGGCGTAGCGGTCAAGGTCATTCGCAAACTCCGTCCTCGGTCATGGCATCAAGCGCTGCGCGGGCAACCGAGCGGGTAATCGGCGTCTGCCGGACAAGGGCCAGCTTGTCCATACGATCAACAAGATTTCGGACTGCCGAGACCGAACGTTCCATCCTCGGCAGCAAATACTCTACCACGCCCGGCCGGATCGGGGCGCCGCGATCCTGGATCTGTTTGAGCACCAGCCGGGTCAAGAGCTCGTCATCGGGTTCATGCAATTCGACGTAGGGCAAGGCGCGCAGGCGCGACACCAGATCCGGCAGGGTTGCTGGCCACAGCACGGGCGGCTTGCGCGCGACCAGCAAGAGAGCCGGAATACTGCGTTCGGCAACCCGGTTGAAGGCGTGAAACAATGCCGTCTCCGGCAAATCTGAATCAATGTCTTCAACGACCAGGCAGCGGCCCGCCGGAAGGCTGGAGAGGCTGGCCTCAAGCCCCGCAGCTGTCGCGATCTGGGCGTGAACCTGCTCTGCCCAGATCGCGGCCAGATGGGACTTCCCCGCTCCGGTCGGTCCGGCCAGCGCCATCACGGCCCCGGGCCAGTCACGCCAGCGCTCAAGCGCCGCAACCGCAGCAGCATTCGCTTCGCCGGTGACAAAGCTCTCTGCGCTAAAATCCACCCGGACCGGCAGGTTGAGCGCCAATTGAAGTGTCATTCTGCGTCAGTCCGATCCTGGCTCAAAAAGCCGTTCGCACGATCCAGCCGAGGCCGGGCTGTTCTTCCAGCGTCGCGCCGCGCGCAGCCAGCTCACTGGTCAGCTGGCCAATGGCGCCGCGATAATTCACCGTCATCAGCGCACCATCACGGGACATCGCATCCAGTCTCGCAGACGTCACGAGCGAGGTCCCCGTCAGGGCCAGCTGGAGCCGCTGCCATTCCGGCAGTCCACCATAGATCACGGTGACCCGCATCTCCTGCGTACCGGTCGCCCGCACGATGGCGACGCGTTTCCATTCGTCTTCACGGCTGATGACAAAGCTCAGAGCGGCATCGCGCCAGGTGCCGTTGACGGTTTGTGGCCCCCAGGTATCGACCACCATGTCAGCCCCTTCATCGAGGCTCACGAGATAGCCACCCACCCGGCGCACGCCGTCGCGCTCCTGGGCCCGCAGCACCGCAATGCGGCTGACGCCGTAAAGGGAAGCCAGCTGGCGAAGCCCTGATTCATCAAGCTCGAGGGCACCCCGGGCCGACAGGATGGAACGGGCCGAGGCGTCAACCGGTGCAATCATCGGGGCCAGCGAGGCGCCGTAGGACCGGAAAGTCCAGGCATCGAGCCAGGGATTGTTGTCCCACAGCAGGAATTGCCCATTCACATCATAGACAGGCAGGACCAGTGTCGGGCGCGCCTGCGATTCCACGAAGGGCACGCCGTAAGTATTGAGCAGGCGGACAACCGCGCGGCGATCGAAATTCACCGCCAGCTCGCCGAGATAGCGTGTCGCGCTGCGTTGTTCGTTGGAGATCTGCAGGCCGGAAATCAGCTCCGCAATCGCGTCCGAATCGAAGATCGAGCCGCCGGCGCTGAAATCCAGTGGCGTACCGGCGCGATCCTCCGGCAGGGTCAGGCGCTCGATCAGCCGGCGAGCGGCCGCTGTCTGGCCACGCCGCATCGCGATGGTCTGCGCTTCAAGCGTATTTCCAGCGGTCGCATCGATCGAGACACCGAGAATCGTATAGGGATCATCCGCACTGGCGACAGCGGGCATGGCGAGGAACAGGCAGATCGCGGCAAAAATCGGTCGCACAGTCACGACTCCTTGGTATCGATTGGCCTTTAGTATAGCCAGACACAGTCCCGCGTGAAGCCCGTGGCTTGCTTCTCGGGCAGGTTTCGACTGTACTTCGCCGCACTCTCACACTCAGCTGGAAGCCCGCATGACCGCTACGGATGACAAAACGCTCCCCAATGGGCTGACCTATGCGGCCAGCGGCGTCGACATCGATGCCGGCGATGCGCTGGTCGACCGGATCAAACCGCTCGCCAAATCAACCCGCCGCCCCGGCGCTGCGGCCGATCTGGGCGGGTTTGGCGGTGCCTTTGATCTCAAGGCGGCCGGCTATACCGATCCGATCCTCATTTCCGGCACGGATGGCGTTGGCACCAAGCTTCGCCTCGCCATCGACACCGGCAAGCTCGACACGGTCGGCATCGACCTGGTGGCGATGTGCGTCAATGACGTGCTGGCCCAGGGGGCTGAGCCGCTCTACTTCCTCGACTATCTGGCCACCTCGCGCCTCGATCCGGTGCGCGGCGAAGCGATCATTGCCGGCATCGCAGCAGGCTGCCGCGAAAGCGGCTGCGCGCTGATTGGCGGCGAGACGGCTGAAATGCCGGGCATGTATGAGGGCGATGATTTCGATCTCGCCGGATTTGTCGTCGGTGCTGCCGAGCGCGGTGCGCTATTGCCCGACCATGATCGCATGGCCGCTGGCGATGTGCTGATCGGCCTCGCCTCCTCCGGTGTGCATTCCAACGGGTTCTCGCTGGTTCGCAAGGTCGTCGAAGTGTCAGGCCTGTCCTGGTCTGACCCTGCACCGTTTGCCGACGGGCTGACGCTGGGCGAAGCCCTGCTCGCACCGACCCGCCTCTACGTGAAAACCTGCCTGCCCCTGATCAAGGCCGGGCTGGTCAACGGCCTCGCCCACATCACCGGTGGCGGGCTGGTGGAAAACCCGCCGCGCATGACGCCGGACCACCTCGTGCCGGTCATCGACTACGCCGCCTTCGAGCTGCCACCCGTCTTTGCCTGGCTGGCCAGGACCGGTGGAATTTCCGCGCACGAAATGCACCGCACCTTCAATTGCGGTATCGGCATGCTGCTCAGTGTGGCGCCCGGCAATGTGGATGCGGCGATGAGCGCGCTTGCACAAGCAGGCGAGACCGCCATGATTATCGGCGAAATCAAATCAGCCTGACCGGACGCTCGGTCCGATTATCCCAGGCAAGGATGCACTGAATGGCGAAAACCAAGATCGCCGTGCTCATTTCCGGGCGCGGCTCCAACATGCGGGCCATTATCGACGCGGCGAAGTCGGAGAGCTATCCGGCCGAGATCGTCGTGGTCATTTCCAATAATCCGGACGCGGCGGGCCTGGAATACGCGGCTGCGGCTGGCATCGAGACCGAAGTCGTCAATCATCGCGACTATGAGACCCGCGAAGAGTTCGAGCAGGCCCTTGATTCCACGCTGAAGCTCTATGACACACGTATCGTGTGCCTGGCCGGCTTCATGCGGCTGCTCACACCCTGGTTCACCGAGCGCTGGCGCGACCTGCTGATCAATATCCACCCCTCGCTTCTGCCGGCATTCAAGGGGCTGCACACGCATGAACGCGCGCTGGAAACCGGCGTGCGCATCCATGGCTGCACGGTGCATTATGTCCGTCCGGAAATGGATGATGGCCCGATCATCGGCCAGGCCGCCGTGCCCGTCCTGCCGGGCGATACACCGGAAACCCTGGCGGCCCGTGTTGTCGCGGCCGAGCACAAGCTCTACCGCCAGTGCATCGCGCTGGCCTGCTCCGGCAAGGCGCGCGTCGCCGGCGAACGCGTTCGCCTGCAGGTGCGTGAATTCGGTGCCGAACTCCTCATGAACCCCCACGACTGAGGCGGCAAAGGGATTGCGCGATGCAAATCACCGAATCCCTGGAGATCGACGAGGCTGAGCTCGAGGAGCGCTATACCCGCGCCTCCGGCCCGGGCGGCCAGCATGTCAACAAGACCGAGAGCGCGGTCCAGCTACGCTTCAATCTCGCCGCCTCGACAACCCTGCCGCCTGCCGTCAAGGCACGCCTGGTGCGTCTCGCCGCCGGACGCCTCACCAAGGATGGCGTGCTGGTGATCCGCGCCGAAGAGACCCGCTCCCAGGAACGCAATCGTGCCGCAGCCCGCGAACGGCTGAAGGCGCTGATCATCGAAGCCCTCACCCCGCCCAAGCCGCGCATCAAGTCACGGCCAAGCCTGTCTTCGATCAAGAAGGTCAAGGCCGCCAAGGCGATCCGCGGCGAGCGAAAATCGCTGCGGCAGAAGCCGGGCGCTGAGGACTAGGACGCAGCGTCGCGGCCATGCACCTCGATGGTGATGTGCGACAGGCGCGCAATCACCGAGAGGGATTGCTTGTAGTGCTCGACGGGCCTGGGCTGATGAGAGACCAGCGACACGACAAGCGCCATATGGCCAGGCCCCACCCGCCACAGGTGCAGATCACTGACGGCATCGCCCTCGCGCTCGAGAATATCGCGGATGCGCGCCGCCATGGCATCGTCAGGTGTGGCATCCAGCAACACCGCGCCAGCACCGCGCATCAGGCCGACCGACCAGCGCATGATGACGATAGCGCCGACAATCCCCATCAGCGGATCCATCCACACCCAACCATAGAAGCGCCCGGCGAGCAGGCCGGCAATCGCCAGCACCGAGGTCAGCGCGTCGGTCAGGACGTGGAGATAGGCGGCACGCAGATTATGGTCGTGATGGTGATCGCGATGGTCGTGATCGTGGTGGTCGGCGTGCCCGTGGTGGTCGTGCCCGTGGTGGTCGTGCCCGTCGTGATCATGGCCGTGGTGATCATGGTCATGCTCGTGCGCATGGTCACCCTGGTGCAGGAGCCAGGCGCTGGCCAGATTGACGACCAGACCCAGCACGGCGACGGCGATAGCCTCGTCGAAGCGAATGGTGATCGGCGAGGCCAGGCGCATCACCGACTCATAGCCGATCAACAGCGAGACGATCGCCAGGATGATGGCGCTCGAAAATCCGGCCAGTTCGCCCAGCTTGCCAGTTCCGAACGTATAGCGCGGATCATGGGCGTGACGGCGGGCAAACCAGTAGGCCAGCGCAGCAATCGCCAGCGCCCCGGCATGGGTCGCCATGTGAAAGCCGTCGGCCAGCAGCGCCATCGAGCCATAGATTGTGCCGGCAATGATCTCGCCGACCATCATCGCCGCTGTCAGGCCGATGACGATCCAGGTACGGCGCGCATTGCGGTCGTGGTTTTCGCCCAGGAAAACATGGTCGTGGCGCAGGGCCTTGAGGGATTCATCGTGCATGGGGAGCGCTTTCAAAGGTATTTGCTGATCTCGCGAAACTCGGCCAGCCGGTCGCGGACATCCTGCGGCAGCGCCTCGCTGGCCTCGACGAGATGGTGATCGATATGGTGCAGGATCAGCTCTTGCTTGGCCTTCTCCAGCGCTTTGATCACCGCCTGCATCTGCTGCGCGATCGCCAGCGCATCGCGCCCCTCCTCGACCATGGTGACGACCGAGTTGAGATGCCCGCGGGCACGGGCAAGGCGTTTGAGGATATCGGTGTTATTGGCGTGGGACATGATCGACACCTATCCCCCCAGGGGGGATGTGGCAAGATGTAGAAATGCCAGCCCGGATTGGGTGGTGAGGTCAAGCACCACGTCGCTTTTTGCGTCGTGCGGAAGAGATGGCCCGGGGCCAGGGCCCACCCTGAAAACCATGCCGAGATCCGGCCAGGCTGGACTTGAGACGTCAAGGGTCCTGACCGCGAAGCGGCGCTTCGCGCCCTTGACGCCTCAAGTCCAGTCTGGCGCCCTGCTAGCAAGGGTTTCAGGGATCGCGCTGCCCGGCGGGACCGGGACGCGACCTCCATGAGACGGAGACGGTGCCGCCGATCAGCCCGCAGCGACGGCCTCGCCGGCCACCGCCGCATCGATCGCCGCCAGTTGCGCCTCGATCTCGGCCGGTTCGAGGAAGCTGCCGCGGAAGGAATTCTTCGCCAGCTCAATGATCTCCTCCGCCGTCAGACCGATGGCGTCAGCGGTGCGGCGGAAATTCTCATTGATATAACCGCCGAAATAGGCCGGATCGTCGGAATTGATCGTTGCGCGCAGACCAAGGGACAGCATGCGCTTGACGGGGTGATCCTCCAGCCGGGCGATGCCGCACAGGCGCAGATTGGAGAGCGGGCAGACCGTCAGCGTCATCTGCTCGCGGCCAAGCCGGGCAACCAGTGTGCCATCTTCCAGGGCGCGATTGCCATGGTCGAGCCGGTCGATGGCCAGGAGGTCGAGCGCCTCGTGGATATATTCCGGAGGCCCTTCCTCGCCGGCATGGGCAACGCGCTTGAGACCCATCGTTCCCGCGGCGGCAAAGACGCGCTGGAATTTCGACGGCGGATGCCCGAGCTCGGAGCTGTCCAGCCCGACGCCGTCAATGCGGTCCAGATGCTCCGACGCCATTTCCAGCGTCTCGAAAGCGGCTTCTTCGGAGAGGTGACGCAGGAAGCACAGGATCAGCTTCGAGGTGATGCCCCATTTGGTCTTTGCCTCGTCGAGCGCCGAGGTGATGCCATTGACGACAGTGGCAAAGGCAATGCCGCGATCGGTGTGGCCCTGCGGGTCAAAGAAGACCTCGACATGGCGCACATTGTCAGCATGGACGCGGGCGAGATAGGCCATCGTCAGATCATGGAAATCGGCCTGCGTGATCAGCACATTCATGCCGACATAATAGATATCGAGAAAGTCCTGCAGATTGGAGAAATCATAGGCCTTGCGGATATCCTCCACCGTGGCGAAGGGGATTTCGATCCCGTTGCGGGCGGCCAGTTCAAACATCAGCTCGGGCTCCAGCGAGCCTTCCAGATGCAGGTGAAGTTCGGCCTTGGGCAGTCGGTCAATCAGGGCGTGAAGGGATGACATGGCGGCCTCGCTAGTGCGGTGTGATGAGTCGCCCGCAAACTGACTGCGTCCGCCGCGGTCGGCAAGGCCCTAGCCAAGCAGAATCATGGCGACTGTAGCGATGAATACAGCGCCTATGGAGAAATTGAGAATGCGGGCATGGTGATGATTGGCCACCACCCGCCGCAGCACGCCGCCGGCCAGCATGTAGATCAGGCCGCAGGGCGTGCCGAAAAGGGCAAAGACACCGACCATGACCAGGGCGCGCTCACCCGAGCTGTTCCCCAGCGCCGCATAGGCACCAACGATGGACATGGCGAGCAGCAAGGCCTTGGGATTGACCCATTGGAACAACATCGCCTCATGCACCCGCATCGGCCGAGCACCGGGCTTGGCATTGTCGGCGGGATCGGATGTGCCTCCGCGCATCCCGGCGCGAATATAGGTCCAGCCCATCCAGCCGAGCCAGATTGCGCCGCCGAACCGGACCAGCAGCGCCGTCCAGGCGAAGCGCTCGAACAGCTCGCCCAGCCCGAACACCATCGCCAGCAGCAAGACGCCAAAGCCCAGATTGGCACCGACCCAGTGAGGGACGGCGGCACGGGCGCCATAGAGCGCGCTCGAGGTGAGAAGGATCAGATTATTCGGCCCGGGCGTGCCCCACATGGCGAGGATCAGCCCGCCAAGGCTTGCCATCAATGCGATATCCAAGACGCGCCCTCCTCTGCCCCAACAAAAAAGGCCCGGCGTTTCCACCGGGCCTTGATTGCTTATCTCGGCCTTGAGCCTTAGCCGACCAGTTCGATACCCGCGAAGAAATAGGCAATTTCTTCAGCAGCGGTCTCGACCGCATCGGAACCGTGCACGGAATTGGCTTCGATCGATTCAGCAAATTCCTTGCGGATCGTGCCGGCATCGGCCTGCTCAGGGTTGGTCGCACCCATGACATCGCGATACTTCGCGATGGCGTTCTCGCCTTCCAGGACCTGGACGACGACCGGGCCGGAAATCATGAAGGAGACGAGGTCATTGAAGAAGGGGCGTGCCGCATGGACGCCGTAGAAGGTCTCGGCTTGCGCCTTGCTCAGCTGCATACGCTTCTGGGCGATGATGCGCAGGCCGGCGGCTTCGATCAGGGCGTTGATCTTGCCGGTGAGATTGCGGGCAGTGGCATCAGGTTTAATGATCGAGAAGGTGCGTTGCAGCGCCATGTCAGACTTTCCTTGAATTCGGGAGCGGTTCTTCCGGGCCAGCCCCGGATCGTATGAGTCGCGCGGGCTTATAGCGGGCGATGGGCGGGCTGTGAAGCCTCGCAACGCGGCAAGCGCGAAAGGCCGCAGCCCCGGCCCCTCACCCCGCCCTTCAGGCCCGCCCGGGCTTGCCTTGCGTTTTGATGTGGGCAATCATTCTACAACCTTTGCTGAATGGAGTGTCTCATGTCATTGCCGCTGCCGAGCGCACCCAGGTTATTGCTTTCCCTGCTGATTGGCGGCTGCGCCCTGGCACTTGCGGCCTGCGAGAATCCCGCCTCGACCGAGACGGCAACGCTGCCCCCACTTGCAGAGGACGCGCCCTGGTGGTCGGTCATCGAACACGAAACCGCCCTGCGCATGGTCCTCTCGCCCGACGGGACCCGGATGGCGTGGAGCCAATCCTTCGGCGGATCGAGCTATCTGATGGTCGCACCGGCAGGCCAGCCGGAGGCGGCCATTGTCCGGCAAATACCGGCCTGGGACTTGCTCTGGACGCCCCGCGAAGGCCTGGTCGCGACCATCCGCGATGCGAGCATTGTCGAACCCGGCACGGAGCGGGGCGACTGGCACACCCGGTCGCAGATCGTTGCAGATACCCGCAACGCATACCTGCGCGGAACGCCGGCATCCAACATCTCGCTCTTTGATGCGTCGCTCGACAACCCGCCGGCCAATTGGGGGTATATCCGCAGCCGGGGTCTTGCCTACAATCTGGTCGCCTATCAGGAGGTGAGCGCTGATTCCAGCCTGCTTGCCCAAAGGATTCCGCTGGAAGACTCCGCCTTGCACGTTCTGCCGCTTGGCGAGGACAGTATCGCGGTTGCGACGATCCACCAGGCCCACCCTGGCGCCCCGGTTGCGCTGCACCTGGTGCATCCATTCGGAGCCCCGGTGGAGCTGGGAGCCTCCGGCGGTGGCCATCTGGAACCCATTGCTGTGGTTTCTCCCGACGAGCCTGACCGTGTCTATGCCCTTAGCTCAATCGATTCCGATCAAGCCGAGTTGGTGATCCTGTCGCTGCGCACAGGCGAGCGTGAGTTTGTCGCCCGCAGTGCGCACGGCACCTCCCTGCACAGCCCCTTGCTGGACACGTCTCAGCATTTACTCGCAGTGCACGACAACCCCGCCTCGCCGCGCCCGGTCGCGCTGGTTCCCGGCATGGAGGCCGCGTTGGAAATTCTGACAGGTAGCGGGAATACGAATCCGGATGACCTGTCCCTCACGGTCGCCCATGCAACCGTGGACGCGGCACAGGTCATATTCCGGCGGACCACTTCGGACGGGCAGGTAGGCTATGTGTTCGTGGATACGCTCGCGGACACGGCGACCCCTTTCAGGCTGAGCGAGCGATCCTCGCCGCCCATACGGGTGAACGAGCTGCGAGCGCGGTCAAGCGATGGACGGCTCATCCCGGCCTTCCTCCGGCAACGCGTCGAAAGCGAAAGCGCCGCGGCGCTCATTGTCTCCATCCATGGTGGCCCGATGGCCAATGACACGGCGGCTCCGGACCTGCTAGCACAACCTTTCCTCAGCCGCGGCCTGCCGGTCCTGGCAGTGAATTATCGCGGCTCTACCGGCCATGGGCTCGAACATGAGCGGGCTGGCGATCTGGAGTATGACGGCCTGATGATCCGCGACATTGAAGCCGCCATCGAAGCGGTCTTCGTGCAGGGACTGATCGAACGCGGGACACCGGTTATCCTCTTTGGTCACAGCTTTGGCGGTCATCTCAACATCGCCACGGCCCGAGACAATCCAGGAATGGCCTGTGCCGTCATTTCCCTGAATCCCGGGAGCAATCTCGTCACGTTTCAGGAGCGCGGCGCGCCCTATCTCGACGCATGGGGTACGGCAGAGTGGCGACGTGTGTACGGCAACTGGTACGAGCCGGAAACCCGGGCCAGGCTGGACGCGGCCTCCGCCACGAACCGCCCTGACGACTGGGCGACCCCGGTCGCCATCATTGCCTCGCGGGAGGATCCAATTACACCCGAGGATATGGTCGCGGAATTTGCCGCAATCTATCAGGACGATCACCTCCTCCCCTACCGGGTGGTCGAAGGTGCATCCCATAATTTCGTTCCGCGCCAGCATGATGATGCGATTGGCGCGGCGTTGACGGTGGCGCTGGCAGGGCCTTGCCGGACAGATCAGGACTAGCCGGGCACAGAACAGAATCGAGAGCAGGCGGAGCTCGAGCCGTTTTGCCCGCCTGAAAGCAGCCACGCCCCTCCACGCTTGCGGAATCCGCAAAGCCGGGCTACGCGCCTGCTCATGCTACACATCAATGATCTGACATATCGTATCGAAGGCCGGATGCTGTTCGACCAAGCGACCTTTCACCTGCCCCCAAAATGCAAGATGGGGCTGGTCGGGCGCAACGGGACCGGCAAGTCGACCCTGTTCCGGCTGATCCGCGGCGAAGTCTCTCCGGAGAGCGGCGACACCACGCTGCGCAAGGGTGCGCGCGTCGGCTGGGTCGCCCAGGAAGCGCCAAGCGGCGATGAGACTCTGATCTCCGTTGTGCTCGATGCCGACCTCGAACGCGCTGCCCTGCTCGAGGAAGCCGAGACCGCGAAAGACCCGCACCGCATCGCCGAGATCCAGATCCGCCTGGCGGACATTGATGCCCACACCGCCGAATCCCGTGCCGGTTCCATCCTCTCCGGTCTGGGTTTTACCGCTGAAGAGCAGTTGCGGTCCTGCCGCGAGTTTTCCGGTGGCTGGCGGATGCGCGTCGCCCTCGCCGCGACCCTGTTTGCCGAACCCGACGTGCTGCTGCTCGATGAGCCCACCAATTATCTCGACCTTGAAGGCGTAATGTGGCTGCAGACCTATCTCAAATCCTTCCCCGGCGCCGTGCTGGTCATCTCCCACGACCGGGATCTCCTGAACGGCTCGATGCAGCGCATCGCCCACCTGAAGGAT